>Ga0068856_100002800_pt1 | contig 17855 bp, 14 predicted proteins | sample KBSCornC62_FD_66595 | JGI IMG/M metagenome (GOLD analysis project Ga0068856, IMG submission 66595) | Corn rhizosphere microbial communities from Kellogg Biological Station, Michigan, USA - KBS Corn C6-2 | ecosystem: Host-associated > Plants > Roots > Rhizosphere > Soil ...
GCAAAAGATTGGTGATAAAATATTTGCGGATGCAGGACTTTTTGAAGAGTTTTTCGGATAGAAAGGAAGGACAAGATGTGTGAATTTACCAATGTGCGGATGTGCGAATGGAATTCGCACATTTACACATTCGTACATTTAGAACCCTTGCAGGGAAACCATTTTCTTAAAGCGGGTAGACTTATCTACCATTTCATCGAATGAACCGGAAGCGCTAACCTTTCCTTTTTCGAGTAAATAGATGGTATCGGCTTCTTTAATAGTTGAAAGGCGGTGAGCAATAAGCACTATGGTATAAGTGCCGCGCAGTGCTTCGATATTTTCCTGAATAATTTTTTCTGTTTCTGAATCAAGTGCAGAAGTAGCTTCGTCGAAGATCAGTACTTCAGCATCCTTATATAATTCACGCGCTATTGATATGCGCTGGCGCTGACCACCCGAAATAAGAATACCATTATCGCCGAGGCGGGTTAATTCTTTCTCGGGCAACGAATTTACAAAATCGGTCAGTGACGCCATTTTCAGCACTTCATTAAACCGCTTTCTGTTTTCAGGCGTGGGTTCGGCCCAAAATGTGATATTGTCGAAAATAGTATCGTTGAATACTACAGGCTCCTGCGAAATATAGCCTACTTTATTGCGGTATGTGCGAAGGTCGTATTGCTGCATTGGAATATCATCAACATACAACTCACCCTTGTCGGGCCTTATCAAACCGGAGATCATATTGGCCAATGTAGTTTTACCTGCGCCACTTTCACCTACCAGCGCAATAGTTGAGTTTTTAGGTATTTGAATACTGATATCGTCAAGCACCTTCAGACTTTCGTACGAAAGTGCTACGTGTTTCAGCTCGATATTGTTCTGAATGGTTTTAAATGCAACCGGACCATGAACTTCCTGTAAGGTAGACATGTCTTTAGTAAGAGACATAACAGCGTGCACGCCACCTGTGTTTTCAAGGAAATTCTGCCAGTAATTTTGTGTCATTACCAAAAAGCTGAGCGCGCGGTAAAATAACAACAGACTCAGAATGATACTTCCCAGGCTGGCACCCATCCAGTTGATCTGCAAAAGAATTACAAGAGCAACAATACTAACAATGATAGGTTCCTTAATGCTGGTGCCAATAGCGGTCATATGACCGATCCTGCGGTTTAACCCTTCTGCCTGGTTGATGACATTTTTTAATTTACCTGAATACCGGTTAAAGGTATTGGTAGACTTAAGGTATTTGAAATAATGCGTGGTTTGAATAAGAAAGCCATTGAAGTCGCTTCCTTTTTTAGATAATTCAGTAGAATGCTTTTTAACCTTTTTATACAGGTTGTTGTATATAAGATTAGATAAAACAGCCCCGAAACAAACCAGTACAGCAAACTGGTAATTGGCCAAAAATGCCAGGAACATATAAGTGAGCAGCATAACCGAAGCCTGCGCCGCCGTAAAATAATAAGTATATGACTGAAACAGGCGCTGCACCTCGGTAGTTAAGGTGTTTTGTATTCTTCCTGAATCTAACTTTAAAAAAGCGCTGTACGAGAGCCCTTCGAGGTTGTTCACCAGCGAATAGCGTACTTTTTTAATAAACCGCTCACGCAGGCGCGCATAAAATTTCAACTGAAAATATCTCATAGCGCCTTTAAGCACAAATAAAGTAACGAGCGCGCCCAGTACCGTGGTAACGGTAAGCTCAAATCCCATTGCTTTAATGAGATTGATGATATGCTGCATCTGCCCCATCGATTCACCACTTCCGACAGCTTGTGTTTTGCTGTCGCCAACTGCTTTCAGTAAAGGCATAAACATGGCCAGTCCCATACCATCGAGAAAGCTGATCACAATGCTTAGCCCCAGAAACAGCACTAACCTGGGACCGATAATGCTGTAATAATATTTGAAATAAGTCCAGATATTGCTCTTAAAGGAAATCTTCATCTTGTGGTTGTTTTTAGTTCGCCGCGGATTATCGGGCGTGTCACGCTTAGTCTATGCTATTTTTAACTTGCTGTCGGAGCCTTTTTTCTTCTTTTTCATTTTGCCCATCTGACCGTATTCGTAGCCATAACCATATACATGCTGGAAGCCATAGCCGGGTTTGATACCATTTATGATCAAAGAGATATGCGGCAGCTTCTGGTCAAGATGCAATTGGTTGATCAGTTTAAGCGACGGACGGGCAGAGAATTTATGACGCAATACAAAGAATGTAATATCGGCCTGTTTGCCAAGTGATAAAGCATCTGATACAGCTTCAACAGGCGGTGTATCCATTACTATGTAATCGAAATGTGCTTTCAGGTATTCAAACAACAGTTTCATGCGGCTGTTGAGGATGATCTCACCCGGATTAAGCGGTAACGGTGTACCTGCACTTAAAAATACCAGGTTGTCGCTTTCGTTAACAGGCTGAAGAATTTCATCGATATGTAATTCACCGCGTAAAAAGTTGGTCAGTCCGACAGATTTCTTAAATCCTAACCGTTCAGACAAGCTCGGATTGCGCAGGTCAAATTCAAGCAGGGCCACTTTTTTATTACTGATGGCGAGAGAGCTGGCGAGGTTAAGGCTTACAAAACTTTTTCCTTCGCCGCTGACGCTTGAAGTAACCATAAGCACTTTCTGATCGGGACCATATCCCATATAGGAGATATTGGTACGCAGGGTTCTGAACTGTTCGGCAATAGGTGATACAGTTTCTTCGGCAATTACCAGATCAGCTTTACTGTTATCGAGAATGATTTCACCGGCAATGGGCAGCGATGTAACTGTTTGAACATCTTCGCGGGTTTCGATCTTATTATTGAGCATGAACTGAACAACAATAATTACCACGGGTAACAAAAGACCAAACGCAAGACCCATAACATAGATCATGAGTGGCTTAGGGTTCTGGCTTCTGCTAACGTTCCAGTCGATGATGCGCGTTCCGGCAATACCGGCCGACGCATACTCCATTTTTTTATCTTCAATTTTCTGTTGTAAGAAGGTATACAGGGCATCTTTAACACCGAGCACTCTGTTGGTTTGGTTGAGATCTTTTTCTTTCTCAGCCATACCCTGAAAGCGTCCGGTAGCATTTTGTTCCTGGCTGGCGATAAAGTCGTTGCTGGTTTTTAACTGCTCGCTAATGCTGTTGATGCTTCTGAAAATACTGTTCTTTAATTCGGCGAGCGCTCCGTTAATTTCGGGCAGCCTGATATCCTGCGGTGTGCTGCGATCGAGTATTTCCTTTCTTCTTAAAACCAGTTTATTGTACTGGTCAACAAAACTGCTTAAGCTGGGATCATTCAATGCAGTTACATTGGGAATGATCTGCTCCTGACCTGCCTGTTCGCGAATATTTGCCTCAACCTGAGTTAATAAGTTTTCCTTTAACAGGTTGTCGCTTTTGCGGCTATCGAGCGTTACCAGGTTACCCAGGATCTGGTTGGCAGATGTGGGCACATCGTTTACTTTATTGGTTTGTTTAAAGTTCTGTACTTTATTAGCTTGTTGCGCGAGCTCGCTTGATACAGTAGAGAGGCGGTTTTCGAGAAACTCTATTTCGGTGCGAAGTGCTTTGCTTTTGAATTCGAAATTGGCTTCATCGTAATTGTGAATGAGCACTTCAACAATTTGTTTAGCTCTGTCGGGTATTTCGTCACGCACTGAAACCTGCAGCATCGCCAACCCGCCTTTTGGTACAGCAGTGGCAGAAATTCTTGACAGGTATTTTGTAACAGCTCCCTGGCGGCCCAGAAAACGTACCAGGTACAGACTTTTATTTTGTGTTAAAAAAGGTTTTGGCTGAATGGTAATGGTATCGCCTTTAAATACAAGCGGTTTAAAGAACATACCTTTTACTTCCTGCTTTTCAAGCTGCAGCTTATAGCCGTCTGCATTCAGCAACAACCTGTAGAGGGGTGTTTTCTGATCGTCTTCGAAGCGTTTTACAGAAATGGTAAAAGGCAGCGAGTCGATATGAACGGGCTTATCGAGCACACGACCTTTGGTCATTACTTCAATATCGAGATGCAATGAGTCAACGATCTTTTCGACGAGGGCTGCTGATTCGAGTTTAAATATTTCACTATTTAAATCGGGTTGAGCCTGTGCGGCAGCCTGAGGAGCTCCGCCAAAGGCTGAACCGCCCAGTATATTTGTAGTTACCTCGCTGGGGGTTTGCACCTGTATAAAGGTGGCAACCTGATATAGCGGAAGGGTATACCTTACGTATAAAAAAGCGGCTACCAGGCAAACGCCGGCTGATATGATGAGCCAGTACCACGCCTTTGACAGTTTTGAAAACAGTCTTTTTGCGTCGAAGCCTTTACTTTCTTCTGGTTCTTCAAAATACTTCTGCTCCATAGATGAAAGTTTATTTGGTGGAATTATGAATGGTAAAACCGAGGGTCGCAGCAGAAAACAGTATGGTAAATATCTCGACAACCAATCCTGCATCTTCCTTGAATACGGAGCCAGGGCGGACCTGCACATATATTACATCGTTGGGACGCATTTGAAAAAGATCAGGATCGTTCAGCACATACATCTTGCGGAGGTCGAATTTTGAGATGGTCCTTTTGCCGTTGTAATCGCGGTACAGGTGAATATCGTAACGTTTGGCACTATGCGGTAAGTCGCCGGCTGCAGCCAGTGCTTCGAACAAAGTGGCATGCTGTGCTGAAATTACATATGAACCGGGTGTTTTTACTTCACCGAGCACGGTTACTTTGAACGTACTGAAGTTTACTTCAACGAGAGGGTCCTTTAAAAAAGGATTTACAAGACCGGTTAATTTTTCTTTTGCCTGCAGGGTGGTTAACCCGGCAAGCTTTACTTTACCGATGACCGGAATTTCCACTTCACCATCTGCATCAACCAGGTAATCGGGATTGGTAGGACCGGCAGAAATACCAACACCGGCAGCGGTTGCTGCTGTAGCCATATTGTGTTTATTGAAGAAAGCAGCAGATTCCTGATCTCTTACAATAAAAGCAATATCGAGTCTGTCGCCGCGTTCGATGATCCGTTGCTGAACGGGCATTGCTTTTAACTCGTATGAATCTGAATTGGGTAAGTCATTAAAATAATTCAGGTTCTTGCTTGTGCTGCACGAAGAGGTAAGCATCATAATAAGTGCGGCAAAACAAACCAATGAAAGGGTAGCAGAACTTATGCGGTTTCTGTACATGGTGCGTGATTTTGGTTTCAAGGTGCGCGAGAAGGCGTGCCACAGTTATGAACCGTGACACGCTTACCGGGGCACGTTTATATTAAGAGATAACTTTTGAGTGAGTTCTGTACCATTCAAAGGTTGTTTGTAATCCTTTTTGAATGGTAACAGCCGGCTTGTAACCGATGAGTTGTTGTGCCTTGGCAACATTGGCGAGGCTGTGACGCACGTCTCCTTTTCTTTCTTCGCGATACTGTGCGGGGAGATCAATTCCTGCAAGCTCAGTGATATATTTCCACAGCTCATTAAGGGTAGTTACATCTCCAACAGCGATGTTGACTACTTCGTGCTTGTTGATGTCTTCTGCAAACAGGGCTTTGATGTTAGCCTGAACCGCGTTTTCAACAAATGTAAAATCACGGCTTGTAGTTCCGTCGCCATTGATATAGGGCGCTTCGTGTTTTAAAGCGCTTTGCATGAATAACGGAATTACGGCAGCATACGGTCCGCGCGGGTTTTGCCGTGGGCCAAACACATTGAAGTAGCGAAGCCCGATGGTATGAAAATCATATGTACGGCTGAACACCTGTGCATACAATTCATTTACATATTTTGTTACTGCGTAGGGCGAAAGCGGATTGCCGATCTTGTCTTCTACCTTGGGCAGACCGGGATGATCGCCGTAGGTGCTTGAGCTGGCGGCATACACCATTCTTTTAACGCCGCTGTCGCGGGCTGCAACCAGGATATTCAAAAACCCGGTTACGTTTACCTCGTTGCTGGTGATAGGATCGTTTATTGAACGGGGCACTGAACCCAAAGCTGCCTGGTGCAGCACATAATCTATTCCTTCCATAGCTCGGCGGCAGGTATCCAGGTCGCGGATGTCGCCTTCGATGAGACTAAATTCAGGGCGGGATAAGTAAGGTTCAATATTATCCATTGAACCGGTGCTGAAGTTGTCGAGCACACGCACTTTACCGGCGCCGTGCTGCATAAGGTATTCGACAATATTCGATCCTATAAAACCGGCGCCTCCTGTGATCAAAAAACTGCTGCTGCCAAGATCCTTTGTATGGTATGATTGGTTGTACATAATTAAAGATTACAAACGTGCATCTACTAAATCCTTACTTAAATGTGATTTTACATCGAACAAAACGCACTGGTCGTTGCAAACCTGTTTAATGGTTTCGTAATTAAACTGTTTATGTGCTACCGCCAGAATTACGGCATTGTATTTATGGTCATCGGGAAATTCGTTTACTGTGCTTACGCCATATTCTTCCATTACTTCGTGCGGGTCGGCCCAGGGATCGTAAATATGTACGTCGAGATGATAGCTTTGTAAGTGGCGAATGATGTCAATTACTTTGGTATTGCGTACATCGGGACAGTTTTCTTTGAATGTAAACCCTAATACGAGCGCTTTGGCGCCTGTGATGGGAATGCTTTTCTTTACCATCAGTTTTATTACTTCACCTGCTACGTAGGCGCCCATGCCATCGTTGAGTCTGCGTCCGGCAAGGATGATCTCAGGATGATATCCTACTTCGAGTGCTTTTTGCGCGAGGTAATAAGGGTCTACACCGATACAGTGACCGCCAACCAAACCGGGTTTGAATGGTAAGAAGTTCCATTTTGTGGCAGCTGCGGCCAGCACTTCCTGTGTATCGATATTGAGCAGGTTGAAGATCTTGGCAAGCTCATTCATGAATGCGATATTGATATCGCGCTGTGCATTTTCAATTACCTTGGCTGCTTCGGCTACTTTTATGGAAGGGGCCATGTGCGTTCCGGCGGTAATGATGCTGCCATAAATTTCGTTTACTTTTTTACCTGCTTCGGGCGTAGAGCCGGATGTTACCTTTTTAATTTTGGTAACGGTATGTTCTTTATCGCCGGGGTTAATACGTTCGGGTGAATAACCGGCAAAGAAATCTACGTTGAATTTGAGCCCTGATATTTTTTCGAGAATAGGTACGCACTCATCTTCTGTAACGCCGGGGTATACCGTAGATTCGTAGATAACGATATCGCCTTTCTTTAATGCTTTACCTACTGTTTCGCTGGCCTTTACCAGCGGTGTGAGATCGGGGCGGTTATATTTATCAACCGGCGTGGGAACAGTTACAATAAAAACGTTGGTTGATTTAAGAGCATCCAACTGATCGCTTACGAATAAGCCCGGTGCGTTATCGAGCCTGGTTTTTAAAACCGAAGCGAGCTGTTCGCTGCTTACTTCGAGTGTATGATCATTACCATTTTTTAATTCGGTAACCCGGTTTTTATTGATATCAAAACCTACAACCGGGAATTTTTTAGCAAATTCAACTGCTAATGGTAAGCCTACATAACCAAGGCCGATTACTGCCAAATGATACTGCATTGTCTCTTCCATTCAATGATACGGTTTGTTGTTATTATTTTATTGTGAGGAACCTTTCGACAGGTTGTTTTTTTCGATGGCTACGAGTGCAAAACCGAGTGAAGGCAATAACACTTTTACCATTTTACTTTTCACTTCCTGCACCTGTCCTTTTTGCTGCATGAGCGGACCGGATAAAATAGTTACCTCATCGTTTATATTCAGATCAATTTTTTCAACCTGCACATGTTCATAATCTTTCAGAAACTGCTTTATTGCTGCTATTTCAGCATCGGGTATTACGGCGGGTTTGCCTTCAAAGGTAACGAAACTGATCACCCCATCTGTTTGCAAAACCGGTATGTGTGCTTTAGGCGCTAACCTTACCAGAACGTACGAGGTAAACAAAGGCTCCAGGATAATTTTTTTTCGGTCGCTCCATGTGCGTTCGGTTTTTTGCAAGGGGCAATAATGTTCAATTCGTTGATTTCCCAGCAAATCGGCCACTCTTTTTTCCCACCGGGGTCTTGTATATATAGCGTACCAGCGTAAATTTTTTTCCATGCTTACGGGGTAATTTGAAAATGAAATACAATTTACGGAATACAAATTCATTTTCAGCACAAAGCTCCCGCGTCTCTCAGTCACATTTGTACTGAGAATCAAAAAGTTACAAACCCTATATCCAGTTCACAAAAACCTGTTCATCATCATTCATTCCCGGAATATCAGATTACAACAGGCCAACGCAAACCATCATCATCATAAATGGTACATAAGTAAATAGTAAACAGAGGCAATTCGAAGGATTCGATTGGTCAGAGGTATTCGAAAGGAGATCGGTAAGGGGTGATTCGGTAGGAAATCGGGTAACGATCGGCTATGTTCAAAGGATTCCGGACGATCAAGAAGCTAATGTGGTCGCTCAAAAGTAGAAAGTTTTTTCAAATTACGCAATATAAGTCTCTGTTTTTTATATACCATAATGTGGGTACCCGCGTTGGGCAAGGATTATACGCAGAAATGGCAGCATTTTTTGGTGATAAGTTGACAAAATGGTAATACTGCTCTGGCAAAGGGTATGTTTTTTAAAAGAAGGAGCACTAAAATGCTATTTTCCTGGTTTCGCTCCAACCATTACCATCTCTTACCTGCACTACATAGATGCCGGCAGGCGTTGTGAGATCAATTGTAACCCGGTAAGATGCCTGTTTATATTCTTTTCGTGCTATGACTTGACCGCTCATAGTTACTACCTGAATAATAACGTTATTTTTTATATTACTATTAAAATCTACATTGATTGCTTGTTTGCCGGCGGCGTAAATATTTGCAACCGGAGCATCTGCGTTGTTGTACACGGTACGAATAGCAGAGTACTCAGAGCTGCCATTTAAATCAAACTGATGTATGCGATAATATACAGTAGCGTCAGAAATATTTTTATCAGTATAATTATATTGGGTTACGACAGAAGATGTACCTGAGCCTGAAATTTGAGCTATTGCTTTCCAGTTTCTGCCATCGATACTTCTTTCGATTTCAAAATACTTATTATTGAACTCGGCACTCGTTGTCCAGTATAATTGAATGTTACCAGCCTGCCGGGTTACATAAAAAGACTGGAAGATAACAGGAAGAGTAGAGGAAATAAAACCGAAGGGAGATGTTCCGGTTGAATTGTTGGCAAAACTATATCCGGATTTATTCAATTCGGTCCCGCTGAATTTAAGTGTGCCTCCAATGGTTAATTGGTCATTGGAGTTGATGCCGGTGATTTTACCGGTATTTTCGACAATAATCTGACTGGGATTATCCAATCTTAATTTGCCATTATTAAACCCCAGCGTACCATATACAAGAATTACAACATTGTTGAGCTGTACGTTTACATCGAGTGTAATTGTATAACCGGCCGGGATAATGATGGAGTCATTGTCCTGCGGTAAGCGGTTGAGATTCCACGAAGCTGTGTTTTCCCAATAGTTATTTTGAATAGCTTTTATTGTTGTGGCAGAGCCAGTGAGTGCGATCGAAAAAGCGATCAGAGTTAGGTAGATATGTTTCATCGGTAAACAGATTTATAAAATCATATTTTCCAACTTACATACCTGAAAATATTGGCATGCCGGAAAAGGGTTTCGAAAGCCTGGCAAAAACATTTGCACTTAACTTCAAAACAGTGAAAATCAATTGAGTCGAAGACTAAATTTTCTTTCCGCGAAAAATCATTTCCGGATCTGCAATTCAATTGCATTTATGGAAATACTCCCATGAAGGGAAAACACGTGTTGTGTTTGGGAAAATTTGAAGGGTGCGGGTGTTCAATCAGCCTCAAATGTACTGCTGTAATAAAAACACGGCTGCTCCGGCAAAATAGCCGAGCAAAGCCAGCAGACTGAATCTTTTGAGGTACCAGAAAAAGCTGATCTTTTCCATACCCATAGCAGCTACACCTGCGGCAGATCCGATAATAAGCACGCTTCCTCCTGTACCGGTACAGTAAGCGAGGAACTCCCAGAAATAATGATCGGTTGGAAATTTATCAAGGCCGTACATGCCCTGGGAGGCAGCTACCAGAGGCACATTATCGATGATGGAGGATAACAGACCAAATGAAAGTACAATAATGTTGTTGTTTTTAAGGTGTGCATCCATCCAACCTGCCAACCCGCTTAATACCCCGGTGACCTGTAAAGCGCCGATGCTGATAAGAATGCCGAGAAAAAACAGAATACTGGGGCTATCAATTTTCTCCAGTGCGTAAGAAACCGAGAGTATATGTTTTTGTTCTGCATCTTTATGACCATGCATAATTTCTGTAATTATCCATAAAATACCAAGACCGGCGAGCATGCCCATATAAGGAGGCAAATGAGTAACCGTTTTAAAAACCGGCACCAACAGTAGGATCAGAATTCCTGTAAAGAACACTATATGTTTTGATCGTTCTGATACGAGATGGTTGTTGGAATTGGGTTCCTGTACGGGCCGCTCCGCTGTTCCTTTTACCTGAAAGGTTAATACTACTAAAGGAACAAGGACGCAAACCAGGCTGGGTAAAATTAATTGCACTACTATGTTAGCCGCGGTGATTTGACCTCCTATCCATAGCATAGTTGTTGTAACGTCACCGATAGGCGACCAAGCGCCGCCGGCGTTAGAAGCAATTACTATCATACCGGCAAACAATAATCGTTCATTGGGTTCTTTTATCAGTTTTCTGGTAAGGGAAATCATTACAATTGTAGTAGTTAAATTGTCAAGGGCAGGTGAAAGAAGAAAGGTTATACCTGAAATAATCCACAGGAGTTTTCTTTTACCTGTTGCAGTAATTCTTCCGGTGATAATATCAAAGCCGCCATACGCGTCAATCAGCTCTACAATGGTCATGGCGCCCATTAAAAAGAACAGGATGCCTGATAGCTCGCCCAGGGTTTCAGTTAATTGTTCTGTAACCAGGTGTTTATTTGAAGCAGAGAGTATATATACGACCCAGCAAATTACTCCGGTAACAAGGGCAATTGCTGCCTTGTTGACTTTTATAAAATGCTCTGCCGCAATTCCTATATAGCCTGCGACAAACAAAACAACGACCAGCCATATCATACTGAAAGAGTTTTTTAGCTTTGACGAGTAAAGGGCCCAAATTATCCTATTTATGGCAGGATAATGGTTTTTTCCTGAAAGAATTTCTCCCGAGTCGGGATCGTCTATGCAAAAAGTTTCCAGGCGTTTTGTATGATATGTTTGGGATTCACCCCGTTGCCCTACTGTTGTACAATTTTGAGGCTGGCGCCATTGGCCAGGTGCAGCAGGTACATACCGGCGGGCAGGTTATCGAGGCTTATAGGTGTATTGTAATCGTTAATAAAAATGGTTTTCATTTGAAGGCCTTTCAGATCTACCAGAACCGCCTTTGTATGCAGTAATGCATCGGATGTTATTTGTAGGGTAATATTTCCCCGTGCCGGTACGGGAAATACACTAGCGGCCGAACGCGTCTGCCCGGCTGTGATGCAAACAACGGTGGAATAACTAAACCGCTTATCTATATCCGTTTGCAGAATTCGGTACCAGGCTGTTTGATTGAGCGCTACGGCTTCTGTATATGTATAGCTGTTTGTACCGTTACCCTTGCTATCCAATGATGCGATTTTGCTGAAGGTGGAACCCTCTATGCTTTTCTCAATAGTATAATCAGCAACGTTTTCTTCGCTTACGGTAAAATTGAGTGTAGACTGCTGCCGGTTGTTCAGGTGACCTTTCAGCGAAATCCAGGTAAGCGGCAATGAGCTGCCTGCAGCCTGCGCGAGTTGAGTAAAATATATACCTCTATCATAAGCTCTGGCGATAACTGTATCCGGACCGGGGTCCAGGTCAATTGAATGAAGAAAATTTCCAGCCGTATATAACCGTTGCATGGCATCTGTGGCAATGGTTATAACCGGATTGTTATAGCCGTAAGTCAATCCCCATAACTGGTTACCATTTTTATCCCATTTGGCAAAACTGGCATCGCCACCGGCGGTGTATAAATTACCAAGCGGATCAAAATTCAGGGACATGGCGTCGCCGATGGTGTTGTAGCCGCCATATGATTTGGCCAATACATAGCCGCCATCACTGTTGAGTTCCCAAAAATAATCGGTTGAAAAGCGGGCTATACCAATATTGACGGTACCTGGGCCTGGATCCATATCGGCGACACCGAAAAGACGTCCGGCCGTATATAAATTGCCTGCGGCATCTATTTTAAGGTCATAAGCGCTAACGGCGTTGTTTTGTATGGCCCAAACCAATCCGCCACTGGTATTGAGCTTTACCATGTATATAATACTGGTACCTGCCAAATAATTGGCAGAATCGGGCCCCGGGTCAAGATCAATAGTGCCATTTTGAAAAATACCGACGGTATATACATTACCGGCGGCATCTGCTACAATGCCGGTGGCATTGTTAAAAGAAGTACCGCCTATGCGGTCACCCCATAATGTTATGCCGGCAGCGTTGAGTTTGCATATAAAAACATCGCTGCCACCCAGGGCAGTAAAGGAACTATCGGTAGTAAAGGAAATAGTGCCCGAAAAATTTCCGGCTATGTATACGTTAGCGCTGGCATCTACAGCCACTGCTTTGCCGGTGCTGTTACCACTTTCTGCAAAACCGGTGGCCCATATATAATGACCGGCACTATCGTATTTTGCGACAAAGGCATCTGTTCCGGCCTGGGCAGATAATGAAGCGGTGCCCGCACCGGGATCAAAATCAACCATACCGGAAAACCTACCGGTAATATACAGGTTGCCCAGAGCATCCTGGGTAATATATTCTGCTGCGTCGACGCCAGTGCTGCCCAGTTGTATGGCCCATACAAAGTTGCCGGAGGAATTGAATTTACAAACAAAAATATCGGAATCGCCAACTGCAGTGAGATTGCTGATGCCAGGTCCGGGATCAAAATCAGCCTGTTGGGTAAAAGTCCCTGCCAGGTATGTATTACCGGTTGCATCTACAACGCTGTACCCTAAATTAACAATGCCACTACCCGAAATGGCGTGGCCCCAAACAAATTGTTGTGCATAATTGAGTAAAGAACAGCATAAGAAACAAATCACTGAAAGTAATCTGCGAACGAAAGAAAATAGCGAAGGCATATTGTTAGCGGTTGGTTGCTTTTTTGTAGAAATTAATTCATAGCTTTCTTCTTTTGAAGCTTTATTCCAGTCTATATCTCACCCACCCTAATATGTAGATGAAAATTGTGTGCCACCGCCCCAATAGTTACTTAAAGATCTTGTCCTTTTCTGTTCAGTGTTACTTGCGCTGGTTTGCATTAATTAATTCGTGGAACCTACGTTAATGAAAAGGATAGATGAGATGGACTGAGGGGGGTTATCGAAAATCACCTCTTAAAGTTAATTATCCCACCAAAAAAATCTTTCCCGAGATGGAACATCTATGGAAAAAAGTATGACGTGAAACCCCACATTTACGGGACAAAAATTTATTTGCCATGCGGGGTTTCAGTTTTGTTTCATACGGATTTGATACAGCGGCCATACGGTTTTCATATGGATTTCATATGGCCGTCATATGGATTTCATATGGATTTGATACTTACGGCATACCGGAGGCATACCTGAAGCATGCCGGAGGTATTCCTGAGGTATTACTCAAGCATATGGACTTCATACTGATCTCATACCCTTTTGATACGAAAATCATACATCGATCATACATAAACCATACATGCGGCATACATGAACCATACATGGGGCATACGCAGCATCGTTGTGAAATAAGCTTACAGGCCCGGCTGTTAGTTTGGGTGAACTTTCATTCCAGGTTGCCACCCTGGCTATTGAGGTGGCAACACTTCGTGGTTGCTTATTGGTTGTATTTGATTTTTTCAAACCTATCTTCTCTTATTCATCCATTATACCTTTGCTTTTTCTAAATCAGCTTTGAATTGGGTATTCTTATGCCAGTATTTCAGTAAATACCAACCGATCACCCGCGATGCTTCATTATCGCTCGGGTAATGAATGCCCATTAATTCCCGGGACCAGCGCTTTTTAGCTTATCGCTATGCTGCTCCCAAATTTGCGATGAAGTATTGCAGGAATTCATAAAACGGATTGTATGTGTTTATTCTATTTTATGTGAGAGGCTTTTTCATCACAATTGCACTAACCGGGCAAACGTGGCTGAACTCCGAAGACATTTGAAGAGATTGCGGCACTTCTTCTCTTGGTATTCTTTGGTAACCTTTTCTCTCAAAATACCCGGGTGCTGTTTCTGTAAGCAGGTACATGCAATCAATCCCTAATTCAGCGGCATAGCCTTCTAATTCTCGTACAAGTGGTGAAGCAGTACTTTTATTTCTGTACTCTTTATTTACAACCATTGACCGCAACAGCCCGCAATGATCATACTTCTCTAACCCTATTGCACCAATTACTTTGCCATTATGGACGGCTACAAAGAAATTATCGAGTGAACGAGGCAAATCCTCTATCGGCAATTTCTCTGATTGAAGCAATGTAATAATGGCTTGCTTTTGCTCATTACGTGCTTTTGTAATTTTAGTTTGATCTGTTGTATTCATGATAAAGAGGATTATTGGTTACAACAAATTTAATCAATATGCCTTACGCAAACTTTCCGCGTATCAGGAGCAACAACCGGGAGCGCAGCAGGCTGTTTTTTCAGGCTGCACCGGCTTTTCGCCAAATACGGTGATGCTGTAAATACCCACTCCGCTTTGTTTATATTGAGTGATTTCCTCAACAGATAAATAGTTCTGTAAAATGTCATCAGGTATAATAATGGGCTTTTCTTTTTGAAGGGTAATATTTTCAAAGCCACTCAACTGAATTATTTCCAGGTATACTTCTTTTTGTAAGGCACCAGACACACAACCGGCATACATTTCGGCAGCATTTTTTATTGCAGGGGGAAGCTGACCTACCAGCACTATATCGGAAATACTGAAGTGGCCGCCGGGTTTGAGGATGCGGAAGATTTCTTTAAACGCTGCATTTTTATCGGGAACGAGATTCAAAACGCAATTACTTACTACGACATCAGCGACATTTGATGTCATTGGAATATCTTCAATATCGCCCTGCCGGAACTCTACATTATGAAAGCCTAACGTTTCGGCATTCTCCCTGGCTTTTTTAATCATAGCAGGCGTAAAATCGATACCGATTACTTTACCGGTTTCGCCGGTTTCAGCGCGTGCAACAAAACAATCGTTACCGGCGCCTGAACCCAGGTCAACCACAACATCGCCTTTGTTGATTTTTGCAAACTGTGTGGGTAATCCGCACCCCAGCCCGAGGTCTGCATCAGGATTATAGCCTTCCATAGTGCTATAATCATCATTCATGATATTATATACTTCTGTGGAACAGCATCCCGATCCGCAGCAGGAAGACTGATTGGTTTCTTTATCCTGTAAAGCGATTTCGCTGTATTTCTGTTTTACCAGTTCTTTCATTTGTTCGGCAGTTTCCATTTTCTTTTATTTTATTGGTTTATCGCAATATTGCGATTAATTAAGGCAAAAAAATTTAACAGCAGGAACTGTCACTTTTGAAGGCAACAAAAAATGTCTCGAAAGCCGTTTTGTATTGGTTCCACACCTTTGGGTCAATGCAATAGCAAACGCTTGTTCCTTCAATAGTTCCTTGAATTAAGCCGGCGTTTTTCAATTCTTTTAAATGTTGCGAAATAGTTGCCTGTGCAAGCCCTAACTCATTCACCAGATCGCCATTAATACAGGCTTCTGCTTTTATCAAATGCTGTATTATGGCAATACGGGCAGGATGAGCCAGCGCCTTCATCATTTGGGCGAGCTTATTTTGCTTTTCGGTGAATATTTCTGCTTTTGTGAGCCCCATATTAATCGCAATATTACGATAATACATTTAAGCGCCAAAAAAATCTTGCTCTTTATGAAAAGATGGAAAAACTGGTTGAATAGAACTGCGAAGCTAAATACTTCGCAGAGCTATTCGAGGGTTATTAATGATTTTTATCCCTGCATTGAACGGGCGATACCCAGTTCGAGTCCGCGCAGTTCGGCCAGTCCGCGCAGGCGGCCAATGGCAGAGTAGCCAGGGTTGGTCTTTTTATTGAGGTCGTCAAGCATCTGATGGCCATGGTCGGGGCGCATGGCAATATTGATCTTCCGCTGCTGCATCACTTTGACAAGGTTTTTTACCACATTGTACATATCTACGTCGCCTTCGAGATGATTGGCTTCATAAAAGTTTCCGTCTGCATCGCGCTGTGTGCTGCGCAGGTGTATGAAATTTATGCGGTCGCCAAACTGCACTACCATAGCCGGCAGATTATTATCGGCACGAACGCCAAATGAGCCGGTACAAAAACACAAACCGTTGCTGGCATTGGGTACGGCATCGAACAATTGCTGTACATGTTCGGCAGTGCTTACCACCCGGGGCAGTCCAAAAATAGCATATGGAGGATCATCGGGGTGAACAACCAGTTTTACGCCTACTTCATCTGCTACCGGCGATACTTGTTGCAGGAAGTGGATGAGGTGTTGCTGCAGCTTTTTGGCGTCAATACCGGCATAGGTATCGAGGGCAGCCTGAAATTGCTGCAGGGTAAAGCTTTCTTCGCTGCCCGGCAAACCGGCAATAATATTACGTTGCAACAGTTGTTTTTCTGCGTCGCTCATGGCGGCGAGGCGTTGCTGTGCTTTGGTCAGATCGGCAGCCGAATAATCTTTTTCGGCTCCGGGGCGCTTCAGTATCAATACGTCAAAGGCTACCATGGCTGCTTTTTCAAAGCGAAGGGCTTTGCTGCCGTCGGCTACGGTATACGCCAGATCGGTGCGCGTCCAGTCGAGCACAGGCATAAAATTGTAGGTAACGATATATATTCCGCAGGCTGCCAGGTTACGGATGCTTTCGCAATAATTGGCGATGTACTCCTGGTAACGGCCTTTTTGAGTTTTAATATCTTCATGCACAGGAACGCTTTCAACGACCGACCAGGTTAAACCGGCGGCTTCGATTATTTTTTTGCGTTGGATGATCTCTTCTTTGGTCCATACAGCGCCATTGGGTAGGTGATGCAGGGCTGAAACAACGCCTGTACATCCCGCTTGCCTGATATCGGCGAGGCTTACAGGATCATTAGGCCCGAACCAGCGCATAGTTTGTTCAAATTGATGCATAGTAGAATATTTAACGCATTTTTTGCAAGGTTACTATATGTATGCGTAGTTTATACAATTTCTGTTTTCAAATTCTTTGCAAACGTTTTCGAAAAATGTTGCAAAAATAGCGGGTAATTCCTAATCTTTGCCGGGGACGCTCTTATGGATCAGGTGAATTTAAAGAAACTTGCGAAAGAACTTAATCTGGCCGTTTCAACGGTTAGCCGTGCATTGCGGGACAGTCATGAAATAAGCCCGAAAACCAAAGAACGGGTACGTGCACTGGCCGAAAAGCTCGGCTTTCAACCCAATCCACATGCCAGTAGTCTGCGGCAGAACAAAAGCAAAACTATTGCAGTTGTAATTCCCGAAATTGAAAATAACTTTTTTTCTCAGGTTATAAATGGTATTGAATCGGTTGCTCCCGAAAAAGGATATCATGTTTTAATCTATCTCACGCATGAAGATTATGGGAGAGAGCGCGACATCCTTCAATTATTGCGTAACGGACGTGTAGATGGCATTATGATCTCTGTTTCCAATACGACTGTTAACATGGACCATATTGACGCCTGGCGCCAGGCGGGTATTCCCATGGTGCTTTTCGACCGTACATCTGAAGAAATTGA
>Ga0068856_100002806_pt1 | contig 17838 bp, 22 predicted proteins | sample KBSCornC62_FD_66595 | JGI IMG/M metagenome (GOLD analysis project Ga0068856, IMG submission 66595) | Corn rhizosphere microbial communities from Kellogg Biological Station, Michigan, USA - KBS Corn C6-2 | ecosystem: Host-associated > Plants > Roots > Rhizosphere > Soil ...
GCGGTGGTCATCTCGCCGCGCAGCAGCACCTCATTGCCGACCACCACCGAGCTGATCACGTTCGGATATTGCTTGGTCAGGCCGATCACGGTCGAAATCTGCGCCAGGTTTTTAAAACGGTCGCTGCCGAGCCAGATGCCCTGCATCACCTTCAGGCCGACCTTGGCGGCAAGGCCGGGAACCTGGTCGAGACCGTTCTCGATCGAGTAGGTGCGCACGCAGTCGGATATTTTCGCGAGCTGCGCCAGATCCTCGGCGATCTGTTCCGATGTGATGCGGGTGGTCGGCACCAGCGGCGTCTGCGCGCCGCGGAACGGCGCGTAGGACACGCACAACAGTTTCGCCGCGGGGTCGATCGGCGCGCGCGACAGGTTGATCGGCGTGGCCATCCACCACCACGCGGCGAAAATCGCGCCAAGCGAAATCAGGAGAAGCGCCAGCGGCGTGCGAAGAGAAATCGGTTCCATCCTCCGGGCGAGGTCCGTCGATTAGCCGGTCACCGCCGCTCTGCCAAGAGCCTAACGGTCGTTGCGCGGCCGCCATCCGCAGGAATTGGGCCGCGGCTTTACCACGACGAGATAAAGTTGTGAGTTTGCTGGACAAAAACCGAAATGTCCGTCATGGGAATCCGCTGACGTCTCCGCCGCATTGGGGACCTATTTGATCGGCATCAAACCAGCCAGGATTTGGGATTTCGGGCTGGCAAAAGCAGGCAACAATCGGGGAATTTATGCGTCGTCGCGTGCTTCAGCTTCCAACCAGGTTCTTGCGCCACCTCGCCATTGCCGGGCTTTTTGCCGGAATTGCCCTATCGGCCGGGACCGGTAACGCTCTGGCCCAGAGCGGCGACGCCCACCCCCAGGACCAGGCCAAGCCCAACGGCGCCAATCCCGCCCAGCCCAACGATGCGGCCAAGGACAACCAGCGCAAGACCGACGAATTCGTCGAAGCCCAACAGGCCATCAGCGGGCCGGCCGGCAACCCCGAATGCGTCTGGCTCGGCCGGCGCGTGGTGCGCCTGATGTGGCTCGACGACCTCGATACCGCCTTCCGCCACCTCGACCTCTACGACCGCTTCGGCTGCCCCGGCGGCCACGTCCAGGCCACGTTCCGCTGCCTGACCCGCTTCGGCTCCCAGATCGACGACAAGGTGCCGCGCAGCCTCGATGGCCGCGTTCACGCCTGCTGGATCAATCCGAACGCGCAGCCGCAGACCGCCGCTGCCGCAACTCCCGCGGCGCCGGCCACGGCGGGCAACGCTGCACCCGCTCCGGCGCCTTCGGCGGCGCCCGCCGCCCCTGCTCCGGCACCCGCCAAATAGCGCGAGCCTCGGCTGAACAGACGGAAATTTTACCGGTTGGGGATATTGGCCCTCAAAACGCCATTACTTCCTAAGACATGCCTTCTCGACAGATCATGATTTCTCTGGTCATGCCGTGTTCAGAGATGGCGTCATAAGAGTTGTTAAATCGCGTGGCAGAGCTATGCTTGCTGTGCCGCTATCTTGGCCGGATCTCGGGGACAGGTCCGTTTCCCTGTCATGTCTGCCCCGTATGGTTTAGTTGCGATGCGCGCCGTCGTCGCCGTTTTGTTGTTTGTGACCGCCGCTCACGCTGCGCTTTGGGGCGTTTTCCAGGAAAAGCAGTCCGCGCCCGATATCCGTGGCCTGCTGCCGAGCACGTCGTACGCGCCGTTTGAACCCGGCCACACGGTGGCCGACGTCGCCGCCGATTCCGAAAAGGTCCGCACCGACCTGAGGAAACTCTCGACCCTGACGCGCGCGGTGCGCCTGTACTCGTCGACCGAAGGCAACGAACTGGTGCCGCCGATTGCCGCCGAGTTCGGCATGAAGGTCACCGTTGGCGCCTGGATCGACAAGGATGCCAACCGGAACGATCGCGAGATCGAATCCGCTATCAGCCTCGCGCGACACAACAGCAATGTCATCGGCGTCGTGGTCGGCAACGAAACCATCTACCGCGGCGAGCAGGTTCCGATCGAGAACCTGCGGCCCGCGGCCGACGCCAACCCCGAGGATGCCGCAGCCATCCAGCGCGAGGAAAGCGACCGGGTCCGCGACGCCGAAGCCCAGCCCGAGGACAAGCGGGCCGAAGCGCTGAAATGGGCGCTGGCGGAAAACAACGTCCATCGGCTCATAAAACTGATCCAGCGCATCAAGAAATCGGTCGCCGTTCCCGTGACGACGGGTGAAATCTGGAACATCTGGCGCGACCATCCGCAGCTCGCCAATTCCGTCGATTTCATCGCCGCTCACGTGCTGCCCTACTGGGAAAACTTTACGGACAAGCAGGCCGTCGATCAGGCGGTCGCGATGTACCAGTTGCTGCGCGACCAGTTCCCGGGCAAGCGCATCATGATCGCCGAGTTCGGCTGGCCGAGCGCCGGCTACAATCTGCGCAACGCCAATCCCGGTCCGTTCGAGCAGGCGGTGACGCTGCGCAACTTCGTCGCGCGCGCCGAAGCCATCGGCATGGAATACAACATCGTCGAGGCGATCGATCAGCCCTGGAAATTCTTCGAAGGCGGCGTCGGTCCCTATTGGGGCATCCTGAACGCCGACCGCGAGCCGAAATTTTCCTGGACCGGCCCGGTTGTCAACCTGAACTACTGGAAGTTCGCGACCATCGCGATCCTGGTCGGCATTCTGCTGTCGCTACCGATCCTGCGGCTCGACCGGCCGACCCTGATGCAGACGCTCATGCTGGCGGCCGCCGCCAACGGCGTCGGCGCCTGGGCCGCGACCGTATTCGCGTACTGGACCGGCCACTATTTCGTGTTCGGCTCAGCCTTCGCGCTGACGCTGGGCCTGATCCTGCTGGTGCCGCTGGTGCTGATCGCGATGGCGCGGATCGAGGAGATCGCGGCGATCGCCTTTGGCCGCGCCCCGCGCCGGCTGATCACCAAGAGCGCGACGCTGGCGCCCGCGACCATGGGCGAGAACCTCGCCTTCCCAAAGGTCTCGATCCATATCCCGGCCTATTTCGAGCCGCCGGACATGCTCAAGCAGACGCTCGACGCGCTGGCGCGGCTGGACTATCCGAATTTCGAGTGCGTCGTCATCATCAACAACACGCCCGATCCGGAGTTCTGGCAGCCGATCCAGGATCATTGCCGCCTGCTCGGCGAGCGCTTCAAGTTCATCAACGCCGAGAAGGTCAAAGGCTTCAAGGCCGGCGCGCTGCGCATCGCGATGGAGCGCACCGCTGTCGACGCCGAGATCATCGGCATCATCGACGCCGACTACGTGGTGACGCCGGATTGGCTCAAGGATCTGGTGCCGCTGTTCGCCGATCCGCGTGTTGGCCTCGTGCAGGCGCCGCAGGACCATCGCGACGGCGACCGTTCGCTGATGCACTACATCATGAACGGCGAATATGCCGGTTTCTTCGACATCGGCATGGTCCAGCGCAACGAGGTCAATTCCATCATCGTCCACGGCACCATGTGCCTGATCCGCCGCGCCGCGATGGACATGGCGGGCGGCTGGGCCGGCGACACCATCTGCGAGGACACCGATCTGGGCCTCGCCATCATCGAGCATGGCTGGCTGACGCACTACACCAACACCCGTTACGGCCACGGCCTGCTGCCGGACACCTATGAGGCCTTCAAGAAGCAGCGCCACCGCTGGGCCTATGGCGGCTTCCAGATCGTCAAGAAACATTGGCGCCGCTTCCTGCCCGGCGCCAGTCGGCTCAGCCCCGAGCAACGCCGCGAATTCGCGCTGGGCTGGCTGAACTGGCTCGGCGCCGAAAGCCTCGGCGTGCTGGTGGCGATCCTCAACCTGATCTGGGTGCCGATCGTCGCCTTCGCCGACATCGCGATCCCCGACAAGATCCTGACGCTGCCGATCATCGCCTCCTTTGTGGTTTCGCTGGTGCATTTCGTGGCGCTGTATCGCCTGCGCGTGAACGTCAAGGCCGGCCAGATGCTGGGCGCCATGATCGCGGCGATGTCGGTGCAATGGACGGTGTCGCGCGCGGTCGCCAATGGCCTGATTACCGAGCATCTGCCGTTTGCCCGGACGTCCAAGGGCGGCCTGTCGCGGATGTCGATCGAGTTCCAGGCGTTCTGGGAGGCGGTGATCGGCGTGCTGCTGCTGCTCGGCGCCGCCGTGCTGGTGGTGGTCAACAGCAACAAGCAGATCCACGAGATCTGGATTTTTGCGGCGGTGCTGGTGCTGGAAAGCCTGCCGTTCCTGTCGGCGGTCGCGATCGCGGTGCTGGAGCAGTCCCGCATCAACGAGTTCTCGTTCTGGCGCGACAGCGCGGTGCGGACCGCCGAATTGATCGGCCTGCGCCCGGTGGCGCTGCCGACCATCGTCAGCGCCCCACAGCCGGCCGCCTCGGAAATCCATCGCGAAGCCAGTTGAGGGGCTTGCCTCGCTCCGGCGCCGCGATTTCTGTGGGCAATTCGCTTGAAGAAGCAGCCTTAACCGGCGCTGCCAGCAGCAAAATCTGTGTCCGCCGGGCGGCAGTTTAGAGGGCAGCCGCGCTATTGACCGGCAACGTCCTGCCCCCTACACAGCCCGGCAAGTGAGCGCGTAGCTCAGGCGGTAGAGCACGTGACTTTTAATCATGGGGTCGAGGGTTCGAGTCCCTCCGCGCTCACCATCCAAACAATTGTGTCCAGCCCGGCACATAAATAAAGCGGCCCGGCGCGCCTTGCGCCAGGCCGCTTTTCAATGACGCGAAGGGGTGATTACTTCACTCCGGCTTCGCGCTTGTTCTTCATGTACAGCGCCTTGTCGCCGTCGCTGACGTGGAAGATGTGGGTCTCGGCGGCATAGGTCGGCCCGGCGGCCGCCGTGTCCGGCTTCTTGGCGTGGTGCTTCGCGGCCAGGGCGGCCGATGTCGAGAGACCAAGAATGGCAATGCTGACGATGATGACCTTGTTCACGTGCTCAACTCCTCAGGAAAAAATGAAAACGCGGCAGCCGTCCGGCGTCATCGGTGTTTGGATCCGATAACTCGCCGTCGCCCACCCCGGCTGCAACATAACCCGGTCATCGGCGTTTCTCACCCAAAAAGGCGGCTGCGCGGTCACTCCCGACGGCCACTGTTGCATTCTTGTTCGGCATTTTCCGACAAGACGTGGATCGAGGGCGCTTTGGCCTTCCGTCAGGCGGCCATGCTCAGCCGCTCCTGCTTCCAGCGCGCCGGCGATTTTCCGGTGAACCGTTTGAACACGGTCGAGAAATGGGCCTGGGCGTTGAATCCGGTCGAGAACGCGACTTCGACCAGCGACATCCGGCCCTCCGCCAGCATCGTCTTGGCGCGCTCGATCCGCTTGAACAGCAGATATTCGTGCGGCCGGAAACCGGTCGCCGCGCGAAACTGCGCCGCGAAATGCATCTTCGACAGCCCGGCCAGCGCGGCCATGTCGTCGAGGCTGATCCGCTTGTCGATATTCGCGGCGAGATAGTGCTCCAGCCGTTGCATCCGCCATTTCGGCAGCCCGCCGCAGCGTCCCTTGACCGGACGACGCCCCAGGGCGCGCATGGCGATCGTCGCGGCGACGGCCTTGGCGTATTCCGGCTGAAACCGGTGGACGTCTTCGCTCAACAGCGAACGGCCGAGCTCCGCGGCCAGGGCATCGCGGAACGGCTTTATCTCGTGGACCGAAACCATATCCTTTTCGAAGAAGCGGTGATCGACATACACATGGAGAAAATCGAACGGCGGCGTCACGCGCGCCTGCAATTGCTGCCCAGGCGCGCCCACGAAAATGGTTCCGGCAGCCATGGCGCCCTCGAACAGAAGTTTCGACGGCGTCGATAGCGACATCCGGGTATCCCGGAGCGCCAGCGCCACCACGTGGCAATGGTCCGGCATGGTGGCGAATTCCGTTCGCGGCGTTCCGCGGTCGGCGGTCCAGCGCGATACAGCGATTTGGGATCCTGCGCCCACAGCCCTCGGCATCGCCCGTGGATCGAGCCATTTTGTCTCGGCATAGAGCCCCGTGCCGGTCTCCTTTTCCTCAACCGGCGCAAGGCCGGCAAACGCGATCAATTGACCGGGCATTTCGAGCGTGGCGTCGACGAGCATGGCTTTCCACTCCAGGCGAAGCGTCGGAGGCGCTTCGGTGCAGGGAATGTCACCCGTCGGGATGCCGCTGGCGAGTTAAGTTGCGTGAAGAGGGAGATTTCACAACGGTTTACGTGCCGGAATAACTAACTGATTTACAGTCACTTTTCCAATCTGAGCGCCGCTGGACCCGCCGTTCCGGTTGCTACCTCGCTCCGGACTGGACGGCGGTGACGAGCAATTGCTGCGCCTTGGCCAGCCGATCGACCAGCTCGGTGGGGACAGCGCGCCCGGCCAGCGTCGCCCGTACCGGATGAAACGCGATCGCGGTGTCGCCGCCACCGACCTCGCGAACCAGCACACGCAGCGGCAAGTCCAGCGCCGTCTCAGGCGCGGCCTGCATCACCGGCGTCCCGCCGCGCGCATGCCCGTAGATCAGCACGACCGTCGGCGGAAGATGCATGCCCACTTCGATCGCGCCGGCGCCATGGTCGATTTTTGCGAATATATTCATGCCGACCTCTTCGATCGTTTCGATCAGAAGATCGACCGTCTTCGAAAACGGCAGGCTGCTTTTGTGTTCGACATAGCTGCTCTCGGGCATTCCTTCAGCTTTCTTGCCGCCTTCCTTGCACCATTTCCGTCAGCCTGTCGGCGCTGCTCCCCGCCCCCGCACGGTTGGAATCGACATGCGCAGCCAAGCAGCCGCCATCTAGCTGCGCGAGGGCGGCATCGTCTTGCCAGAAATCGTTGATGTTCAAAATCGCACGACGGGCGTGCGACATTATCGCGCAGAAAGCTCCGCCAGCATCGCTTTGGCGTTCCGCAAATCCAGCGTGGCAAAGCCTTCGGTGAATTTCCCGTAGACCGCCGCCAGTATCCGCCAGGCGTCGTCGCGGCGATCCTCATTTGCCCGCAATCGCGCCAGACCGAGCGCCGCCCTCAATTCCCAGAACAGCGCTCCCTGGCTCTGCGCCAGCGCGATGGCCTCGCCAAAACAGCGCTCGGCATCGCTGACCGAACGGGCGCCGCTCTTGCGCAGCAACAATTCGCCCTTGATGCGCAACAGCTCGGCCTCGTACCACCGCTCCTCCCTTGCCCGGCATCGGGCCAGAGTCTCGTCGACGGCGGCGAGGCCTTGGGCGACCTCGCCGGCCTCGCCGAGATACGACGCCAGTTCGCCCAAAGGCAGCAGGAAGCGCGGCAGGAACCGCGCGTCTCCCGCCACTTCGAGCGCCTTGCTGAGCAGCGGCAAGCCTTTCGCAACGCCGTCGCGGCGGGCCGTCACCATGCCCCTGAAGGCGCGCGCCCACAGATTCCACAGCCGGATCGGATGCCGCTCGGTGTGCTCGATCAGCAAGGTGCAATAGCGCTCGGCGGCGTCGAGGTCGCCGGCCAGGAAACTGATCGGACAGGCGGCCTGCCCCAGCACGCTGCAGAACGTCAGCGCATGCCCGCTGGCGCGGCCTTCCTCGATATTGCGCTCGACGACGCGCATCGACTGGTCGCCCAATCCCATCAACCACAGGATCCGCGCCTGGAAATAATGCGCGGAGACCCGCAGATCGAACCGGAAGCGAATGACCTGAGGTTTTGGCGTCAAATCCGCCATTTGCGACAAGGTCAGCGTGATATGGTGATGCGCCAGGTTTTGGTCGCCAAGGTAGTGCAGCGTGGTGGCGAGCAGGCGATCGGCCATCATCAGGTCGACGGGGTTGCGCGAGCCGGCCACGACGTCGGCGAAACGATGCGCGAACTCGAGCGCCTTGCGAAACGCGCCGTTGTTGAACTGATCGATGCACAGTCCCCACAACGCCCGCAGCAAATAGTCGTTGTCGCCGAGTTGCTCCGCCAGTTGCAGGGTCACCGCCCATGCCGGGCCGGCCTCCCGCGCCCGGCCGACGCCATACATCAGCGACCAGCCGCGCGCCGCGGATAATTGCATGCGCAATCGTGACGCGTTCGCCGCGGCATCGTCGAGTTTTGCCAACGCGAGTTCGGAGCGTTCGCGGCATTCGGCGAGCAGCGACAATTGCACCCATAACGGCACGGCCGAGGCGGTCAATGCCGCGCCGATCTGGGCATCGCCCTGCGGCGAGAACGCCCAATCGAGGCTGGCGCGCACATTGTCGATGTGCCGGCCATAGATGTCGAGCCAATCCGATTGCGGCCGCAGTTCGCTCTCGGCTTCCGCATTGGCGAGGAAGCCCGCGTAATACACGGCATGACGCCGCGCGATGTCGGAGAATTCCCCGCTGCCGCGCAACTTCTCCAGTGCATAGACGCGCGTCGTATCGAGCAGGCGATAATACGGGCGGTCGCCCCTGATATCGGCGACGATCAGCGATTTGGCGACCAAATTGGCGACGTGATCGGTAATGTCGCCCTGGACGCGATCGCCGGTAACCGCGATCGCGGCGTCCAGCAGGAAATCTCCGACGAATATGCTGAGATGCCGCAAAACCTGCGCCTCCAGCTCCGGAAGCAGGTCGTAGCTCCAGTCCAGCGTCGCCCGCAGCGTCTGTTGTCGTGGCAGCGCCGTCCGCCGGCCCGTGGTCAGGAACTTGAACCGGTCGTCGAGCAGGGCTGCGACCTTTGGCGGCCCCAGCATGACCGCGCGCGCGGCGGCAAACTCGATCGCAAGAGGAATGCCGTCCAGCCGCCGGCAGATCGCGGCGACCGCGCCGAGGTTCTCGTCGTCCGGCTCGAAATTCGAACCCAGCGCTCTCGCCCTCGACATGAACAGCTCGACCGCGGAGTGTTCGAGCACGGCCTCCGTGGTCACCGCGGTCGCCGGCGGCACGCCGAGCGCCGCGACGCGATAGACGTGCTCGCCCTCGATACGCAAGGCTTCGCGGCTGGTCGCAAGAATGGTCACGCCTGGGCAGCGGCCAACGATCGTCTCGGTCAGTCGGGCGGCGGCATCGACAAGATGCTCGCAATTGTCGAGGATGAGCAGCAAACGGCTGCTTCCGATCACACGCGCAACGGATTCGGCCGAGATCTCCTCGCCTTCCAGCTTGATGCCCAGCACGCTGGCAACGGCCGATGGAACCAGCTCGGCCTTTGAAAGCGGGGCAAGTTCGACCAGCAACCGGTTCAGCTCGGGGCTCTGACCGGTCGATCGCGAAGCCTGCAGCGCCAGCGCCGTCTTGCCGATGCCGCCGGATCCCACGAGTGTCACAATTCGATAGGCCGACAGCAGATCGCGCAAATGGATGATCGCGCTGGAGCGCCCGATCAGATCGAATGTGGCGGCGGGGATGTTGGTCGATGACGAGGGCGCGGGCGCAACCGCGTCGGCCGGCGGATCGACGTGGCGGATGCGCCACGCTCCCAACAGGCGATAGCCGCGGCCAACCGTCGTCCCCAGCATGTCGCGATCGGGACCGAGCGCCTTGCGGATCGCGGCGATGTGGACGCGAAGCGCGCTTTCGTCGACGAAGATGCCGCGCCAAACCTTCTCGGTAAGATCGTTCTTCGAGACCAGTTCGCCTTCGGCCTGGACCAATTCGGCAATAATTTCAAAGGCTCGTCCACCCAACGGCACCGGCGCCCCCATGGAGCGCAGTTCCCGCTTCGCTAGATCGATCTCCCAACCGGCGCATGCATAGACAGGTCGCTGGCCTGACCCAGCAGTCATCAAAAATGCCCCCACCCAATTTCACAAAGTAATTTCATTGCTTTCACGCAATTTAGCACCGGCATCCCCGAAATAAACAAGCCAGCCGCCACCGCAGGGCTGATCCGCCAACCCGGAATGTGGCCGCCGGGCCTTCGCAATCATTCACGGCGTTTAACAAGACAAAACGGGCGGTCTGCCTTCTGTCGCGCAAGTATGGCTACACGAACAGGAACGACGAATCAGCTAGCCGCCGACTGCTGCACGCATGACGCGCAGCGCCAATATCGGCCCGGCGCTGCCATGGATAAGGGACTTTCGATGCTTGCACTGGTATCCAGCGAATTAGCCGGTCGTGACCGCCGACCTCTGAATATCGCGTTGGACAGATACGCCCATCGCCCGCAGGCGTCCCGATCCGGGAAATGCCCGCAGCCGACGGCATTTCGCGGCCAGGACAGAGAGGAGCCAGCCGAGGACGCATTTGAAGGCTTGCGCCAACGCCAGTTGCTCTACGAGAGGTCACTGTCCATCGCGCACGAAGTAAACCAGCCGCTTTCCGCCATCGTCACCAACGCCGAAACCTGTCTGCGCCGGCTGGATCAGGCCGCGCCTGACCTCGATCTGATTCGTGAACTTGCCAGGCGTGTCATCGCCGATGCGCGGCGCGCCTCCGAAATCGTCGTCAGCGTCAGCGACATGGCGAAAGGAAAAGCGCCGAGATACCTGCCGCTGTCGTTGAACGCGATCATCGAAGAATCGATCGCCTCGCTGCGTCACGAATTTCAATCGAGCAAGATCGCCGTTTCACTCGATCTCGCCTCCGGCCTTCCTGCCATCGAGGGCGACCGCATTCAACTTCAGCAAGTAATCGTAAACCTCCTCGTCAATGCGGCGCAGGCCATGGCGACCTCGATCATTGGCCGCAGCATCCTGATCCGGACCGGGTTGTCTTCGCCTGGCACCGTGCATTGCAGCATCGAGGATGATGGCCCGGGGATAGAGCCCGCGCATTTGCCGCATATCTTTGGCCATTTCTTCACGACCAAGGAAGGCGGCATGGGAATTGGTTTGCAGATATCCAAATCCATCGTCGAAGCGCATGGCGGGCGGATCGTGGCAGACAACAATTGCGCCCTGGGTGGAGCGCGCTTCACCATCACCCTGCCCGGGGTTGCCGGCGACCAAGGCTCGCACCGAAGACGCTAGGCAGTAGGCAGACGGCTAGCGTGCTTCCGACCCGGTCCGTCGCCTCCCGGCAAACTCCGGCTTCCTGATTGTGGCGAATCAGAATTAAGCTGCCTTAATCGAGCCTCGCTAGGGGCGAAGGCGAACCGGCGCAGCGATGACCGACCTGGAAGTTCTCGACCGCAGCATCAACGAGCTAAAGGAATGGCTCAACGGGGCGTGGCGTCATCTGGCAAAGCCGTCAATGACAAAATTCGAGCGCCGCGAACTTCGCAACGAAATGAAGCAATGCAACGTCGAGTTGCGGCGCTGCCTCGATCTGGTTCGCGCCGAGCGCGCCAATCGCCGGCAGGCGTCGGCGGACATGCAGCGCGGCGTCAGCAACGTCGTCGACTTCAGGCTGATCGGACGGGATCCGCCGACGCTCGAACGCCGCTAGCGCCCCGCGGCCAGTTCGGCGATCGCGGCCGCGATCCAGACCTCCAGCGCGGCATGGACCTTGTCCTGCCGCTCCTTCGCCCGTTGCAGGTGATCGCGCTCAAATCCCGAGCCAGGCGCATCATGCCGAAACATGTGCTCGTCCGCCACGCGCGGGTACTCGTCGGCCAGCTTCATACGCATCCCCGAAAACGCTGTTACTAGATTCCAGGACGGGCGCATCCTAGCCCGCCGATAACGGCAGCAATTTGCGCAAAATGCGACGATTTGCGTTTGCTGAAAAAACACCGCGATCGCGCGTGCAACCAGCGCGGGCAAACGCTGTTCGCTGCCTGCTGCTATATTTTCGCTCGCGCGCGGCCACGGCTTCGTCACCTCCACGCCCGAATCGCTTTGGCTTTATCGGGGTGCGGCGCCATGCCGCGCACGGGGCAGTGCAAATGATACACAAGGGAATCCAGTTCAGCTTCGAGCAGACGGCAACGCCGGACATCTGGAGCTGGGAATATCGGATCGGGCGTCACATCAAGACCGGACGACTGAGAGCGCCGTCACGCAAGGTGGCGCTGCGCGGCGTGCATCGAAAGATCGACCACGATCTGCGGGACATCCATCTCAGAACCGCTGCCGAATATCGGCAATCGGGCTGAGCACGATCGCTGCGCGCTGGTTCGAACAAACTTGAACGTGAGACGATTGCCCGCTGAACCTTTTCGGGCTCTGCGCGTTTTCTTCGCAAGCATCCCACGATGCTCAAGCAGAAGAAGGTCCCGCTCGCTCCAGCACGGGGCTTTCTTTTTATCCGGCAGCGATCGGGCGTCCCTTGGCGTGCTGGTGGCTAAAATCGAGGGCGGTTGGAGACGGCGCAGGTTGCCGCTCAATCCCCTGACGAAGCCGTTTTCGGCTGCCGGCGAAACCAGATCACCCGCTGGACGAAACCGTCCTGAAACCAAACTGGTTTAGCAATCGGCTTGATCAACGATGGGGTTCGGCCATGTGGGCATCGATCATCAACCAGATCTATCATCTCGCCTGCCGCAACTGCCTCGCCAGCATGGCGCGGCATCAGCACCGCTGGATCTAATGGCGGGTTAAGACATGCTCGCCGAAAAGTTCATGCTGTTTCTCGAAGCGCTCATCAACGCCAGCAGGCGCGACTATCCGGATGGCGCCCCGCGCGTCATCAGCACCTCGCCGCACGTGCCGGTCGAACTGCCGAACCCAAACTGATCGCGATAGCTGCTTCAGGCCTTGAGCCAGGAAAAAAGCCCCGCATGACGCGGGGCTTTTTCTTTTACCTGCCTGCCGGAGAGGCCGGGAGTGCCGGATTGCCCGATGGATTGTTGGGAAGCGCCGGATTTCCGGACGGGTTCATCGGACTGGGGTTGTTGGCGGTGCTGCCGACCGTGCTTCCGGTGGTCGTGCCGGGCGACGTTCCCGTGGTCGTGCCGACCGACGGCGAACTCATCGTTCCCGGCGACGTGGTTCCGAAGGAAGAGCCGACCGAAGTGCCGCTTCCGCTGGAGCCTGCGGCCCCACCCGTCTGCGCAAGCGCGATGGTGCTCGTGAGAGCGAGCGCGCCGGCCAATGCAAAGGTCATGATTTTCATGCTGGTTTCCTGTGGTTGAGACACAACCAATCAGGAAGCGCCGGATTCGGTTCCTGGCAGGCCCGGAATGCCGGTTCGGTTTTGCTACAGATTATCGTGAGGCCTGGGTCGCGCTTCGATCACCCTCCGCCAAATTTGGACGGATCGTCGTAGCTCGGTGTCTGGTCTTCCAGCACCGGCGGAAAGCGCGGATCGACGGTGGGGGCCGGACCGGCAAAGCCTGGAATCGCGCCGCGACCGTGATGAACCATGGCATGCCGCGATTTGACGTGATGCACATGCGCGGCTTGCGCAACGGCACATGGGGCGATCAACAATCCCAGCACCAACGCTGGAGTCAAAATCAAACGCATCTGGTTTCCTTTCACCGGCCGCCATCAGGCGCCTTGCCACAGCGCACTGGCGTTATCCATCCATCGCCGCGTGGCTTCGTCACTCCAACCGGGAACTGCGAGGCGAGGCGTACCGGTTGGCGCGGTAACACCCGGCTGGGATCAACGGTGACATGCGGGCGCGCGCGCTGGTGGTGCACGGTCGCCGCGTTGGCGGACACACCGACGGCAGACGACAGCGCCAACGCCAAAACACCGATGAAACCCGTGCGCATGCGGTTTGCCCTCGTCTGCGGCAGTCAGCCGCCCACACCCACCAACGCACTCGCATTATCCAGCCAGCGTCGCGTACTTTCGCCGCTCCAGCCGGGAACCGCGAAATGGGGGGCGCCGGACGCGGCGCCCGGAGCAGCCACGCCCGGACCGGGATCGGCGGTGACATGTGGGCGCGCGCGCGGACGATGCACGGTCGCCGCGTTGGCCGACGCACCCATGGCGACCAGCAAACCCAAAACCATGATCGAGGCGAACAAGGCACGCATCCGATTTACTCCTGTCGACCGACGCGTCGGTTAGATGTGCAGCGCCGCCTGCGGACCAAGACGTCTGCGGTTCAGTGATCGGTCACATCAGCGTAATCGCCGGCAAGTCCGACGACGCCAGCAAAAGGCTGTTTAGGCGCAGATGTTCTTCTAGGCGAAACATTCTGCGTTTAATTGAACAATTGTGACCTGCTTCACCATCTCTCCGCTATCGTCAGGGTAAAGGATCGCTATCCAATGCGGGATATTCCCTGAAAGCGAAAATGATCAGGCAAATTATTTTGGTCGCGGTTGTTTCAAGCATTCCATTGTCAGCGAGCGTCGCGCAAAAGCTGGTCGATCCGGACAAGGTCGCGCCCGAGTATCGCGAGGCCGCGGTAAAGCGGCGCGCCGAACAGCTCAAGGTTCAGGAATGCACGCACCGCGTCGATGCCGCCAAGGTGCTGCCGCGCGATCGCACCGCCCATATCCAGCAATGCCTCGACGCGCAGTAAGCTGAAGCACTGCCGCCGTTCGCGACCGTGTCGCGCGCGGCGAGCTTTGGGCGGCCCGGAATCATCACCCGGCCTCGGCAAGACAATTGCCCGCCTCACGCCGCTTTAATCCTGTTGCCCGAACCTCGCCCGCACGTAGCCTTCGCGCGCTTCTGTCTGCAGGGCACCCTTTCTATCCCGCCTCTGACTTAAGCGGGCTTTTTACCCAATTCACGCCCTGCCCCTGGACATCCATCGGGCGGGTTTTCCTTGTGATGCGCGGCCGGACCGCCAAACCGGCCTGCTTTTCGCCGCGCGAAGCGGCCTTTTGAGACCTGCCAGCGCCGATCCCGGCCCCGCGAAAAGGTGTGGATCAAGTCCGGCCGGCCGGATTAGCCCATCCGCATGGCTGACCATCTATGGCATTCAGGGGCCGCCAATGCCCGACAGGCGTCCGTTTCAAGAAGGATTGGTTCAAGAGGATTTATGGCGGAACAACATTTGCGGATCACCCTCGTCGGCTCACGTCATTTCGGCGTGACGACCCTGGACATGTTGCGCCAGCGCGGCGTCGATATCGTCCGGGTGGTGGTGGCGGACCCCGACGACCGGCTGGCTGCGGCGGCGCGCTCAGCCGGCATCGAGGTCGTGGTGCAGGCCAATGCCAAACGCGTGGTCGCCTCCGAGATCGCGCCCGGAACCGACCTGATCGTGACCGCGCACAGCCATGCCCGCGTCGCCAAGGAGGCGCTGGCCGCCGCAAAACTCGGCGGTATCGGCTATCACCCCTCGCTGCTGCCGCGACACCGCGGCATCGCCGCGGTGGAATGGACCATCCGCGAGCGCGACCCGATCGCCGGTGGCAGCGTCTACCATCTGGCCGAGCGAATGGATGCCGGCGCGATTGCCGCCCAGGAGTGGGTATTCGTCAGGAAAGACGAGACCGCCCGGCAACTCTGGGAACGTGCCCTCGCCCCGTTGGGCCAAAAGCTGCTCGGCGAGGTGATCGACTACGCCAAGACCCACAAATCCCTGCCGGCAAAGCCGCAGGACGAAGAGTTCGCGACGCTGGCGCCGAATCTCTCCGACTAGCTTTCGGGTATTCAAGCACCATCTCCCGTTTTAACCCTCCCCGGTAACGAATTGTCGTTCTCCGGCGGGAACCCAGCTCACCCTTATGTGTTTGAAGATGTGGGAACAATCTTGGTTACCGCGGCGCAGCAAATTTTGAACACATTTCGCCGAAATAAGCCGCGGTATCACACAAAACGGGGATTTCATTTCATGCGCAACGGCCGCATTCGGGCTGCTTTTTTTGGCTCTTTTCTCATCGCCGCGACCGGCTTTGCGGCAGCTCCCGCTTCCGCCCAGACGCCCTATGACGGCCTCTGGAATGTCACGGTTGTGACCAAGACCGGCAGTTGCGAACCGCAGAGCAACTCCACACTTACCGTTCAGGACGGCAAGGTGACGGCCCCGGGCGCCGACATTTCCGGCAGTGTGGGACGCGAAGGTCTTGTGCGTGTGTCGATCCATGGTGCATATGCGAACGGTCAGCTCAGTGGCAACGCAGGATCGGGGAAGTGGAATGGGGCATCAGCAGGGATTCCTTGCAGCGGTCGCTGGGAAGCGTCGCGCCAGTAAGGCACGTGGGACAGCCGGTGTTTTCGCCGGCGTCAAAGGCTTGATCCTTGGAGCCATCGCACTGTTGGCGGCTTCCACTTTCAGCGCCCCGGTCCAAGCCCAGTCGGGACCGTTCAGCGGTCTCGCCGGCGTCTGGTCCGGCGCAGGCACGGTTACCCTCGACGACGGCTCGAGCGAGCGCATTCGCTGCCGCGCGACCTACGCGGTCGGCGAAGCCGGTCATGGTCTCAACCAGACCCTGACCTGCGCCAGCGACAGCTACAAATTCGATTTGCGGACCAATGTCATCGCCGAAGGCAATAATATCACCGGCAGCTGGAGCGAGATAAGCCGCAACATCAGCGGCACGATCCAGGGCAGCGGCGTTGCGGGCGCGATTCAGGTGACCGCGAGCGCGGCCGGCTTCAACGCCAACATCGCGGTGACGACGCGCGGCAACCGCCAGACCGTCCAGATCCGATCCGAAGGCTCGTTCCGCGCCGCCAACATTACGCTGTCGCGTTCCTGAATGAGCCGCGTCGGGCTTCCCTGACGCGGTCGGATCGGGCGTTGCGTGGCCAGCCTATCGCGACGGGGCCAACCGCTCGGCGGTTTCGCTCAAGGTCTTTGCAATCAACAGCGCCTGTTCCTTGTTGAAGGCGAAATCCTGCACGCCTTTATGCGTCGTCAGCGAGAGGATCATGATCTGCGGCTGGTTCTCCGGCCAGCCGGTGGCGAAGGCCGTGACATAGTCGGCCGATGTCGATCGCTGCGTTCGTGTCGTCATGACGGACGTTCCTTATTCAGTCGTTGAAGTTGTCGCTGCCCGGCCGCGCACAGACGCGCCGCCGAAGCAAATTGATCCGTGCGGCCTATAGCGTTTTCGAGCGAAGTGGACACCGGTTCGCGTGAAGAAAATGCGTCACACCAAGAATCTAGTTCGCCGGCGCGAAGGCGGTGACCTCGATCTCGACCTTGGCCCTGACATCGACGAGGCCGCCGATATAGAGCAGCGTCGAGGGCGGAAAATTGCGCCCCAGCGTTTCCTTCCAGGCCGCGCCGATGCCGGCGCCCGCTGCCTCATATTCGCTGCGGCTGGTCAAATACCAGGTCAGGCGCACGATGTGCTCCGGACCGGCGCCCGCCTCCGCCAGCAATTTGGTGATGCGTTTTAGCGCGGCCCCCGCCTGGGCCGCCATGTCAGCGGGATATTCGCCCTTCTCGTCGCCGCCGGTCTGGCCCGCGAGCACGATCCAGCGGCCGGGCGCATCGACCACGACGCCGTGCGAAAACCCGCGAGGTTTTGACCATTCGGCCGGTTGCAAGATGCGCATGCGCCAATCCTCCCGATGCCGTTTCCGGCTGACAACTTCGCCGATCCTTAGCACCGATCGGGGGACCGATCCCAGATCGAAATCGAGCCGGATGCAGCGCCGGTCCGGAACGGACACACCGGGGCAAGCGTAAGCTGAAGCGCGAAAAATAGTCTATTGATCCGCTGGCTCTGGCGCCGGAGGAACATCTCCTGATCGGGCGTATTGAGGGAATGCGTGCCGCTTCGAGCGTGATCTCCACCTTGGACGCGGCGCCGGAGGAGATACGCCATGGACGACGCTTACCCGGCCGAACCCACGACTGCATCCAAGGTCGTCGACGGCATCCAGTCTACCGCCGCCCGCGTCAGCGACGCGGTAGAGACGGCGCGGCAACCCGGCATGCCCCTCGACCGGCTCGCCGCGCGCGTTCGGGAGACGCCGCTTGCAGCTCTCGCCGTGGCCTTTTTGCTCGGCGTAATCGTTTCCAGACGACGGTAGTTATCGCCCTGAGTTGGACTGTCCGGAAAGCGCTCACGAACGAACACTAGGCTTTCTTGACCAGATGCGTCGTTTTGGGATGTATTTCGTGAAGAAAGGTCGCGAGCCCCTCTCGCAGACTGTCGTCCCCGGCGGTGGCTTCCTCAAACA
>Ga0068856_100002814_pt1 | contig 17814 bp, 18 predicted proteins | sample KBSCornC62_FD_66595 | JGI IMG/M metagenome (GOLD analysis project Ga0068856, IMG submission 66595) | Corn rhizosphere microbial communities from Kellogg Biological Station, Michigan, USA - KBS Corn C6-2 | ecosystem: Host-associated > Plants > Roots > Rhizosphere > Soil ...
CACACATCCTTACGGATACCAGATTTTGAGTCTAGCGCGTCTGCCAATTCCGCCACATCGGCTACCAAGGACGGCCAATGTAGCACAGTCACACTTGAGGAAAAGAAAAAACGCCGGTGGAAAACCACCGGCGTTATGAAAGCCAGACACCGTTCAGAAGCCGACGGTGGCTTTGGAGCCCTGCTTGGTGATTTCCTTTTCACCTTCCCACACCGCAAGACCCTGGCGGTCCGTGAGCGAGAGCTGGAAGCTGAAGGTGGATTGGCGGGTGTTGCCGGCCGAAACGGCGTTCTCAATGATCTTACCGGAAAGCGTAAAGTCCGGGAGACGCGTGGTCTTCTGGTCGTTCATGAATTCTTCCTGCTGCTGGATGCCCTTGGCGAGCGGGTCTTCGGCCTGACCACCGAGACCGAACGTGGTGGTGGTGACGGCCTTGCCGCTCTGCAGAAGGCCGACGCGGATTTTCTTGGTAAGCAGATCAATGTCAATCTGCTGGCCGGTGTTGTTCACGATGCGGCTCATGGCGAGCACGGCCGGCGGATTTTTCACGCGGTCGAGAACGCCGGAGGCGAGCAGGTCGGACGTGGCGGCACCGGCGGCCTGGATGAAGTCCTGACTGTTGATCTTGCCGACGGAGACGACGCTTTCGCGGCCGCCGGTTTCGACATAATGAGCGTTGGTGCCGCAGCCGGTGAAGATAGCAGCGCCGACGGCGAGGAGCGGGAGGATGATTTTATTTTTCATGGTAATAGCTGGTTAAAAATTTTGATGCGCTTCGATCAATGGGCTTCGTAGAGCTTCAATCGGAAATCCTTGCACGCCGGCGTGGGCGCGACGGCGGAAATGAATTTGCTTTCGCCGCCCTCGATCTGGTCGGCGACGGTGGTGGTCATGACGGTGGTGAGTTGCATGCCGTTCATGTCGAACCATTCAAAGCGATAGCTGAAGCGATGCAGCGATTTCGTGCGGTTCAGGAGTTCGGCCTGCACCTTGAGCACGCCGCCGGGCGTCATGGCGGTATTGAGGCCGACGACGGAGACGCTTTTGTTCAGCCCGGTATCCGTGACGACGCGCTGGTCGGAAACCATCGTGCGCTGGCCTTCCTTCTGGGCGTTTTCCACCGAGTTGATGGGGTTGTGACAACCGCCCAAGGTAAGGGCGACAAGGAACAAGGCGGCGAGTTTGGTTTTCATTTTAGTTTGAATTGGCTTACCAGCAGCGGCGTTTCCGCCGTGATGGATTTGACGTAAACGACATTGATCTGGCCCGTTCCGTTCAAAGATGCTTGCCCGTTGGTCGAGGTCAAATCAATTTTCGCCCCCGTGCCCGTCATCAGATTGACGGAAACCTTCATGCCGTTGGGCGTGCTCAGCTCGATCTTGCCATCGGCCGGCGTGGGGAAACGACAGATCTGGAACTCCTTGGGCAGCGTCGTCCACGTGCGGGTGTCGGCGATGTTCACAGCCATCTGGAACGCCATTGTGCCGATCTGCATGAGCAGGCCGCCGAGATCCCCGCCCGCCTGGCGCGCGGCTTCGTTGGCGGCGTAGGCGGCCACAGCCTTGGTCACGGTGGCGGCAATGGTCTTGGTAATGACGACGGGTTGCTCGTTCTTGAAGTCCAGCGCCACGACGGCATCCATGTTGGCGATGGTCTGGGTGGTGTAATTGGCGCCGTTGGCGGTGACGGTCAGCGAAGGCTGAAAATTCCCGTGCGGCTTGAGCGTCGGAAACGCGGCGCCAACGTAGGAAACTTTCGAGAAGACGATGGGAATATCAATGCGCGTCTGCCCGCGCATCGGGGCGCAGCCGGTTTCAAAGATGACGTAAGTCGTGGACGGCAACGGCTGCGCGTTGATGAGGCGGTTAACGTCGGCGAGGTCCTGCCTCACATACTGATTGTCCGGCACCACGCTGGCGGCGCGTTCGAGCGACTTGTGGGCGCGTTCCAGATCCGAGGCGTCTGTCGCGTTGGCCATGAAATACAACCCGTCGAGATAAACCGTGAACGGATTGACGTAATCCGCATAAACCTTGATGTCATTCAAGTTCGTCATCGAGCCTTGGAGCTGCGCCTGGAAGCTGGAATTTTGCTCAGCCTTCTCGATTTTGGCCGAGTCCTTGGTTTCCTCGGCCTCTTTCTTCGTGGCTTCGATGCGTTTCTTGTTGGCCTCCACGGCGTCCTGCTGGCGCTGGTAGGCGCGGATGATTTCCGGCCGCGCCCGGTCCGGTTCGCCGAGCGCGAGATAATTCAGCGCCTTGTAGGTGTTCAACATGATGCCGTCATAGGAACGGCCTTCGTAATCGAGATTCGCCTGGTTGGAGAGCAGCGAACCGGTTTCCTGGCCGACCCGCACCTTGGCCTTTTGCTCGTAGTCGTCAATCTTCGCCTGCGCCTGGTCGAACGCCTTGTTGCTGGCCTCATACTGGCCGTTCGCGCGCAGCACGGCCCCCTGCTCCAGCCGCCAGATAATGGCGTCCTTGTTGTTCGCATTCTCGTCGGCTTCCTTGGTGGCTTCCACAACCGCGTTGGTCAGGTTGCCGCCGTGCCAATAGCCGATGACCTTGTTTTGGTCCTCGTAAGTTTTGCAGCCCGTGGCCAGCAATCCGGCGGTGAGGGCCGGAAAGATGAATTGAATGATCCGTTTCAAACCCACCTGCGATTTGGTGTTCACATTCTCTTTCAGATGGATGGCTTATTGCGCCTTGTGCAGCACCGCGCCCTTGTCAATGCCGGTATCCTCCAGGATCTGCGCCAGCGACGTCTTGGGGTTCACCTGCGAGATCTTCACCTTGCCAACCTTGACCTCCTCGCGTCCGAGGGATTCCTTCGTGTCCGGGTCAATCAACTCCTCGCCCAGCGCGAACACATTAAACACATCGCCTTCCGCCACGCCGCCGCCTTCGCCACGATTGATCGTCACGACGCTATCGCGCTTCGTCAACACCTTGGCCGGGAAAATCACGTCGGCGAGATGGGTGGCGATCTTCTCCGCCATGCTGCGCGAGATGGCCACCATCATTTCATCGCTCAATTCGCCGTTCTTCTCGGTGTAATTGCGATCCATCTGAATCAGCTTGAACTCGTCATTGCCCGTCTGAAAGTTTGCCGACTCGATGAGCTTGCCCGTGGTGGAGTCATAAAGTTTTCCGACAATGGAGAACCGGAACACGCGCTTCGTCGCCGTCTGGCCCGTGCCGGCAAATGAAGCCTTCTCAATGTAATCATCAAAATCGTCCACCGTTGCGACCAGCAGATATTTCGCGCCCGCCAGCTTGCCGGCCTTGGCGGCGGTCTTGGCATCTACGTTGCCGGACGCGCCCAAGTCCTGCTCCTTCAGGACATCGGCGAGATCGCTGCGGCTCAACACGTCAAATTTCCGGGTCGCATTCACGCGGTCAATAAGCTGGCTGTCCAGCGACTCGATGATGCGGTTCAATTCCTGTTTGGTGTCAAAATTGAGCACCTCGCGCTTGGCCGGTCCGGTGGCGTCCTTCACATCCGAGGTGACGATCGTGCGCGTGTTCATCGCAGACGAAAGCGACGCCGTGGGCTTGATGGATGAAATGGCAATGGTGGCCTTGTCCTGCGCCGTCGCCAGCAGCGGCAGCAAGGCGATGCTGGCCACGACGAAACTGGTTTTCAAAAGGGAATTTTTCATAACGATGATAAATAACTTCGGTCAATAAAGGCTTTTGTTGATGCGGAGATTTTCCTTCGTGTCCACGCGATAGTGACTTTCGCTCAAAAATTTCGCCATGCCTTCGATCTGTTTCACCTCGGCATCGGTCAACTTGCGGTTGTTGTCCAGCGTGGAAAGAAAGCTGGTCGTCTCCTGCCATTTGGCGAAACCAGCGTCACTCATCTGCAGCGCCACGCGCAGGGTTTGACCGTCATAAAGGTTCACCGTCCGTTCCCAATCGGCAAAACCCTCGCGTGAGAGCCGCAGCTTGTGCAAGCCAGGGCGCCCTTTGAACTCGCCGGGCGCGGAACCGATCGCCACGCCATCGAGTTCCACCGTCACATCCGTCGGTTGCACGACCACGGGTTGGTTCGTCGCGACGACCTTGTTGTCGGCGGAAATGCTCACGGCGGACATCAGAATCGGCTGCTGCCGTGGATCGGTCATCGTGCAGGCAATCTTGAAGCTGACCATCGTGGCCTTCGCGACCTCCGTCGGCAGCGACTTGGCGCTGGCGGTGATGGCCTCGGCCAGTTGGTCCGCCGCATCCGCGAGCAATTCATTCAAGATATCGCTGCTATCCGTCTGCAAGCTCGCCGAATCGCGCACGGTTTTCTCGGCCAAGGCCGTGCCGCCGCGCACCGCGCCGCCCTCATTGGCGTCCGCGATCTGGTAGCTCACGCGCAGCCGGTGCATGATGTTGAAAGTCTGAATGCCATTGCCCGTGTAGGTTTTCTTTTCCGTGCCGTAGCTGGTGATGCTGGGAATCAAAATAAAATCCGCCCCCAAATTCTGCGCGAGCCGCAAGGCCGAGGTGCTGTCGCTCAATGCCTGATCGGCTTTGGTCGTGCCCGGCTTGGCTGACTTTGCGTCGGTTGACATCCCCACCGCATTCACGGTCACGTCACGACTGATGACGGCAAAGCCTTTGCCCGCGATGCGGCTGGCGATGAGGTCTTCTAGCACGGACACCTTGTCGTTCAGGCTCGCATCCGCGCGGTTCTCCACGATGATGGCTACCTTGCGCTGCGGCGCGTTGGTTTCAGCGGCGAAAAGATTTCCCGTCGCAAACAACGCGACGGCCAGGGAGAACGCGGTGAGGAAGCGCATAAAAAAATTCGGTTGGTGAAATTATTTGGCCGGAACGTTCGTGGTCGTATTCGTCATCGGCGCAACGGGCGGCGGCGCGGGATTGCCGGTCGGGGCCGGCATCCTCACGGGACGACCATATTGATCCACGAGCACATCGTAAGGCACCTGAATTGTGCGACCGTCCGAAGTCGTCTCCGTCTTCCAATAACGCACCATGCGATAGCTCGGATCGAGCACTTTCTTGGTGCCGTCCACCGTGCCGCCCACCACGCCGGCGCCAAAGCCGATCACATTGCCAGCCACCGTGCCCACACCTTCGCCCACGACCGTGCCCGCCACGGGACCAGGATGATACGGGCTCCCGGTTTTTTCACTGCTGCAACCCGCAACGACCGCCAGGACCAGCAGAGCGACGGCTCCGGCGGCGAAATTGACAATAGTTTTCATGATGAACCTCGTGGTTATATGTTGCTCAAGTGTTGGGACAGCCGCCCTGCCCATTCAAGCAAAATATCACTAATCATTTGCGCCGGAACGCGTCTCCGCCTTTAATTAACAGCGTGATTGCAAAACGTGTCATCCCCTGTCTCGACGTCCATGACGGCCAGGTCACCCGCGGCGTCCAGTTCGGCGTCGCCGAAAAGGGCGGCCTCAAAAACGTCGGCGACCCCGTGGAGCTCGCCCTGCGCTACAACGAACAGGGCGCAGACGAAATGGTGTTCTTCGACATCACCGCCACCGCGCACGGTCGCGGCACCATGGTGGACGTCATTGAACGCGCGGCGGACCAATGTTTCATGCCGCTCACCGTCGGCGGCGGCATCAAGTCCGTGGACGATATGTTCACGATGCTGCGCGCCGGGGCGGACAAAATTTCCATCAACTCCAGCGCTATCGCCCGGCCGGAACTCATCCGCGAAGGTGCGGAAAAATTCGGCAGCCAGTGCATCGTCGTCTCGATTGACGCCAAAAAAATCGCGCCGGATAAATGGGGCGTGTTCTCGCACGGCGGCCGCAAAGACACCGGCCTCGACGCTCTCGAATGGGCGAAGCGCGCCGTGGCGCTCGGCGCGGGTGAGATCGTGTTGAACTCCATTGACGCCGACGGCACCAAGGCCGGGTTTGACCTCGTCATCACGCGACGCGTGAGCGAAGCCGTGGGAGTGCCCGTGGTGGCCAGCGGCGGCGCGGGCAGCCGCGAACACATGGCCGAAGTGCTGCTCGAAGGCAAAGCCGACGCCGTTCTCGCCGCGAGTATTTTTCACTTCGGCACCTACACCGTCGGCGACGTGAAACAGTTTTTGAAGGAGAAGAATATTCCGGTGCGCTTGTAACAAGGCTGTCCGTTTGATAGCTTTTTCAGTGGCATGAAAATCTTCATTAGCTGGTCGGGAAAACCAAGTCTCAATGTGGCAACAGCCTTGCGGGACTGGCTGCCCTATATTTTTAATGGCATCGAATTGTTTGTTTCTTCAGAAGACATTCGAAAGGGAAAGCGTTGGCCACTGGAGGTCAGCAAGGAACTAGATGCGAGTAATTTTGGGATTGTTTGCCTTACACCTGATAATCTGGAGGCACCATGGTTGCTCTTCGAATCGGGAGCGCTTTCAAAATCGGTTAAGGAAGCCTCTGTTTACACATTACTAGTTGGTGGTTTAAGAATAGGCGACATTGAGGGACCACTATCGCATTTTCAACATACAATGTTTGAAAAAGAAGATTTCTTCAAACTCGTTAAATCTATCAATGAAGCATTGGGACCAAATAAGCAGGACGAAACGCGACTAGGAAAAATATTTGATAAGTTTTGGGACGATCTCGAACTGAATGTATCCGTAGCGATTAAAATAGATGTTAAGCCTGAGAAAAAACGCAGCACAGAGGATATGCTCCGCGAGCTGTTGGAAACCACAAACTATATTGCTCGGAATATTCCTGATTCTCGTCAATTAACCCTTATTGATGAATTGAACCGGATTGGAAATGAAGTGATCCCGTTAGAATCAGGATCATCTGGAGGTGGTTTATGGGAGCAGATCCTTGAACGGGTCGGAAAAATAAGCGCGTTCACCAAAGGTTATCTCCGCGAAGCAAAAGGCCAATTCTCAAACGGAACATTGGTAATAACCTACCCTCGTGAACATGAGGAAATTATCGGTTTAGTTAACAATGAGCGGAATATCAAACTACTTCAAAAAAACTTGTTAGAGTTAGGATGTGGTGATGGTTGCAAAATTACATTCACAACAAATCCTCCTCCGGTGAAATTACCGTCTAGGCCACCCCCAAGAAAGCCTTTCATCCACTGAATATTGACGAATATTCGCTGGCTACCATTGGCTCACATTCCCGTGCAAATAACCGTCGCATTCCCATTTGACACTCTCGTGGGCTGAATCCATTTTTCGCGCATGAATTTGACCGAATCCCGCTGGTCGCCCATCGTGTTGCTGACGTTCTCGAACCTCTTCATGACGTTCGCTTGGTATGGACATCTGAAATTCAAGAGCAAGCCGCTGTTGCTGGTCATCCTCGCGAGCTGGGGCATCGCGTTCTTCGAATACGTCCTGCAGGTGCCGGCGAACCGCTGGGGCAACTCGGTCTATACCGCCACGCAGCTCAAGATCATCCAGGAGGTCATCACGCTGGCGGTGTTCGTGGCCTTCGCGACGTTTTATCTGGGCGAGCGCATCCGGTGGAATCACGTGGCGGCGTTCGCGTGCATCCTGGCGGCGGTGGCGTTCACGTTTTTGCCGAAGCAATGATTCAACCCCGGATGGCCGCGGTGGAAAAACTTTCCCCTTTTGCCCGCGCCCGGCAAAACCTAGACTGACGCCATGAATTTGCCCGGATTTCCCGTTGTTCGCCCGCGCCGGCTGCGCACGTCTCCCGCCCTGCGCCGCCTCGTCGCGGAAACGTCGTTGAATGTTTCGCAGCTCGTGCTGCCGTTGTTCGCGCGCTCCGGCAAAAAGCTCCGCCGCCCCGTCGAAGCCATGCCCGGCGTGTTCCAACTCTCGCCGGATGAAATTTTACGCGAAGCCACGACCGCCCACGCACTTGGCGTTCCCGCTGTGCTGCTCTTCGGCATTCCTGATAAGAAAGACGCGAAGGCTTCCGGCGCTTACGCGAAGAACGGCATCGTGCAACAGGTCGTGCGGTTGCTGAAAAAGGAATTGCCGTCGCTGCTCGTCATCACGGACGTCTGCCTCTGCGAATACATGGCGCACGGCCATTGCGGCATCGTGCATGGCGGCAAAATTTTGAACGACCCGACGCTGAAACTCCTCGCCCGCACCGCCGCCAGCCACGCCGAGGCCGGCGCGGACATCGTCGCACCGAGCGATATGATGGACGGCCGCGTTCGCGCCATCCGCGCGGAGCTGGATAACGAAGGGTTCATTGAAACCCCGATCATGAGCTATGCGGCAAAGTTCGCCTCGGCATTTTACGGCCCGTTCCGCGAAGTGGCGGAATCCGCCCCGACGTTCGGCGACCGGCGCAGTTATCAGATGGATGCCGCGAATTCCAACGAAGCGATGCGCGAAGTGGCTTTGGACATTCAGGAAGGCGCGGATATGGTCATGGTGAAGCCCGCCCTGGCGTATCTCGACATCATCCGCCGCGTGAAACAGGAATTCGGCCTGCCCACCGCCGCCTACGCGGTGAGCGGCGAGCACGCGATGATCAAGGCGGCGGCGGCGAACGGCTGGATTGACGAGCGCGCCGTGACGTTGGAAAGCCTGCTGGCCATGCGCCGGGCGGGCGCCGACATCCTCATCACCTACGCGGCGATGGATGTGGCGAAGTGGCTCAAATAGGATTTGGCGTCTGGGGTCTGGGGAACTCGCCTCGACGCTGACTTTCCACCCCAGAACCCAGACGCCGTTCCCCAGACCCTAAATTGGTTTGCCATGTTCCCCCCGGCAAGTTAGGCTGCGCGTTCATTTTTCACTATGATTGGAACAATTCGTAAACATTCGGCTTTGCTTTGGTGGAGCATCATCCCCATCACGATTTTATCGTTCGTCGTATTCATGGGCTCCAGCCCGATGCGCAACGGCAGCGGCGGCACGGGCAACGGCTACGGCACCATTTACGGCCGGCCAATCAAGTTGCAGGAATACGCCCGGGCGCAAAACGAATTCTACATCTTTTACTGGCTCCATTACGGTCAATGGCCGCGCCGCAATGCCAGCATGACTCAGGATGACATCGAGCGCGAAACTTACATCCGTCTCTTGTTAAGCCAGAAAGCCGCGAAGCTGGACATCCAGATCAGCGATGAAGCCCTGGTCACGGCGGCGAGCGATTTTCTCCGGTCCGTCGGACGCAACGGGCAGCCCGTGCCGATGGCGCAGTTCGTCCAGCAATATCTCGCGCCGGAAGGCTTGACGGTGGTGGACCTCCAGAATTTTCTCCGCGATGAACTCATCGTCCAGCAGATGATCCAGACGCTCGGCTTGTCCGGCGCGCTCGTCACGCCGCAGGAAGCCAGCTTGATCTACGACCGCGAACACCAGGAAGTTTCCGCGCAGGCCGTTTTCTTCAGCGCGTCGAATTACCTCGCGCAAACCACGGCCACGGCGGCCGCCGTTGGACAATTTTACACGAACAACATGGCCGCGTATCGCGAACCCGATCGCGTGCAGGTGACTTACGTTGCCTTTGAAGTCTCCAACTATCTCGCGCAGGCCAAGGCGGAATGGGAAAAGACGAATATCACGGAATATGTGAACGCCCTCTATCTGCAAAACGGCCAGAGCTTGGCGCCCGAAGCCAAGACGTCGGATGAAGCCAAGGCCAAAATCCGCGAGCTGGTCATCCGCGATCGCGCCATCCGGGACGCCCGCCAGGTCGCAAATGATTTCGCCGTGAAGCTGTTTGCCGTGACCCCGATCAAGCCGGAAAATCTCACCACGCTGGCCAAGGAAAAAGGCCTGACGGTGCATACCACTGCGCCATTCAATGAAAACGTCGGCCCGGAAGAATTCACCGCCCCGGCGGCATTTACCAAGGCCGCGTTTGGTTTGACGGCGGAGGTGCCCTTCGCCGGGCCGCTTCCCGGTGCGGACGCCGTCTATGTCATCGCGCTGGCAAACCAATTGCCCAGCACGATTCCGGCGCTCGACCAGATCAAGTCGCGCGTCGCCCGTGATTTGCAGGCGCAGGAAGCCTTGATGCTTGCCCAACGCGCCGGCACGAATTTCTATTACTCGCTTACCGTCCAGATGGCCGCCGGCAAAACCTTCGCGCAGGCCGCCGTAGCCGCCGCGCAAACGCCGCTGGTGCTGCCGCCGTTCTCCTTGAGCACGACGGAACTGCCGGAGATTGGTGATCGCGCCGACATCCGCCAGATCAAACAGGCCGCCTTCACCACAACCGCCGGCCACATCAGCAGTTTCATCCCGACGCAGGATGGCGGCTTTGTCCTGTTCGTTCAGCAGATGTTGCCGATGGATACGACGAAGAAAAACGCGGAGTTGCCGCAGTTCTTGATGCAAGTCCGCCGCTCGCGTCAGAACGAGGCTTTCCAGCTCTGGCTCCAAGGCGAGGCCAACCGCGAATTGCGCGATACGCCGTTCTATCAAAAGACGGCGGGCTTGGCGAAATAGTCGTGAGCGCGGCCATCAAACTGTCGTCGCCCGCCACGAAGGAATTCTGGGAAATCCCCGTCCTGTTCGAGGACGAGCATCTCCTCGCGCTCGACAAACCCAGCGGCTTGCTCGTCTCGCCGGATCCCGATAACGTCGAGCGGCCCAGCCTGATGAAGTTGCTGCACGACGGCATCGCCGCCGGCAAACCGTGGGCCACGGAACGCAACCTGACGTATCTGGTCAACGCCCACCGTCTCGATTTCGAAACAACCGGCGTGCTGTTGCTCGCGAAAACCAAACCGGCATTCATGGCGCTAGCCGATTTGTTCAGCGCGGAAAAGCCGGTCAAAAAACACCTCGCCCTCGTCTGGGGCAATCCACCCGCAAAGAATTTCGCCTGCGACGGCAAGCTGGCGCAGCATCCATTGAAAACCGACCAGATGTGCGTGAGCCCGGATCAAGGCAAGAAGGCTCACACAGATTTTGAAGTGCTGGAGCAATTCACCGACTGGAGTTTGCTGCGCTGCCTGCCGGCCACCGAGCGTCCGCAGCAAGTGCGGATTCATTTGAAGCACGCGGGCTTTCCCATCGTCGGCGACGAACTTTACCTCGGCAAAAAACTCTGGCTCTCGCGCATCAAAAAGAGTTTCCGGCTGAAACCGGGCCGCGAAGAACGCCCGCTGATCGCCCGTTCCGCACTGCATCTGGAGGAATTGGAACTGCCGCATCCCATCACGGGCGAACCGCTGACCATCAAGAGCGAAGTGCCGAAAGACATGCGCGTCGCCCTGAAATACCTGCGGCAGCTCGCCACGGGATTCAGCCGCCAAGGCCACGACAGCGACCTCTAGAACTCTTCCCGTTGCGCTGCGCGCCGCGTTGGCCAATCAGGCAACGGCCCAATTCAAGATCGCCTTCTGCACATGCAGCCGGTTTTCCGCCTGCGTGAAGATCGTGTCCGCATTCGCCTCAAACGTCGCCTCGTCAATCTCCTTGCCGCGATACGCCGGCAGACAGTGCATCACCAGCGCGCCCGGCTTGGCGAGCTTCACGAGGGATTCGTTGATCTGATAATCCGCCAACGCCTTGATCCGCGCGGCGGATTCGGATTCCTTGCCCATCGAAACCCACACGTCGGTGTAGAGCATGTCCGCGCCTTTCGCGGCCTTTTCCGGGCTTTCGGTGCAGGAAATTTTCCCGCCCGCGCGTTTCAAGAGCGCGGCCGGCGGCTGGAATTTCTTCGGCGCAGCGATGCGCAGTTCGAAACCGAGTTTCGCGGCGGCAAAAATCCAGGAGATTGGCACGTTGCACGCGCCGTCGCCGATGAACGCCACGACCTTGTCCGAGATCATGCCGCGCTTCTCCTTGAACGTGAAGACGTCCGTCAGGATCTGGCAGGGATGCTCGTCGTCCGTCAGCGCGTTGATGGTCGGGATGTTGGAATATTCCGCGAATTCCTCCACATCACTCTGCGCGTAAGTGCGGATGACCGCGCCGTGGATCATGCGGCCCAGCACGCGGGCCGTGTCCTTGATCGGCTCGCCGCGACCGAGCTGGATGTCATTCGCGTTAAGAAACATCACGTTGCCACCCAGTTCGCGGATGCCGACTTCAAAGGAAACCCGCGTGCGCGTGGAGGACTTCGAGAAAATCAGCGCCCACGTCTGGCCGGCGAGCGGCTTGCGGTCAATCCGCATCCGTTCGCGCTTGAACGTGATGGCGTCGCGCAGGATTTTTTCCATGTCGCCGGCGCCCAGTTTCTCCAATGACAATAAACTTTTCATGTTTCAACAGTTTCGGGAATTTACGTCCAAAGAAAATTTTATAGCCCAAACGAAACGCGCCGTCACTTCTTTTTCTTCACCGCATCCGCCGCGCGCCAAAGATACCAAGCCGCCGTGGTCGCGTGCGGACGCCAGCGTTCACCGAATTTGAGCAGAGCTTTGGACTTCGGCAGCTCGCGTTTTTTGTAAGCGATGCGAAACCCCATCCGCACGCCAAAATCGTCCACAGGCAAAACATCTTCGCGACCGAGCTGAAAAATCAGCAGCATCTCCACCGTCCAGCGCCCGACGCCGCGCGCCTCGGTAAAGCGCATGATAATTTCCTCGTCGCTCAATTTGGCAATCTGCCGCGAGGATGGAATCGTCCCGTCCGAAGCTTTCGCCGCGATGTCGCGGATGGCCTTGATCTTCGCGAAGGAAAAACCGCAGGCGCGAATCTGTTCGTCCGTTACTTTCGCCAAATCTGCCGGCTTCGGGAATTTCCGGCCTGGGAATAGTTTTTTGAATCGTGTGAGAATCGTGTTCGCTGCCGTGCCGTTGAGCTGCTGGTGCGCCACTGCCTGCACGAGCGATTGAAACGGCGAGCGCCATGGCTCGTGTGCCAGCGTGCAGGGACCGATTTCGCGGATGAGCCGGGCCATCACGGGGTCCACGGCAACCAGATGACGAAGGGCCTGGGGCGTCATTCGAGTTAAGGATTGCCGGTTCCGGAGGCGGGCGGCGCTCCCAACGCGGCTTTGACCTCGTCGAGAATTTTTTTGCACTCCGAACGTTTGGCAAACATAAATTTCCGCTCCGTCTCCATGCCCGCCTCGCCGTGGGCATCAACGACAAAGACATTGCAGCCCAACGTATATTTTCGGCTGTCCACCGTCGTGATCTCGGCTCGCATGCGGATCCAAACCGTCGTCGCGGACCAGCCACCATAATTGGCCGTCTCCCACCCCGACCCTTTTTTTTCAAAGGTCAGGTCGCCGATTTTGTAATAGCCATTCTCAATGAAAGCCGCCGCCGCCGCTTTTTGGATTTCGGCCTCGGTGTGGCCGTAAATCTCCACCGACGCCATGTGCCCGGAGTGCGCCTGGTCGGCAGTCTGGCAACCGGTCTGAAAGATGAGTCCGACGAGAAATATCCAGCCGGCCGACAGGTTGATGTTACGAATCATGCGAATGTTTGAATCACTTAAACCAGCGATTTGACGACTTCCTCGATTTTGGAAATGCCCTCGCCCGCCTCCTGCGGCTTGAGGTTCAACGGCGGCAGCAGCCGGACGATTTGATTTCCCGCCGGCACGGTCATCACGCCCGCCGCGTGCAGCCGGTTGACGAATTGCAATGCCGGCGTCTTATCGCTCGCGCTGAATGCAGGAATCTTCTCGGCCAGTTCGATGCCAAGAATGAAGCCCATGCCACGCGCTGACTTGATGACGGTCGGATAGGTTTTCGCCAACCGTTCAATTTCCGATTTCAGCCAGCCGCCGAGTTTTTGCGCCTGTTCCGCAAGTTTTTCCTGTTCGATCACCTCGAGAATTTTGAGCGCCACGGCACAAGCCAGCGGCGTGCCGCCATAGGTCGTGCCATGCGTGCCGGCGCTCAACAGGTCCGCATACGGCGACCGCACCCAAAATGCACCGATGGGAAAACCGCCGCCAAGCGACTTGGCCATGGAAAGCCCGTCCGGCAGAAATTTCTCACCGCCGGGAACGCCTTCGAGAATTTTCTGAAAGCTCTGGAATTTTCCTGTCCGATAATGACCGCATTGCACGCCGTCCATGAGCAGCAGCAGTTTCTTCTCGTCGCACAACGCGCGCAGGCCGAGCAGATATTCCGCCGTGGCGGGCGTGACGCCGCCTTCGCCCTGCACTCCTTCAATCATGATGGCTACAGTCGCAGGCGAAAGCGCATTCCGCGCGGCGTCGAGGTCGTTGAACGGAATGTGCCGGAAGCCCGGCATCATCGGCTCGAAACCCTTCTTCACCTTGTCCTGACCAGTCGCAGCGATGCCCGCCAGCGTCCGCCCGTGGAAGGAATTCGTCGCGGTCAGAATTTCAAACCGACCTTCGTCGTGGCCGAATTTCCGCGCGAGCTTGAACAAACCTTCGTTCGCTTCCGCGCCGCTGTTGCAAAAGAAAACCTTGCCCGGACCGATGCGTTTTACGAGTTCAGCGGCGAGCCGGCCTTGCGGTTCGGTGAAATACAGATTAGAGACGTGGATGAGCTTGCGCGATTGCTCGACGAGCGCCTCGGTGATGGCCGGATGCGCGTGGCCAAGACAGCACACAGCGATGCCGCTGCCGAGATCGAGATACCGTTTGCCAGCGACACCAAACACATAGCTGCCCGCGCCATGGCTCAAGACAAGTTCAAAGCGTCCGTAGCTGGGCACGACATTTTTCGCGAACAGCTCGCGGATGGACTCGTAGTCGTTGCGCACAATGGCAGGCGGCGCGGGAACAATTTCTTTCATCGGTGCGGATTAAATCGCAATGGCGTCAGGACACAATCACAAAACGACTTCCGTGCCGACGCCTTTGTCGGTGAAGATTTCCAGCATGACGGAATGAGGCACACGGCCGTCCACGAAGGAAACTTTTTCCACACCAGCTTTGATCGCATTCACGGCGCTGTCCACTTTGGGAATCATGCCCTTGTCCACGATGCCGGCGGCCTTGAGCGCGGGGACTTCGTCGATTTGCAGATGCGCGATGAGCGTGGACGGATCTTTGAAATCGCGCATCAAGCCGGGCACGTCGGACATGAACACGAGACGTTTGGCGTTGAGCGCGATGGCGACCATCGCGGCAGCGACGTCGGCGTTGCAGTTGTAAATCTTGCCATCCTCGCCGCGCGCGGTCGGGCTGATGACGGGCGTGTGACCGCACCAGATACATTCCTTGAGCGGAGTGACGTTGACCTCGGTGACTTCGCCGACGTAGCCGATGTCAATTTTCCGACCGGGATTTTCCTTGTCGTCCAGGAAAAGCTTTTTACATTTGAAAATGTCCGGGCCGGCAAAACCCACGGCCTGCCCGCCGAGCGAATTGATCGTGGCGACGACCTCGGGATTGATCTCGCGGGAAAGCACGTCGTCCACGATCTGCACCGTGGCTTCATCAGTCACGCGCTGGCCCTGGATGAAGTTCGCCTTCAAGCCGGCTTTTTCCATCGCGCGGGTGATGGCTTTGCCGCCGCCGTGGACGACGACGGGGTTGATCTCCACCGCTTCGAGAAACACGATGTCGCGGGCGACGCCGTTGCGGATGCTGGCATCGGGCGAGTCCATGAACGAGCCGCCGTATTTCACGACGAAGGTCTCGCCGCTGAATTTCTGGATGTAGGGCAGCGCTTCGAGCAGCGTCGCGGCCTTGGAGATCAAATCTTGCACGCGGGGTTTTTAACAGTTGTTGGAAGGCAACGAAAGCCGGTTTTGCGGCCTTACATGCCCCAACGTAATCCCCTAATACCTTCAGGCGGGTTGCTGTTGTTTGCGGTAAGCCAGCGGAGCGATGCCCATAAGTCGTGAAAACGTCCGGGAAAAATGCGCGTGGTCGTAAAACCCGATTTCCAGTGCAATCTCGGTGATGTTCTTATCGCTCTTGGCCAGCAATCGGCAGGCGGCCCGGATGCGAATGCGCAACAGGTATTGGCGCAGGGTGGAATTGAACAATTTTTGGAACCTCCGGGCAAACTGACTGTTGGAAACTCCAACAATTTTCGCGAGCTGTTGCGTTGTCAACGGCCTGGCGTAGTGAGTGTGCAGGTGCTGCACGGCCTCGGACAGCCGCCCGTAGGATTTTGGTGTCGCCCGAAATCCCTCCACTTCCCGGTGGATTCCAGCAATGCCGATGATTTTTCCCTGACGATTCCTGACCGGAACTTTGCTGCAAATGACTAGCCGGTCGGAACCAGCCTCTTCCGGAGCGGGCTCAATCGCGTTGAGAATGGGCACACCGGTGCGCATGACCTGCTGGTCGCCCTTAACATAGGTATCGGCCCGGTCTTTCGGATGAAAATCGTAGTCGGTCTTGCCGATCAACTCGCGTTCCGACACGACCCGGCAATATTCGCACCCGTGCCGGTTGCGCATTATAAAGCGCCCCCGGCGATCTTTCATGAAGAAGGTCACGTCTGGTAGCAGGTCGAAAAGTTGCTGGAGCGGTTGAACCGCATCTACCTGGCGCAGGAAATCTTGTTGGAACTTGTCAGGGTTCATGCGGATAAAATACACAAAAAAGCCCGTGCCTTACAAGCGGCAGCCGGTTATCCAGTGGAGAATAAGCACTTAATAATCCGACTCCATTACCGAAAAATGAATGCCACCAAACTTTACCTGCTGCTGACAACGATGTTCCTTGCCACCGCCATGGTGGCAATGGCCGCGCCCAAGCATATTTTGTTCTTCACCAAATCCAGCGGCTTCGAGCATCCGGTCATTTCATGGAAACACGGCCAGCCCAGCTTTGCCGAGAAGGTGCTTTTGGAACTCGGCCAGAAGAACGGCTGGGAGTTCACCTTCTCCAAGGACGGCTCGAAATTCAGCCCGGAATATTTGAAACAGTTCGACGCAGTTTTCTTCTACACCACCGGCGATCTGTGCACCGAAGGCACGGACAAACAGCCGCCGATGACGCCGGCTGGCAAACAGGCGCTGTTTGATTATGTGCGTTCCGGCAAAGGCTTCATCGGCACGCACTCGGCCACCGACACATTTCACACGGCGAATGAATCCAAGAAAGGCCCCGACCGCTACGCCAACCACGGCAAAGACGCCGATCCGTATGCGTGCTTCATCGGCGGCGAATTCATCATTCACGGCGCGCAACAGGTCGCGACGAACAAGGTGATTGATCCGAAATTTCCCGGCTTTGAAAACGTCGGCGACAGCTTCGCCTTCCAGGAAGAATGGTATTCGCTCAAGGATTTTGCTCCGGACGATCATGTGCTCACGGTGATTGATGCGCCGCACATGAAAGGTCCGATGTATGAACGCCCGGCGTATCCGAACACCTGGGCGCGGAAAGAAGGCAACGGCCGCGTCTGGTATACCGCGATGGGCCATCGCGAAGACGTTTGGACGAATCCGACCTTCCAGCAAATCCTCGTCGGCGGCATCAAGTGGGCGCTCGGAGAGGTCCAGGCGGACGTGACCCCGAATATCCAGACAGCCGCTCCCGGCGCCTATACGAACCCGCGCTATGTGGAACCCAAGTCCGCCGCCGCCGCGCCGAATACGTTGACCGCGCAAGAAAAGGCGGATGGCTGGAAATTGCTCTGGGACGGCAAAACCGGCAATGGCTGGCGCAGCCCGAAGTCGGATAAATTCCCCAATCACGGCTGGACGATCCGCGACGGCGTGCTGACGGTTCACGAAAACGGCGGCGAAGAATCGGCGGGCGGCGGCGACATCATCACGCGCCAGCGCTACAATAATTTTGAACTCACGGTGGATTTCAAGATCACGCCCGGCGCGAACAGCGGCATCAAGATTTTCGTGCAGCCGGACCTCTCGCCGGTGGACAAAAAGACCGGTAAGAAGACGGCGATCGGCTCCGCCATCGGCATGGAATTTCAGATCCTCGACGACGCGCGGCATCCGGATGCCAAACTGGGACGGGACGGCGATCGCAAGATCGGTTCGCTCTACGATTTGATCCCTGCGCCGG
>Ga0068856_100002822_pt1 | contig 17786 bp, 17 predicted proteins | sample KBSCornC62_FD_66595 | JGI IMG/M metagenome (GOLD analysis project Ga0068856, IMG submission 66595) | Corn rhizosphere microbial communities from Kellogg Biological Station, Michigan, USA - KBS Corn C6-2 | ecosystem: Host-associated > Plants > Roots > Rhizosphere > Soil ...
GTTTGGTCCCTGTTTGGTCCCTGTTTGGTCTCTGTTTGGTCTCTGTTTAACCCAAACAAAGACGCAAGCCGGCACCTGCCAGGGAACTGGCGTTCCCTGGTCAGACTGACCCAATATTTGGCCGCATTTTACAGTCTTGTTTGCAGTCTTGTTACCATTTCATTTTTCCAGCTTACGAAATCGCCCAACAGAATATGATGGCGGGCCTGGCGTACCAGCCACAGGTAAAAGGCGAGGTTGTGCACGCTGGCAATGGTAAGCCCGAGGATCTCTTTTGATTTTACCAGATGTCGCAGGTAGGCTTTGCTATAATAATTGCTGGTGTGGGCATCGATACCGTCATCGATCGGGGAAAAGTCGTGCTCCCATTTTTTATTATCTATATTAATAACACCCTGCGAAGTGAACAGCATGGCATTACGGCCATTGCGGGTGGGCATTACGCAGTCGAACATATCAACACCCAGGGCAATACATTCCAGAATGTTCCAGGGGGTACCTACCCCCATGAGGTAACGCGGTTTATGAACCGGCAGGTTATCGCAGCACAAACCTGTAAGGTCGTATAACATATTGTCGGGCTCCCCGACACTTAAGCCGCCAATGGCATTACCGGTAGCATTTTTCGAAGCTATATATTCACAGGATGCCTTGCGAAGATCGGTATAAGTGCTTCCCTGAACAATGGGAAACAGGTTTTGGGTATAACCGTATTTATCGGGTGTTTGATTAAAGCGTTCAAAACAACGATCGAGCCAGCGATGCGTAAGATGCATTGATTTTTCTGCATACGTGTAATCGCTCGGGTAAGGCGGGCATTCATCAAAAGCCATAATAATGTCGGCTCCAATCGAACGCTGAATGTCCATCACGGTTTCGGGCGTAAACATATGACGCGAACCATCAATATGCGATTGAAACAAAACTCCTTCCTCGCTTATTTTTCGTGTACCGGCGAGTGAAAAAACCTGGTAGCCGCCACTATCGGTTAAAATGGCTCTGTTCCATCCGTTAAACCGGTGTAAACCGCCTGCTTTTTCAAGTACTTCTGTACCCGGCCGCAGAAATAAGTGATAAGTATTACCCAGAATGATGGGCGCATTAACTTCATCTTTTAACTGTTGCTGGGTTACGGCCTTTACACTGCCTACCGTACCAACCGGCATAAAAATGGGCGTAGAAATTTCACCGTGGTCGGTAATAATATGTCCTGCCCTGGCGTTTGACTGGCTATCGGTAGTATGCAAAGTGAATTGTAGTGCGGCCATTGATTTCAATTAAGCCTGCAAATATAGTTCGAGTTGATTCAGGTTTCAAGTTACAGGTTACAAAACAGGTTGAACATTGGTTATCCTCTGCAACACGAACCTGAAACCTTAAACTATGCACTATTACTGCATTTTCTGGGAATAACTTGAAATTAAAAACTGGTCAGCTTTTCCTATTTTCGTGCAAAACCTGACTGCACCGTGCCTAAACTAATTTCTTTTATGGGCGAGATATCGAAGTTTTTTTCTACCTGGTGGCCTCTGATCTTGTTTTCGGCGTTTTGTCTGGTTACGTTTATCCAGCTTATTTACTACATGGCTTTTTTCAAGCGGGTTGCGTTTTATAAACCCGAGCCAAAAGTAAAATCGCAAACGCATCCGGTAAGCATTATCGTTTGTGCGCGTGATGAAGCAAACAATCTTACCAAATATTTGCCTGGCATACTGGTGCAAACCTATCCTACCACCCATGAAGTGATCGTGGTAAATCACAATAGTCAGGACGAAACCCGTTACCTGCTCGATGAATTTAAAAAGACCTTTAAAAATCTGCAGGCTATTAATCTTGAACAGGAAGCATTGGGTATTCCCGGCAAAAAATATCCGCTGTCTATAGGTATTAAAGAAGCCAAGCATGAAATTCTTTTATTAACTGATGCCGATTGTGTTCCTGCTACAGAATTCTGGCTTCAGAAAATGCAGGATGCCTATCACGATGGTATTGAAATTGTTTTGGGCTATGGCGCTTACACCAAAAAGCCGGGCATATTAAACAAGCTCATCCGTTTTGAAACTTTTCATTCTGCCTTACAGTATTTGTCATTCGCCCTGGCGGGTAAGCCCTATATGGGAGTAGGCAGAAATTTATCTTATAAAAGAGAGCTGTTTTTCCGCACAAAGGGGTTTTCGTCTATCAACCACGTAGCCAGTGGTGATGATGACCTGTTTATTAACCGGGTAGCCACCAAAGATAATGTGAATGTGGTGCTTGATCCCGAAGCGTTTACTTTATCGGAACCCAAGAAAAGATTCAGCGACTGGATAAAACAAAAGAACCGTCACTATAGTACCGGCAAGTTTTATAAACCGGTTCATAAATTTTTACTGGGATTATATTCCGCCTCTCACCTCGTATTATATCCTCTGTTTGTTTTGTGCATGTTCTTTTACGACTGGCGCATTACGCTGGGCGTTTTTGGCGTGCGGTTCATATGGCAGGCAGTCATCTATTACAACGCCATGAAAAAACTGAATGAAAAAGATTTATTTTTCTGGTGGTGGCTTTTAGATGTCTGGATGTTCATACATTACTTCATCTTTGCTCCTTCAATATGGAGAAAGCCGAAAAAAAACTGGAACTGATCACTAAGTACTTCAGTGATTTCAGCCCTGTTCAGGTGGAACAATTCAACGCACTGGATGAATTGTATAAAGACTGGAACAGCAAGATCAATGTTATTTCCCGAAAAGACATGGACAGCCTGTACGAAAAACATGTGCTGCATTCACTGAGTATTGCAGCTGCATTTGAATTTGTTGATGGTACTTCTGTTGTTGACCTGGGCACCGGTGGTGGATTTCCCGGTATACCGCTGGCCATCTTTTTTCCGAATGTGAAATTTCATTTGATAGATAGCATTGGTAAAAAGATCAAGGTAGTAGATGCAGTAGCTGAAGCTATTGGTTTAAAAAATGTTACCACACGCCACAGTCGTATTGAAGACATAAAGGATAAACGTTTTGACTTTGTTGTATCCAGAGCTGTTGCACCGTTGAAAGATCTGTGGAGGTGGTCAAAGCCATTGCTCAAGAAAACAGCACTGGAAGGAAATCAGCACCCCGGTCTTGTATGTTTGAAGGGTGGCGATCTTGCTGCAGAAATTTCTGAAAGCGGTTGTAAACCACGTGTTATGCAGGTGTATGATATTTTTAAGGAAGATTTTTTCAGAGATAAGTATATGTTGTATGTGCGGGTGTAAAATCGGCAATCGTGAATCGGCAGTCGGCAATCATAAATACATCTCGTAATTGCCGATTGACGAATTGCCGATTCACGATTCACGTTGCTAATCATTCATAACATATTTAGCATAGGGTAAAACTACCTGAAAGTGGTATTTAGAAATCCCCCAAAAATCTGACCTTTGTACCATGATGGATATTACTGTATGTATCGTAGATGATACAAAAGATATTCGGTCTGCGCTGGAACAGATCGTTACCATGTCGGAAGGCTACCGGTTATTGGGAAGTTGTGGAACGGCAGAGGAAGCGTTGCAGAAAATTCCGGAGCTGAAACCGAATATTGTGCTGATGGATATAAATCTGGGTGAAGGTGAAAGTGGTATTGATGTGGTACGGCATCTAAAGGCAGATTACCCCGATATCCTTTTTATGATGTGCACTGTATATGAAGATGATGAAAAGATCTTTGAAGCATTAAGTGCAGGCGCCAGCGGATATATTCTTAAGAAAACAGCTCCCCATAAATTACTCGAAGCTATCAGAGAATTACAGGAAGGCGGTGCTCCCATGAGCAGCCAGATCGCGCGTAAAGTGGTAGCAGCTTTTCAAACTAAAACAGCAGGTGCTGAAGCCGCTGAAAACTCTCTCAGCGTTTTATCAAACCGTGAAAAAGAGATCCTTGAATTACTGGCTAAAGGAATGCTGTATAAGGAAATAGCAGCCAGTTTATTTATTAGTCAGGAAACTGTTCGTAAGCACGTTTATCATATTTACGAAAAATTACATGTAAATAATCGGGTAGAAGCAATTAATAAATTTTTTGGTCGATAATCTCTATGAATCACAATGGGATACATGATCGGAGGGGCATGTATAAGTAAAATTACCCATAAAGTAGTATTGTTTTAACTGGAGTTCGTGCATAGCTTTGCACCTGGTTGTCAAATCAAATACTTAAAGTGCCATTTTACCTTCCCTGTGCTTCTGTTATTCGATAACCTTATTTCCTTTAGGGCCGTTCTTACGAGAACGGCTTTTTTATTATAGTCAGAAAAGTCCGGAAGTCGGAAAGTCCGAAAGATAGACACTATTCGTAGCTTCTTTCGGACTTTCCGACTTTTCTGTCTTCCGGACTTATATCACCACGGTATTTCTAATCGGTTATTTTTTCGATCTACATCGGCCATTCGTAATGAAGGATCAATTTCAATTAATTTCAGATCGGTAATTCTTCTGTTGATCTCAAAAGTATATTGCGGGCTTGTCCATTTCCACGGCTCATATACAGTGCGGGGAACAGATGCATCTTCATCGGGCTTCTGTCCAAACATCAGGTACATGGGCACATATGCCATTAGCTTGCTGCCATCTTTAAACTGAACCAATACATCAATGGGCATGGGCATATAACCGAGACGTCTTAACCTGATCTTTGTTTTACCTGCTTCTTCCCACAAACTGTCTATACCATAGTCAATGGTTTTGGTTGTATTTACAAAGTATTCTTTGTACCAGTCTAACTTCATATCGCTCACCTTTTCGGCCACCCGTATAAAATCATTTACATTGGGATGTTTAAACCGCCATTCGTTGTAATACTCCATCAGAATTTTATCACGCACCTGCGCTCCAACAATATAACCCAGCTGCTCAAGAAATACGGCTCCCTTTGCATAAGAAGCTTCTGAATATGCAAAGTTGGTTTCAAAGTGATCGGCATGGGTTGTTAACGGCTCTTCAAGATGGCTGGCCACCACGGTATAATAGCCATCATAAGAATCGTCGTGCGGGTTAGTTTGACCAATATACGCATTGCTGCGTGCCAGTGAGTCAATGAGTACTTTTTTTCGCGGACCGGTACCGGCAGTATTTTGTTGTGGTTCTATATGTGTTGCTGATGCATAATATTTACCCACGAGTGTTGATGCATAGGTAGTAAAACCTTCATCCATCCAGGCGTATTCTGATTCATTGGTGCCGAGCATTCCCTGGTACCAGCTGTGCATCCATTCATGAAAAGCGGTACCCAGGCTGGGGCTCACAATTAATGTACTCATGGGATATTCCATACCACCATCACCTCCGTGAACAAACGAATATTGTTTGTACGGATAAGCGCCAAACTTCTTTTCAATAAACGGTAAAGCAACTACAGCGGCATCGGCAACTTCTTTCCAGCGGCCGTCATAACCCTCAATATACTTTTCAACACTGTAGTTATAGCTTTTCTTGTCATTATCAGATAAGGCATTATATTGACCGCGCAGCATGGCCGTATCGCGATTATACAATACATGTATTACAGGGCCGTTGGCAATAGTGCGTGTAAGATGCGCATAGTCGGGGTCAGCAGCCCACATAAAGTCGTGCACATTGGGAGCTACAAAATGCCAGGTGAGTGTTGAACCTGCGGGTTGCACTACTTTGGTACCGGGGTCTTCATATCCAAACCCTATCTGGTTGGCATTTTGCAGATAGCCGGTGCCGCCGATCATATACTTTTTGTCGATGGTGATCTTTACTTCATAATCGCCCCAAACACCGTAGAATTCGCGGGCAACATAAGGCGTAGGGTGCCATCCTTCATAATCATATTCACACATTTTGGGGTACCACTGGCTCATTGAATAGCGTACACCTGTTTGCGGATTATCACGGCCGCTGCGGCGGACCTGTAAAGGCACCTGTGCCTCGAAATCCATATCAAAAACCACTTTCTGATGCGGAAGGATCGGTTGTGTAAGGGGTACTTCCAGAATGGTTTCCTGTACATTATATTTTTGCGGTATACCATTCATCTTTAATGAAAGCACTTTCTGGTAACCTATTTCATCATCTTTCAGGTGTAAAATGCGGTCACGTACACGAGGGTCCCAATCGGGCCGGTCGCCAATTCTTTTTTGACCCAATACACGGCTGCGGTTGTCCATCATGCTGTTGGGCTGAAAAGCATTCCAGTATAAATGATAAAATACTCTTTTCAGGGTATCGGGTGAGTTATTGGTATATTCCAGCCGTTGTTTACCGGTAAACCGGTTGGTGGTAACATTCATTGAAATATCCATCGTATACTTAACCCGCTGTTGCCACCTGTCGGGCTGTGCCATTAATGTAAAAACCGAAAACACTGCCATTACCAGCGTACAAAGTTGTCTACGCATTACTCATGAAATTTAATAGTAAAATAATTCCGGCACGGAAGGTAGCAAAAAAATAAAAATGTGACCGGTTGTATTAGTTGAAGGGCCGGCCATAGAAGCGCTGATGCCGGTTACACTTTAAAGCAGATGCCTAAGTAAGAAGGTTAACAAAGTCATTAAATAAAGATCCCCCGTCTGAAGCAGGCGGGGGATTTATAATTAAAACCGGTAATGATGTTATATTGTTAAATTGTCTTTTAACAGTTTTCCTTCGCTGCTGAATAAAAGGTTCTTTTTCTGAATATCGCCTTTTTTAACTTCCAGCCGGTACTGTAATTTGTCTTCGGGTATAGCTATCTTATATACATCTTTTATTTTCCAGTCGTCGGCATATTTGCTCTTTTGCAGACCATCTTTTACGGCTGCAGGTATGTCGCTTTCATTGATCTTATTTTCGGTGCTTTGCCATACGCCTTTATTGTTGAATTTGGCTTCATAATGTGTACCGTTGTTATCAAAAGCAGCGGTAAAGCCAGACAGGTGGTCGTGCCATTCTACATTGGAGGCAGAAGGATATTTTGCCTTAAATGCATCGGTTACACTGCCGGGTACTTTACGTACCTGTGCTTCGGCAGCACTGTATATTGTAAAAATTAAACTAAGGGCGAGCAGGGATTTCATTATTTTTTTCATTTGCATAATTTTTTATTAATAATGATTAAAAATCACAAATTCCAATTTCCAAATATCAAATAAATATCAAATCTTAAACTTTAATTCAGTTGTATTTTTTGGGTTCTTGTGATTTGGTTCTTGTGATTCTTTACTGCAAATTTCAAACCCTGTTGTGAAAAGAAAAACATAAAAAAAGTCAGACAGTCCGGAAGTCAGTAAAGTCGGAAAGAAAATTTCACTATCTATAGTTGTCTGGTTGATTCTTCCGGACTTTCGGTCTTTGCCAACTTTCGGACTATTCTTTACCTGCAAGCACCAGTACAATTTCACCTTTTACTTCTTTTTTCTGAAAGTGTGTAACCAATTCCTCTAACGTACCATGTACATTTTCTTCATATAACTTGGTTAATTCGCGGCTTACACTGCACAAACGGCCGGCGCCGAAATATTGAATAAATTCCTGCAGCGTTTTAACAAGCCGGTGAGGCGATTCGTAGAATATCATGGTGCGGTCTTCTTCCACCAGCTTTTTTAACAGCGTTTGCCGGCCTTTTTTCACCGGTAAAAATCCTTCAAATACAAAGCGGTTCATGGGTAGCCCGCTGTTTACCAGCGCCGGCACAAACGCCGTAGCACCTGGCAGGCATTCTACTTTTACACCTACTTTAATGCATTCGCGAACCAGCAGAAAGGCCGCATCTGAAATACCTGGCGTACCGGCATCTGATATCATGGCGATATTCTTTCCTTCAACCAGCTGATTAGTGAGGTGCTGCAATAACTGGTGCTCATTATGCTGATGGTACGATGAAAGCGGACGATTGATCTGGTAATGGTTTAACAACTTACTGCTTGTACGTGTGTCTTCAGCCAGTATCAGATCAACCTGCTTTAATATATCCAAAGCCCTTAGCGTAATATCCTGCAAATTGCCGATGGGTGTGGGAACTATGTAAAGCATATTGAATGTGCTAATGTGCAAATTTGAAAATGTGCAAATGGTCTATACCAACGGGGGCTTCATTTGCACATTTGCTATTTTTCACATTTGCTAATTAATGGAGATTTCAAAATATTCCATCACCGGGTTGGCGAGTAATTTTTTGGAAGCTTCTTCGGCAATAGCTTTTGCCTGATCGGGTGTATTGGCCTCTACCTGAAGGGTAATATTTTTACCAATGCGAACATCCTGAATATTTTTAGCTAATCCCAGATTCTGCAACCCGCCCATTACGGCTTTTCCCTGTGGATCGAGCAATTCTTTTAACGGCATTACCTTCACCTGAACTGTATAGGTCATGTGGTTTTATTTTTGAACGCCAAAGATAAGATGATGTAAAGAATAAACACGACAGGAACAGCCAGCCATTTTAATAATATAGCTGCTATTATTGCGATTACCAGCAAAATAAGCTTGGGAAGGTTACTTTTTACAGAAAAGTTTTTGAATTTTAAGGCCATCAGCGGCAAATTGCTTACCATCAGGAAGCTTATCAGCAGTATAATAGCATACCAGAGATATTTGTTTTGCAGCAGGTTAACAGCTGTGGCGTTTTTTGAATACCAGTAAATAAGCGGAAAAGAAGCTATTAATAATCCGGCGGCGGGAGTAGGCACCCCTTTAAATCCAAATTGCTGGGATTCATCGAGGTTAAATTTGCCAAGTCTGTACGCAGCAGCACACGGAATTAACAGGGCAGGCAATAACAATACAAGCGATACGTCCATCCCATTAGGATCTGAAGCATAGCTTAAACGTAAGAACTGGTAAACGATCATACCGGGGGCAACGCCAAAGCTTACCAGGTCGGCCAAAGAATCGAGTTGCTTGCCGAGGTTAGAGGTAGCATTGAATAAACGGGCTACAAATCCATCCAGAAAATCAACTACCGCAGCGAGTGCTATGAATAATGAACCCAGCCATATTTTTTCAGGAATATCTAACAACTGCGAGCCCTGCTCATCACTTACAATGATAATTCCGTTTTGAAGTATATAAATAACCGCAATACAACCGAAGAATAAATTAAGCAGGGTAAACAGGTTGGGTATTTGTTTCATTAATATTTTAATTTGAAAATTTGAGGATTTGAAAATTTGAAAATGTTTAACATCATGAATTGTTGAAATTAAACTAAGATCTGTTGTTACTTCATTTTCAAATTTTCAAATTAGCATATTTGCACATTATTTCTTCATGATTGCTTCAATCTCTTCGGCTTTAATGGGAATTTTCTCCATCAGATCTACGTTACCGGTTTTGGTGATCCATACATTGTTTTCGATACGGATACCCATTTGCTCTTCTTCGATATAAATGCCGGGTTCTACAGTGAACACCATACCCGGTTGAATAGGTTCAGTACGTGTACCCAGATCATGTACATCGATGCCCAGATGATGCGAAATACCGTGATACAGATATTTACGATAGGCACGGTTCTCCCTGTCTTCATTCTTAACATCCTGCTCGTTGAGCAAGCCGAGCTTTACAAATGTTTTTGTTGCCTCCTCTCCCACTTTATCGGTATAATCCATTATGCTTATGCCGGGCTTCAGCATACTTTTCGCGTAATCATGTAAATGAAGGCATCCGTTGTATACTTCTTTTTGTCTTTTGGTAAATTTACCGTTTACAGGTACGGTACGTGTTAAGTCGGCACAATAACCGCCGTATTCGGCTCCAAAATCCATCAGGATCAGCTCGCCGTCTTTACATTCTTCATTATTGAATACATAATGCAGTATACGGGCGCGGTCGCCACTGGCGATAATACTGCCATAAGCCTGACCGGTGGCGCGTTGCGACAAAAACGAATGCCATATTTCTGCTTCAATTTCATATTCCATTACACCGGGCCGTATGAACTTCAACAGCCGAACAAACGTATTATTGGTTATATCTATTGCCTGTTGCAGTACTTCAACTTCAAGCGCCGTTTTAATGGCGCGCAGATCTTTCATAATGCGGGCGCTGCGTTTATACTGATGCAAAGGATACCTTTGTTTCATTAATTCGATATACCGGTAATCACGAACAGGCACCCAGTTTGATTTACGGTCGTTTTCATTGGTGTTCAGGTAAATGGTGTCTGCCAAATGGATCCATGCCTGCAGTGGTGCTTCAATACTATCGAGCCACACGATGGTTTGTATACCGGATATTTTTTTTGCTTCTTCGGCACGCAGTCTTTTGCCATCCCATTTTTCCTTTAATTCATTCGGGCGAACCAGTACCAGTATTTCGCGCAGTTTGGGATCGGGATTATCGGGAAACAGAATTACCATGGTATCTTCCTGTTCAATACCTGAGAGCCAATACAGATCGGAGTTTTGTTTAAAACGATGCAGTGCATCGCCATTGGTGGGCAGTTCATCGTTGCTGTTAAATATGGCAATGGAATTTTTTTCCATTCGTTCAATAAAGCGTTTCCGGTTCTGTATAAAGATGTCGGAATTAAGCAGATGATATTTCATGTAGATTTTGTTTGAGCTTTTTCTAACCCATTGAATATGATCCGTAAAAATAAAGAATCCTTCGACTTCACCCCTACAGCTTTATTATTGGCTTTTCCCGGGATATGTTTGTTGTTTTTGTAGCAAAATTTCCGCAATTGTAATTAAAATCTGAACGCTGATCAATTAACAAATAAATGCAGGTTTAGCAGGCATTCAGTAAAAACCAGCACTTTATCCAAACCATTTTCGGCTAACATATGTTAGTTAGAAATTATACAAAATTTCCACATTCTGCTTGAAATTCATTCAATAATGTCGCACTTCAGCCAATTGGATTAGACAGTTATTAATTATATCTTTGACGCTCAAACAAACGAACGCTTGTATGTCATTATCAACCATCGCGATTCCAACGAGAAAATTAGAGGAGCTGGGGCTTCAGTCGACCAACACGCTACATTACCAGTTGAGCCCGGAAGAATTAGTTCATGACACTTTGAGGTTGAACCAGGGAGTGTTGAATAATACCGGAGCTTTGGTGATAAAAACAGGAGAATTTACCGGTAGAAGCCCGAAGGATAAATTTATTGTAAAAGATGAGATCACTGCGGGATCAGTTCACTGGAACGACTTTAACATTCCGCTTGAAGAAAAACATTATAATTGTATTTACCGCAAAATAGTGGATTATCTGAACGCGCAACCTGAACTGTGGGTACGTGATTCATATGCCTGCGCCGAACCGCATTACCGTCTTAATATTCGTGTTATCAACGACAATCCCTGGAGCAATCTGTTCGCCAATAATATGTTTCTTCGCCCCGACGAAGAAGAACTGGAAAACTTTACTGCCGACTGGCATATACTTTCGGCCCCTGGATTAAGACTGGATGCAAAAGAATGCGGCATCCGTCAGCACAATGCTACAGTGGTTAATTTTAAACAACGCATTATTCTTATCGCCGGCAGTGGTTATACAGGCGAGATAAAGAAAGGTATTTTTTCTATTCTGAATTATATTCTGCCGCACGACAAAGGCGTATTGAGCATGCACTGTTCAGCGAACATTGGCCGCCGTGGCGATACTGCCCTGTTCTTCGGATTAAGCGGTACAGGTAAAACTACATTAAGCGCTGACCCCAACCGTAAACTTATCGGCGATGATGAACATGGATGGAATGAACATGGCGTTTTTAATTTTGAAGGTGGTTGCTATGCCAAGTGTATCGATTTAAGTCCGGAAAAGGAACCCGCTATTTATCAGGCTATCCGCCCGGGCGCCCTGGTTGAAAATACAGGTTTCCATCCTGGCACCAACATCATAGATTTTTCAAACAAAGCCATTACAGAAAACACCCGTGTTTCTTACCCATTGAATTATATCGTTAATTCAGCAGAACCGTCAATCGGAGGCATACCTGAAAATATATTCTTTTTAACCTGTGACGCTTATGGCGTTTTGCCACCTGTTTCGAAGTTAACTCCGGCACAGGCCATGTACCAGTTTATTTCGGGCTATACCGCAAAGGTGGCCGGTACAGAAGCGGGTGTTACAGAGCCTAAATCAACATTCAGTGCCTGCTTTGGCGCTCCTTTCCTTCCTTTGCATCCCGGACAATACGCTGCCATGCTGGGTGAAAAGCTAAAGAAGAATAACGTTAAGGTTTGGCTGATCAATACCGGCTGGACGGGTGGCGCTTATGGAAAAGGCCATCGTATGAAGCTGGCATATACCCGCGCCATGATCAGTGCCGCTCTGGAAGGTGATCTTGATACAGTAAAATACGAAATGCACCCGGTATTTGGCATGGCGATACCAGTTAGTTGTCCCGGTGTGCCTGAAAATATTTTAAATCCACGGAATACCTGGGCCGATGGCGAGGCATATGATAAGGCAGCTGAAAATCTGGCTAAACAGTTCATAACCAACTTTGAAAAGTATGCTTCAGGGGTTACGGAGGAGGTTATTGCTGCGGGCCCAAAAATATAATTTGTTTTTTTGCACGTAGTTTCAAATATTTTATTGATATTAGTTTCGCCTTTTTCAAAAATTTTTTCGGTCTCAACGATTACTTTGCCATAGAAGGGGTTGTCTCATAGTCGGGACAACCTTTTATATTTTTGGGCTGCGCTCAGCGAAAGCATATCGCCACGGATTATACAGATAAACACAGATAAAAAATTCAAAGCTTCTGGCAAAGGCTAAGAGGCTCAGGATATTTTGAGCTTAAAAAAGAACATATCCGTGTTCATCTGTGTAATCTGTGGCAAAAAAACGAGCGTAGCGAAGAATCGTTTTAACTTTAGGTAAGTGATAAACAAATGGAACCCCGATGAGCAAAGTCGCGTTGTCGCTGTTATTAATAGCGACTACTTTTATTCAACCAAATAATAGTCTGATCCCCTGGAGTACTGCCAGAAAACTCACCTGGAGCGATTTTAAAGGAGATCCTGATCCGCATTCGCCCAATGCCGCCCTTACCAGCAGCAATATCAATATTGAATTTGGCTTTAACAATACCGGTTTTCAATATTCCATCAGGTGTGTTTTCGACAAAACACGTTCATGGGTGCGCATACCAACCGACGACGTGCTGGCCCACGAACAGGGTCATTTCGATATAGCCGAAACTTATGCCCGCCGGCTGAACAAAGCACTCGCAGCCTACCACTTCAATGCACAAACAGTTAGTAAAGATGTGAATGATGTATATGCGAATCTCATGAAAGAACACCGGCAAACACAAATACAATACGATCAGGAAACCGATTACTCGCGTAACAAACCCAGGCAGGCAGAGTGGTTAAAAAAGATTGCCGCAGATCTGAAAAGTCTGGCAGCCTTTGCAAATTACCAGAAAAAAAATTCGACTGACAGCTCAGGCACAACAATCCTGCATAGCCACAAATGATATACTAGTTGCCAAATGTAGTTGAATCGGGCAGCATTGGAAGGGATTGATGAAACAGTGTATTAAACAAAACCCTGAACTGGTTAACGTGACTAATGCCGGGATACCAGCCCTGATAGTTTTTTTGAGGAAGGTAGATTGCACTCAGGGGGTCAAAAGCGGCTGCCCATAAATTATTGAATTGTATGCGTACGCCATGATCGCCCATTAATATTATAGCAGATTGTCCTTTTGTAACCTGCTTCAGTTGTTGAATAAAACGGGTTAGCCTTTTATCGGTATATACAAGGTATTGCAGATATCCGTCTTTATCATAGGGCGTATTATAAGTACGGCGGCCCATACTGTCGAACGCGAAAGGTATGTGAGGCATTAATAAATGAACATACGTAAACGTAGGCTGTGAATTATTTTTTTTTGCCTCAGCCAGTGTACGTGCCATCATCAGTTCGTTATGATTAACTTCTTTATCTTCCAGCTTCCTCGCCAACCACGACCAATGGAATTGCTCGTCCAGTACCCGAACCAGGTTTCTATCAACCCGGTAATACATTGTCTCATTGGTAATTAACCTAATGCCAGTAGCTAAATTAGTGGTATATGCTGCGGGAGCACTTTTCAGATTGAAAAATGAGTAATTGACTATACGATAACCTTCCTTCTGGAAAAAGTCACATACTGCATTATTCCAGAGATATTCGTGAATCCGTGTATAGGATCTGTGATCGGATGTTAGCAGCGGTCTTAGACTATTCTCGTGATACCGCATATTCAGAAAGGAAGACACAGAAAAAGGTGTGAGGGCGTAATTGCTTTTTGGCCGTTGAACAAGATAAAACCCTTCATTATGCAAAAAACAGGCAAAGGAAGTATCGTAATAATTTAGATATTGCCGCTCTGCCTCAAAACCGACATGCTCATCGGTTACAATAAGATAAACATTGATCTTTTTACAGGTATCACAAACTGTAAATTGATACTTATTTAAATTGTTTTCATTACCGGAATGCAAAAAAATTTTGCCTATAATAATACCACATTCAACCACAACGTATATCGTAAGTAAAATGGTCATGAACCAGGAGATCCTGTAAAATTTCCGGTGACTTTTTTTCAACCATACGCCAACAATAACCATGGCAATAAAGCAGGTAGGTAAAAACCATGTGAGTTTGGCGAATGTTGCAGTAAGCCGGTACGAGAAAAAAAAGTTTTGAAAGGGCGCGAAGAAAAGATAAAGGATTAAAACAAATGATGTAAAAAGGCCTGCTTTTGCCGGACTATCAAATATTTTCCTGCCTATCCAATAAACTATAAAACCTGCCACAAGTATTTCCAGCAGCAATAGCAACAATTGACCAACGGGAACCAAGGGATAATTACGTGCATATCCATGAAGAACAAAAAAAAGAATAACCCCTATGAAATGCAGGTTTTGTCGTTTTCTGATGACTGAAAGCATGGGCATTAAAATAAACCGTATAACTGGGAATCTATTTTACGAATGATATCACCTAAGTGTTCTTCGTTTTCGGGAAACTTATTTTTATCTATATCAATAACCAGCAGGGGACCTTCTTTATAACTATCAATCCATTTGTTATAAAAATCATTGAGGCGTTTCAGGTAATCGAGGCGGATGTTTTCTTCGTATTCGCGTCCGCGTTTTTGAATTTGCGCAACCATCGTGGGTACCGATGCTTTCAGATAGATGAGCAGATCGGGTGGCTGCACCATTGTTTTCAGCGTTTCGAAGAACATGAAATAATTATCGAAATCGCGTTTGCTCATCAAACCCATTTCATGCAGGTTTGGCGCGAAGATGTAGGCATCTTCATAAATGGTTCTGTCCTGTATTACAGTTTCAGTTCCGCGATGAATATCATTTAATTGCCTGAGGCGGCTGTTGAGGAAGTAGATCTGAAGGTTAAAACTCCATCTTGGCATGTCTTCATAAAAATCGAAGAGGTAGGGGTTATGGTCCACATCTTCAAACTGGGGTATCCAGCGATAGTGTTTGCTGAGCAGCTCTGTTAGGGTAGTTTTGCCCGCGCCGATATTACCCGCTACTGCAATATGCTTCGGTTTCTTAGTCTTTGCCATTATTGTAGAGTTCTATATCCCGTATTCGTGTACCAGGGGGTCACCAGATACCCGAACTAAAAATTTAAGATACAATTCTTTCCCGTATTCAAACTGTTTGCTGCTGATTTTTAATAATAATTCAGCCCCATTGCCTGGCATACTATGTCAAGGGTAGCTTTGGCGCTTACGCGGGCCTTTTCGGCCCCCATGACCATTACTTTTTTAAGATATTCTTTATCCTGTTGAATACCTTCTGCCTTTTCCCGAATGGGTGCAATGAAGCGAACCATATCTTCGGCCAGCTGCTTTTTCATGTCGCCATACCTGATAGTGCAAGTATTATAGTCTTCTTCGAATTTTTTAATAACATCGGGCGCACTTACCAGTTTCATCAGCAAAAACAGGTTCTCGATATAATCGGGTTTGGGGGAGTTGGGTTCTTTTGGTCCCTGATCGGTGGTGGCCTTCATAACCTTTTTGCGTATCAGATCATCAGGGTCGTTGAGGTACAGCGTAGCATATTGGTTTTCGCTCTTGCTCATTTTACCGGCGCCATCCAAACTGGGCACTTTTACCAGCTCACTGCCGAAATTAAAGGCCATTGGCTCGGGAAATACTTCACCATAGCGATGATTAAAGCGGTTGGCGAATGTGCGCGACATTTCAAGGTGTTGCTCCTGGTCTTTTCCTACAGGAACAAGGGTAGCACGATGTAAAAGAATATCTGCCGCCATCAATACGGGATAAGTAAGCAATCCGGCATTTACGTTTTGCGGTTGCAGCCTTACTTTATCTTTAAACGAAGCAGTTCTTTCCAGTTCACCTGCATAAGCTAACATATTCAGATACAGGTATAATTCGGCTGTTTCAGGCACATGGCTCTGACAGTAGATAGCAGATTTTTCAGGATCCAGTCCACAGGCTATATATTCAGCCAATACGCGAAGCACATTAGCTTTCAATTCTTTTGTATCAGGATGAGTAGTAAGCGAATGCAGATCGGCCAGCATAAAAAAACACTCATATTCATTCTGCATCCGTACGAAATTGCCCAGCGCCCCAAAATAACTGCCCAGATGTAAAAATCCGGTGGGGCGAATACCACCCATTACTATCTCTTTTTTATCACTTTGCATAAGGAGCGCGAAGATATGAATTTGGGGAGTTTTTGAGTTGTTTAACTCAAATTGCCCTTTGGTGATTGCCTGTTGCCTGTTGATTTTTGCTATTTTTGTTTACATGGAAGTAAATGACGCTTTGGTACAGAACCTGGCCAATCTGGCCCGCCTGCAGTTTAATGAACAGGAAAAAGAAATAATTAAGAAAGATCTGCAACGAATGATTCATTTCGTCGACAAACTGAATGAACTGAATACCGAAGGGGTTGAACCATTGTTACATATGACAGACGCTATCAATGTGTTGCGTGAAGATGTGGTACAAGGTTCCATTCCCCGTTCCGAAGCACTTAAAAATGCCCCTGAAACCGATGGTGTATTTTTTAAAGTGCCGAAAGTGATCAAAAAACAGGAATAGCTAAGCTGGCAGATATCAAACTTCATTCTATGAATTCGATCATTCACCTTGATGGCATACGCAAGAGTTACTTCATGGGTAAACAGGAGTTGCAGGTACTGAGAGGCATTGACCTGGATATCCGGAAAAACGAATATGTTGCCCTGATGGGGCCCTCAGGCTCCGGTAAAAGTACCCTGATGAATATTCTGGGTTGCCTCGACTCGCCTACTGCCGGAAAGTATGTGTTAAACGGACAGGATGTTAGTAAAATGCCCGACGACCAGCTGGCCGAAGTTCGTAATAAAGAAATCGGTTTTGTGTTCCAGCAATTTAACCTGCTGCCCCGCTTAACAGCACTTGAAAACGTGGCCCTGCCATTGGTTTATGCAGGTACCTCGCGAAAAATACGCACCGAAATGGCCATGGAAGTAATTCAGAAAGTTGGCCTCGAAGAAAGAAGTCATCACAAGCCGAATGAATTATCGGGCGGTCAATGCCAGCGTGTAGCCATAGCCCGCGCCCTGGTTAATAATCCATCGCTTATCCTGGCCGATGAGCCTACAGGTAACCTCGATACCAAAACATCCAATGAGATCATGGAAATATTCAGCCAGATCCAGGCTGCAGGCAACACGGTTGTACTGGTAACCCATGAAGAAGACATTGCAAACCATGCCAAACGTATCGTGCGCCTGCGCGATGGACTGATTGAAAGCGATAAATATCGCGCTGAACAAACAGTTTTAGGTTGATAAGTTGACAGG
>Ga0068856_100002824_pt1 | contig 17781 bp, 13 predicted proteins | sample KBSCornC62_FD_66595 | JGI IMG/M metagenome (GOLD analysis project Ga0068856, IMG submission 66595) | Corn rhizosphere microbial communities from Kellogg Biological Station, Michigan, USA - KBS Corn C6-2 | ecosystem: Host-associated > Plants > Roots > Rhizosphere > Soil ...
GAGATGGACGTCATGTACGCGCGTGACTGGTCGCTTCGCCTCGATCTGTCGCTGCTGGTACGGACTCCCGTCGCGGTGCTGCGGCAGCGGAGGGCGACACGCTAGTGCCCGGCGCCACTCACGGGATTGCGACGTCCGCGGAGCCGGCCGGGACCGCCGCTCCGCTGCGAGTCGGTGTGCTCGGGCTCGGCTACTGGGGGCCGAACCTGGTCAGGAACCTGAACGAGATGCCTGCGGCCGAGGCCGCCTGGATGTGCGACCGGCGTCCCGAGCCGCTCGAGGCCCTGGGGCGCAGGTTCCCAGCCGTCCGCCGGACGCAGGAGTTCGACGAGATGCTCGACGACGACAGCCTGGACGCTGTGGCCATCGTGACACCCGTTGCGACCCACCACGACCTGGCCATGCGGGCGCTCGAGGCGGGGAAGCATGTCTATGTCGAGAAGCCGCTCGCGGCGTCGTCGGACGAGGCTCGGGAGCTCATCCGCGCCGCCTACGAGCGCAGGCTTGTGCTGATGCCCGGACACACGTTCCTCTACAGCCCGGCGGTGGTCCGGATCCGCGAGCTGATCCGCTCCGGGGAGCTCGGCGAGATCTACTTCATCTCCATGTCGCGGGTCAACCTCGGCCTGCACCAGTCGGACGTGAGCGTCATCTGGGATCTCGGGCCACACGACTTCTCGATCCTGCTCTACTGGCTCGGGCAGTCGCCCAGTCATGTCGTCAGCATGGGACGCGCATGCATCGTGAAGGGGCAGGAGGACATCGCCTTCATCAACTGCGAGTTCGACTCAGGCGCGATCGCCCACATCGAGCTGTCCTGGCTGGCGCCGAGCAAGCTCCGCAGGACGACCGTCGTGGGGTCCTCGAAGATGGTCGTGTATGACGATTGCAGCAACGAGCCCGTGCGCGTCTACGACTCCGGTGTCATACCGCGCAACCCGGAGTCGTTCGGCGAGTACCTGAAATACCGCACCGGCGACATCGTCTCGCCCCACATCGACGTCGGCGAGCCGCTCGCGATCCAGATGGCAGACTTCTGCCACGCGGTTCGGTCCGAGTCGACCCCCCGCGCGTCGGCTCAGCTCGGGCTCCAGGTCGTGCACCTGATCGAAGCGGCGGAGCGGTCGCTCGAGCTGTGCGGCCGGTGCGCCAACTCGACCGCAGTGACGCGGGCCGAGGTCGAAGGCGTCGGCGTGCCGGGCGGCTTCGTCGGAGCACATGCCGACCTCGGATGATGCCCACGAGCTGCGGGTGCTGGTACTGACGAACATGTACCCGACGCCGTTCGAGCCGGATTTCGGGTGCTACGTGCGGGATCAGGTGGACGACCTGAAAGCGCTCGGCGTTCCGGTCTCCGTGCTTGCGTTCGACGGGAGGCCGGCGCGCCGGCGGTATCTCACCGCCGGGCGCGTGCTGCGCAGGGCTCTGCGGCGCGGCCGGTTCGACCTCGTGCACGCGCATTACGGCCTGACCGGAGCCGTCGCGGCGACGCAGCTCACGACGCCGGCCGTGACGACCTTTCACGGGAGCGATGCCTGGGTGCCGTGGCAGCGCAAGGTCTCGTGGCTGGTGGCGCGGCGAACTCAGCCGATCACGGTCGCGCCGGTGATCGCAGACAGCCTCGGCCTCCGCGATGCGCCGGTCATCCCCTGCGCGGTCGACCTCGATCGGTTCGTGCCGATCGACCGCGTGGAGGCTCGCAGCGCGCTGGGGTGGCCGCAGCACGCATGCGGCGTGCTCTTCCCGGCGGCGCGGGGCGACGTCACGAAGCTGGTGAGGAAGCAGGTGGGCGTCTTCGACGCGGCGGTCGAGCGGCTCCGCGCTCGGGTGCCCGACGTCTTCACCGCGAGCCTCGACGGTCTCACACGAGACCAGGTGGCGCTGGCCATGAACGCGGCCGATGTGGCCGTGATGACGTCGTTGTGGGAGGGCGCTCCCGTCGGCATCAAGGAGGCGCTCGCGTGTCAGACACCGGTCGTGTCGGTCGCCGTCGGCGATGTCGCCGGCCTGATCGACGGCCTGCCGGGATGCGCCGTCGTCGAGCGCGACCCCGAGGCGGTCGCCCGGGGCATCGAGCGCGCCGTGGCCGCGGGCCGCGACCCGGTCCTGCGCGAGGCGATGCGCCCGTACGGGCGCCGAGCGATCGCCGAGCGGGTGCTGGGCGTCTATCGGCAGCTGCTCGGCCGGGGAGATGCGCCGTGAACCGCGAACCGCGGCCAGGGGTCTTGTTCGTGTGCGGGAACCTCGAGGCAGGCGGAGCGGAGCGCCAGTGGTCGCTCCTGATCCCCGAGCTGGACGCCCGGGGTTTCGACGTCACGGTCGTCACGCTCGACGGTCGTGGCGTTCACTACGAGGAGCTGCGCGCGGCCGGCGTGGAGGTCTCGTGCGCCGGCCTCCGTCATCGGGCCGATCCGATCGGCCTGGTCCGCGCCCTGAGCCTGGGGGGGCGGCGGTCGTCCATCGTCGTCTCTCGAGGCGTCAGCGGGCATCTGGTGGGACACGTTCTGGCTGTGCGACAGGGCGCCCGGCATGTCGTGACCGAGCACCTGGGTCCTGACCCGACCGGCCTGCGGCCGTACCGGCAGCACCAGCGGCTGCTGCTTGCGCCGATGCGGCCCCGGGCGTCTGCCGTGGTCGCGGTCGCGCAGAGCCAGGTCGACCACCTCGTCCGCCAGGGCTACCGGCGCGAGGCCATTCGCGTCATCCCGAACGGGCTTCCCGGCGACCCCCCTGTTCGTGACCGCGCGGCCGTGCGCGCGGAGCTCGGCGTCCGTCCCGGTGACCTGCTGGCCGTGCTCGTGGCGGCGCTTCGGCCCGAGAAGCGGCCCACGATGTTCGTCGACCAGGTGACCGCGGCGCATGCAGAGGAGCCGTCCATCCATGGCCTCGTCGTCGGCGATGGATCGGAGGCGGGGGCTGTCGCGGGGGCGGTCGACCGGTCGCGGGGCGCCGTGCGCATGACCGGATACCGAAGAGACGCCTTGGACATCATGAATGCCGCCGATGTCGTCTGCCTCACGAGCGCGGTCGAGGCCGCGCCCCTGTCGGTGCTCGAGGCGATGTCCGTCGGGCGACCCGTCGTCGCGACGAACGTCGGCGGCGTGTCCGACCTGGTCGTGGACGGCGAGACCGGCCTGCTCGTGCCTGCGGATCGTCCGATCCGGCTGGCGGAGGCGCTCGTCGCGCTCGCCAGGGATCAGGCCCGGGCGGAAGCCCTCGGCCGAGCCGGGCGCAGGCGCCAGCAACAGCGGTTCTCGATCGAGGCGATGGTCGACGGGTACGCCGAGCTCCTGGTCGAGCTCGGCGGCAGCCGGCGGCGGCGGCCGCTGGTCGCGGCATCCGGAGCGGGGTGGGCCGGATGACGCCGCCTCACGTCGTGGTGGTCAACCAGAACGCGCCGCTCGAGACGGACTTGCGGCCGCGCAGGGAGGCCGAGGCGCTTGCGGCGGCCGGGTACGAGGTGACGTTGGTCGGGGGCTGTCTCTCCCCCGACGACGTCCGCGACCTGACGAGCCCCGACGTCCGTCTCGAGCTGTTCCCGCAGCCCGCGGGAGGGAGCGGCGTCGGCGGCCAGGTTCGCGAGCAAGGCCAGGCGACGGCGCTGGCGATGCGGGGGGTGGGCCGCGCGAGCCGGCGGTCCCGGGTCTCGGTCGTCCATGCCGGCAATCCGCCCGACAACCTCTTCCTCGCCGGACGGGCCCTGCGGCTGCTGCAGGGGGCGGCGGCACGGTTTGTCTTCGACCAGCACGACGCCGCGCCCGTCCTGCTCGCGGAGAAATTCCCCAACACGCCGTTCGCGCGGCCGCTGATGACGACGGCACGTACGATCGAGCGGTGGAGCTTCGCGCTCGCGTCGCTGGTGGTGTTCGCGAACGCCGAGTACCGCTCCCGGGCCGCGCGCGAGAACCTGTTGCGAGGCGATTCGGAGGTGGTCCCGAACGGCTGGTCGCTGCCCGAGGTTCCGCCGGATCTGGGCTGGAGGGACGGCGCCGAGCACCTGCTGGCGTACGTCGGCACGATCGGCGAGCAGGACAACGTCGACCACCTCGTCGATGCCGTCGCCGCCATCCGGCCGGGCCGACGGATTCGGGTCGTCGTCGCCGGCTCGGGATCTGCACTGGATTCCGTGCGGAGCCGGGCCCGCGACCTGGGAGTGGATCGGATGTTCGAATGGCTCGGGTTCGTCGGCGACCGGGACCGCATCGCGGGGCTCGTCCGGGCTGCCGACGTGTGCGTGGCGCCCGAGGTCGACTCGGAGTTCAACCGGCTCGCCACCTTCGTCAAGGTCATCGAGTACATGTCGGCCGGCGCGGCGATCGCCGCCCACCGCCTGCCGCAGACCGAGACCCTGGCCGGCGACACGGTCGCCTACCCGCGAGACATGACGGCGGACGGGCTTGCGGCGGCGATCTGCGAGCTGCTGGACGCGCCCGCGAGGAGACAGGTGCTCGGCGCCGCCGCGCGGCGGCGATTCGACGAGCGGGTCAGCTGGGAGCGACACGGCGCCCCTCGGCTCGTGGCCGCGTACGGACGTCTGCTCGGGGGGAGTGGCGACCAGGGCGCGCCCCGGCGTAACGGACGACGCGGCTTCCACGATCTTCCATATGCCGGTCCGTTCGCCGCCTCCTCGCGGAAGGTGCCGGGCGGACCGGCGCAGCCTCTTCGAGAACGATGACGCGGGGCGATGGTGAGCGGTGGTAGATCCCGACCGAACTCCACCAGCCCGCTCCGCCGGGAAACGGGTGCCGCTGCGCGTCGCCGTGATGGTCGAGTCGATGGTCGTGCCCGAGTGGGTCGCGTGGACGGTCGCGCGCATCGCCGCCGCGGAGCAGTTCGAGCTGGCCGCCGTCGTCTCGGGCTCTTCCCACGACGCGGCCGGCGGTGCGCGTCCCCGCGGGCTCTCGCTCGCGTCCCTTTACGAGCGGCTCGACGCCCGCGTGTTCGGCGAGGCCTCCGCTCTGCGCCGCACGCGGCTCGGGGCGTTGCCCATCCCGATCAGGCGATCGCCGGCCGCGCCCCTCGATGTGGTCGTCTCGTTCCCGGCGGCCGAACCGCCCGTATGGCTCGGTCCGCCGCCCCGCCACGGTGTCTGGACCGTCGCCCCGGCGGACGACGGGCGGCCCGGCGCCGGCGTGCGAAGGCTCGGCGACGTTCGCGGGCGCATCCCCGGCGCGACCGCCATCCTGGCCGACGGCGGCGGACGCCGTCGGGTGGTCTCGACTGCACGCGTGACCACCGATCACCTGTCGGTGACGCGCACGCGAGATGCCGCGGCCTGGACATCCGCCCGCCTCGTCCTGCGCAGTCTCGAGCTGGTTCACCGCTGCGGCCGGCTGCCCGGCTGCGGCGAGGGCCGGCCCGAGGAGGCCGACGCGCCGTCCGCTCCGGCCGTGATCGCCCACGCCGTCCGCACGGCCGGACGCGGGCTCGCCGCCAAGGCGGGCAGGGTGCGGGCGCGCGAGGAGTGGTTCGTCGCCGTGCGCAGGACCTCCGCGGACGGTCGCGTCCGCGGGCCGTTGCAGCGGATCCCGAACCCGCCCGGCCGCTACCTGGCCGATCCCTTTCCGATCGACGTGGATGGGCGCCACTACCTCTTCGTCGAGGACTACTCCGTGGCACACGGCCGTGGGGTGATCTCGGTGTTGGAGGCGCAGGCGGACGGCGGCTGGTCGGCCCCGCGGCCCGTCCTGCGGCGGGATCACCACCTCTCCTACCCGTGCGTGTTTCGGCTGGACGGGGTGACGTACATGCTCCCGGAGACGGGCGAGGCGGGACGTGTCGAGGTCTATCGCGCGGTCGAGCTGCCGGACGCGTGGGAGCTCGACCGCGTGCTGCTCGACGGGGTGACCGCGGTGGACGCGACTCTGCACGCCGCAGACGGAGTCCTCTGGCTGTTCGCGAACGTGGTCGACGGCCCGTACGATCGCGGTGAGCTGCGTCTGTACTGGTCGCGCTCGTTGGCCGGGCCCTGGCGCGCTCATCCGGAGAATCCGGTCGTGTCCGATCCAGCCGCCGCCCGCCCGGCCGGGCGGCTGTTCCACCGCCGGGGCGCACTCATCCGGCCCGGTCAGGACTGCTCACGGCGGTACGGTGAGGCGATCGTGCTGAACCGGGTCGAGGTGCTCTCGCCGACCGAGTATCGGGAGCGGCCCGTCGGCCGCATCGAGGCGGACTGGATGCCGGGACTGTCCGGCACACACACGTACGCGTTCGACTCCCGGTACGAATGCCTCGACGCGATCTGCGCCGTCCCGCGCCTCAGGGTACGGCGCCGCTGACAGCTACGTCGGGAGCCTCTTCCGCGCCTCCTGCAGCTTCAGCCACGACCGGATCACCGCTGCCTTCGTCTTGTCGATCGGCTCGGATTCCCCCGCGGGTCGTGGCGAAAGGTGCAGCTTGCGCATCCGCTTGTTGATCCGGGAGACCGCCTCGGCCTGCTCCACGTACCTGGTGTGGAAGGGAATCGAGAACGAGATGGAGATGCCGGCCTCGGTTTCCACCCAGTGCGGGACGTACGAGGGCAGGTAGACGCCAAGGCCGGGGGTGATGGTGAAGGTCTCCGCGACCGCCTGCATCGCGGCGAAATCACACTCCCGGCCGTCCACGTAGCGATCGAACTCGCGCCGAAGCGCGGAGGGGTCATCCTGGAACGCGGCCACGCTGACATGCTTCACGCCCTTGATCTGCAGGAGGAAGCTGTGCTCGACGTCGAAGTGCATCGGCGTCGTCGAGGCGGGTGCCGTGATGAAGAGGTAGCCGGCCCGCTGGGTCATGCCGCCCTCGCGGCCCCCCACCAGTTCCTCCACCTCGTCGAGCAGCTCGTTGATGAGCTCGGCGTACTCGGGCGCCTGGTGGATGTCCCGGAGCGAAACCCGGATCCCGTTGCGCTCGACGTCCCTGATCGTTGCGGAGGGAGGGCCTTCCCCGACGTCGACGTACTGCCCGTAGTTCGCGAGCGGGAGGTCGCCCCGTTCGCGGCGGACGGAGTCCGCGGGGAGGCGGTCCGCGAGCTCGGCGATGGCGTCGAGCGTGAAGAGGGGATGATCCGCGAGGTGGTGACGAACCGTGACCGACCGCCCTGCAAACGCGTCCGCGAAGGCCTCAGCGTCGATCTCGACGTCCCGGGTCTTGTGCACGCTGCCCCCTTTCTTACCTGCGTGACCCCGGTCCGCGTTTTCGAACCGGAGGACTTGCGATCATAGACCAGCCGGCGGTCTCACCGTTGTGATCTCGAGGACCCGCGTCATGGTTCGTCCGCCGCGGGCCTCCGACGAGCGTGGAGCAAGTTGGTCACGCGCTCGTGGCGGATGCGCGGCCGGTGACCAGCTCCTCGTAGAGCGCGGTCGTACGCGCAGCCGCGAACTCCCACGAGAAGCGGGATCGAGCATGCCGAAGGACGGCCGCCCGCTCCTGGTCGCCGTCGTCGAGGTGGCGGAGGATCACCTCGGCGAGCGCGTCTGGCCGGCCCGACGCCGCGATGAACGACGGGTCGCATGCAAGCTCGGGAAGGGAGCCGAGGTCGCTGACGACCACGGGCACGCCCGCTGCGATCGCGAGCAACCCGACGCCGCTCTGACTCGCTTGCGTATACGGCAGCGCCACGAGCGACGCCTCGGCCAGGAGTGGCTCGATCTCGCTCTCCGGGACGTAGCGCGCCATGAGCGTGATCCGCCGGTCGGCCGGAACCAGGCGAGCCGCCGGCCCCTCCCCGGCAACGATCAGCCGGACGTCCCGACGCCGCTCCCAGACCCGGTGCATGGCAGCCGTGAGCACGTCCACACCCTTGTACTCCTCGAGCCGGCCGAAGAGGAGCACGGCGCGGCGGTCCGGCGCGGGCAGCGGCTGTGCGCGTGGAGTGGTGCCGTGCGGGATCACGACGATCCGATCCTCGCCGCCGACGATCGGCGCGAGCTCCTCCACCAACGCCTGGCCGTGGACGACGAACCGCCGCGCCCGCCGGAACCACCGCCGGAAGACCCAGTTCTCGGCACGGGTCAGCTCCGGCGCGCCCGGGTGGCCGAGCGGGTCGTGGACGGTGAGCACGGTCAGGTAACGACTCGTCAGCGCAAGCAGGCGCGGGTCATGGTTTTCGTGCACATGGACGACGTGCGGAGACCAGCCGCTGATCTCCCGGCGCAGTCGCCACATCGCCGGTGCCGCCGATGCGGATCGCACTCTGCCCGGGACGACGAGGAGGCGGACGCCGTCACCGGCAAGCACCGAAAGCCACTGGTCCCGTTCAGCCGCCGAGCCGCCGAACTCGAGCGAATGGCCCCGGCATAGCATTGCGACGTCGTGGCCCATGGCCGCGAGCGACCGCGCCTGCTGCGATCCGTACTTGAAAAGAAAATCGCAGACGATCAGGATGCGCACGAGTACGGCGAGAGGTTGGAGGTGGTCCAAGCACCGTGGCATCGTCCCCAGCAAACGACGCTCCGTGGCGGCTGATCGACGAGGTCGAGTTCGGCCGGGACGTGGCCGTGCACTCCTTCACGAACCTGTACGGCTGCAGGATCGGAGACGAGACGCGGATCGGCCCGTTCGTCGAGATCCAGCGCGGCGTCGCGGTCGGGCCCAGATGCAAGATCCAGAGTCATACGTTCATCTGCACCGGCGTCGTCATCGAGGAAGATGTCTTCGTCGGGCATGGGGTGATGTTCATCAACGACCGGTACCCGCGTGCCACCACCTCCGCGGGCGATCTGAAGTCCGACGCGGACTGGAAGCTCGAGCCGACCACCGTCGAGCGGGGCGCCGCCATCGGCTCCGGTGCGGTGGTGCTCGGCGGCCTGCGGATCGGCGCGGGCGCGCTCGTCGGCGCCGGCGCGGTCGTGACCCGGGACGTCGCGGCCGGCTCCATCGTCACCGGCAACCCCGCCCGCGAGCACCGACCGTCGAATCCGAGCTAGCCTCCGCACCGGAGGGCGGGCGCGGGGTCGGGGTGCGATCGACGGTGCGCCGGCGCAGGCCGAGCGAACGGCCGCGTGCCGCCGATGCCGCCGCCAGGAGGAGCCTCGCGTCCGCGCCGCGCGCGGCCCCGATCGTCTCGAGAGTGCGCTCTCTATTCGCGAACCGCGCCTTGTACCGCTCACCGCCGCGAAGCAGGTGATATTCGCGCATGCCGTCCGTGAGCGCCTGCTCAACCGCGTGGGCGATGAGGGTGAACCCGAGCGGGTGCGCGGCGAAGGCCGGGTCCCTGCCTGCCTGGTAGAGGGCCTCCACGCCGTTGAAGCGGAAGCCGTACAGCCCGGCGACCGCGCGTCCGCCGACTTCGAGAAACCACAGCCGCAGCCATCCGCGTTCCATCGCACGTGCGGCGAAGTCGCGGTGGAACCCGGCCGCGGCCAGGAACGGCGTCTCAACGCCCTCCCATCGGCGCCGGTGCAGGTCGAAGAGGATGTCGAGGTCGCGATCCAGCGCTTCGGGATCGGACGCGAGCCTGTACGACACAGGGCCGAGCTTGGCGAGCCTTTTCGGAAACCGGCGCGCCTGCTGACGGAAATTCCGTCCGCGGTCGCGAAGAAACTCGTCCCACGAGTCCTGCTCGAACCGCAGCAGCGGGCTCTCGTCGGTGTAGAGCGTGCGGCCCCCGACCAGGCGGCCCAACCCCTGATCTTCGGGCACGAGCTCGGCGAGGAGGAGGAAGCGGCGCAGCGGGATCGATGCCAACCCGCCGGCGACGGCGCTTGCGAGCCCGGGATCCGTGAGCGGCCCGCAGATCGGGCCGAGCTGGTCGCTCGGTCCGTGGCCGACGAACCGCAGGACAGGGACTCCCATTCCCCACCAGACGGTCAGCGGCAGGATCGCCACGAGCTGTGACTCCCGGCGGACGAGCCCGACCAGCGCTCGTCGGCCGCCGCCGTACCAGCGCCACCAGGTGCCGAGCCACTCGGGCGTCGCAAACACGTGGCCGGCGTTCCCGGCCAGACGATCCCAGTCGGCCGGAGCCACGGCCTCGAGCGACGGGGCGTACTCGACCTCCGCCCCCGCCCCCGACGGAGGCCGCGGTGCCCGGCCCGTGAGGTGCACCCGGATCCGGTCACGAGCCGAGGCCACGTCGCGCCCGTTCCCGCCGAGGGCGTGCCGTGCCGCGCGGGCAGCGTCGAGGCCGACGAGCGACCCGCGCAGCGCGGCTCCGGTCACCCGACCGAAGTGCTTGTCGGCGTAGCGGTGCTGGCTCTCCAGGAGGAGGAGTGACCGCTCCGCCCGCCCATCGGGTGAGCTGCCGCCCGACGCGTGCACCGCTTCGACGGTGGGCACGAACATCGTCCGCCATCCGCGCCGCTTGGCTCGCACCAGCCAGTCCGTCTCCTCGTAGTAGACGAAGAAGTGCTCGTCGAACGGGCCGACGTCGCCGAAGGCGCTCCGGCGCAGGAACAGGCATGCTCCGGTGGCGGCGTCGACCTGACGACGAGAGCGGTAGTCCCAGTCGAGCATCCGGTACCGACGTGGGCGCTGCCAGCGGGGGAACCGTTCGGCCAGGGCGAGATCCTCGGCGACCAGGTCGAACGGCCGCGGGGCGGTGAAGCAGTGGCGCGCGAGCCGGCCGTCGACATCGAGCAACCGCGTGACCACGGCCGCGACCCGCTGGTCGCCGAACGTGTCCCACACGTCCTGGAAGCGTCCGCAGATCCGGTGGACGTCCGGGTTGAGGAGCAGGACGATCTCCGCCTCGGCTGCGGACATCGCCCGGTTCACCGCGGCCGCGTAGCCCAGGTTCACCGGGTTCGTGATGACCCTCGCGTCGGGCGCGGCCGCCCGGACGACGTCGGCCGCCCCGTCGCCCGGCGAGTTGTCGACCACGATGATCCCCGCCGCCTCGCCGCCGAACTCCCGCGCGAGGGCGACCGTCCGGCCGATGAGGCGCGTGCTGTGGAAGTTCACGATGACGACGTCGAGGCTCATGCCGGGGCGCGGCCAAGCGTCAGCTGGCGGCGCATGTACGCGGCCAGGGCAAGCACGCCGACCAGGGGGACGGTCGAGTCCGGGGGCGTGAGATAGATGGCGACGTTCGAGCTGGCCGCGAGCGCGACGAGGGCCACGATCACGCCCGCCCCGAGCCAGCCGTCCTCCTCCCCGGCTCTCGCCCGACTCCAGCGCACGCCGGTGGTGATGCCCACCGCGAGCATCGCGAGCAGGGCGATCAGGCCCACGATGCCGGCGCGCATCCAGATCCAGAGGTACTGCTCGTGCATGAACGTGCGCGGCTGGGTGACGAGGAAGCCGGCGTCGGAGCTCAGCAGTTCGGCGCCGTACGGCGGCCCCCAGCCCAGTCCCCCGATCGGATGGGCCCGGATGCGCTGCATCGCGATCCGGTTTTCGTAGAAGCGGTCGTCGAGGGTCTGCGTCTGCAGCTGGGAGTAGTTCGTGATGCTGGCGAACCGCGAGACCACCGGGTTGGACGCGAACGCCGATCCCTGGGCGACCAGCACGGCGGCGGAAAGCGCGGCTGCCACCGTGGCGGCGAAGACGACGGCACGATGCCGCCGCTTCGCGACGAGCGCGGCAGCCGAGAGCCCCAACACGAGGCCGAGCGCCATGTTCCGATTGAGGCTGAGGATCACGCCGGCCATCGAGACCGCGACGACCGCCCATCCGGCCATGCGTCCCCTGGCGGGCCCCCAGAGCACGCGTGCGAGCGCGAACGCGGCCACGACGTACACCGTTGTCAGCCCCGGCGGGCGGACGCGGAGGAAGCCGGTCTGGTCGGCGGTAAGCGCGGAGCTGAGATCGGACGCGGCGATGAGGAACATGTGCCGCGAGGGACCGACGACGACCTGGATCGCTTGCAGCATGACGACGACGATCGCCCCCGCCGTGACGAGCCTAAAGGGAAGCCGGCGGCCGCGTGCCAGCGCCGCCAGGGCAGGCCAGAACGCGGCGTAGAAGAGCATGGAGCGCATGTCGAACGCGGCCGCATGCAGACTGGCGCCGTTCTCCATCCCCACAGCGACTCCCCCGAGGACGGCCGCCAGGAACAGCGCTATGAGGACGCTCTCGGCCCGAAACGCCATCTCCTTCACGACCCGACGTACGTCTCCCGGCAGAAACAGCACGCACGCGATGGCCGTGAAGTTGAGGATCTCGGCCGGGGCGAAGAGAAGCGACGAGACGCCGACCTCCTGGACTGCGTTCGGATCGACCGCCGTGCCGACGCTCCACAGGATGCCGATGTAGCCGGCAACCGGGACACGGGCGAAGAGGACCGCCGTGAGCGCCCATACCGGAAGCACGGCGAGCTTGACCTGACCGTGGGCCACGGAGGCGCCAACGACGATGCCGGCCGCGGCACTGGCCGCCAACCAGACGAGCGCCCCGGGAGGAGCGAACACCGAAACGATCCTCGATCGAAGCCGACTCCGACCCCAGGCGATCTCGGCCTGCAACGTCCCGTCCTCCTCCGCCGGCGGAATGCCGCCGATCCATGCGCCGGACATCCGGCACGCCCACTCGGCGAACCCTCCGGCTGCGTCAGGATACCCCCTGGCGTTGCGACCCGGTGGTCAGTCTCGAAGCGTACGCCAGAGGGCGTCGAGGTAGTAGGCGCCAAGTTGCTCGAGTGCCAGATACCGGTCGAAGTACTCCTCGGCGGAGCGGCTGATCGAGTCTCGCAGGGAACCATCGCCCAGGAGTTGCTCACATCCGTCGACGAGCCCATCGAGGCTGCGCGGCACGCGGAGCAGATGGACGCCGGACTCGAGCGGCACGGGCAGCTCGGCCATGAGGTCCGGCCCGATCACACATGCTCCGACGGCCAGATACTCGACGAGCCTGTAGCAGATCTCGCCCCGGCCCGGGAGGTCGAGGCAGACCCGGGCTCGGCAGATCTCGTCCATGTACTCGCCCCACCAGACGGCCCCCGATCCGCCGGAGAACCGGAAGCGTTCATGTGCGCTGAGACGCGCAATCGCGTCGCGCCGTATGTCCTGCTTTTCCGGTGCGGTGCCAAACCGGCCGTACACGTCGAAGGCTGGACTGGCACGTTCGCGAAGTCGTCGCCAGCGCCACCGATACTTGTACAACGCGGGTTGCAGAGAGACGTATCCCCCTGGACGAACGTGCGGCCTTCCGTATCCTCCTTTGAGGTACTGCATCTTGAAGTAGACATCTGACTCATCCACGCTGTCGTTGAGGATGAGCTGGTCATCGGTATCGATCACCACGCGGCGGGTGCTGCCTCGGTCGAGGACATGGAAGAGCACCACACCTCCGGCCGGCTGGGGTATGTCGCCATGCTCGATCGGAACGTGCGCGGCGATACCGCTCTTGATCATGCCCAACGCATCCTCAAGGCTCGGCCGTCCGGGGTTGATTCTGACCGGCCACCGGATCCGCACGCGTGCCTTCATCTCCTCGGTGATCGGCCACGTCAACGGAACGTCGGGTTCGACCGCCGGTCGCGTGCGGCCCCATACGACGCGACGGCCGGCATGCCTCCACGTACCGGGGCGCAGTGCGTAGCGTAAGTGGCGGCGGTGAATCATCGGTCGCAAACGTGGCTGATCGACTCCGCCGGCTGAGTCGACGCATCGTGCCGCCGAGCGGATTCCCACGGCACCGGTCCGAGCAGCTCCCGCGGGGTCGCAACCACAACCTTGCGGACGCGCAGGCTATCCTAAAATCGACGTGACCGGGCTCCCAGACGACGGCCATGAGGAGTTGTCGGACGCACGGCTGCGCCGGCTCGCGGTGGTTCCCGTCTCCGCACTGGAGAGCCACCGCGAGCTGTGGCGCGCGCTCGAGGAGGCATATCCGGTTGCGTTCGTCGCCAGGCGCGGCGATGAGATGGGCCAGGTGGATGCTGCAGTCTGCTTCCCAGGGCACTCGCTGCCCGAGCGGCTGCGGGTTCCGTGCCTGTTGCTGGAGAGAGCCAGCGCGGCTCGCGCGAGAGACCCCTTCTCCGTCGAGATGTCTCGTTCGAGCGACCTCGACCGCACGCTCCGGACGCAGCGGCTGCTGGAACGCGAGGCGGCGGCGCCGGCCGTCCTGGAGGCGGAACGCGGCACCGACGTCCTGGCCGCCGTGGAGGGGAACCCGATCTGGGTGCGCAGGCCGACGGCGGGTGGCCGCGAGGTCGCCGCCGCCGTCCCGGCGGAGCTGGACGATCGCGAATATCTCCGTGACCATCTGACGGCCGGGCGCTTCTGGTCGCTGCTTCCGCTCGTGCACTTCCTGAAGCGGTTGTGCGGCGGCATCTGCGATCCGCCCAGGCCGATCGACGCGTGTTTCATCATCGACGACCCCAACCCGCGCCTCGGGTCGTACGGCCACGTCAGGTTCGCCGAGCTCGCACGCGACGCTCGTGATCTCGGCTACCACGTGGCGGTGGCGACGATCCCGCTCGACCTCATCCTGCCCGGGCGCCGTGCGGCGGGGGTCTTCCGGGATCATCCGGGCCAGCTCTCGCTGGTCATGCACGGGAACGACCACGTGCGCCGCGAGCTCGAACGTCCAGCCGGCCCGGCCGAGGCCGGAAAGATCCTTCGGTGCGCCACCGCGCGCGTTGCCAGGTTCGAGCGCGCGGCGGGCCTTCGGGTGGAGCGCGTCATGTGTCCCCCGCACGGGGCGTGCGGTGCGCCCATGCTGGGCGCGCTCTTCCGCGCGGGATTTCTCGGCCTGGCGGCGTCCCGGCCCTTTCCCTGGGATGCATTCTCCGACCACGGGCGCTGGCGTCTGGGAGGCTGGCTACCGGCCCAGCTCGCGAGCGGCGGGCTTCCGATCGTCTCCCGATACCTCCTCACGCGGAACCTGGACGACCTCGTATTCCGCGCGTTCCTCGGGCAGCCGCTCGTCCTCTACTGCCACCACTCCGACCTTCGAGACGCGTTGGGCTCCGTTCACGCGGCCGTGGCGAGAGCGACCGGGATCGGGGACGTCCGCTGGCGGTCGCTGGCGTCCATCACCCGCGGAAATGCCGTCTGCACGGTGCGCGACGGTGTGCCGACGGTTGCCGTCTACTCGCGCGACCTGCGCATCCCGAGGCCGAGCGGATCCAGGGTCCGCGTTGAGGTGCCGCCCATCTTCGGCGGCCGTGATCCGTTGCCGATCGTCGTCGACGGCAGACGCTACGACGTGCCTGCCGCGACCGGCGGTGGCTACGGCTTCGCGGCGGAATCGGACGCCGCCGCGGACGACCTTCGCGTCCGCATCCTCGGGGGTGGCGGCGGGGGCGCGGAGGCGGCGCGTTTCCGCGACTGGCGCCCGTCCGCCTGGCCGCTGACCCGCAGGGTGCTGACCGAGTCCCGGGACCGGGCGCTGCCCGCCGTCCGCGCGCTGCGCCGGGTGTGAGCCCGGTGATCGTCACCGCTCCGGCGGCCGCGGAGCGATGTTCGGCGACGGCGTGCGCGACCCGGCCGCCTCCTCGTCGACCATCCGTTGCTCGATCGCGTTCATCCGGATGTGGGCGTATGACTCCAGCGCGGCGAGGTGGGTGCGACGAGCGATCACGTCCAGCGCGACGAGCGGGGGTCCGAACGTGTGCGCGCGCGCCGCCAGCCGTTTCACCCGCCCGGCGTTCAGGAGAAGCTCGTGCCGCAGCCGCCCGATCCGGGGTCTGGGGTACCCGCTCGCGACGTACCCGCGGCTCTCCAGCAGCGTGCCTGTGCGGGTCTCCACCAGCGCGACGTCGCGCCGGTCAAGCTTCGTCCGCCACTGGGCGACCAACCGGGGATCCGGCGGGGGGTACTGCGGTGCGTCTGTCGAATACTCGAGCATCCGAGGGGAAAACGGCACGCCGATGAACCGGCAGATCGCCGTCAGCGTGCGCTCGGGCTCGGTGATGAGGTCCTCGTAGTGCACTTCGATCGCCCGGTCCTCGGCGAGGTGCGGCACGAGAGCGTCCCACGATCGCTCGGCGTCGAGCCAGAACTCGGCCCCGTGGTACACGTTTCCCGCCCATCCTTTCTGAACAACCGACCGGGCCACATCGCGGGGATCCCGCACCAGGTGGATGTAGCGTGCGGCGGGCCACAGGAAGCGCAGGCGCTCGAACTTGCGATGCACCGTCGCCCCCACATGGGCCTTGGCCCCGGATGCGACCCACTTCTGCCGCAGGAAGTCGTTCACGAGCTCGAGATAGCTCAGGGAGGGGTCGACCGCGAAGCTCATCCCTCGCACCGTCACCACCCAGCTGACGTACTTCCGCACCGGCGGCAGCCGGCCGGTGTCGGTTACCATCGTGACGGCGAAATCGAACTCCTTGTCGAACGCGATGTCGGGATTGTGATCGAGCATCAGCCGCAGGAGCGTCGTCCCTGATCGCTCGGAGCCGACCAGGAAGACGGGCACCCGTACCGGCCCGCGGTCGACGGAAGCGGGGTCTGCGGTCATATCAACGCACGGGTCCGCCGTGCGGCCGCCAGAAGATCGGCGCGGTTGAAGGTCAGGCTGAGCGCGACGTACCCGGCAACCGTCACGGTGGCGACCGCGATCCCGGCGGCGAGACCGCCGGTGGTCGGGGCCGACACCGTGAGACCGAGCAGAGCCGCTGCGAAGCCGATCACGACGGGGCCGAGGATCAGCCGGCCGACCGCCAGGCCCGCCTTGAGACGGACGGCCCTGGTGAAGATCGCCGCCTCGCACCACGATGCCACCATCCAGGCGATGCCTGCCGCCGCGATCCCCAGCGGACCCAACAGCGCGGCGGTGAGGGCGATCCACACGACTCCGTTCACGATCGTCGCATAGAGCGGTGTTCCCGCGTCGAGCTCCGAGTAGAGGTATCCCGACGCCGCCACCGAGATCGGCCCGGAGACCAGGAGTCCCGCGCAGGCCCAGGGGATCGGGTCGGCGGCCTGCGCCCAGGCGCTTCCGAACATGGCCGGGATGAGGGCGTGCGCGGAGGCGGCCAGCGGAGCGAGCGTGACTCCTGACGCCAGGGCGGTGATGCGGGCGAGGCGCTCCACCACGCGACGGGTATCCTCGCCCAGGGCGCGGAGCCGTGCCATGGTCGGGTACGAGACGCGCCAGAGCGCCTGGAAGAGCCAGAACGGCACCTGCAGCAGCCGGTTCGCCAGCGACCAGTAGCCGAGCGCGCCGTCGCCGGCGACCGCGATGATCACGAGATTGACCCCCTGCGTTCTGGCCAGGCCCGCCAGTCCCACCGCCTGGAAGCGCACGCCGAACCCGAGCATCGATCGCAGCGTGCGGATCCGCAGGCGCGGCATCAGGATCGGCAACGGCGAGGCGAGCGTCATGAGCGTCGAGCCCAGCAGGCCGCGCACGACCGCCGCCGATGCGAGCCCCCAAACCCCCCAGCCGAGCCAGACGGTCGCGACCGCCCAGCCGTAGTAGGCCAGCGACTCCGCGAAATCGATCGAGGCGATCGGCCGGTATCGCAGCTCGCGTTCGAGCGCGATGGCGTGCGGCGCGCGCAGCGCGAGCAGCGGCAGCGACGCGGCCATGATCGCGGTGACGGCTCCGGCCGTGCCCGCGTCGAGCCCCACCACGGCGATGACCAGCGCGAGGACGGTGGTCATCGTCAGCTGCAGTCCGAGCAACGTCTGCAGCTCTGTCCGCGTGGGGTGGCGTGCCTGGCGGATCAGCGCCGCGCCGAGGCCGCCGTCGGCGAGGAATTCGCCGATCACAACCACGGTCGCGCCAAACGCGACCAGCCCGAACGCGCGCGGCGACAGCTGGTGTGCGAGCACGAGGGTGCCGAGGAATGCGACCACCTGGCCACCGGCGGCCCGCACGGTGAGAAGGACGGCACCAACGGCCCCGCGCTCGCGGATGGACGCGGCGTCGCCGTCCGCGTCCCCCGCCGGTTCGCCGCCGGAGGCC
>Ga0068856_100002826_pt1 | contig 17775 bp, 11 predicted proteins | sample KBSCornC62_FD_66595 | JGI IMG/M metagenome (GOLD analysis project Ga0068856, IMG submission 66595) | Corn rhizosphere microbial communities from Kellogg Biological Station, Michigan, USA - KBS Corn C6-2 | ecosystem: Host-associated > Plants > Roots > Rhizosphere > Soil ...
GAGGTGGGCACACCGCGACGGCAGGCATATTGCACAATGGGCATCAGATCGGGACGCTTTAGCGGGTCGCCGCCGGTCAGTACAAACAGGGGTACCCGCATGTGGGCAATTTGATCAATCAGATGAAAGGCTTCCGCGGTTGAGAGTTCCAACGGATGCCGCTTCGTAGGGGCTTTGGCACGGCAGTGCATGCAACTAAGGTCGCAAGCTCGAGTTATTTCCCAGATAACTAGCCTTGGGCGTAGGTCGAAATCTCGGGGTGTGCCCGTGGCCCACTGTGTCTTGGCAGGAAACCCGGACAGTGTCGGGTTAGACCCGTCGCAAAGGTGAGCACAGCGAATACCATCTGCCAAGAAGCTTGACATGCAAGCAGGTGATCTCGTTTCGAACAGGCACGATGTGACCTGGATCACACAGGTAGGTGATGCTGTCAGTATGCTTGCCGAAAGCGATCTGCCATGCTGAGGCGGTTAGCGCACGCTGCTGTACTTCGTCAAAGAGCTTCGGGCTGAAAGAGGTGCTTATGAACGAAAGTCGCAAAAACGTATTGGGATTGCTCAAGAAAGAGTTGGCATTCTTGGACCGGGGAGGCTACCGACGTTGCCCCAGCTTTCCCTGGCGCGCGCGTTACATATTCGAAGAATCTCCGAGTTGTCCGAACTTCGCCCATCGCACGCGGCCGCACCGCTGCACAGACTGTTGGCTGATGGAGTTTGTCGCCCCCGACCTGCGCGTCGAGCAGGTTCCCTGCAGGTTCGTTGAGTTAGCCGCAAGTGGCGTGACGGTCGATTCGCTTTACCGCTGCGGAACGCTGGCTGAATCTGAGCAAGCATTGCGCCAGTGGCTGCATCAGCGCATACGGGAGCTGGAAACCCAGAGCACAGGCGAACGGGAGACGGCAATTGAACTCCAAGCAGGTTAGACCGGGAGATCATGCCGATGTCGATACGAACTTTCCACAGACCTGTTAGCTACTCACGGGCCTGCGGCGCCTGAATGACAGTCGACACAAGCCACCTGGGTTAAGTCTCCAATATCCACGGGGTGCTCGAACTCCTGCCTTGCTACCGGCATGAGGGCGGTCGTGCCCCCCTGCTGGAAAACCACCGTGTGGCACGTATCACAATCTTTTGGTATTACCTTGCCATCAGCGTTCACGTGCTCGCCATCGTGGCAACGGAAACATCCACTGAAATAAAAATGACCGATGTTGTTAGGGTGGGTCTGCCAATTCACTTTCATTTCAGGAAATGTTGTTCTCTGATAAATTCTCTGCACCTCATCGACCGCGTTGCGAATGTCTAGTTCTCTGGTTTTGGCGAGCATTGGGTATTTTGCCTGGTAGAAGCCGCGTAAGCCGTTGGCAATGCCCTCCAGTGCGGCTCCGGTGTTGTCATAATTCGCGCTCAAAACCGCAACGGCCTGTTGCTTCAGGTAAGGCAAAGAAGGATCGAGGTGGCGGCTCAGCAATGACTGGTCGACTGCCTGATCTGGGGGAACATAGACGTGCGTTGGCCGGTTATGACAATCGATGCAATCCATGCGGCGTCGAGGCATTTTTTCGATCTGTTGCTTGCTCAACGTTGAAGTCTTGGCGTAGTACTCTGTCACGCGTCCCTGCATGTCGCGTGCGCGTATGTAGGGAATGATCTGGCGCTGTTCGTCAGTTGCGACATAGTCGATCTGGTTGGCGATATTCATGTGCCAATGAATGCCTTCCGGAGCTCCGGTGACCGGATCGCCACCGCCGGTCTTGAGCAGCATTTGAATCTGACGGAGAGTGTTGGGTTCGTCGTTGGAGTAGTGGGTAAAGATCTTCAATTGCGCCCCATAAAACTTCTTAGGCCAGTGGCACTCCTCGCATGTTTGTTGCGCAGGCCGCAAGTTGTGGACCGGAGTAGGAATCGGGCGCGGGTAACGATTGAGTGCGGTGGCAAAAACCTGCCTTAGTCCTGACATCTTGGATTTCACATACCAGGTGGCTCCCGAGCCGACGTGGCACTCGACGCAAGCCACGCGGGCATGCGAGGACAATTGATAGGCGGTGTATTCCGGGTGCATCACTCCGTGGCAGGTCAGTCCACAAAATTGCACGGTTTCGGTGTACTCGTAGGCTTTGTAACTTCCCACTGCGCTAATGAGGACAAACACAAGTAAGAATGTCAGCAGGCCAAAAATAGTGGCGCGCTGACGGGAATCATTGAGATCGATATTGGGGTAAGGCGGTTCACCCTTTGCCGTTCTATGCCGACCCTGCCAGTATCCTAAGCCGATCAGCGCCAATGAAAATATCAGAAATCCAGGCGCAACCATGTAGGCAAGAATGCCGACATATGGGTTCTGCCTCACCGAAATCAGGTCGATGATGGTGAAGATCACAATATTGCCGATCGCCACCACCCCAAGCATTAGGCCAGCTTGGCTGAGCAGATTACGCGGGAAGAACCGCATAAGTTTCGATGGTCGGGGAGTGTTGGCGTCGTTGGGCTCGTTTGTGCTCATGAGTTATGGAACGTCGTTACGTTCGGAACCTTGGTCTGCCGTATTTGGATCAAGAGGGTGGGTCTCGCGATACCGGCTGAGCGGTATCTTGCCATCCCACCACGCCCAATTCATTGTGTGCGCTTCCGGATCGAAAAAGACATGATAAAAATGCCAGACAACTACCGCCAGCGTCGCCAAGATCGCTTCGTAAAAATGGACGGCCGTCGCAATGTCTAGCCACCACCGCGGCAATAAGTTGCCGAAAAATACCTTGGCCCATAACATCAACCCAGTGACGGCCATCACGACCGTCCCCCAGAGCAGCGCCCAATATTCGGCCTTTTCGGTGTAATTGAATCTACCGAATCGCGGCTTCCGATTCACCCACCCTAGGTGATAGAGCAGGTTCGTCCTCGCGCCGGCCATGTCTTGCCGGGACGGCAACATATCGCAGGCAAGACCCCGGCCTTCACCCCAAAAAAATACGTAAACGATGTGATAAATGCCGGAGCCGATTAGGGCAGCCCCTGCCAGCCTGTGAATGATTCCCCGCACGCGTTCGCTCACCCCGAGCAAGGCGGCGAATCCGGAATCTGGATACTTCAGCGCAAACCCGGTAAGGGCCAGCATAATGAAACTGACTAGCAGGATGGTATGCTGCCAGCGCTGGTTTGAAGTCATGCGCTGCACCTGCGGCTCGCCAAGGCGCCTTTCCTGGAGGGCCGTCCAACGCCAGATCAGAAAATTGTGAAGCAGCATGGCACCGATCACCAGAAAGATGATAACCAGGTAGATTCGGCGCACCCATCGAACTCCTAGGCTGCCTTTGTCCTGCGAAATTGCCATGTCCACGTGAACTTTGGCCGCGACAAATCGCTCATTCACGCCGGGATGACAATGCCCGCAGGTCTTTACCAGGTTCCCCTGGTACACGGTTGACCGCGGATCACTCGATGGCAGGATGTTGTGAGCACCATGACAACTGGCGCAATTGGCAACAACCGGGGAGCCGAGGCGCGACGCCAATCCGTGATAACTGGATAGATAGGTAGTGGCTTTTCTGGTGTCGAAACCGAACTCCTCGGACAGCCGCACGCTTTCATGACAGCGCGAGCAGGTTGCTTGTGCGAGATTCAGACCCGAGACGGCAGACTTGGGATCGTTCTTTGACTTGATACCGTGTATTCCGTGACAGTCTGTGCAAACCGGGGCCTGCCAGTCCCCGTGCGCGATGGCTCGGCCGTGGATACTGGCCTCGAACTGACGCCGTACTGGTTCGTGGCACTTTCCGCAGGTTTCGGGCACGTTGAACTTGAAAATCGGCGATTTGGAATCCATCGCGGAGAGGATTTCGTGTGATCCATGGCAGTCGGTGCAAACCGCCGAGCGCATGACCCCGGAAGCGATGCCGCGGCCGTGGACGCTCTCCTGATACGCGACAAAGGGTTGGGTGGTCAGTCCGCTCTGCTGCATTACAAACTTCTGTCCGTGGCAGGTGCCGCAAGTCTCGGGAATATTCGAGTGATTGACTTTAGATTTCGGATCGCTGGCGGGAAGGAGCTCGTGGGGACTTCCGTGGCAATCAATACAGGTCGCAGCGTTGGTTTTCCCGGCAGCCTTGGCCCTTGCGTGGAGGCTTCGGTCATAGACGGACTGCTCGTCTTTATGACATTGTGCGCAGCTGACTCTCGCGGCAGTTCGTTCGTGCATGGAGCTCTTGATGTCGCTGTGGCAGTCCACGCACGAGAACAGGCTGCCGTGGATCGAGGTATTGTATTTGTCAGGCGAGACATACAGGCTGACGAGCTTGCCACTCACCTCTTTGTTCAGAGTCGAATCTCCATGGCAAGCCAGGCATTCGTCGTTGGCGGGTTTCTTCTCGGCCCCTGCGCCAGACAATGAATAACCGATGAGTACCGAGAGCACCGCGAACTTGCGGTTTGCAGTCGGTCTCATCGCTGCTCCACACTATTTCCCCTTGCCAAGCGCCCGGACGTAGGCCACCAGTTCCTTGATCTCCGAGTCTTTCAACTTGCCCGCGTACCCTGGCATCTTGTTCTTGCCTTTCTCCAAGACTTGGGTCAGTTCGGCATCCGACATCTTCTGCACTTCGGGCGATGCAAAATCGTGCGTGCCCATCTTCTTGCCGGCCGGCGTTTCGCCTTTACCATCGGCGCCGTGGCACATCACACATTTCGCCTTGTAGGTCCCGGATGCATCGTCTGCCTTGGCCGGCTTAGACCAGAGGCCCAGGCCCACAGCCAAGGCTGAAAGCATCGCGGCTCGAAACAGGTTCAGTCTTGCCATCTCTCCTCCTGTTGGTGATCCAGGTTGTTTTTCTCGCAAGCATCATCATGGCACAGCGCCAAAATCTCGAATCAGCCCCCTTCAGAAGCTATACTCGAGCGTTCCGGCGATGTAGTGGGCATGATACGACGGCTGATCGACGCCCATGAACAAATATCTGGCCGCGCTCGGGTCGCCCACCACGAAGAATGGATAGTAAGGGCTCGGAGTGCCGAGCACAGGACTGGTGCAGCCGGGAACCGGAGCTGCCGGTGGCAGGCCGCTAACGCAGCCCATATAGGGCGTCATTGCGCTGGTCTGGTAGTCGCGGTTGTCCCACTGCTGATATCGATACTCGAACTTGGGAGTCACATTCTTGGTCAGCTTGTATCTGAAAATCGCGACGACTTCGTGGTTCCGGCTGACCGTCTCTGGATAGGGCACGGCAGCGTTGGTCCCGATCAGCAAGAATTTGTCAGGGCCGGTAGTGATCGTAGGATCGCCTAGTGGGCGGCTATCCACTTGGCCTTTCGCGGCCGAAAGAGAATAGTAGGTATCAAAGTTCGCTTTCCTGCTCAACTGCGTATCGAATCCGAAGGAAACAATGTGGACCCAGTCGCGAGAGGTGCTCGCCCAGTCATTGTTTGCACTGTCGCAACCTTGGGTCGCCTTGCTGCAATCAAGCGGGGTCGGAGCAGCTCCAGACCCCGGCACTCGGTATCTCGATGCCATCGCCTTGTAATAACGCTCGTAAGAGTATTCGGCAAAAAACGTGATGTTGCTGGTCAGAGAAATATCACTGTCGAATCCAGCGTTGTAGGAAAGATCCTTCAGTACTCCGTATAAGTAAAAGGGATACAAGGTACCCGGAAGGAAATTGAGCGGAGTGGAGCTGTTCACCCCTCCTCTGCGGTTGTAATTGTCCTGGATGGTACCGCCGAAGCCGGTAAAACTGAGCCTATCGGTGGGACTGTACTGCAATTGAATATCGCCCCGATGGCGCAGGCGGGCTGCCTCATCGAAACGCCGGCTGAAAATCGAGTCATTGGTGATCCCTCCCGAAACTGCGGACGCCTCGTCGTCGTCGTAGTGCTCAGGATTACGCACTGAATAGCGGTAGGCAGCGCGGAACGTGAGGTCCTGACGTGGTGTGGTGTCAACGGAAGCCACCAGCCCGTTCTCCATCGAATGGGCGACGTCACGGTGGCTGCGGTCCATGATTTGACCTTCATAACCGATCTTCGCCGTGCTTTTCTTGGCGAAATACCAATTTCCGGTTACCTCAATGTCCTTTCTGTTGTAACCAAATGGCGTGTTTTCCTCCGCGCCAGGCAGGCTGAAATCGCCTTCCACGGGGGTAAGGCTGAGCACGCGGGTGTTGTTGTTGTAATCGTAATGGCGATAACCAGCTTTGATCTCGAACCTTTTGCTAATGGTCTCAATCAGCTTGAGATTCATTGCCAGAGTTTGCTTCTCCCCCTGCAAACTAGCGGACGGAAGCGGGGATGTCATCGCCTCCAGCACCGAATTGCTGGTATACGGCAGAAAAGTGTCGTCCTGGCGCAACCAACCGGCGCTGATGCTGGCAAGGAACCTGAGGTGCTTCATCAGCAAAAAAGATCCGGCGAAAGTGACGTAGTTGGCATTGTTGTTGGGGTAGAGATCTACGCGTCCGAAAGCCGGTCCCTGTGTTGCGGCCGTGCAGCCGTTAGGCGCAACACAATCAGCCGTCAGGAAAGGGTTCTCAAACGTCAGTTGATTGACGTTGTTCTGAAAGAACGAACCCAGATAGCCAACTTGAAATGCCCACCTTTCACGTCCATATTCCGTTCGGATTCTGACCGTGTTGTTGAAATAGTCGATCGGCTCAGGCACTTCTGCGCCGTAGCCGCCCGTTAAAGAGGCACTCGGGCTCTGATTTAGGATCAAGCCCATAGCGCGCCTACCGGAATCGTGCTCCCGCGAGTAAGACGCCAACAAATCCCACTCCGGGGTGAAGTCATACAGAAAGGAGAGCATGCCCGTCCGCCGCTCAATCTGCGGCGTGTAGAATCCCATGCTCGGTACAATCTGCGTCTGAATGGTGCTAGGCAGGGTGGTTGGAGCGGTCGCGCTTAGGTTCTGCAGAGTACTACGCGTAAGCAGAGGGATTTGGAAAACCCCCGGGTGGGTTTCGGTGTAAAGCAGGCGAGCAGTGTCAGAGTATCGATGGGGAATTTCGTCGTAGCGGAACTGAATTCTAAAGCGGTTCCACTCGCCAAAAGTCGCCAAGTAACTTTGGTCGAGGTAAATTGCCTTGTCCGCCTGGAAATCTACGAAATATTTTGAGGCGACCGAATCCCAGCGTAAGCGCGCCCGGGGGATGAAGAACCCGTTGCGCAAGTCGCGATACTCTTCGTATTTCGATGTTTTTAAAGACGGTTTGAAGGGCAGATCCGGCCGACCATATACATCCCCCCAAACTCCTCGGGCGCCAAATTCCACGAAGCCCACCTGCGGCGTCTTCGTGTCCTCCTGGGTCGCCGTCTCGCTGCCCTTTTCTTGAGCCAACACCATCAGGGGCAGCACCAGGAATGTGAGCAGCAAGGTTAAGTTCACGGCTCTGGCAGTCTTCATTGCTCTCTCCCTAACGCAAAAAAGCATTACCCGAAGGGTGGTTCGATCCATGGATTTGGGAGTGACAGTTCGTGCACCCGCGGTTAAAGTTCTTGATCGATTGCAAGGGTTGGGGCTGCGTGGGGTGGCGACTCGTAACATGGCACGAGTCGCAAACCCGCGGCATGCGAACCTTGAGAAGTTGCGGATTGCTGCTGCCGTGAGGATCGTGGCAATTGGCGCAGTTCTCCATCACCGGCGGATGTTCCCACAAGAACGGCCCCCGGCGCTCGGTATGGCAGGTGAGGCAGTTCTCGTTCACACTCGCCTGCAACAGTTGGGCTGGATTCGGGCTTCCGTGCGGGTTATGACAACTGGTGCAGGTTACTTTTCCCTCTCGATACGGCATATGAGAGGAGCGCTGAAGCTGTGCCCTGCGCATCTGATGACACTGGAGGCACAACTCCGGCTGCGTCTTCTTCGTCCCGACATGTTCGGTTAGCGGCTGCCCAAAACGCCCTTCTTTGCTTGGCAGGTTCGCCAGTGCGGCGTAACGTTCGGCAACACTGCCATAGTGGACCTGATGACAATCCACGCAAGCCATGGCGCGCGACTCGTGTGCGCTCCCCGTCCAGAACATCTGGTTGCCCTTGGTGTGACAAGACAGGCAGGCAGCGTTCCTTTCGTCGACCGGGGTGTTCGAGTCCTTGGTAAACCGAATTGCGATGGTGTCTTTCCCACCTCCGGCGTCAACATGGGCTTTGCCGGGCCCATGGCAAGCCTCGCAGCCAAGCTTTTCTTGAGGGGTCTTGGGATGCACCATCATGGCGTTGCCCATGATGGTGTGCTCAAAGCTCTTCTGTTGATCGGCGTGGCAAGTGACGCATACCTCGCTGCCGACGTAGTCTGAGGATGTCCCCTTGGTGTCACTGCCGGTTGCCCTCTCGGCTGGCTTCGCCGCGTCCTGGGGCCAACATAAGGAAGAGAAGGTCAGAACCAAGCAGGAGAGAAAATAGGTACGGAATGCCTTCCAGGCCTGACGGAATCGCGTTCCCCTAGCCGGGCACGCCGTCGCCCCACCACTCCGCTCGTGGCACAGGCGAACCTTCAACGGCGAATCTGTAGTCGAAACGCCTGGTGTCGAGAGAAACCCCAAGCCCGTAGAGGCATGCCAGGCTGAGTGCATTCTGCCCTCCCCTTCCCGCTACATTCGATTAAGACAGGATGAAATTAATGCCTGACCGCAGAGAAGGCCGTGACCAGGGAGACGGCGCCTTGTGATCCCAATCACATGGCATGCACACGTTCAGCAGCGGAGATATACTTCTGCAGCCTGTCGTGAAGCCCCAGAAGCACTTCGCCACGACGGGATGGTAAACGAATCAAGAGACAGGAATCAGCCGACGAGAACCATGACCGCTCGAAGGCGATCAGTTACTGAAATTCGAGCATTACGATCTCGGGATTGGAGCCCAAACGCAAGGGCGGACCCCAGGTCCCTGCGCCGCTCGAGGTAAAGACCTGCAGGTTGCCGAGCCGGCTCAGTCCGTAGACAAATTGCCGGTAGATCCGGCGAGCCATCCAACTCCAGGGAATGAATTGGCCGAGGTGCGTGTGGCCGGAGAGCTGGAGGGAAAAGCCGGCGGCTTCAGCGACATGGGGATGGTCGGGCGCATGAATCAACAGCACGCTGGCGCGACTACGGTCGAGACCAATCGCATGAAGGACTGAGGCAAGATGTCCTGGTCGCGTAGCGTTTCGATAGGGCACGCCAACGATCTGCAAGCCGTCCACTTCGACCTTCTCATTGGTTAGGACGCGGACGCCGGCGGCTGCCACTGCATTGAGATACTGGCTGTCGTCGCCAAACTGCTCATGATTGCCAGCCACAAAGTACACTCCCTGCGGCGCGGAAAGCTGAGACAGAGGCGCAGCTGCCCGGTGTGCATCGATTGCGGTGCCGTCATACAAATCTCCGGCTATGAAGATCGCGTGAGGTTCTTCCTGCAGGATTTTTGCGATCATGCGGCGCAGGAAAGAGCCGTTGCGAACGTGTCCCAGGTGGAGGTCGGTGACCAGAGCGGCTGTTCTTCCGCGCCACGACTCTGGGAGATTGGCCAGACGAACTGTCGCGCGGGTGATTCTTGTCAGGGTTGCATTGAATAGCCCCGCGATTCCCACTATCGAAGCAATGACAAAGAGGGCCTCGACTAGAAGATGGAAGTCTTGGAGGCCGCCTGACAAGAGGGCGAGGCCAAAGATGATCCAGGAAAGTATCGCTGCGAAGAACAGAAAGCTCAAAAGGCCGAGCCAGGTTGCGGCGATTCTATACAACATGCGGACGGCAAAGTTGGTATAGCGAAACGCAAGGAGAGACGCAGCGAGAAAGCTCATCGACAAGATGCCGAGAATGATCTTGGCTGCGGTGGCTCCGTATACGACGTTTCCCCCGAAAGAAAAAGTCCAAGTCTCATACAAGAAGAAGTGGGCCAGAAAAAGGACGGACTGAACAATTGCAATAAAGATGAGGAACCGTTTCTTGGAAGGCATAAGTCGCGCGGAGCGCTCCCCTATGAGATGAGCGCCGAGCAGCGAACGATTCGATCACACCTTCGAAAGCCCGCGGCAGGACGCCGTCTTTGCGCGGGGACAGGCACGGGCAACTCCTTTGGGGGCTTGCCAATGTCCCCGCCGACCACCGTGGCTTGCCATCATCGCCTTTAGGTGGATCCCAGAGACGGTCGCAAGCATTGGGGGCGTTCGAACCCCAGCTTTTTCTCGGCGCAGCCCGCCTTCCCTAGATCTCGAGGAGTTGGGAGCCATTTCCCTACGGACTTCGTACCCCGTGCAACCCCGCACAGAGCTCGGCGCCGGGGATAGGTGGGGCGAAATAGCTGGGGCTTCGCGTCAACCCCTGGGGAATCTAGGCCGGACGGCGTTGGGGAGATGCTTTTTCCGCGTGTCGGTCGTCCCAGGCGATCAGCCGATTCAGGTCATAACTGAAGGGGCCGTAGGCACGAAAGGACCGTTCGTCGAATAAGCGCTTAATGCCGCAACCGACACACACCTGGTAGGAGTGTCCCTGGGCACGAATCGGCCAGCTCATCTTGCGGTGCCAGCAGCCGCGAAACAGCAGGACAGCAGCACCAGCAACGCCTGTGGCAAGGATTCCTAAGGGAACTTTCCAGCGAGACTTCGTTTCGTCAGCCATCAGAACCGGGCACCCAACCTGTGGAGAGACTACTTGGGGGGTGATTGTAGCAGCCAAACCTGGTCATGAACAGGCCAAACCGGTCACCAAGGGCACGTCTCCGACAACAGAAAATATTGCGGTTGAGCCTATTCCCTTGTAACGTACAACTTACATACTTGTAAGCTTTCAGCGGCGATTGCGCTGATGGCAAAGGATTGCCGGCCTAGGTGTGCGAGCCGGGCAAACGGAATGAGTGCAACTCCGAGCAATGCTGCACCGGGGTGGGACAATGCGCGCCCCCTGCAACCGGCAGCAGCAAAAGATGTGCGAGAGGGAGACGGGCACAACGCCCTGCAAGGTCTCCTCGCGTTTGCCTGCATCCATCAGCAGGCAGCCCGACGCCAGCGCGAAGCACAGAGCCACTCCGACTCTCCGCTGAGGTTTTCCCGCGAAGAAGAGCTTGCTCTAGATGAAATCCTGCAGCTCGTAGCCGCGCGAGCCATCGCGATCACCGGTGCGGATGGCGTTGCTATTGCGCTCGCTAAAGACCGCGCGATCGTGTGTCGGGCGTCGGCGGGAAAGATCGCACCTGACCCAGGAGTAAAGCTTGATCCCAACTCGGGTTTTTCCGGCGCGTGTTTGCGAAGCGGCGAGATTGTCCGGTGCGACGATTCGGAAAACGATACGCGGGTAAACCCGCAGGCTTGCCGCACTCTAGGCACGAGATCCATGATCGCCGTACCACTGTCGGCGAAGAAGCGAGTGATTGGGCTTCTCGAGGCATTCTCGGCAGAAACCTTCGGCTTCAACGACAGCGATGTGCACAGCCTGAACTTACTCGGAGAACTGATCCTGGCGGCGATTCGCCCGGAAGAAGAACACCACCTCGCCGAGATGGCGCGCGAAGTCATACCCGATTCGGCCCTGCAGAAACCTGAAGCCAGTGTTCCGCGGACTGCCCCACCGCCGCCCCTGGAAGCGTCCCGCGAACTCCCATCCCCTGCAAAGAACGTCGCAGGCGTTCCCTGTCAGGCGCAAGCCATGCTAGTCCCAGGCCCGGGAGCTCCTGCTCCGGTTGCCACCGTCGCCACGAATGGAAACCCACAAGCCACCGAGACTCCAACGACGGTGGCGAGTTCAACTGCCCGAGCAAACGCGAGTGCGGTCGTGTCGAAGGTGCTTTTGGACGAGAGGGTCACAGCGCCCGCCCCGGGGGTACGCTCTTCCTTTCCCGAAAAGGTTCCGCAGCCTTCGGTTGCGGAAACGAAGATCAAAGTTGAAAAGGCCTCGCCAACATCGCCGGCGGGAACCGCGCTAGAAAGCACTGACGCTCTCGCGCCCGCACCAGCTCTGCCTGTGGCCGCGGCAACGACCATCGGCAAGCTCGAAGCTGAAAGTGCAAAATCAGTTCCATTGAACACGCCGGAGGAATCGAGGAGGCCGTTCCTCAGTGTTGTGGTAACGGCGGCCGGGGCGATGATTGCAATCGGAATGGCAGCCGTTCTGATCTGGAAGGCACAACATCTCGGACAGCCGATCAACGCGAGCGAGACCACGTCACCGGCGAGAGCGGAGGAAAATCTGCGCGAAGCGGCTCCCGCGGTGCCGGCGCCGCCATTGAAGATTGGTGAGGCGGCCCAGGTGACCGGAATTCATCACTCCAAGACAGCAGATGGCAGCACAGTGGTGATTGATCTTGAAGACCAGGTGCAATACGAAGAGCACACGCTCGACAATCCGCCGCGCGTTTACTTCGATCTGCACGACACGAAATTAAGCCCTACCCTGGCGAACCAGACGATCTCTGTCGATGACGCATTTCTGAAACGGGTGAGAGTGGCTCAGCCCGTCGAAGGGATTACGCGAGTTGTCCTCGAGACCAAAGGCCGGCCTGGCGCCTCGGTGCCGTCGGTGAGTCTGAACAATGATCCATATCGCTTGACAATTGAGTTCCATGAACTGACAGCGCCGTCGTTAACCTCTCCAGCCCCGAGCACTCTGCAGAAGCCCTCCCCTGCCGTCAGTGTTTCGCCGAACAAACCGCGTGCCTCAAGCGAGACACAGCCGGGCAAGGGAGCTTTTGAAATTGTGCTGGACGCCGGCCACGGAGGATGGGATCTGGGCGCAGTCGGACGCAAAGGCCTGCTCGAAAAGGAATTGGTTTTTGATGTGGTCGAGCGGCTTGGCAGCTTGCTCGAAAAGCGGCTAGGCGCAACCGTGATCTACACGCGGCAAGAAGACTCCTTCTTATCGCTTGAGAAGCGAGCCGAGATTGCCAACCTGGCGCGCGCCGATCTTTTTCTCTCCGTGCACGCGAACTACAGTGACCTTTCGACCGCCCGGGGTGTCGAGACCTACTATACGAACACATATTCATCGGTGAAAGCGCGCACCCCCGACACGGCTTCGTTGCAGCAGGTGGATTGGAGCGGCGTGGTTGATATTCGCGCGAAGGTGAAGGGAGCGAGATGGTTCGCCTCTGACATTCAGCAATCGCTCTATGCCGGGCTGGCTGCGAGGAACCCAGGTCTCCGAAACCGGGGAGTAAAAGAAGCGGAGTACGTGGTGCTCACCGGGACGCAGATGCCAGCTGTGCTCGCCGAAATCTCCTATGTCAGCAGCCCTGCCGACGAGGACCGCCTGCAAGGCTCCGAGTATCGCCAGATAATCGCCGAAGCCCTCTACAAAGGCGTTGCGAGATACCGGGAAGAAGCTCAGAAAAAACTGGCCAGCCTACAGAAGTTCTCGCAGTAACTTCCTCTCACGCTACCCTCGCCCTGATCAGATGGTTGCCGTTGATAAGACTTCCCGCGGGAAGATGTCACCTTGTATTCCTGAGTAAGCGCTTGCCGAAGCGGACCCGGTGTGCAACACTGCTCTCCATGGCGCGTCCAAAGGGGGCGGAAAAGGGAGATCGTCCGAAACAAACGCGTCCAGCCAGCCTCAAGCAACTTGCGGACTATCTCGGGCTCGCGCCGGCGACTGTTTCTCTCGTGATGAATCGCGCGCCTGTGGCTGACACCATCGCCGCAGACACCAAGAGGCGCATCCGCGAAGCGGCTGAGCAACTTGGGTACCGCCCTAATTTCCTGGCACGCTGCCTGCGCTCGCGCCGAAGTTTTACAATCGGGGTGCTCACTCCTGAGGTGAGCCACGGCTATAACACAACCGTGCTGGGTGGGATTGAAGACCACCTACTGCGAGCCGGGTATTTTTACTTTGTCGCCAGCCACCGGTTTCAGCCAGACCTCATCGAAGAGTATCCCGAACTGTTCCTTCACCGCTCGGTCGATGGGCTCATCGTGCTGAATGCTCCGTGGAAGAAGGAGCTTCCCATACCGGTGGTCACGATTTCCTGCCACCACGAAGTAAGGGACACGACCAGAATCGTGCTAGACCACCATCGGGCGGCGGAACTTGCGTTAGGCCATCTATGGAAGCTCGGCCATCGCAAGGTTGCCGTAATTAAGGGGCAACCATTCACCCCCGACAGCGAAATCCGCTGGGATGCGATCGCACAGGTGGCTCATAAGGCGTCGCGCCCGATCGACCAAGATCTCGTGGTCCAAATCGAAGATAACTTGGCGACGCCGGAGCTTGGATATCGGGTGACACAGACTCTGCTAGGTTCCGGCAAGCGATTTACGGCCCTATTCGCGTTCAATGACATCGCCGCTGTGGGCGCGATCCGCGCGATTCACGAACATGGGTTGCGGGTTCCCGAAGATGTATCCGTTGTAGGATTCGATGACATCGATAGTGCGGCCTATCAACATCCGGGTCTTACGACGATTCGCCAGCCCCTGCGGCAGATGGGGAAGATGGCGGCCCAAACCGTGCTGAAGCGGATTGAAGGAAAAGACAGCCATGGCATGCGCGAGGTCGTATTCGAGCCGGAACTGATCGTGCGCGGCACGACCGGGGCCGTGAAAGACATCCGGCAGCAACATTCTTCGCCCCTCAGCGCGCGCTGAGCCCCGCCCTCGTTCCCGAGATGAGTCGACATCAGAGATGCGAAATCTTCCGGCCTACAGTAAGCACTGTATTTCGAAGAGCATAGCTGTTGTTGCATCTTTTAATTTAGGGCAGGCTGGGTCACCCTTTCTTCGGTCTCATCCAATACCCCAGGCGTCAATTTCGCAATGAGGGTGAACGCGAAAGCTTGAAAGGCAAAGAATGAATCCGCTCCAGATTCTGATTGCGGATGATCATGGCTTTTTCCGCAACAGCTTGCGAACTCTGGTGGAGTCGCAAGCGGGCTGGCGTGTGTGCGGCGAGGCCGTCAACGGCGTCGACGCCGTCGAAAAGACACGGCAGTTGAAGCCAGAGCTCGTTCTGCTGGATGTCACCATGCCGGAGATGAATGGACTGGATGCCGCGCGAATGATTCGTCAGCAGGAACCGAGCACGTTCATTTTGATCGTAAGTCAAAACGACGCTGAAGGGATGGCGGCCGCAGCTGAGGCGGCCGGTGCGGACGGATTCATTCAGAAGTCTCGGGTTTCTCAGGACCTGTTCCAAGCAGTGGGGGATCTGGTCGGTGCTCCAGCGAACGGAGCAGGCAGTCCCAATACCGAGAGCCGGGAATTGAATCGGGCTGCGCTGCTGACCGCCATTATCGATTCCTCGGACGACGCAATCGTGAGCAAAGACCTGAACGGGGTGATTACCACCTGGAACCAGAGCGCAGAACGGATCTTTGGTTACAGCGCGAAAGAAGCCGTGGGTCGGCACATCACGCTCATCATACCCAACGAGCGTTGGGGCGAAGAGGACATCATCCTGTCGCGCTTGAGGCGAGGCGAACGGGTGGACCACTTTGAAACCGTTCGCAAGAGAAAAGATGGGACTCTGCTCGATGTCTCCCTGACAATCTCGCCGGTACGTAATTTAAGAGGAGAGGTGGTCGGGGCGTCCAAAATCGCACGAGACATCACCAGCCGCAAAGCAGTGGACAAACAACTTGCCACGGCAGCGCGCCGGCAGGGGGCGCTGTTCCAACTCGCAGACGAACTGCACCGCGCCGAGTCCTGGGAGCAGGTCTTTGACGCGGCGCTCGATGCGATTTGCCAAGCGCTGCAGGTGGAGCGTGCTTCCATCCTGTTGTTCGACGAGTCGGGCAAGATGCGTTTTGTGCGGTGGCGTGGTTTGTCGGATGCTTATCGCGCCGCCGTTGAGGGCCATTCTCCCTGGAAAGCGTCAGAACAAAATCCCCAGCCGGTCTCAGTTGAAGATGTTTCCTCGGCTGGTCTGGACGAGACTCTCGCGCGCACGGTGGAACGCGAAGGAATCGCGGCGCTTGCATTCATTCCGCTGGTGTGGAATCAGTGCCTAATCGGCAAGTTCATGCTGTATTCCTCCGTCGCGCACGGCTTTGCAACGGATGAGATTTCTCTCAGCGTTACCATCGCCCGGCAACTGGCGTTTGCGATCGAGCGCAAGCGGGCTGAAGATCGCGAGCGCAAGATGTCGGCCGAGGCAATCGATGCCCGGGCCAAGTTCCGCGCCATTTTTGAACAAACGCCCGTGTTTGCTGGAATCATGACCAAGGAAGGCCTGCTCGTCGATGCGAACAACCTGTCCGTGGAGGCCTGCGGTTATCGGCGGCAAGATGTGTTGGATATTCCTTTCTGGGATACCCCGTGGTGGCGTAACTTTAGCGAATCGCGACAGAAGATCCGTGCTGCCACTCCGTTAGCCGCGCGCGGCACTCCCTATCGCGAGATGCTCCGCTATTCGTGGTCCGACGGGACTGAACGGCTAGTCGATTTTTCGCTGTATCCGATTCGTGATGATGAAGGCGAGGTGCTATTTCTGCATCCCACCGGGGTCGATGTCACCGATCTCAAACGGGTTGAAGTTAACTACCGCAACCTGGCGGAAAGGCTGGATGCGGAAGTGCAAGCGCGAACCACGGAACTCGAAAAGCGCAATTCCGACGTGGAGGCGCAAGCTGAACAACTGCGAGAACTATCTCGGCGGCTGCTACAAATTCAAGACGAAGAACGTAGACGGATTGCTCGCGAACTCCATGACAGCGCCGGCCAAACCCTGGCCGTGATGCAGATCAACCTGGCTCAACTGGTAAAACGGGCGCAGCAGAACGCACCCGAGTTGGCAAATGGGACGGCTGGGATCGAAGAGTTGGCCCGGCAATTGAGTCAGGAGATCCGGACAACTTCTTACCTTCTGCATCCACCGCTGCTCGATGAGACGGGTCTCTCGGGCGCGCTCAGTTGGTACACGGAAGGTTTGCACGCACGCAGCGGCCTGGAAATCTCCCTCATTCTAAGCGAGGGCCTGGGTAGGCTTCCAAGCGACATCGAACTGGTGGTATTTCGACTCGTTCAGGAGTGCCTGACCAACATCCACCGGCATTCTCAGAGCAAGAAAGCAGAGATTCGCATCTCGCGTAAGGAAACTGAGCTGATGCTGGAAGTGCTTGACTGGGGCAAGGGAATTTCTCCCGAGCGGTTGGCACGAATCCAGTCCCGCGGCTCTGGAGTTGGCATGCCAGGAATGCGCGAACGCGTGCGTCAATTTGGCGGAAGCATGCACATTGAATCCGGGGAATCGGGTACCACCATTTCCTTCAGAATTCCCATTCTGAAAGAACGTCCTTCCATCCGCGACGCCAACCCGGCTCCGCTCCAGTCCGTCGTTTGATTGCCGCAGCAGACTCTCACTTCTCTGGTTTGGGCGAAGACTCCAATCTCCGCCCAAAAGCGCTTCTGATGCGCTCATAAGTTTCATGGAGCGATTCTGGCAGCACCCGGCTTTCCGCAGTGACGGTCATGAAATTGGTGTCGCCGACCCAGCGTGGGAGGATGTGCAGGTGTATATGTCCGGCAACGCCTGCTCCCGCGGCTCGGCCCACGTTCATTCCGATATTGATACCGTCGGGTGAGTAGACCTCGCGCAAAGTGCCTTCCATCTTCTGCGAGAGCGCCATCATCTCGTGAGCCGAGGATTCGGGTAACTTCTGCAGTTCGTCCATGTGGGCGAAGGGGACGACCATGACATGGCCGGAGGTATAGGGGAAGCTATTAAGAATGATGTAACAGGATTCGCCGCGATAGACGATCTTTGCGTCGGGATCAGATAGCTTCGGAAGCTCGCAAAAAATACAGCCCTCAGGCTTGCCGTCGTGCTTGGCAGCCGTCGTGATGTAGGCATAGCGCCAGGGAGTCCAGATGTAGTCCATAGATCGGGTGATC
>Ga0068856_100002827_pt1 | contig 17773 bp, 25 predicted proteins | sample KBSCornC62_FD_66595 | JGI IMG/M metagenome (GOLD analysis project Ga0068856, IMG submission 66595) | Corn rhizosphere microbial communities from Kellogg Biological Station, Michigan, USA - KBS Corn C6-2 | ecosystem: Host-associated > Plants > Roots > Rhizosphere > Soil ...
GTTCACGGGTGATTTCGGTCCAACACATGTTGTGTGCTCCCTCGAGTCTTCGCAAACACGAAGGAATCACAACGGGCTGGAATCACTCAACTTTCTTTTTCGGTCAGACTCTCAGGATGAAGGCCGATTCACGCGCCTTAACCAGGTTTCGGCTTGAACCAAATTCGCGCACGCGACACTCACTTGGTGATCGGGATATCCCCCTCCCGACCGACCACACTCCGCCGATTTCGCGCGGAGACCAACAGACATTTTCCAATAGGAGCCATTAGACCATGCGTCGCATTACCTTGCTTTGCGCCACTGCCGCCGTCGCCCTGACCGCGCTTGCCACCACCATCCCGGCAAAGGCCGACTATCGCCTGATCCGCTGGAACGACACCGGATTCTGCCAGGTCTGGGACAAGAATTTCCCGGTCGCGCCGTGGCCGTCGAACTACAGCGTCGTCAGCCACTCGGTGCCGACCTTCATCGCCGCGCTCGACGTCAAGGACCACATGCTGCACCGGGGTCATTGCTCGTTCTGATGATTTGACGATCAAGGGCGGGGCTGGCGCTTTTGCGCCGGCCCGCTTTTGCGTTGCGCCCGGCGTTGGCTTTGGCTGACGCGCACGCTATCCTCCGGCAAAATTTAAAAACGGAGGAAACCCGATGCCGCTGCTGCAAAACCATAACGCCGTCGTCACCGGAGCCGGGTCCGGCATCGGCCGCGCCATCGCGCTCGGCTATGCACGCGAGGGCGCGCAGGTCGCGCTGCTCGACGTCAACGGCAAGGCCGCGGAACAAGCCGCGCAGGAAATCCGCGACGCCGGCGGGCTCGCCGAGAGTTTTGTGCTCGACGTCGCCAAGCGCGAGGACTGCATCGCGGTGGCGAACAAGGTCGCCGAACAGGTCGGCGAGATCTCGATCCTGGTCAACAATGCCGGCATCAACCGCCGCAACGGCATCACCGCCGACGCCGACGCGGTGCTCAGGGACTGGCAGGACATCATGTCGATCAACCTCAACGGTGTCTTCAACGTCACGCATGCGTTCCTGGCGCCGCTGCGCAAGAACAAGGGCCGCATCGTCAATATCGCCTCGATCCAGTCCTTCATGCATGTGCGCACGCCGAACTCGCCGGCCTACACCACGTCAAAACACGGCGTGCTCGGCTTTACCCGCGCGCTCGCCGCCGAACTCGGAAAGGACGGCGTCCGCGTCAATGCGATCGGCCCCGGCCTGATCGAGACGCCGCTCAACGCCCAGGTGCGCGCCATCAATGCCGAGCTGGTCAAGACCTTCATCGACCACACGCCGCTCGGCCGCGCCGGCAAGCCCGAGGACATCGTCGGGCCCGCGCTGTTCCTTGCGTCGGACCTGTCGTCCTATGTGACGGGCTCGATCGTGATGGCGGACGGCGGGTACCGGACGATTTAGAACTCTGGCCGTCATCACCGGCGGTGACTTTCGCGGGTGACGACAATCTTGATCGCGCCTGCAACCCACGCGCGCGCATATCTGGCAAAATGGTGTCGGCTGCTGGGCATTTTGGCGCATCGCGGTCGTGTTAGGATTCTGTTAACCAACTCCGCCCAGCCTCGCACGCGGGTTGTTCATTCTCGATGTTTCCGCTCGATGATTCGGGCGGGCGTTGATCGGGAGGCGTCGATGTCGCAAGAGTCCGTTGTTTTCAATTCCGCTGATTTCGCGCACGCCATGCCCGCGTCCGCACTCACTCCGAACCAGATCGTGCCGCTGCTGATCGGATCCACCGTCGGTGAGATCGAGCGCGAACTCGTGCTGCAAACGCTGGCGCGTTGCGAAGGCAACCGCACCCGCGCCGCGCGCGTGCTCGGGATGTCGATCCGCACCCTGCGCAACAAGATCCGGCTGTATTCGGCGGATGGAATCGAAGTCCCCGCGCATACGGATTAGCTGCGCGGCCGTCACATGGGGGGCATCACCCGCTTTCGGGTGATGACGGCATGGCTGCACGGCCTTGATTCTCCGCCGCGCCTTCGTCCATGATGGCGCATGTCCAACGCGCCCCACTTCAATATCGACGTCGCCGCGTTCTGGGCCGATCCCTATCCGGATCTGGCGCGGATGCGGAAAGAGGCGCCGATCGCCTTCGTGCCGCAGCTCGGCTCGACCGTGTTCACCCGGCGCGACGACATTTTTTCGCAGGAAAAGCGCATCGACGTGTTCTCCTCGCACCAGCCGGCGGGGCTGATGAACACGCTGATGGGCCACAATATGATGCGCAAGGACGGCGAGGCGCACATGAGGGAAAGGCAGGCGATGTTTCCGGCGGTATCGCCGCGCGTGGTGCGCGACACCTGGAGCCGCCAGTTCCAGGGCCATGCCGATCGCATTCTGGAAGAGCTTGCGTCTTTGGGCCGCGCCGATCTGACAAAGGCGCTGGCGCTGCCATTGTCGGCCGAATGCCTGAAAGACATCACGGGCCTGACCAACATGCGCTACCAGGACATGGACGCGTGGTCGCAGGCGATGATCGACGGCATCGCCAATTACAGCGGCAACAAGGAGGTCGAGGCGCGCTGCCATGCCGCTACCGCCGGCATCGACGCCGCGATCCACGACATGATCCCGGTGGTGACAAAAAATCCCAACACTTCGATCCTCAGCGTGCTGTTGAGGGCGGGCCAGCCGATGGACAGCGTGCGCGCCAACATCAAGCTTGCGATCTCCGGCGGCCAGAACGAGCCGCGCGACGCGATATCAGGCACGGTGTGGGCGCTGTTGACGCACCCCGAGCAGCTAAAGCTGGCGCGGAGCGGCCAGGCAAAATGGCTCGACGTGTTCGAGGAATATGCACGCTGGATCGCGCCGATCGGGATGTCGCCGCGGCGGGTGGCAAAGCCGTGGTCTTACGGCGGCGTCGATTTCGAACCCGAGGACCGCGTGTTCTTCATGTTCGGCTCGGCCAACCGCGACGACGCCTGTTTTTCCGATCCCGATCGTTTTGACATCACCCGCGACACCGCCAAGAGCATCGCCTTCGGCGCCGGGCCGCATTATTGCGCCGGGGCGTTCGCCTCGCGCGCGATGGTGGCCGACGTCGCGCTGCCCTCGATCTTCAAGCGGCTGAAGAACTTGCGGCTCGATGCCGCGGAGCCGGTGCGGATCGGCGGCTGGGCGTTTCGCGGCCTGCTCAATCTGCCGGTGATCTGGGACGCGTCAGCGCATTGATCGCCCAGCTCGCCGGCTGGATTTTGTTCGACGCGTTTTCTTCACGCGAACCGGCACCCACCCACGGATCAAGTCCGAGGGCATGCTTCGCTCGAAAACGCCATGGAATACATGTGATCAAATCCGCAATGGCGCTTCGGCTTAATTGCTGCCGTCATCGAAGCTCTGCTAAAAAATGCGCCTGAAAAAGGGAGTGTGCAGTGGCCGATGATGCAGTACGGCAGGGGCGAGCGGGTCAGCAGGGGCCGCGTGGCGAGCCCGGACGTCCGGGGCCGCAAGGCCATCCCGGCCGGCCCGGGCTCGAAGGCCCGCGCGGCAAGGCCGGCCCTCCGGGCAAGCCCGGTCCGGCCGGCAAGCAAGGCCCGAGAGGCGAGGCCGGTCCGCAAGGCAAGCCGGGCGAGCGAGGCGAAGCCGGGCCGCGCGGCGAGGCCGGACCTCCCGGGCAACTGCCCTCGATCGAACAGGTGATGCCGTGGCTGCATCTGATTTTCGACGCCTGGGAAGATCATCGCCGCATGCGCGAACAGGAGGCCGCGGCGCACGCCGCGCTGGCCGAATTGCCCGCCGATGACGACGGCGAAGGCGAAGGAGATGAAGACGAGCGCCGCGAGAAGAAAAAGAAGAAGCGCAAGGACAGGAAGTGATCGCGCGATCGGTCCCAATCGCGGATCCCGCTTCCTGATCTCTTTCGGCTAGCCCTGATCCGGCCGTCGCGCGCGGCCGATCATGATCCGGCGCATCACAAAATACCACAGCGTGCCGGCGATCGCGCCGCTGATTGCCGTAATCGCGATGTTGGCGGTGTCGAATACGCCGCTCCACAGCAGCATGCCCGCCGTCCAGAACACGGCGAAAAAGGCCGCGCTCCATTTCAGTCCGGTGGTGGCATTCATGGCGTTCTCCGAAGGCCTGTACATCCGGCCATCATGAACGCCGTCGCTTCATAGCACCGTGAGCCACATCACGCCGGAGGTTGATGCGGCGCGGTCAGCCGAACCGCTGCCGCGAACGTTCCCTCGCCTTCTCGGCCTCGATCTCGCGGTCGCGCGCCGGCGCGTTGGTCTGCAGCGAGGCCAATAGCCGCCGGGCGCTGTCGGCGACTTCCGACACCGCGCGGTTGAACGCCTCGGCATTGGCCTGCGATGGCGAGTTGAAGCCGGACAGTTTTCGCACGAACTGAAGGGCCGAGGCGTGGATTTCCGCATGGGTCGCCGGCGGCTCGAAATTGAACAGCGTCTTGATGTTGCGGCACATGATTTGCTCCTCCCCACCGAACGGCATGGCGTTCGGTCGCGCCTCTCGAGGACGATCGGCGCGCCGATAATCCGACATTGCCGCCCTATTTTGTCATAGAATAGCGCGCAAATTCACCCCGCGTCGCCGCGCCGACGACGGCAAAAAGCGAGTTCCACCATGGCCCATGTCGTTTACAAGATCGTGCAGCATGACGGCGGCTGGGCCTATACCGTCGACGGCGTGTTTTCGGAGCCGTTCCCGAGCCATGCCGCGGCGCTTGCGGCGGCGAGGCGCGCCGCCGCCGAACAGCGGGTGCCCGGCCGCACCGAGGCGATCCAATACGAGACCGCCGACGGCAAATGGCATACCGAGACCGCCGCTGGCAACGACCGGCCGGAGACCGAAATCGAGGACGCGCCGTAGCGCGCGTTCAGAACGGAACCGGCGCGCCGAGCCGCTCGAAGAAGGCGCGCCCCTTGCCGGTGAGGCGCAGCGCGCGCGGGATTTGACGCGGCGCGACGCATTTTGCCTCGACCAGCCGCCGCATCACCGCATTGGGAAAGGCTCCCGCCAGATGCGGCACGCGCTCGGTCCAGTCGTTGCACAGGCGAAAATGCGGCGCCCGCGCCGGCCTGAAATCGATCTTTTCGGACTTGCACCAGGCAAGCCCCACCGCCGTGACAGTGCCGGCACGATCCTCGATGCGAACCAGCTTGCGGCGGACCAGCGTCTCGCCCAGCAACACGCCGAGTTGGCCGGCGAGATGGCTATAACAGGTTCGCGATTGTCGCAGCGGCTCGCACGGCAGCGAGCGTTTGCGATCGGCTTTGGCCGCCAGATCGACCAGGCTCTCGATCAGCGCCGCCACGTCGTCATCGGCCACCCGGTAATATCTGAACCGGCCTTGCGCCCACACCGACAGCACGCCTGCGTCGACCAGCTTTTGCAGATGCGCGCTCGCGCTCTGCGGCGAGATGCCGGCAACCGAGGCCAGTTCGCCGGCCGGCATCGCCTTGCCGCCCGCAAGCGCGCTCACGATCGCCTCGCGCGCGGGATCGCCGAGCGCTTCCGTGATCCGGGAAAAGCCGGATTGGACCGTTTGGTGAAGTGCGGTCATGGGGGCTCCTTGAACGGACCTCCGGGTCGCCTTCCTGGCGGATGCAGGCCGTCGCACATTTCAGAATTTCATGAAACGACATCCGGCATGTGGGTGCGATCCTCGCCGAAATCAACGCAAGCGAGGAGTCCATCATGACCGACCGAAACCTCCATTCGACGACATCCGGTTCCATCGCGGATCGGGCGCAAATCGAGCGCATTTACAAATTGTGGGATGACGCGCTGGGGCGCAGGGACCTCGATGCCGCGCTGGCGCTCTATGCCGACGATGCCTCGATCGAAAGCCCACTGGTGCAGCAGCTGATGAAGACCCCCAAAGGCATCGTGCAGGGCAAGGATCAATTGCGGGAATTCATCACGCGGGTTTTCCGCAATCCGCCGCCACAGCGGAAACGCTTCCGCACCGGCTTCTTCACCGATGGCCGCACGGTCACGTGGGAATATCCGCGCGCCACGCCGGATGGCGGCCAGATGGACCTGGTGGAGGTCATGGAAATCGAAAACGGATCGATCAGCCGGCACAGGGTTTACTGGGGCTGGTACGCGCTGGGTCTTCTGAAGCAGCATTGAACGAGAATTTTATCGCGGCGATCCGGCTTGGCCTTGGGATCGCCGCGCGCGGCGTGGTAGACTTGTATCCCAGCGGCCCCGGACCAGCGGCTGCATTTGGGAGAAACACCATGGGGATTTCGCGTGCGGCGCTTTCGGCTGGGTTTGCGGTTGTTCTTGCAATGACGTCATTCGCGGCGCTGGCGGCCGACTATCCCGCACCGAAGCAGGGCGACTGGACGGCCCGCGACTTCAAGTTCCACTCCGGCGAGACCATGCCGGAACTGCGGCTGCATTACACCACGGTCGGCGATCCCTCCGGCCAGCCGGTGCTGGTGCTGCACGGCTCGGGGGGATCGGCGGCGAGCATGCTGACGCCCGGCTTCGCCGGCGAGCTGTTCGGCCCCGGCCAGCCGCTCGATGCGTCGAAATATTTTATCATCATTCCCGACGGCATCGGCCATGGCCACTCGTCAAAGCCGTCGGATGCGATGAAGACGGCATTTCCAAAATATGATTACACCGACATGGTCGACGCGCAGTACCGGCTGGTCACGGAGGGCCTCGGGATCAGGCATCTGCGGCTGGTGATCGGCAATTCGATGGGCGGCATGCACACCTGGCTGTGGGGCGAACGCTATCCGCAGATGATGGACGCGCTGATGCCGATGGCGTCGCAGCCGACCGCGATGGCGGCGCGCAACTGGATCTTGCGCCGGATGATGATCGAGACCATCCGCAACGATCCCGACTACAAGGGCGGCAATTACACCGAACAGCCCAGGATGATGAAATACGCCATCGGCGCCTACCGCTTCGCTTCCGCCGGCGGCACGCTGGCCTATCAGATGCAGGCGCCGACCGCCGAGAAAGCCGACAAGATGGTCGACGATCAGCTGACGCTGCCGGTCACCGCCGATGCCAACGACTATATCTATCAATGGGACGCTTCGCATGATTTCGATCCCTCCGAGCGGCTGGACAAGATCAAAGCCGTGGTGCTTGCAGTCAACGCCGCCGATGACGAGCGCAATCCGCCGGAGACCGGCGTCACCGAAGCCGCGATCAAGCGGATCAAGAACGGCAAGATCTATCTGATCCCCGCCAGCGCCGAGACGCGCGGCCACCTCACGACAGGTAATGCGAAATTCTACGCCGATAAACTGCGCGAATTGCTGCAGACCGCGCCGCAGCGCACGATGTGAGGTTAACAGTGTGAGGACGTGGCCCGCACGATGAGCATGCGATGTCGGCCACCAGCTTTCGCAAGATAGCGCCCGGCCTTCCCGGCGCGATCGAGGGCTCGCATCAGGGCCACGCGGATTTTCGCGCGGGAAAGCGCATCTTCGCGACGCTCGGCTATCCCGATGCGAACGGGGGCATGGTGAAGCTGACGCCGGAACAGCAGTCGGTGCCGGTTGCCGCCGCCTGGAACAATGTCGCGCCAAAGGACAAGCCGACCGCTCGCAAAAAGTGCTAACGCAGGTTTGCCGCGTTCGTAGTCATCTTTGCAGCCTTGGCTATTTCCTGAGCGTCAGGACGCGCGTTGCGATTTCGCATCGCATCAATTTCATCATGTGCTCTATCAGCTTATTTTTTGAGCGTGCATCCGCCGCGCGAACGAGGCCTAATCCCTGCAATCGCAGGATTCGCCGCGTCGTCGGCGATGAAAATGCAAAACGCGTGGAGGATCGCATGCGACGGTGGACGCCGATCGTTTTGCTGGCGGGCTTGTGCGGTTTGACCGGCGCGGCCTTCGCCTTCGACAACGGGCAATATGAAAACGTGCCGCCCGATATCCGCGCCTGGTTCAAGGGCGTGATCGCCCCGAACGGCGTGCCCTGCTGCGACATCGCCGACGGCCATCGCACCGAATACGAGTTTCGCGAAGGCGGCTATTGGGTGCCGATCGAAGGCCAGTGGATGCCGGTGCCCGCGCACGCCGTGATCCGCGACCGCGGCAATCCGGTCGGCGAAGCCGTGGTGTGGTACGTGCATCATCGCGGTGGCATCATCATCAGCTGTTTTGTTCCTGCCGACGCGGTCTGAGTTTTGCAGCCTGCGGCGAAACATGGCGTGATCGCGCGGCTCATGTTACGCCCGCTGGATGTCACCCGATCTGCAAGCCGATCCTTCCGCCATCCCGCGCGCGGTGATGCGCTGGGTGCTCGCCGCCTTCTATGTGGCGGCCGGCATCGCGCATTTGGTGGCGCCCGAGGCGCTGCTTGCGATCACGCCATCCTGGCTGCCGTTCGCGCCGAGGGTGATTTTCGCGACCGGCCTGTGCGAACTGGCGGGCGCGCTGGCGCTGGTGACGCGGCCGCTGCGCCGGTGGGCAGGCGTTGCGCTCGCGGCCTATGCGCTCTGCGTCTGGCCGGCGAATTTCAAGCATGCGGTCGACGGGATCGACCTGCCTCATATCTCGAGCAGCTGGCTGTATCACGGGCCCCGGCTGGCGTTTCAGCCGGTCCTGATCTGGTGGGCGCTCTATTGTGCCCGCGTGATCGATTGGCCGTGGCGCAGGAATCGGAAAGGATAGAAAGGATAGCAAGCAATAGGCGGTGGCCGCCGCTTCCTGGCGATGCTAGACTCTTTCTCGTCACGACGCCCTCTTTCCGGAGACCGCCCTTGACCGATCTTGCACCTTGCGACCTCGCCGCGATCTACCCGAAACCCACGCCGCGCGTGATCGCGAAGGCGCGGCCGGCGATCGACGCCCATGCCAGAAAATTCATCGCCATGTCGCCGTTCTGCGTACTGGCCACGTCCGGCGCCGACGGCAGCGTCGATGCCTCGCCGCGCGGCGGCAATCCCGGCTTTGTCAGTGTCACCAGTCCGAACGAGCTGCTGATGCCGGACCGTTCCGGCAACAACCGGATCGACAGCTTTCGCAATATCGTCGAGGGCTCGGGTTTTGTGCATCTGGTGTTCTTCGTGCCCGGCATCGACGAGACGCTGCGCGCCGGCGGGCGCGGCAAGCTATCGGCGGATCCGGAGCTGCTGGCATCGATGGTCGAGTTCGGCAAGCCGCCGCGCGCGGTGCTGCGGATCGACGTCAGCGAGGTCTATTTCCACTGCGGCAAGGCGCTGATGCGTTCAAAGCTCTGGTCGGCGGAGACGCGGGTCGAGCGCACCGTGATGCCGAGCATCGGCGAAGTAATCCACGACCAGACCGGCCTTGGCGAACGCGAAAGCCAGGACGTGATTTACGCGCGTTACCAGACGCAGCTTTAGAGGGGCGTGAGTTAGTTCGTGTCCCGGACGCGGTGCAGCGTTCTTACGCTGCTCCGCAGAGCCGGGACCCACCCGCAAACCGCAGCACCCGTGGACCCATCCGGGGAACGGCCTCAGCTCTCGCTGTCGCTCTTCAGGCCACCCACGTGCTTCTGGGTGTAGAGCTCAAGCCCGATACGGTTGATCAGGTCGAGCTGGGTTTCGAGGAAATCGATGTGATCCTCCTCGTCCTTCATCAGGCGCTCGAACAGGTCGCGCGAGACGTAATCCTTGACGCCATGGCAATAGGTTGCCGCTTCCTGGTAGAGCGCGCGGGCCGCGACCTCGGAAGCGAGGTCGCACTCGATGATTTCCTTGACGTTCTGGCCGATCCGCAAGGGATCGAGCACCTGCATGTTGGGGAAACCGTCGAGGAACAGGATGCGGTCGGTGAACTTGTCGGCGTGCTCCATCTCCTCGATGGATTCCTTGCGCCAGACCTTGGCCATCTCCAGCAGGCCCCAATTGTTCAGGACCCGGTAGTGCAGCCAGTACTGGTTGATGGCGGTAAGCTCGCTGCGCAGACCCTTGTTGAGGTAATCGATGACTTTTGGGTCGCCCTGCATGACACGCTCCGGCTTTTGAGGCCGTAGGTCGGCCCCGATTAATTTAGAATCCTTCTAAATCAGATTACCAACGAGCGCAACCCTTCTGCCGAAATGGCAAAAGATCACAAGAATCCAACGATTTAGAGGTAAATCAGGCGGCCGCCAGGCGGAGATCAATTTGGCCGGAGTCGGCATGACCGTGCGAGTCGGCATGAACAGCGCTATGCGGGCAGCCGGAGCAGCAGGCCTTGGCGCAGGCGCCCAGCGCCTCATCGATAATGCCCTTGATGGTGCGCGCGCAGCGGCCGCATTCGGCGCTGCAGCCGAGACAGCCATAGATCTGCTTGGCATTCCGGGGGAGGTCTTCCGCGCCATTGACCGCACTGCGGACATCGTGGTCGGTCAGGACGTTGCAGGAACAAACGATCATAAAACGGCGGGGCTCTTCAGTGACGCGGTATCCTCATCAATATGCAAGACGACGATCGGATGCAAAAGGAAAAACCGCGTTTTGAAGCAATTCCAAACTGCCGTAGTTAATCTAGAATGGCTCTAAAGTGGCTGCGGCGCAGGCATAAAAGCAATTTGCCCCGATTTGCCTTGGCGTGCCGAGACCACCTTACGAGATCACCTTACGAGACAACTTCAATCGCTGCCGCCGCCCCCGCCGCTATCGCTGCCGCCGCCCCCGTCGCTGCCGCCCCCGCTATCGCCGGCGCCGGCCGAATGGCCCGAGCCGGCATCATGGCCGCCTCCGCCGTGATGCTGTCCGCTGTCTGCGATGTTGTAGACGGCATCGCTCGACCAGGAATGATCGCCGGACCGCCGGCGCGCCGCACCGCGTCTGCTCCGCCGCGTCGCCAGCCATGCCAGAGATCCGAGCACCGCGACCATGATCGCCATTTGCAGCGTCGCCGCCGACATGAAATCTCACCTGTCCGAAATGTAAGGAAACACGGCGAATTGTGCGCCGCAGAGCGAACTGCGTCGGCCCTGACTGGTCGTCAAATATGGCCTTCCCGTTCATTGATCATTCAAGCGGAATGTGGAACTTTCGCGCGGACAGACCGCTTTATTCGCTGTCCGTGCCCTATGAGAAAGGTGAAGCCATGAGGAAAACATTGATGGCGCTTGCTGCCGTGTCCACCCTGGCCATATCGGCCATCGTGGCGCCTGCGCCAGCCCACGCGCAGCGCGGGGTCGGCGCCGCGATCGCCGGCGGCATCATTGGCGGCGCTATTGTCGGCGGCGCGCTGGCCGGTCCCGGCTATTACGGCCCTGGTTATGGTTATTACGGTCCGGGATATGGCTATTACGGTCGCCCGGCCTATGTCGTCGGCCCCGGCTATGACGGCCCTTGCTACTGGCAGCGGCAGCGTTTCTGGGACGGCTATGGCTGGCGGATTCGCAACGTAAGGGTTTGCGGTTGAAGCCGTTCACCTTGATTAAATCAGCACTGGCGTCCCCGGATACGGCCTGTTTCCGGGAATGCCGCCGCAAGTTGGCCTGAAAAAACCGTTTTTTCGGCCGAGAAGTCGCGCGGCGTTTACTTTCGATTGACTGTTGTGCGCTTTTTAGCGAGACGGCCAGCCTCGAATACGGCGTGTGAGTAAACCTTAAACCCGGCGCAACGTGAGGCGCCATCTCCAGGAGAGCCCTAGACATGAAGATGACATTTGCTGCCATTGCCGCGATTGCGACCATCGCCGTCGGTTCGCTGGCGACGACCCCCGCCAGCGCCCAGCGCGGCCTCGGCGCCGCCGTGGCCGGCGGAATCATCGGTGGCGCGATTGTCGGCGGCGCGATCGCTTCCAGCCGTCCGGCTTATGGCGGCCCGGTGTATGTGGAAGAAGGCGCTCCTCCGCCCTGCCGCTGGGTACGCGAGCGCTTCTGGGACGGTTACAATTGGCGCTTCCGTCGCGTCGAGGTCTGCGACTAAGCTGACCGCACGCGCCTGAGTTCAGAACCCGGCTGGAAATTCCAGCCGGGTTTTTTGTTTGGCGTCATCCAGACTCGGCCCTCATCCTGAGGAGCGGCGTCTTCGCCGCGTCTCGAAGGATGGCCACAACACTCGGGGCCCATGGTTCTCCCGGCGATGCGAAGCATCGTCCGGAGACGGCGCAAGCGCGCCTCCTCACCATGAGGGTGGTGATCGCTAGTGCGCTGAACTCATCGAACGCAGCACCGCTTCGCTCGGCCAGCAATCGACTTTCAAGCCGGCCGATTTCTGGTACGCGCCAAGCGCGGCCCGCGTCAGCATTCCAGCCTTGCCGTCGAGCTTGTCCTTGTAAAGCCCAAGCCGCGTGAGTTGGCGCTGCATCGCCTCGACATCCGCGCTGCGCAATTGTTTGGAGGCCGACCACGGCGTCGCGAATGGAAGCGGACTGGTCATGCGATCGCTGAGATGGCCGACGTAAAGCACATAGAGATCGGAAAAATTGTATTCCTTGATGACGAAGTAGTTCTTGGTGGTCAGGAAGGCCGGACCCGCGATGCCCTCGGGCTGCAGCAGCGAGGCTGGCTGCGCTTGTTCCTGCGCGCTGAGCTTTTGTCCGCGCACCGGCACAAAGCCTTCGCGCAGCCATTGGCCGATCGGCTTTGTCACTTCGGGCACGCCTTGCGTGCAATCGACGCTTGCCGGCGCCTGCACCTCGTAGGCCCAGCGCAAGCCGGGCTGCCAGCCCTTGTCGACCAGTTGCGCCGCGGCCGAGGCCAGCGCATCCGGCACCGAATGCCAGAGATCGACGTGGCCGTCGCCGTCGAAATCGACGCCGTGCTTGTAATATTCCGACGGCAAAAATTGCGTCAGGCCAACCGCGCCACCCCAGGACGAACGAAATTCCTTGCGCGTCACCACGCCCTCGCCGAGGATCTTCAACGCCAGCACGAATTCGTTGCGATAGGTGTCCTTGCGCCGGCCGACATAGGCCTGCGTCGCCAGCGCGCGGACCGCGTCATAAGGCAGCGTGTAGCGGCCGTAATCGGTCTCGCGGCCCCAGATCGCGAGCACGATGGTGCCGGGCACGCCGAAACGTTGCTCGATGCCGCTCAACGCCGTGCCGTATTTCTGCATCAGCCGCTGGCCCTCTTCGGCGAGCTTGGCGATGGCCGCTTCCCTGATGTAGTCGGAAGGCACCTGCACGAACTCGGCCTGCGAAGGCGCGCCGGTCGCGGGGCGACCGGGCAGGATCAGATCCGGCAGTTTGTAATCCGGCTCGAGCCCGCGGGTTTCGTTTTCGAACGTCGTTTTCGAAACGCCGGCGGCCTGCGCGTCGGGCCATAACGACGCGATGAATTGCGTAAAGGCGGCGTCGGCGGCGGAAGCATCGGGAGCGCAGGCCAACAGCAGCAGCCCGACACCGATTGTTGGGACGAGAAATTTAAACAAGTCGCTCACGCCCCGCTCAGATCGAAGCGCCGATCGATGCGTTCGAGGCGCACGTCCACCCGATCAAGTCGGTTCGACCTCGCGGCGTACTGATCTTCAAGATCGCCGACCCGTTGCTTGATCTCGCGAATATCGTCGCGCGCGTCATCGGTCGCGCCTCGGACGTGGCGTAGATGTTCCAGAACGATGTCGTCCGGCTCAGTCATACTGGAAAGCTATCATGCCGGCTATCGGCTGGAAATGCCGGACCGCCGAGCTCGCTCACTTCACCGCGACGATAAAAATCCGTGGAAACCGCAGCAGCACCTTGCCGTCGGCCTGCGGTAGATAGGCTTCCGCGATGCGTTTGGTGTATTCGGCGACATATTGCTTGCGCTCGGGCGGCTCAAGCGGATCGACGAACGGCCGCATGCCGGTGCCCTTGACCCATTCCACCACGCCGGCGGCATCGTCGAGCACGTGGTTGTAGATCGTGTGCCAGACGTCCAGCCGGCTACACAGCGGACTCAACGCGTCATAGTAACCGCCGGGCGTCGGCAGGACGTCGCGGGCGCGCGCTTTCTCGGCCAACTGCTGTCGCCACGGCCCGGTTTTGGCGACCTCGCGCAACAGCACATGCACCGGCTCATCGAGATTATCCGGCATCTGCACCGCGAGCACGCCACCTTGCGGCAACGCGCCGAGCAGCCGCTGCAATTGCTTGAGATGGCCGGGCACCCACTGGAAGATCGCGTTGGCGAACAGCACGTCGGTTTTTTCCGGCGGCGCCCAGTGCGAAATGTTGGCTTCGATGAACTTTTGGGCGGGCAATCTTTCGCGCGCCTGGCGCAGCATGTCGGCAGACGTATCGATCCCGATCACCTCCGCCTGCGGCCAGCGTTTTACCAGCAGCTCGGTCGAATTGCCCGGCCCGCAACCGATATCGACCACCTTGCGCGCGTCGGCGATCGGGATTTGCGCCAGCAGGTCGCGAGACGGCCGCGTCCGCTCGTCCTCGAATTTGAGATATTGCTGTGCGCTCCAGTCGGCCATTGCAGCTCCCTCGACGGTTCTCTCAGCAGTTCTCCTGGCGACTCCCCAACTACCGCGTCAGCTTCTTGTACTTGACCCGGTGCGGGATGATCGCGTCCTGGCCCAGCCGCCGCATCTTGTCTTTCTCGTAGTCCTGGAAATTGCCCTCGAACCATTCGACGTGGCTTTCGCCCTCGAACGCCAGGATGTGGGTGGCGATGCGGTCGAGGAACCAGCGGTCATGGCTGATGATGACGGCGCAGCCGGCAAAATCCTCCAGCGCCTCTTCCAGCGCCCGCAGCGTATCGACGTCGAGGTCGTTGGTCGGTTCGTCGAGCAGCAGCACATTGGCGCCGGATTTGAGCATCTTGGCCAGATGCACCCGGTTGCGCTCGCCGCCCGACAGGCTGCCCACCTTCTTCTGCTGGTCGGCGCCCTTGAAATTGAACGACGAGCAGTAACCGCGCGAGTTCACTTCCCTCTTGCCGAGCAGGATCTGCTCGTTGCCGCCGGAGATTTCCTCCCACACCGTCTTCTTGCCGTCGAGATCGTCGCGCGACTGGTCGACATAGCCGAGATGCACCGTCTCGCCGATGGTGATCGAACCCTTGTCCGGGGTCTCCTGCTTGGTGATCATCCGGAACAGCGTGGTCTTGCCGGCGCCGTTGGGGCCGATCACGCCGACGATGCCGCCGGGCGGCAGCTTGAAGGTGAGGTCGTCGATCAGTTCGCGATCGCCAAAACCCTTGCTGAGGTTTTCGAAGTCGACCACGTTGTCGCCAAGCCGCTCGGCCACCGGAATGGTGATCTGCGCGGTCTGGGTCTGCTTTTCGCCGGCCTGCTTCAACAGCTCCTCATAGCGCTGGTAGCGCGCCTTGGACTTGGCCTGGCGCGCCTTCGGCGAGGACGCGATCCATTCCTGCTCGCGCGCCAGCGTCTTCTGATGCGCGGCATCCTCGCGGCCTTCCTGTTCGAGACGCTTCTGTTTCTGCACCAGCCACGCCGAGTAATTGCCCTCGTAGGGAATGCCCTTGCCGCGATCGAGTTCGAGGATCCAGCCGGTGACGTTGTCGAGGAAGTAGCGGTCGTGGGTCACGATCAGGATCGCGCCGGGATAATTGCGTAAGTGGCCTTCGAGCCATGACACCGACTCGGCGTCGAGATGGTTGGTCGGCTCGTCCAGCAGCAGCAGTTCGGGCTGGTCGAGCAACAGCTTGCACAGCGCGACGCGGCGGCGCTCGCCGCCGGAGAGTTTTGTGACGTCGGAATCGTCGGGCGGGCAGCGCAGCGCGTCCATCGCCTGGTCGACCTTGCTGTCGAGATCCCAGAGGCCGGCGGCCTCGATCTCGTCCTGCAGTTTGGTCATCTCGTCGGCGGTTTCCTCGGAATAGTTCATCGCCAGTTCGTTGTAGCGATCGAGGATCGCCTTCTTCTTGGCGACGCCGAGCATCACGTTCTCGCGCACAGTCATGCTGGCGTCGAGCTGCGGCTCCTGTTCGAGGTAGCCGACGCGGGCGCCCTCGGCCACCCAGGCCTCGCCATTATATTCCTTGTCGAGGCCGGCCATGATCCGCAGCAGGGTCGATTTGCCGGAACCGTTGACACCGAGCACGCCGATCTTGGCGTCCGGGTAGAACGACAGATGGACGTTATCGAGCACCTTCCGGGTCGGGTAGCTCTTGGTCAAACCCTGCATGAAATAGACGAACTGACGAGCCATTCGCGATCCCTGGAAACCGGTGCATTTGAGGAAATTTGCTGCCGCTGATGTAGCCGCGCGGCCCTCAAAGGGCAACCGCGGCCCCTCGTTTTCCTTCCGTTCACCACGGATCATTACGGGACCGACACCATGTGTGCGCCCGATCACTGCAATTGAAACCTTCTTTTAATAAATCGGGCCAAAGCTCGTTCCAGCACCGGAAAAGGCGCATCTCATGCGGCAAAAGCCGCCAGCGAACAGCAGGTCCGCGTCATGACGATGATCACTTCAGATACTCTGGCAGCGCCCCGCCACGACGGGCATTCCGGCTTCCTCGCCGAGATCCGCAGCTTCTGGCGCCAGTTCTTCGCCCGGGCATTCGACCCCTACCGGCCGGAGCTGCATTACATGCGCGGCCCCGGACCCGCCTGCCGCGCCAAGCAGATGGCGATCTCGCCGCAGGTGCAGGTCATGCTGACCGAAATCCGCGCCGCCAAGGCGCAGAGAGCCTCGGCCTCGCTGTAATCACGGACGTTTTTACTTTCGCAGGGCTTTTTAGAGCCCAGGCGCTTGCGCGCCTGAACGTGCCGCGCGACCATGGCGACCTTCGCGGCGGCCGGTTTCCCGCCGTCCCATCGCCATGAACGGACTTTGCCATGACGCGGCTGCGCTGTGCCATCCTCGACGACTACATCAATCTCTCCCAAACCATCGCCGACTGGTCCGGGGTCAAGGATCGCGTCGACATCACCGTGTTCAACCAGCCGTTCGCCTCGCAGGCCTCGGCCGCCGAGGCGCTCAGGGATTTCGAGATCATCTGCGCGATGCGCGAGCGCACACCGTTCCCGCGCACGCTGTTTGCGGCCTTGCCGAAGCTGAAGCTCCTGATCACATCGGGCATGCGCAATGCCGCGATCGATATGGAAGCCGCCAAGGAGCACAAGGTGACCGTGTGCGGGACGGCGTGGGGCAAGGATCCCACCGCGCCGCTGACCATGGGCCTGATCCTGGAGCTGACCCGCAATATCGGCCGCGAGAATGCGCGGATGCATGCCGGCGAACCGCTGCAGAAATTCGTCGGCATGGAGATCGAGGGCCGCACGCTCGGCGTGCTCGGGCTTGGCAAGCTCGGCACCAAGGTTTCAAAACTGGCGCAGGCCTTCGGCATGAACGTGATCGCCTGGAGTCCGAATTTGACGCCGGAGAAGTGCAAGGAGGTCGGCGTCGGCTACGTCTCCAAGGAGGAGCTGTTCGCAACCGCCGACATCATCACGATCCATGTCGTGCTCGGCCCGCGCTCGCGCGGACTGGTCGGCGCGGCGGATCTGGCGCGCATGAAGCCGTCGGCCTACATCGTCAACACCGCGCGCGGGCCGATCATCGACGAGGCGGCGCTGTTGAAGGTGCTGCAGCAAGGCAGGATCGCGGGCGCCGGCATCGACGTCTATTCGGTGGAACCGCTGCCGGTCGACAGCCCGTTCCGCAAGCTGGACAACGTCGTGCTGACGCCGCATCTCGGCTACGTCACCGGCGACAGTTTTCGCAATCACTACAGCCAGATGGTCGACGGCATCGACGCCTGGTTCAAGGGCGAGCCGAAACAGCGGCTGGCGTAGTTAACCACGCGTGCTTCCGTCATCCTGAGAGCCTGACCGAAAAAGAAAGTTGAGTGATTCCAGCCCGTTGTGATTCCTTCGTGTTTGCGAAGACTCGAGGGAGCACACAACATGTGTTGGACCGAAATCACCCGTGAAC
>Ga0068856_100002830_pt1 | contig 17768 bp, 18 predicted proteins | sample KBSCornC62_FD_66595 | JGI IMG/M metagenome (GOLD analysis project Ga0068856, IMG submission 66595) | Corn rhizosphere microbial communities from Kellogg Biological Station, Michigan, USA - KBS Corn C6-2 | ecosystem: Host-associated > Plants > Roots > Rhizosphere > Soil ...
GCGACCGGGTCGATCGGCTCGACCTCGCCGCGGTAGCGCGGCGCGGCGCGCGCGTCGAGAAGTATACTTTGCGGCATCGCGAGCAGTTCCTTCAGCGTGTCGCTGTACACGATCTGGCTCGCGTCGTACGCCACGTTCACCGTCGTCGGCGTGCGTTTCGGCGTCTCGCTGCCGAGCGGCAGCCCGGCGGCGACCCAGGCCTGCAGGCCGCCGTCGAGCACGGCCACGTTGCGCTCGCCGACCAGGCGCAGCATCCACCACAGGCGCGCGGCCGCGAGCGCGCCGTTCGCGGCATCGTACGCGACCACCGCAAGCCCGGGCTTCCAGCCCCAGCGGCCGAGCGTGGTCGAGAACGCCGCCGCATCGGGCAGCGGATGACGTCCCAGGCCGGTCTTGCCGAGGTCCGCCAGATCGCGGTCGAGATCGGCGTAGACCGCGCCCGGGATGTGGCCTTGCGCGTAGTCGCGCGCGCCGCGCGCCGCGTCGGCGATGTCGAAGCGGCAGTCCACCACCAGCACGTTGTCGCGCAGGATCTTTTCCTGCAGTGCGTGCGGTGCGATCAGGGCAGCGGATGTCATGTGGTCGTCTCCAGGCGGCGCGCGAGGCTCAACAGCATGGCGGCGGTCGCGCCCCAGATGTTGTGGCCCCGGAATGGGAAATCGTGGATCTCGCGCGGACGGCCGCGCCATTCGATGCGGCGGCTCTTGAGATTGCGCGGGTCGAGGAAAAACGCGAGCGGCGCCTCGAACACGGCAGCGACCTCGCGCGGATCGGGTACGGAGCGGTAGCCCGGATCGAGTTCCGCCACGACCGGCGTGACGTTGTAGCCGCTGATCGTCTCGAAGCGATCGAGAAACCCGAACGGACGCACCAGCGCCGGCGCGATGCCGACCTCCTCGAACGTCTCGCGCAGCGCCGCGGCGACCGCGTCGGTGTCGTCGGGCTCGATCGCACCGCCGGGGAAACTCACCTGGCCCGCGTGTTGCGACAGGTGCGCGGTCCGTTCGGTGAACAGAACGCTCGGCCCCTCGCTGCGCGGAATCAGCGCGACCAGTACCGCTGCCGGGCGGCGCACGGCGTCGCCGAGCACGTCGCGCAGCTCGGCATGGTTCCACCCGGGCCCGGCCGGCGGATCGTGCAGCGGCCGAACGGCCTGCGCCACGCGCGCGAACAGGAGCTCGTTCGCGGGCAGCGCGCTCACGGAGCTGATGCTGCCAGGCGCTGCGGTAGCACCTCGTCCATCAGGCGCCGCCGCTCGGCATCGCTCATGCCGAGCCAGCGCGCGATTTCGTCTCCGGTGCGGCCGCAACCTTCGCACAATCCACGCGCGTCCAAATGGCAGACGCCGATGCACGGCGTCAGTATGGGCAGCTTGGGCACGGGGACAGCCATGGTCGGATTAGAGTTTCCTTAACATTCTTGCTAGATTAGCGCCAATTCCTGCAGTGAAATCTCGATGTTGGCTCTGGCCACCAAGGTCGTCTCCGATTACGGCAAGGTCCTGGCCCAGGTGCAACCCGGGCTGCAAGGCCTGCCCGAATCGTTGCTGCCGCACTCCAAGGTGCAGATCCGCAACGCGATTTTCATGCTGCTCGAGAATCTGGAGCCGGAACACACCGCTCTCAAGGAGAGCCTGGCGCGTGGCTACGTCTACCTCGCCCAGTTCATACCCGATGGCGACGCCGTCGTGCTGGCGCAAGGCTCCGCGGCAAACCACAGCGTAATCAATTCCAGCAGCGAGCCCGCGATGCGCCTGATCAATCGCATCAAGGTCGACATGGAGCGGGCGCTGGAAGAACTGCATGCGTTCGGCGGGTACGGGGCGCCGAAGTAAACCAACCATCGTCATACCGGGGGCGCCGCAGGCGGAACCCGGAATCCAGGGACTTTCCGCCCCTCAAGCGAAAAGCGCCGCTTTCGCGGCGCTTTGCACGTTGTCGCAAGCAAGACGCTGGACCCCGTATCGCCGGCCATCCATGGCCTGTACGGGGTGACGGCATCCTGCCGTCACTTCACGTCGATCAGCTTGATCTCGAACACCAGAGCCTCGTTCGGCCCGATGCGCGGCGGCTGGCCGCGTTCGCCGTACGCGAGTTCCGGCGGAACGAAGACCTGCCAGTGGTCGCCCTGGCGCATCAGCGGCAGCACTTCCTGCCAGCCCTTGATTACGTCGCCGACCTTGAAGTGCACCGGTTCGCCGCGCGCGAACGAGCTGTCGAACTCGAGGCCGTTCGCGAGCGAGCCGCGGTAATGCACGGTGACTTCGCTCTGAGCGGTCGGCTTCTTGCTGCCGGTGCCGTCTTCGATCACGCGGTACTGCACGCCGGAAGGCAGCGAGACGATGCCCTTCTTGGACTTGTTCTCGGCCATGAACTGCTGGCTCTTGGCCTTGTTCGCGCCCGCGAGCTTGTCGAATTCGCCCTTCGCCTGCGTGTACATCTGGTACTGCATGCGGCCGAGCAGGTCGTGCATCTGCTCTTCCGACACGGTCGGCTTGCGCTTGGCGTAGCCGTCCTGCATCGCCTGGATCACCTTGTTGATGTCGATGTCGATCTTGCGGTCGACGAAGTCTTCGCCGATCTGAAAACCGATCGCGTACGACAGGTTCGGCTTGTCCGCGGCGGTGATCGGCGCGGGAGGCGTTTGCTGGGCCTGGGCACCATTGGCCGCGGCTGCGCCGGTGGAAGCGCCAGCGGCGCCGCCCGGGTTCTGAGCGAAAGCGACACTGGCTGCGAGCAGCGCCGTCGCGGTGAATGACCAACGCAAAATCATGCAAAGACCTCCGAAAACCTGAACACGAGGAAAAATCTGCGGGAAAACCGTCGTGGGCGACCGGCTCGAATTCCGCGGGCCCGGAAACAGACCCCGTCGCAAAGCGCGCCATCTTACCTGAGCCCTGCCGCGGCAGCCAGCAGGCCTGCGGCGCATGGAACCGCAATGCAGCTGAACCGGGGCTGGCGGGCTTGCTATCCTACGCGGCCCTTCGCTGGAGACCCGAGCATGGCCTTCCGCAACCTGCTGACCGACGATCGCGACGGCGTACGCCGCATCACGATCAACCGCCCGGACAAGCTCAACGCGCTGAACCGCGAAACCATCGGCGAGCTCGACCTCGCCTTCCGCCAGGCCAAGGCCGACGACGCGGTGCGCGTGATCGTGCTCGCGGGCAGCGGCGAAAAAGCCTTCGTTGCCGGCGCCGACATCACGGAACTTGCGCAATTGACGCCGCAACAGGCGCAACAGTTCTCGCGTGCCGGGCAGCAGATGATGCTCGGCCTCGAACGCCTCGGGAAACCGGTCATCGCCCGCATCCAGGGTTTCGCGCTGGGCGGCGGCATGGAGCTCGCGATGAGCTGCCATCTGCGCATCGCGTCCGAAAAAGCGCGTTTCGGACAGCCTGAGATCAACCTCGGCGTGATTCCCGGATTCGGCGGCACGCAGCGCCTTCTGCGCCTGGCCGGCCGCACCGCGGCGCTGGAGCTGTGTCTGACTGGCGCGCAGATCGACGCCGCACGCGCGCAGGCGCTCGGCGTCGTCACGCGCGTGGTCGCGGCCGATCGCCTCGATGCCGAAGTCGATGCGCTCGCCGCGCAACTCGCCGCTTCCGCGCCGCATGCACTTTCCGGCGTGATCGACACGATCAACGTCGGCGGTGAAAGCGGCATCGACGTCGGGCTCGAATTCGAAACGCAGGCGTTCGCACTGTGCTGCGCGACCGCCGACATGCGCGAAGGCACGGCGGCGTTCCTGGAGCGGCGCAAAGCGAAGTTTACCGGGGCGTAACGTCTGCGCTCCCCCTCTCCCGCCGGCGGAGAGGGATGGGATGACAGTGGCGCGGCCGAAAGCTCGCCACGCGAACGCTGCAGCAACCTGACGCGCCACCCTCACCCGCGCCTTGCGGCGCGACCTCTCCCGCCGGCGGGAGAGGTGAACTGCCCGGCGGAAGCGGTGAAATGTTTTATTCGTGCGCGCCGCGGTATTTCTTCTCGCCCGCGGTCACGCGCACGGCGAGCCGGTTCTGCGCCGTCGGCAACGGACACGTCGCGAACGGGGTGAATGCGCAGGGCGGGTTGTAGGCCTTGTTGAAATCGATCGTCACCTTGCCGTCTTTCGGCGGCGTGGTGTAGACGAAACGGGCCGCGCCGTAGGTTTCCTTGCCGCTCGTCTTGTCCGCGAACACAAGGAAATATTCCGTGTCGCCCGGCGTCTCGATCACGGGCTCGACGCGGAACGTCTTGCCGTCGTGTTCGAACACCGCCGCACCCGGCACGACGACCTTCTCGACCTGGCCGATGATGTTGCTCTCCTCGACCTCATGCGGCGGGTCGTACGCTTCCCACTTCGCCTCGATGCGCCAGCTCGGGTCGATGTCGAAATTGTCGATACCGGCGAAATGCGCGCGCGTCGGCGCGGCGCTGTCCTTCACGCGCAAGCCGAACTTGTCGCCGCGCTTGACGAGATAGAAGTTCGCCGTGCCGAACGCGATCGTAGTCGGCTTTTCGTGGCTGTCGTCGAGCAGCTCCGCGCTCGCCGCCGTGGCGCCGTCGATCGTGGCCTTCGCTTCGGGCGCGAGCGCGATCGTGACTTTGCCCTGGCTCAGCGTGACCGTGCCGAGGTGCGCCGGCGCCGCCGCGATGACGATGTCGTTGTCCTTGGCCGAGCCGATGCGGTTCGCGCCGTCCTTGAGCCATTCAAGGCCGACGAGACTCAGCCATCCGTTCGGCGCCGTCAGGCGATCGAGGCGCTGCTTGCGCCAGGTTTCGATCGACTCGCGGTAGGCGGCCGCCGCGGCGGCCGGTTCGCCGGACACGCCGGCGGAACTCATGCCGACACCCGTTGCAACGACGGCGCCGATGAGCGCCGCAGCGAAGATCTGCATCGGAATACTCCTTTCATCGTATGCGTTTCAGCGACCGCGCAGGAACATCTTGTCCAGTTCCGCCAGCGGCAGCTGCACCCAAGTCGGCCGACCGTGATTGCACTGGCCGGATCGTTCGGTCGCTTCCATCTCGCGCAGCAGCGCGTTCATCTCCGGCAGCGTCAGGCGCCGGTTCGCGCGCACGGAACCGTGGCACGCCATGGTCGAGAGCACCTCGTTGCGGCTCTCCTCGACGCGTTGCGAGTCGCCGTGCGCGGCCAGATCCGCCAGCACGTCGCGCACCAGCGCCGACACGTCCGCGCCTTCGAGCAAGCCCGGATAGCGTCGCACGGTGATGCTTTGCGGCCCGCTGCGCACCAGATCGAAACCGAGTTCGGACAAGCGCGCCGCATGCTGCTCGGCGCACGCCGCTTCGCGTTCGCTGACCGCGATCGCGAGCGGCACGAGCAGCAGTTGCGCGCGGATGCCGTCGGCGGCCTGCGCAACCTTGAGCTTTTCATAAGTGATGCGTTCGTGCGCCGCGTGCATGTCGATCAGGACCAGGCCATGCGCGTTCTCCGCCAGCACGTACACGCCGGCAAGCTGCGCCAGCGCATAGCCCAGTGGCGGCACGTCATCCGTTGCCGCAGCATCGGACGGAAACGCCACGCCCGCGGGCATCGGCCGCAGCGCAGCCGGCACCTCGCCGAGCAGCGCCGCATAGCTCGCGAGCGGCTCGCGTACGCCGAGCGCAAGACCGGATTGCCCGCGCCACGGCGCTTCAGCCACCGACGGCCGGCTCGCCGCAGCGGCAACCAGGGTCGGCGCGATCGCCGCGCTGCCTGCGCGCGTCTCGGCCAGCGCCTCGTGCAGCGTGCGGTAGAGGAAATCGTGCACCAGGCGCGATTCGCGGAAACGCACCTCGGTCTTGGCCGGATGCACGTTGACGTCGACCGTTTCCGGCGCGAGTTCCAGGAACAACGCATACGCCGGATGGCGTCCGTGGAACAGCACGTCGGCGTAGGCCTGGCGCACGGCGTGCGTCACGACGCGATCGCGCACGAGGCGGCCGTTGACATAGAAGTACTGCTGGTCGGCCTGCGCGCGCGACGCGGTGGGCAATCCCACCCAACCTGCCAAGCGCATGCCGGCGCCGTGCTGGTCGACGCGCAGCGTCTGCGCCACGAAGTCGGCGCCGAAAATGTCGCCGAGACGCGTCTGCAACGACGCGGCGTCCGCCGCCGCACGCAGCAGGCGCGTCGGCTTGCCATTGTGGCTCAGCCGGAATTCCACGCGTCCCTGCGCCAGCGCGATCGCCTTGATCAACTCGTCGATGTGCTCGTATTCGGTGCGCTCGGCGCGCAGAAATTTGCGCCGTGCGGGCACGAGGTGGAACAGGTCGCGCACTTCCACCGTCGTGCCGAACGGATGCTGCGCCGGCCGCGGCGCTTGCGCGCGTGCGCCCTCGGACACGATCTGCCAGGCGTGCTCGGCGCCGCGCTCGCGCGACGTCAGCGCGAAGCGCGACACGGATGCGATCGAGGCGAGCGCTTCGCCGCGGAAACCGAGCGTGCGGACGCGTTCGAGGTCTTCCAGCGTCGCGATCTTGCTGGTCGCGTGCGACGCGAGCGCGAGCGGCAGTTCTTCCGCCGCGATGCCGCCGCCGTCGTCGCGCACTCGGATCAGGCGCGCGCCGCCGTTTTCGATTTCGACCTCGATGCGCGTGGCGCCGGCGTCGATGCTGTTCTCGACCAGTTCCTTGACCACCGACGCCGGCCGCTCCACCACCTCGCCGGCAGCGATCTGGTTGACGAGTTCGGGAGCAAGCGGATGAATGCGCGGCATGGTGCGGGCGGATGATAAACGAAATGGCCCGCCGCGGCGCCGAGGTCGCGGCGAGAGGAGATCGGCAAATTCGACATGGCCGAGGTGCTCGACAGCCCCGAAGCGATTGCCGAATACCCGAACCAGGTCGTCGACGGCGGCGACGCGTCCGAACTCAGCCGCGCGCTCGGACACGTGGCCAAGGCGATGGCGTCGCGCAAATCGCGGAACGCTCCGGCTTGGGGCGGGAAAGCCTGTACAAGGTATTCCAGGCGGGCGCGCAGCCGCGTTACGAAACGATCGATCGCATCACGAAAGCGATGGGCGTGGAACTGCGATCCGTGCCGGCGCGTTGAAGCGCGCGCGAAGGTTCAGGACTTCGGACCGTGCGCCAGCAGTTCCGCGCGGTCCGGATCGTCGTCGGCGATGACCGCGACCTTCGCCGATGCCGTGCCGCGACGCGTGGCGACGGGCTCGGGTTTTTCCTTGCCTGTTTCCTTGCCCGCCTGGGCGAACCAGCTGCCGGGGGGCGGCACGCTGCGGAAATAATCACGCACGCCGTCCAGGATGGCGCCCGCCAGACGCTCGCGCTGGGCGGCGTTGTTGAGGCGCTTTTCTTCGGCCGGATTGGTGATGAACGCGGTTTCGACCAGGATCGACGGCACGTCCGGCGAGCGCAGCACGACGAAATTCGCCTTTTCGACGTAGCCGCGATGGGTCGGCCCGATCTTGCCCAGCGCGCGCAGCACCCGCTGCGCGATCGCGCCGCTCGCTTCGAGCGTCGCGCCCTGCGACAGATCGAGCAACACCGCGGCCAGCGTGTGGTCCTTGTCTTCGAGCTTCACACCGCCGACGAGGTCCGCGCGGTTTTCGCGGTCCGCCAGCCAGCGCGCCGCTTCGCTGGTCGCGCCGCGGCCCGACAGCATCCAGACCGAGGAACCGCGCGCGTCGCCGCTGGCGTAGGCGTCGGCGTGGACCGACACGAACAGGTCGGCCTTGGCGTTGCGCGCCTTCTGGTAGCGCTCGGCGAGCGGGATGAAATAGTCGCCGTCGCGCGTGAGCACGGCGTGCATGCCGTGTTGCGCGTCGATCTGGCGCTTGAGCTCGCGCGCCACCGCCAGCGTGATGTCTTTTTCCTGCGTGCCGGAGGCGCCGCTCGCGCCGGGATCGACGCCGCCATGGCCGGCGTCGATCGCGATCACGACCTCGCGCGGCTTGGCCGCGAGTGCGGCGGCGCTCTTCACCGCGCCCTTGTGCTTTTTATACAAATCCACAACAAGGCGATAGCCCCCGCCGTCGGCCGGCGTGAGCAGAAAACTTTTCGGCTGTACCGACTCGTCGAGATCGAACACGACGCGCGCGCCGTCGTTGCCGTGCTTGCCGGTGCGCAGCGCCTTCAGTACCCCGCTGCCCTCCGGCAGGCGCAACCCCGGGGCGAACGCGGAGTCGGCGACGTCAACCACGATGCGATCGGGGTTCGCTATCGCGAACAGCTTGTAGTCGGCTTGCGCGGAGAGTTCGAACGTGGCGCGCGTGTGGTCCGCTTCCGGACTGAGCTTGATCGCGCGGATTTCGGCCGCGGCCGCGTTGCCCGCGCACCACAGTGCGGCGCAGGCGATCAGGACGGTCAGTTGGAGGCGCGTTCCCCACATGCTGCCGTATTCAACGCAAACCCGGGCAGAATATCAAGCGGTTTTTCTATACAAATCGCAAATTTAGACAAAATCCCTTATTTCACATTCAGGAATCGTGGCTAAGTCGCTACAAACCTTGCAACCATTGGCGGCCGCGGTCGCTTGCCGGCATCAGTTCCAAGTCCCGCACCGCGCCTGCATGGGACAGCCGAACATGCAGGTCAGCCGGTGGCGTGGCGCCGGCGCCGTGCTCGGGCCATTCGATCAGCCAGAGCTGCTGTCCCGCCGCCAGATCGCGCAAGCCGAGCCATTCCAGCTCGTCCGCGGCGGCGATGCGGTACAGGTCCAGGTGATGCACCGTCAGCTCGCCGAGCGGATAGGACTCGATCAGGGTATAGGTCGGGCTCTTCACCCGCTCGCCGACGCCGAGCGCGCGCAGCAGCGCACGCGCGAACGTGGTTTTGCCGGCGCCGAGCGAGCCTTCGAGATACAGCACGCCGCCGTCGGGCACCCGCGTCGCGAGCGCGCGCGCGACGTCGGTCAGGGCGGTCTCGTCGATGCCCGGCCGGCTCAGGACCGTATCGGCGCCGTTCCGTTCAGTCATCGCCGCCGCGCGCATTGCGCAATTGTCGAAGCTGCGGGAAGAGGTCCGCCGCGACCATGCCCGCCGGGCCGCCCATGCTCGCGGCGGCATCGCCGGCCTGCGCGTGCAGGCCGACGCCGAAACGCGCCGCGCGCCACGCGTTCAATCCTTGCGCCAGCAGACCGGCGATCGTACCGGTCAGCACGTCGCCCATTCCGCCGGACGCCATGCCCGGGTTGCCCCAGGGACACACGGCGACCTCGCCTTCCGGATGGGCCAGCACCGTACCCGCACCTTTCAGCACGACCACGGCGTGGTAGCGCCGCGCGAGTTCGCGCGCCGCGGCGAAACGGTCGTTGCCGATCTGGGCGATGTCGCAGCCAAGCAGGCGCGCGGCTTCGCCCGGATGCGGCGTAAGGACAGTGTGCGCCGGCAGCTGCGCGGGCTTGCGCGCGATCAGGTTCAAGCCGTCGGCGTCCAGTACGGTCGGTTTGCCCGCCGCGAGCGCGGCCTGCCAAAGGGCTCGGCTCCAGTCGCTCTGGCCCAGACCGGGGCCGAGCGCGAGGACGCTCGCGCGCTGCAGCAGCGGCAAAAGCCCGGCCGCATCCCGCACACCGTGCGCCATCAATTCGGGCCGTGCGGCGTTGAGGGCGACGACGTTTTCCGCCCGCGTGGCGACGCTCACCAGCCCGCTGCCGACGCGCAGCGCGGCCTCGCCGCAGAGACGGATCGCACCGGCGGTGCCGAGTTCGCCGCCGATCGCGAGCACGTGGCCGAAATCGCCCTTGTGCGCATCCAGCGCGCGCGGCGGCAACCACTCGCTCATGCGCCCCATGTCGAGCAGGCGCGCGTCGGGCTGCGCGCTGCGGAACAGGGAATCGGGCAAACCGAGGGCGTCGAGCGTGAGCTCGCCGCGGTGGTTCAGCGCCGGCCCGGTCCACAGGCCGCGCTTGTGCGCGACGAAGGAAATCGTCGCCGTCGCGCGTACGGCCGCGCCGAGCGCGTTGCCGCTGTCCGCGTCGATGCCGGACGGCACGTCGAGCGCGAGCACCGGTCGGCCGCTCGCGTTGAGGGCGTCGATCAGGGCACGCGCGCTGCCGTCGACCGGCCGCGTCAACCCGGTGCCGAACAAGGCGTCGACGTAGACGTCGGCTTCGGGGAACTCGCTGTTCGGGTCCAGGATGGCGCCGCCCATGGCGAGCCATTCCAGGCGCGCACGCACGGCGTCGCCGGCGTTGCGCGGCGCGACCGGTGCGATCACGCGTGCGTCCAGGCCGGCTTCGCGTGCACTCGCAGCGAGCAGGTAGCCGTCGCCGCCGTTGTTGCCGCTGCCGCAGACCACGACCAGACGCCGCGCCAGCGGCCAGCGCGCGCGCAGACCGCGCCACGCCGCAGCCGCGGCACGCTGCATCAATACGTGGCCGGAAATGCCAAGCGACACGATCGCCGCGCGATCGAGCGCCCGCACCTGCGCGGCGGTGTAGAGTCGGATTCCCACGGCCGGATTATACCGCGGCCGTATAATCGCACGATGAGCGAACCGGACTACGCGCAACTCGCCCGCGACATCAAGACCTGGGGCGCGGCGTGCGGATTCCAGCAGGTCGGCATCAGCGCGACCGAACTCGGTGCGGACGAGACGCACCTGATCAACTGGCTCGCCGCCGGCCGCCACGGCGCGATGGACTACATGGAACGCCACGGCACCAAACGCAGCCGGCCGGCGGAGCTGCATGCCGGCACGCTGCGCGTGATCTCGGTGCGCATGGACTACGACCCGCCCGCCGCGCGCGACAGCTGGGAGGTGATCGCCGACGGCAGCCTCGGCTACGTCTCGCGCTACGCGCTCGGCCGCGACTACCACAAGCTGATGCGTGCGCGACTGCAGAAGCTCGCCGACCGCATCGCCGGCGCGATCGGCCCGTTCGGCTACCGCGCGTTTTCCGATTCGGCGCCGGTGCTGGAAAAAGCGCTCGCGCGCAACGCGGGCCTTGGCTGGATCGGCAAGCACACCAATCTGATCAATCGTCGCGCAGGCTCGTGGTTTTTCCTGGGCGAACTCTATACCGACCTGCCGCTGCCGGTGGACACGGCGGAAAGCGACCATTGCGGCACCTGCACGCGCTGCATCGAGATCTGCCCGACGCAGGCGATCGTGGGTCCGCAGCAGCTCGACGCACGACGCTGCATCGCGTACCTCACGATCGAACTGCGCGACAGCATCCCGGAGGAGTTCCGCCCGCTGATCGGCAACCGCATCTACGGCTGCGACGATTGCCAGCTGGTCTGTCCGTGGAACAAGTTCGCACGCAAGTCGGCGGAGCCCGATTTCCAAGTCCGGCACGGTCTGGACGCGCGCTCGCTGGTGGACTTGTTCGGCTGGACCGAAGCGGAGTTCCTGAGCCACACCGAAGGCTCGGCGATCCGGCGCATCGGCTACGTGCAATGGTTGCGGAACATCGCGGTGGCGCTCGGCAATGCGCCGCACAGTGCGGAAATCGTCGCGGCGCTGCGTGCACGCGAAAACGATGCGTCGGACCTTGTACGCGAGCACGTGCGCTGGGCGCTGGAACGTCTCCATCTCGCGCACGCGTAGGGGTTCGATTTATCGAACCCGCTTTTTGACATTCGCAGCCAGCCGCCCGAGCGGGCGCGATGAGTCGCACCCTACGCGCGGAAGCGAGACGGCGTCCGCTGCCGCTTACGCCGCCTGCTTCGGAATCGCGTTCTTGGTGTGGCTCAGGTGGTTGTCGCGGTCGACATAGACCAGCATCGGCTTGAACTGCACCGCTTCCGCTTCGCTCAACTGCGCGAACGCGCAAATGATGATGATGTCGCCCGGCGCCGCGCGGTGCGCGGCGGCGCCGTTGATCGAGACGATGCCCGAACCTTCGTCGGCGCGGATCGCGTAGGTCACGAAACGCTGGCCGTTGTTTACGTTGTAGATGTGGATCTGCTCATACTCGCGGATGCCCGAAATATCGAGCAACTCGCCGTCGATGGCGCAGGAGCCTTCGTAGTGCAGTTCCGCGTGGGTGACCGTGGCCCGGTGAATCTTGGCCTTGAGCATGTTCAAGTGCATTGGAAACCTCGCTGAAGGACAAATGCCGTTGCATTTGCGCAACAAGGGCGCACGGACGGCGATGCGGCAGCGCACAAATTATCGTGCGTCGCGGCGTCGGCGGGCAAGCCTCACTCGCCGATTCGGAGCGAGATATTGATTCTCAAGGCAAAAAAAACCCTCGTTGAAGTCAACGAGGGTGGAAAATCGGAGTGACGATTACCAACGATGCGCCCTGCTAACCACGGGGCAACGAGCTCGCGTTGCAAAAATCCCAATGGTCGGTGGTGATACTACCACAGCAGCAAACAATTTGCTACAGGTCTGTGATCAGGTTGTCAATCAGGCGAGCGCGGCCGAGACGCGCCGCGATCAGGGCGATCAGGCCCGACCGCGTTTCCGGTGCGGGTTCCGAGAGATCCGCCGCATTTCGCAGGACGGCGTAATCCGGAGCGAGACCCGCGGCGATCAGCCCTTCGCGCGCTTGCGACTGCACCGCGGCGATGTCCTGGCCCGCGTGCAGGCCGTCGCGCATGGCTTGCAGCGTGCGGTAAATGATCGCGGCGTGCGCACGCTCGTCGGCGCTCAGGTATTGATTGCGCGAACTCATGGCCAGTCCGTGCGCCTCCCGCCGCGTCGGCGCGCCGACGATTTCGATCGGCAAACGCAGGTCTTCGGTCAGGCGCCGGATCACGAGCAGCTGCTGGTAATCTTTTTGCCCGAACACGGCGACGTCGGGCTGAACCAGGTTGAACAATTTGGTCACGACGGTCGCGACGCCGGTGAAATGCCCCGGTCGTGCGGCGCCGTCGAGGATGTCGCTCAGTCCGGGCACTTCCACGCGCACCGACTGCACGGTGCCGAACGGGTAGATCTCCTCCACCGCCGGCGCGAACAACAGATCGCAGCCGTGCGCGGCGAGACCTGCGCGGTCTTCGTCCAGCGTGCGCGGGTAGCTGGCGAAATCCTCGCGCGGGCCGAACTGGGTCGGGTTGACGAACACGCTCGCGACGACGCGCGCGGCGCGCGTGCGCGCGAGTTCGACCAGCGAATAATGTCCCGCGTGCAGATTGCCCATGGTCGGCACGAACGCAATGCGTTCGCCGGCGCGGCGCCACGCGTCGATGCGGCTGCGCAGATCCACGCTGCGGACGAGCGTTTCCATCAAAACGCGTACTCCGGACCGGGGAACGCGCCGCGTCGCACGGCGTCGGCATAGGCGCGCAGCGCCGCCGGCACGCTGCCGGATTCGCTCAGGAAATCTTTGGAAAACCGCGGCCGCTTGCCCGGCGTGATGCCGAGCATGTCGTACAGCACCAGCACCTGGCCGTCGCAGTCCACGCCGGCGCCGATGCCGATGGTCGGGATGGAAAGCTCCGCGCTGATGCGCGCTGCCAACGTCGCCGGCACGCACTCCAGCACGAGCAGGTCGGCGCCGGCATCCTGCACCGCTTTCGCGTCGTGCAGCAGTTGGTCGGCTGCGGCGCGCGTCTTGCCCTGCACGCGGTAGCCGCCGAGCTTGTGCACCGACTGCGGCGTCAGTCCCAGGTGCGCGCACACCGGCACCTGGCGCCGCGCCAGGGCGTCGATCACTTCGAGCACATAGTCGGCACCTTCGAGCTTGACCATCGCCGCGCCGCCTTCGCTGACCAAGCGTGCGGCGGAGACAAGCGCGGCCTCGACGTTGCGGAAGCTCATGAACGGCAGGTCGGTGAGCAGCAGCGCGTGCGCGAGTCCGCGTGCGACTTGCGCACTGTGCCGCACCATGTCGTCCAGCGTGACCGGCAGCGTGCTCGCGTGGCCCTGCACGACCATGCCGAGCGAGTCGCCGACCAGCACCACGTCGATACCCGCGGCGTCGCATTGCGCCGCGAAACTCGCGTCGTACGCGGTCAGCACGACGATCTTCTCGCCTTTCGCCTTCATGTCGTGCAGGCGCGGCACCGTGATCGCGGTGCGGGTGGCGGCGGCTTTGGCGTTGGCGTACATCCTTCGCTCCGATCGAACGGCGGCTGGTGAACGGATCGCGCGCGAGCGCGTGGGGAATGGAACGGCCTGACCCGGGACCGCGGGCGGGCGGCAATTATTCCGCCAGGGAGCGCTCCGGCTCAAGCGGCAAACACGCCGCGGCGTCCACGCCGGCGAGCAAACGCTCGATGGGGCCGGCGCCGGGCACTTGCAAGCCGGGTGCGATTTCCGCCAGCGGCACGAGCACGAACGCGCGTTCGGCCAGGTGCGGATGCGGCACGTTCAGGCCGGGCTCGTGCACGGTCTGCGTGCCGTACAGCAGCAGATCCAGGTCCAGCACGCGCGGACCCCAGCGCTCGGCGCCGCGCTCGCGGCCCGCGCGGCGCTCGATCGCGAGCAAGCCTTCGAGCAGCGCGCGCGGTGCGAGCACCGTTTCGAGTGCCGCCACCGCGTTGACGAACGCGGGCTGTTCGCGCACGCCCCAGGGTGCGCTGCGGTACAGGCGCGAAGCGCGCACGCAACGCGTCTGCGGCAGATCGGCGAGTGCGATCAGCGCACGCGCGACTTGCGCGGCCGGGTCGGCGAGATTGCTGCCGAGGCCGATGTAGGCGATTTCCATCGAGACGGGTCCGGGCGGATCGTGCCGCGCCGATCAGGCCGCGGATTCCGGCGCCGGCGGCGAGCTGTCGCCGCCGGTCTTGCGCCGGCCGCGACGGCGCCGCTTGCGCGCGGGTTTGGCCTCTTCGCTGCGCGGCTCGGCGACGGCGTCGGCGCCCGACGGCGTCGCCGGCGGGGGCGCGTTCGACAACTGCGCGGAGAGCGCATCCGGCGGCAGGGCCACGGCGCCGCTCCACCAGCGGGCGAGTTCCGCCACCTCGGCGCTTTCGCCGGCGCGCAGCAGCAGGAAATCGTACGCCGCGCGGAAACGCGGATGCGCCATCAGGCGGAAAACGCGTTTCTTGATGCGCTGTTCGAAACGCGGCTGCAGCGTCCAGATTTCCTGCATCACGATCCCAAATCGTTTCGGAATCGCAACCTGACGCGCCTGTTCCGCGATCACGTGATGGCTGACGCGCTGCCACGCGAGCGCGGGCTCCGTGCCCTTGGCGATTTCGCGCTCGACCTGCGCGCGCACGGCGCCCCACAGCAGAATCGCGAACAGAAACGCCGGCGTCACCGGCTTGTCGCCGGCGATGCGTGCGTCGGTACCGGCTAGACCGGCTTCGAGAAGCGCACGGAACGCCTCACCGCCGCGGAATGCGAGCGCGCGCGCGGTGAGCGGGAACACGTCGGCGAGCAGGCCGGCCGATTCGAGCGCGCGGAAACTTTTCAGGCCGTTGCCCGCGAGCAGCATTTTCAGCGTCTCGTCGAACAGGCGCGCGGGCGGCGCGTGCAGCAGCAGCTCGCCGAGTTCGGCGAACGGCACACGCGCTTCCGGTGCGATCGCGAAATCGAGTTTCGCCGCGAGGCGCACGGCACGCAGCATGCGCACCGGATCCTCGCGATAACGCTGCGCCGGATCGCCGATCAGGCGCAGTTCGCGCCGGCCGAGGTCTTCGTAGCCGCCGACGTAGTCGCGCACGCTGAAATCGGCGATGTTGTAGTACAGCGCGTTGACGGTGAAATCGCGCCGGATCGCGTCTTCCTCGATGCTGCCGTACACGTTGTCGCGCACGATGCGACCGTCCACGACATGGCGGTCGCCGCTGCCGTCGTCGCTCGAACCGCGGAACGTGGCGACTTCGACGATCTCGTCGCCGAACACCACGTGCGCGAGCCGGAAACGCCGCCCGATCAGGCGGCAATTGCGGAACAGCCGCCTGACGTCTTCCGGCGTCGCGTCGGTGGCGATGTCGAAATCCTTGGGATGGCCGCCGAGCAGCAGATCGCGCACTGCGCCGCCGACGAGGAACGCGGCGTAGCCGGCTTCGTTCAGGCGGTACAGCACGCGCAGCGCGCCGGGAGAAATGTCCTTGCGCGAGAGCGCGTGCTGCTCGCGGGGGATCACGCGCAATTGCACGCGGATCGCGGGATTGGTGCTCGAGGGTGCAGCGTCTGTCATCGAATTTTTTGGTTATTGTTGGGCGCGGCGTGCTTTTCCCGCACACCGTCGACCCGCTATACTACCGTCCGCGCCGGATTTGCCCAACGTCAAGCGCTTCCGGCCGGTTCGCTCCCTTCGTCTAGAGGCCTAGGACGGGGCCCTCTCAAGGCCTAAACACGAGTTCGAATCTCGTAGGGAGCGCCACTTTTCGCGTCGGCGTCGCGTCGACGATGCGGGCCGCAGCGCCGAGGATCTCCGCACCTGTGCCGGTCCGTCGCGCCGCCCGTTGCGACGCGACGCAGGCGCTTGCGCCAGGATACGTCATGCCGTTCGTCGTCACCGAAAACTGCATCAAGTGCAAATACACCGACTGCGTCGAAGTGTGCCCGGTCGACTGCTTCCATGAAGGCCCGAACTTTCTCGTGATCGATCCCGAGGAATGCATCGACTGCACCCTGTGCGAACCCGAATGCCCGGCCAATGCGATCTTCCCCGAAGACGACGTACCCGCCGGCCAGGAACACTTCATCCAGCTCAACGCGGAGCTTTCCAAGAACTGGCCGGTGCTGACCGTGCGCAAGGATGCACCGGCGGACGCCAAGGAATGGGATGGCAAGCCGGGCAAGCTGCCGTTGCTGGAAAAGTGAAGCGCACCCGTTGATCGCGGATGGCGCGATTTATCGCGCCGCTGCTCCCGCACGAGACTGCTCCCGCACAAGAGCGGGGTTCGACGAATCGAACCCCCTGCGATACCGAACCCGCAAGCGCGGGTCCGGTGAGTCGAACCCTACGGTTTAGGACAGGCGATCGCGCAGCACGGCGAGCACGCGACGCGCCGCTTCGGCGCTGCCGTCGACCTCGACGCGGGAACCGTTGCCGTCGCTGGCCACACGCACCGTGACTTCGCCGCTGACGGGCTTCGATTTCGAACCGCCGCCGAACGGATGCAGGATGCGCGAATACCAGTGGTGTTCCTGCGGTTCGGGCGTGCTTTCGACGATGCCGCTGACCGCCACGGTGTAGCTGTGCGCGCTTTCGTCGCGGGCGCCGATGGTACCGACCTGGGCGCGCTCGAGGGCGATGCCGACGCGCTGGAACGTGTGCTCGACCGTGTCGGCCACGCGCAGCGCGCCGCCGCTGTCGCCGCCGCCCGTTGCGGCAGCTGCGACGCTGGCGGCCGGCGGCGCCGTATTGACCGTGCTGCCGCCCGCGGCGGTACTGCCGCTGCCGGCTGCGGGCACGATCAGTTCGTTCGAGGTCACGGGGGTGTCGAGGTCCGGCGGCACTTCGAGCGGGCGCTCTTCCGTGGCCTTGTTGTAATAGTCGGTGCGGTGATGGAACCAGCTGCAGCCGCCGAGCAGGCTTGCGGCGACGAGCAATGAAAGGGCGCTACGGACAGAGACGATACGGTTCACGGACGATCCCGGATTGATGAGTTTGGTTGGCGGATTTTATGCGGCGCTGCTGTGCGACTGCTGAACCGCGGCCGCGAGGCCCAGGCGATCCAGCACCTGCTGCACGCGCCCGTGATGCGCTTCGCTCAGCGGGGTCAGCGGCAGGCGCAACTCGGCGCTGCCGATGCCGATGCGCGACAGGCACCACTTGAGCGGAATCGGATTCGGCTCCACGCCGCTCGCGGCGTACAGATCGGCGAGTGCTGAGTCGCGGGCGTGAGCCGTGGCGGCATCGCCGCCGCGCGCGGCGTCGCACAGCGCGCGCATCGCGCCCGGCGCGACGTTCGCGACCACGGAAATCACGCCGTCGGCGCCGGCGAGCATCGCCTGCGCGCAGGTCGC
>Ga0068856_100002832_pt1 | contig 17765 bp, 17 predicted proteins | sample KBSCornC62_FD_66595 | JGI IMG/M metagenome (GOLD analysis project Ga0068856, IMG submission 66595) | Corn rhizosphere microbial communities from Kellogg Biological Station, Michigan, USA - KBS Corn C6-2 | ecosystem: Host-associated > Plants > Roots > Rhizosphere > Soil ...
GGCTCGGGCCGGTCGGTGATCGCCACCAGCACCGCGGCGGGTGCGTAATGGCCATGCGCGCGGTCATAATCGTCACCCTCGATCGGCGCATGCCCTTCGCGGGGCTCGGCCAGCGCGGCACGCAGGCGGTCGGCAAGGCTCATGCGGATTCCAGCGAGAAGAAGACACCGTCCGACCAGAGGCCGGGCGGATTGGCGCCTTCCTCCAGCGCAAGCTCGGCCAGTTCGTAATAGACCGGACGCGCGATCGCGGCTTCCAGCCCGGCGCGAACGGTCAGATAGGGCCGTCCCTCGATCAGATGCAGCTTATGCTCAGGTCCTGCGACAACGGCCTCGTCGGTATTGAGCCGGAACGCGAGACGCCGTTCGCGCCCCACGCCTTCGCTCCGCGCCTCGACCGCCACGAAGGGCGCATCCTCGACCGTGATGTCCAGCTTCTCGACCGGCGTGACCAGCACATACCGCCCGTCCGCTTCCCGCCTGAGCAGCCCCGCGAACAGCCGCACCATCGCCGGCCGCCTGATCGGCGCACCCTCGTGAAACCAGGTCCCGTCGCGCGCGATCCGCATCCTGCTGTGGCCGCAATGCGGCGGATTCCATCGCTCGACCGGAGGCAGCCGGCGTTCGGCTACAGCCTCGGCGATCTCGGCCAGCGACAGGCCTGCAAGGTCAGGCGGAGGAGGCGCGCGTTCCGGCATGAAGAGCCCGTTAGTGGGGACGGGCGAACCAAGAAAGCCCCTCCCACCTGCAGGAGGGGAGGAAGCGTCACCGCCGCGGGCCCAGCATCCCCCGGTAAGGCAGGTCGCGCCCGCCGGTCCGCGCGAGCAGACGGCGGCGCTCGAACGGGCCGGGCAGTTCCCAATTGGCGGTCTGGTCGGCGATGAAGCCGAAGTGCCGCCCATAATATTCGGGGTCGCCGATCAGCACGAGCGGCTCGCGCGCGTCAGCCAAGGCCAGCATCTCGCGCATCATCGCGCGGCCGATTCCCTGCTGCTGGCGTTCGGGATCGACCGCGACCGGGCCGACCAAGATCAAAGGCGTGTCGCCTTCTGCGCCATGAAGCATGATCGGCCAGCATTGCAGCGCGCCGACCAAGCGGTCCTCTTCCCAGGCTGCGAACGACAGTTCGGGAATCGCCTGCATCCCTTCGCGCAGTTTATACGCCGTGCGGCCGCGTCGATCCGCGCCGAAGCTCGCGTCGAGTAGGGCTTCGACTTGGTTCGGATCGGCATCGGCGAGCGGCGAAAGCGTGATCAACAAGGCAGGCTCCAAAGGGAAAGGGTGCGCCCCATATAGGAAGTCGCGCGAAAGGGAACCCGCTGGTCCCGCCTTTTCCCGACTGCTACGGGCGGCCCATTACAGAAGTGAGACCAAGATGACCGCAATCCAACATCCCAAACCGCTGGTGCTTGTGCCCGAAACGGGTTCGCCCAACGATTTCGTGCGACTGGAGGTGAGCGACCTCGTCATCGACGTGCTGACCGGCATCTATTCCGAAGAAACGCACATGCCGCAGCCGCTCAAGGTCTCGGTCACCGCGGACATCGCCGCCTCGCGCCGCTTCAATCACGACACGCCCTTGAGCGCATCGAAGAATTATCTCGATCTCCGGCGCGCGGTGGAGGAGGGGCTTCCCAAGGACGTCCACTTCACTCTGGTCGAGGCGGTGGCGGATCATATCGTCGACACGATCTTCGGTGGTGACGCGCGCGTGACGCGGGTCGAGGTCAAGATCGTCAAGCTGGCGCTGTCGCAAGCGGGCGAATCGATCGGCATGACCCTGGTGCGCGAGCGGCGCTGATGCTCGCGCTCGTCACGGGCGGGCTCCATCGCGTCGGTGCGGCGATCGCGGCGCAGCTTGCGGCGGCAGGTTACGATCTGGCGCTCCACGCGCATCGCATGGGCGATCCCGATCCGGACTTGGCCGAGGCGATCCGGGCCAACAATGTCGAATCGGCGGTTTTTCCCGCCGATCTGGCGGTTCCGGGCGAGGTCGAATCGCTCGTCGAAAAGGTGAAGGCCCATTTCGGCCGCGCGCCCGACGCGCTGGTCAACAGCGCCTCGATCATCAGCGAAGGCCAGTGGCCCGACCTTTCGCGTGGCGAGCTGGCTCGCCATCTCGACGTCAATTTCATCGCGCCGATGCTGCTCATCCAGAGCTTCGCCAAGGCGCTCGCGGGCGACCGGCCCGGCGCCATCGTCAACATCCTCGATCAGCGCGTTGCCAATCCGCCCGTCGATCAGGCCGCCTACACCGCATCCAAGTTGGCGCTGGCCTCGGTAACGCGAGTAATGGCGCGCGCTTTCGCGCCGTCGATCCGCGTCAATGCGGTCGCTCCCGGCAATACCTTGCCCGCCGACGGCTATCAGGAATCACAATGGCAGCGTCTTGCCGACGCAATGCCGCTCGAACGCAATTCCGCGCCGGAGGATATAGCCGGCGCGGTCGCATACCTTCTCTCGGCGCCATCGGTCACCGGTCAGACCTTGTTCGTCGATGGCGGCGCGAATCTCGAAAGCTACGAGCACGACTTCCTGCACATGATGCGCGACTAAAGTCGTAAGCCGGCGCCGGGCTACGGCTTTGATCCGCTAACGCGGATAGCCGCAAAGGCCGGGCGGGGGTGCGGGCCGGTGCGGCAAGGTCCGGCGGATGCCGGACCGCACTATTAAAGAATCACCTCTTGCACGGGCCGAGGCCGGTCAGCACCACCTGATAATCGTCGCGCGCGGCCTTGGCATCCGCGTCGGAGAGACCGGCCACCGCGCTATCGGGCAATTGTGAGGGCAGGCCGCAGGCGAGCCGGTACCAGAGCAGACTGTCCGGCTTGGGCGGTGCGGCGCTGTCGTCGACCAGCTCCGACAGCGCCACCGCCCAGCGCGGGTCCTCATGCGGGCGCCGCAGAATCGATAGCGAAATCGGGCGCTTGTCCGCGGTGCGCAGGAAAATCTGCGTCTCGCTCTCGCCCGGCAGCGTGCCCGCGACATGGAAGGCGCGTGTGATTCCGGTGATGGCAGGCGGTGCGTCCGGGCTCACGCTGGCGGTCAGGATTGCGCGCAGCCGGCTTTCATTGTCGGGCGTGCGCGGCACCTGCGCGCGCGGGCCGACCAGGCGTAATTCGCCCGGATTTCCGGTAGTTGCGGCAAGCAGGATGACGGGAACGCCCTTCAGCTTGAGCTTGCCCTTGGGAGGATTTGGCAGGTCGGCCAGATAGGTCACGTGCGACGGCACGCCGGTTCCGCTGATCAATGCGGTCACGTCCGCCTGCACATAATAACGCGTCTTTCCCTCGGGCACGCCCGCGGCGGCGGTGCCCTTGAGCGGAATCGCCTCCGCGATCGTGGCGCCTATGGTTTGCTGCGCTGCAAAAGCCATGTCGGCAAGTTCCACATAACTATAATCGGTGGATAATCCCCCATAGGGGATAGGTGTCGCCGCGTGCGCGACAGAAGATGCCGAGAGCAGGAAAAGGCCGAGATAGGGTGTCGAACGCATCATTTTTCTGCCTTCGCATGAGCAGAACGAAAGATTCAACCCGGAGAAGGGGGTTAACGTAACCATAAAGCGTTTGCATGGCTCGAACCGTCGCGATAGGAACACCCTCCGTGCGGCAGGACCAAGACAGAGAGCTTGGCGCCCGTATCGTTTGAGCACCGGAAAGGGCGGTGCTCTAAATTCCGGATCGGAGGGAGTGTCATTCTTTAATGGCTTACGCTGACCAACCAACAATGACCCCTCGTAAGGCGGTCGCCATCGGGCTGGTTGTTCTGCTCCACGTGGTCATCGGATATGCGTTCGTCACTGGACTTGCCTTCAATGTTATCAAGAAGGCAGCGCAGGATCTGAAGGTCGTGGACGTCAAGGATCAACCGCCGCCACCTGAGCAGAAGCCGCCGCCACCGCCGCCGCAGCAGCAGAATGTGCCGCCGCCGCCGATCGTCGCGCCGCCGCCGATCGTGCAGACGCCGACGCTGGCGCCGCCGGTCATGACCGTGCCGACGCCGCCGCCGGTTGCGCCGCCGATCACGGTTTCGGCACCGCCGGCACCGCCGGCACCGGTGGTTTCGCAGGCTGCCCAGGCAAAGGGCAATCCGGCGTCGTGGATCACCAACGACGACTATCCGCCGGAAGCAATCCGTATGGAGCAGCAGGGCGTTTCCAATATCGCCTGGACGATCAACGAGCAGGGTCGCGTCGAGAACTGCCACGTCGTCGCTTCGAGCGGATCGCAGATTCTGGACGATACCGCTTGCCGTCTCGTCACCCGCCGCGGCCGTTATTCCCCGGCGAAGGACCAGGCAGGAAATCCGATTAAGCAGACGTCCGGCGTCCGCTTCCGCTGGGTACTCCCTAGCGAATGATGTTTGCCGCAGACGGCATGCTCGGCGTGCCGGACCGCTTCACTTCGTTTGAAAAAGGACTGTTGAGACCATGACTACTCCCGCCGCAGGCGCTGCCGCCGCGAATCCCAGCCCGTACGGCCTCACGGCTGCCCTTCACCAGGGCGGTATTATCGCTTGGACCGTGTTCATCATCCTCGTGATCATGTCGCTTTCCACCTGGTACGTTATGTTCACCAAGGTGTTCGAGCAGCAGAAGATCCTGAACCAGTATCGCCGTTTGCGAGGCAGCTTCTGGGGTACCCCGACGCTGCGCGACGGCGCTAACAAGCTGGAGCGCAACTCGGCTTATCGTCAGATCGTCGACGATGGCCTGCTCGCCCAGGAACAGCACACCAAGCTGATCGACCCGGTCGACCAGCATGAGTGGCTCGGCAGCTCGCTCGGTCGTTCGACCGGCTCGATCAACTCGCGCCTCGGCTCGGGCCTCGCGATCCTCGCGACCGTCGGCTCGACCTCGCCGTTCGTCGGTCTGTTCGGTACGGTTATCGGCATCTACCGCGCGCTCATCAAGATCGGCGCTGCCGGTCAGGCCTCGATCGACGCCGTCGCCGGCCCGGTCGGTGAAGCTCTGATCATGACCGCGCTCGGCCTCGTCGTCGCTGTGCCGGCCGTGCTCGGCTACAATTGGCTGATCCGCCGCAACAAGGTCATTGCGGAGCAGCTCGGCATCTTCGCGACCGACCTGCATGCCTACATGGTGTCGAACGGCGCCCTGAAGCCGCAGCTCGTCGCCGTGAAGACCGCCCCGGCTCCGGCCGTCAAGGCGCCGACCGCGACCAAGGCTTAATCTGAAAGCACGGGCGGGGCCTCGGCTCCGCCCGCCGCTTTTGCGGCAGGCGCCTGTCGTGCCTGTGTAGAGAATAGGAATTTCGCCCATGGCGATGAGTGTCGGCAACGCCGAAGAAGACTCCCCGATGTCGGACATCAACACGACTCCCCTCGTGGACGTCATGCTGGTGCTCCTCATCATCTTCCTGATCACCGTGCCGGTCGTGATCCAGACCGTGCCGGTCCGCCTGCCGAAGGTCGTCTACGAGCCGACCACCAGCAAGCCGGAGAACGTCGTTCTTTCGGTGCGTAACGGTAAGGATGGCCGCTGCGAGGTCTACTGGGGCCAGACCAAGGTCACCGCGCAGGAGCTGCTCGACCGCTCGGTCAAGAAGCTCAAGCTCGAAGTCGACAAGCTTGGCGGTCCTTCGCACATGACCGTGGACAACATGCCCGAGGTCCATATCCGCAGCGATATCGACACGCGCTGGGAGTGCGTCGGTGGGGCGATGACCAACGTTGCCCGCGCCGGCTTCACCCGCGTCGGCTTCATCTCGCAGCCCGATCCTGGTCAGTATCACGCCCAGGTCGAAGAATAAGCGCCGAAGTTAGGAGTAGACGACTATGGCCATGAGCTCCGGCGGCGCCGAAGGCGAGCCGATGATGGACATCAACACGACGCCGCTCATCGACGTCATGCTGGTGCTCCTCATCATGTTCATCATCACCATCCCGGTGCAGACCCATGCGGTGAAGCTGGATCTGCCGCAGAACAGCAATTCGACCCCGCCGCCGATCCTTCCGACGAAGAATGAGGTTGCGATCACCAACACCGACCAGGTGTTGTGGAATGGGGCGCCGGTCGATCTGGTTACGCTGCGCCAGTATCTGGACGCGTCGCAGACGCTGAATCCGATCCCGGAACTGCACATTCGCCCCGCGCAGGATGCGCGGTACGAAGTGGTGGACAACGTGCTTGCCGTTACCAAGCGTGCCAACGTCACCAAGATGGGTTTCGTCGGCAACGAGGCATACGCCAACGACTTCTGATCGTCCGCGATCGGCGGGAAAGGAAGGGGCGGACCGGGCGGTCCGCCCCTTTTTTCATGTCCGCTTCTGACCTGTTGTGATTCGCGATGTTATTACATATCATTCCTGTCCCGCAGCAGCGGATATAGAGGAGGGAATGGTATGGCCATGAATTCCGCAGGCGCCCCGGACGCCCCGATGATGGACATCAACACGACGCCGCTGATCGACGTGATGCTGGTGCTGCTCATCATGTTCATCATCACCATTCCGATGCAGACGCATGCGGTGAAGCTGGATTCGCCCGCCGGGCCGCCGCCCCGGCATCAGGTCCCTCCGCCCAGGAACGAGATCACGGTCACCGACCGGGATCAGGTGCTGTGGAACGGCTCCCCCGTCGATCTGGTGACATTGCGCCAATATCTCGACCAGTCGCAGACGCTGGACCCAATCCCCGAGCTTCGCATCCATCCCGCACGGGGTGCGCGTTACGAATTGGTGGACAAGGTGCTTGCGGCGACCAAGCGTGCGCAGGTCGTCAGGATAGGTTTCGTCGGCAACGAGGCATATGCCAACGATTTCTGATAGGCTCAGGCGGTCGAAGCAGCTAGAGGGCGGGCCGTTGGTCCGCCCTTTCCATTTGCGGGAGAGGGCGTTTTGAGCCAATTCGGACAGGAAAGCGATAGCCCTTCCTGTATTTGATCAAGATCAATTGCCCTGGCGAGGTGATTGCGTAATCCTTTGCCGAATAGGGGGAATTTCGGTGGACGGCTGGGCATTGCCCACATTCATTCTGATTGGAAGCTACCTTCTCGGCGCGATCCCGTTCGGGGTGATCGTGACGCGGCTTTTCGGTGCCCAGGATCCGCGCTCGATCGGTTCGGGCAATATCGGCGCAACCAATGTCCTGCGCACCGGGCGCAAGGGCCTGGCCGCGCTGACCTTGCTGCTCGATGGCGGCAAGGGCGCGGTCGCGGTGCTGATTACGGAGGCGGTAAGCCCTGGTGCAGGGCCGATCGCCGCGGTCGGCTCCTTCTTCGGGCATATCTTCCCGATCTGGCTTCGCTTCAAAGGCGGGAAGGGGGTGGCGACCTTGCTCGGCATCACGCTTGCCTTGCATTGGCCGACCGGCCTGGTCGCGGTCGCGGCCTGGCTGCTTGCGATGCTGATCTCTCGGCGCTCTTCGGTCGGTGGCATGGCTTCGGCCATGGTTACGCCGGTGGCCTCGGCTTATTTCTTCAAGGTCGATCTCACTTTGATGTTCCTCGCGCTGGCGCTGGTCGTCTTGTGGCGCCACCGCGCCAATATCGAACGGCTGATCGAAGGGACCGAGCCGCGCATCGGCGAGCGTGGCCAGGGCTGACCTCATGCTCGACGCCGACGGGCTGGCGCGCCTGCGGCTGATCCGGACGAGCTCGGTCGGGCCGGTCGCCTTCGCGCAATTGCTCGCGCGTTTCGGCAGCGCGCAGGCCGCGCTCGACGCCATTCCCGGTTTTGCCCGGCGGGGCGGCGGGGCGAGCCCGCGCATCCCCAGCCTCGCCGACGCCGAGCGCGAGGCCGAGACGGTACAGCGCGCGGGCGGCACCTACCTCTTTGCCGGCCGTCCCGGTTATCCGCCCCTGCTGGCGGAGGCCGAGGGTGCGCCGCCCGTGCTGATGGCGGCCGGGGATATCGGCCTGTTCGCGCGTCCGACCGTGGCGATGGTCGGCGCGCGCAACGCTTCGGCCGCGGCGGTCCGGTTCGCGCGCCAGCTCGCGGCCGAACTGGGCGGCCTCGGCTTTGTCGTGGTGTCGGGCCTGGCGCGCGGCATCGACACCGCGGCCCATCGCGGCGCGCTCGCCAACGGCACGATCGGCGTGGTCGCGAGCGGGCTCGACATCTTCTACCCGCCGGAAAACGAGCCGCTTCAGCGCGAGATGCAGGCACAGGGCCTGGTCGTTACGGAACAGCCGCCGGGGACCGAGCCGCATGCGCGTCATTTCCCCGCGCGCAACCGCATCATCGCCGGCCTCTCGCTCGGTACTCTTGTGGTGGAAGCCGCGCCCAAATCCGGCTCGCTCATCACCGCCCGTATCGCGGCCGATTATGGGCGCGAGGTGATGGCGGTGCCCGGTTCGCCGCTGGATCCGCGTGCGCAAGGCTGCAATCAATTGATCCGGGATGGAGCAACCCTGATCCAGTCCGCCGCCGAAATCGCCGAAGCGCTTAGTCCATTCGGCCGCGGCCGGGTCGCGGCGCCGGCCGCACCTTTCGTGCCGGACACGTCCGCCGACGTCAGCGAGGGCGATCGCCGCACGATTGTCTCGCTGCTCGGCCCGGTCGCCGTCGCTATCGACGAATTGCTGCGTCAATCGGGGCTATCGCCCGCCGCCTTGCATCTCGTCCTGCTCGAGCTTGAACTGGCAGGCCGTTTGATCCGGCATGCGGGCGGCCGCGTGAGCCTCGATTAGGATCCCGACCTGGTCCGTCCGGTTAGCCCAGATGCTCGCGTGCACGTATCCAGCGGGTCGCAATGAACTTCTCCCCCTCCAGCACGGGCATACCGGCATGTTCGGATGCCTTGTCGACCCTGCCGTCGGGCAGCGCATTGTGGAATAGCAGCACGTCGCCGGTGCCGCCTTTGACCTTGAGGCCGATAAGGGGGAAGGCGGTCTCGCCCCCCGAATAATTTCGGTTCAGATAGAGAAGCGCGGTCTTGATCCGCTGGTTGGAAGCGCCGGTGAGATAGTCGACATGACTGCGATATTGCTGGCCTGGACGGTAGCGCAGGATTTGCAGTGGCTCGCCCTGATTGGCCTGCGTGGCGCTCATCGCCGCCAGCCGCCGATTGAAGGCATGGAGCAAAGGATCCTCGATCAGCCAGTGGATGCCCGATTCCTCCGACGTGCGGATCGGGTCGGGGCGCTCGGTTCCGCTTTGCTCGTCGATCACGTTGGCGCGCTTGAATTCCGGTTTGTCGACTTCGAAGAAATAGGCGCATTCGGCGGGCGCGAACGCACCGCGGAAGAGGACGATGTAGGGGCTTTCGCTCAGCACCTCGCCTTGCGGCACCACCGCCGGATCGCCGTCAGGGGTCAGTGCCATTTGGGACAGAATCGCCAGGGTATGCGCCCGCACCGGATCGGTCCGGGCCTCGTACCGCAATCGCTCCATCGCCGCTGGCCAGTCGCGCGGTCCCGCCAGTCCGCTTGCAAGCAGATTGGTAGCGTAGATGGCGGAGGCGACATGTCCGGCATCGCCGGCGAGCTGATAATATTGCCGGCCAAGCTCGAAACTCTTTGGAACGAGCCCCCCGGACCAATGCAGTTGTGCCAGCGTCGCGAGCGCTCCGGCATCGTTGCACGACGCCAGCCGCCGGAACAGGCCCAGCGCCTCCTCCTCCTGACCGGCGTTGAGCAGCGAGAATGCGTCGAGAAGTGTCGGACCAGCTTGCATCGCCACGAACTATGGCAAGCTTCCCTTGCAGCCGCCAGCACCCATATTAAAGGTTAAGCTCGGGGACCCTGGCCATTTCGGGCTGATTTCCAGCCCGGAGTGCGGGTCCGGGTCCAAGCAATGTCTTGACGCACCCCTGTGCGGCTCTCCACCCTCGCGCGTACACGTAAGGACATAAAAAGCGCTCATGAAGCTCGTCGTCGTCGAATCCCCCGCCAAGGCCAAGACCATCGAGAAATATCTCGGACCCGGTCACCGGGTGCTGGCTTCCTATGGCCATGTCCGCGATCTGCCGCCCAAGGACGGCTCGGTCGATCCGGACAATGGCTTCGCGATGGAATGGGAGCCCTATGCCGACAAGGCCAAGCAGCTCAAGGCGATCGCCGACGAGGCGAAGGGCGCCGACGCACTGATCCTCGCCACCGACCCCGATCGCGAGGGCGAGGCAATTTCCTGGCACGTGCAAGAGGTGCTGCGGAAGAAGAAGGCGCTTCCCTCCAAGGTCGAACGCGTCACCTTCAATGCGATCACCAAGCCCGCGGTGCTCGACGCGATGGCCAATCCGCGCGCGCTCGATGAGGATCTGATCGACGCCTATCGGGCGCGGCGCGCGCTCGATTACCTGGTCGGCTTCACGCTTTCGCCCGTCCTGTGGCGCAAATTACCCGGTGCCAAGTCGGCGGGCCGCGTCCAGTCTGTCGCGCTCCGCCTGATTGTCGACCGCGAGCGCGAGATCGAACTGTTCCGCGCGCAGGAATATTGGTCGGTCACCGCCGACATGGAACAGGATGGCGTCCCCTTTGTCGCGCGCCTGGTCCGCTGGAAGGACAAGAAGCTCGATCGTCTGTCGATCGGCAACGCCGGCGATGCCGCTGCCGCCAAGGCCGATGTCGAGGCGGGGCGCTTCTCCGTCACCAGCGTCGAGACCAAGCCGCTCACACGCAATCCGCCGCCGCCCTTCACCACCTCGACCCTGCAGCAAGAGGCGGCGCGCAAGCTCGGCTTCTCCGCCAGCCACACGATGCGCGTGGCGCAGGACCTCTACGAGCAGGGCGCGATCACCTACATGCGTACCGACGGCGTGCAGATGGACGGCAGCGCCATCTCGGCTGCGCGCCATGCGATCGCGGATCGCTATGACGGCAGCTACGTGCCCGATCATCCGCGCCAGTACACCACCAAGGCCAAGAACGCGCAGGAAGCGCATGAGGCGATCCGTCCGACCGACTTCATGCGGAACAGCGCGGGTTCGGGCGATCATGCGCGCCTGTACGAGCTGGTGTGGAAGCGTGCGCTCGCCAGCCAGATGGCCTCGGCCCGGCTGGAACGGACCACGGTCGAATTGTCCGACGGCACCGGCCAGAACGGCCTGCGCGCGACCGGTCAGGTCGTCCTCTTCCCCGGCTATCTCGCACTCTACGAGGAAGGTCGCGACGACGAGCAGGACGAGGATTCAAAGCGCCTGCCGCGCATGAACGAGGGGGCGACGCCCGCCAAGAAAGCCGTGAATGCCGAACAGCATTTCACCCAGCCGCCGCCACGTTATTCCGAAGCCTCTTTGGTCAAGAAGATGGAGGAGCTCGGCATCGGCCGCCCGTCCACCTACGCCGCCACGCTCCAGACGCTCAAGGATCGCGAATATGTGAACCTGGAGAAGAACCGCTTCATCCCACAGGAAAGCGGCCGGTTGCTCACCAGCTTCCTCGAACGCTTCTTCGAGAAATATGTGAGCTACGACTTCACCGCCGGCATGGAGGAGGAGCTGGATGAGGTATCCGGCGGCCGCGCCAACTGGCAGAAGGTGCTCGCGGACTTCTGGCGCGACTTCAAGCCAAAGACCGCCGAGGTGATGGAGCAGAAGCCAAGCGACATCACCGCCGCGCTCGACGAGTTCCTCGCGCCCTACCTCTTTCCCGACAAGGGTGACGGCAGCGATCCACGCCTTTGCCCCAATTGCGGCAATGGCCGGCTTGCGCTGCGCGGTGGGCGTTTCGGCGCGTTCGTGGCCTGCTCCAATTACCCGGAATGCAAATATACGCGCCGCTTCGCACAGGGCGGGAGTGAGGAAGCCGCCAACGATACCGGCCCCGCGGAACTCGGCACGGATCCCGAAACGGGCGAGATGGTGACGCGCAGGGCGGGGCGGTTCGGCCCCTATATCCAGCTCGGCGACGGCAAGGACGCCAAGCGCGCCTCGATCCCCAAGGACGTGCCGGAGCTCGACCTGCCGATGGCGCTCCGCCTGCTGTCGCTTCCGCGCGAGATCGGCGCCCATCCGGAAACGGGCAAGCCGATCACCGCCAGCATCGGCCGCTATGGGCCTTATCTGGCGCATGACGGCAAATATGCGCGGCTCCAGTCCACGGCTGAAGTGTTCGAGACGGGAATGAACGCCGCCGTTGCCAAGCTGGCCGACAGCGACAAGGGCGCCGCGCGCGGTGGTTCGCGCGAACCGATCGCGACCTTGGGCGACAGCCCGGTCACGGGCAAGCCGGTCAAGGTGATGGAAGGCCGTTTTGGCCCCTATGTCACCGACGGCGTCACCAACGCGACCCTGCCCAAGGGCACCGACCCGTCCGCGCTCGACGCAGACCAGGCGCTCGCTTTGCTCGCCGAACGCGCCGCCAAGGGGCCGACCAAAGGCAAGAAAAAGCCTGCACGGCGGGCCGCCAAGCGCTGACGGGCACATGGTTGAGCCCGATCGCAATTCTGATCAGGATCGTGCCCGCAGGCTGACCGATCGGGCCAATGCTTTGCGCCGATCCTGGCGCTGGCAAGAGGCGTTGCCTTTATGCTTCGCTGCGGCCAAAGCGGATCCACTCAGCCCGGCCGCCGCCTTCAATCTAGGCGTCATGCTCTCCAAAATGGGCCGGCTCGATGAGGCGGATAAGGTGCTGCGTCGCGCCGAAAAACTGGCGTCGGGCTCTGCGGTTGTCATCCACGCGCTTGCGCATAATCTGCTGGCGCAGGGTCGCTTCAAGGAGGCGTGGCCGCTGTACGAGGTGCGGGCATCTCTGCCTGAGCTAAACACCGGCTTTCCAAAGGAGTTTGCGTTCGCCCGTTGGCGTGGAGAACCGCTGGCCGGCAAGCGGTTGGTAATTTTTCCGGAGCAGGGGCTAGGCGATCAGATCCAGTTCTCTCGGTTCGTGCCGCGTCTGATCGGACAGGCAAAATCTGTCATACTGTTGGCATTGCCACCGCTCGAACGATTGTTCCGATACAACCTCCCCGGCGCGGAAATCGTTCTCGCATCCGGCAGTGTCGATTTTCCGGATCCCGACTATTGGACGACGATGCAAGATATCCCCGGCACGCTGGGGATCGGGCTGGAGGATATTCCGGCCGAGCCTTATCTCCGCGCGCCGGGAAGCTGGCCGCCGCTCGATGATGGTTTCAGGGTTGGTCTCAAGCTTAAAGGAAACCCCCGCTTCATCAACGACGCCACTCGCTCTCTTTCGCCAGAGACGATGGCGCGGTTGCGCGGCGGTCTGCCGGGTCAGGTGGTCAGTCTCGAACCGGAAGAGAGCGGAGCCCACGACATGGCAGACACCGCGGCAATTATCGACCAGCTCGACCTCGTCATCTCGGTCGACACATCGGTCGCGCACCTTGCGGGGGCGATGGGTAAGCCGTGCATGCTCCTGCTTCCGGGCTTCGGCCCCGATTGGCGGTGGATGCATGGGCGTACGAATTCACCTTGGTATCCAGGGCACAAATTGTACCGTAGTGGTTTCGACAACGATTGGGGTCCTCCGATCGACCAGGTGCTGCGCGATGTGCATGCCTATGCCGCACCCGCGCGCACCCTCGGTCGAGAAGCGGTGCGTCTCCGTGATCGTGGCCAATATGAGAGAGCGTTGGCGGTGGGCCGGACGGCCCTTGCGCTGGTGCCGTCCAATCCAATCACTCTGCATAACCATGCCCGTTTGCTGACGGATATGGGTCAGCTCGAGGAAGGAGAAAAACTCCAACGTCGCGCTGTCGCGGCTGCTCCCGAAACGCTGCTGCATCGTTATTCGCTTGGTCTGAATCTTCTCGCACAGGGCAAATACGAAGAGGGTTGGGCCTTTTACGCCGAACGTGCGGGAATACCGACGCTAAACGCCGGCTTTCCGCGGAATGTCGGCTTTCCTCGCTGGGAGGGCGGGCCAATCGCCGGCCGGCGGATTGCCATTTTTCCTGAGCAGGGTTTCGGCGACCAGCTTCAGTTTGCCCGTTTCGTGCCGGGTTTGCGCGCGTTGGAGGCGGACGTCGTGCTACTCGCGCCACCTGCCTTGGTTCGCCTGTTTCAGGCGGCATTCTCCGATATCACCATTGTGGAAGCCTCGGGGACTGCCAGTTTCCCCCGTTGCGACTACTGGACCACCTTGGTCGATCTGGCGCGATTACTCGACGCGCGTGTCGAAAGCTTGCCACCGGCGAACTACCTATCGTTGTCGTCGCCCCGCGCGCATGAGGGATTCCGCGTCGGCATCATGACGCGCGGCAATCCGGCGCTTCATCATGACGCGCACCGCACACCGCCACCGGAGGTCGCCGCAAGGCTGCGGGGGATTCTGCCGGCCGAGTTAGTCGAACTCGATCCAGAGATAAGTGGCGCGCGGGATTTCCTCGACACAGCAGAACGTATCGCGAGTCTCGATTTAATTGTTTCGATCGATACTTCGGTCGGCCATCTCGCCGGTGTGTGCGGCAAACCCTGCGCGCTCCTGCTGGGTGGCTTCGCGACCGATTGGCGTTGGATGCGGGGGCGTGCGGGTTCGCCCTGGTATCCTCATCATCGCCTTTTTCGCAGCAGCATTAACGGCGATTGGGACGAGGCGATCGAGGCGGTACGCATTTTCACCGAGGACTTTTCACGCCACGAGACCGCATTGCCCTAACCGTACAGCCCGCCTAAGCAGCCCGCGCAACCAATTCGAGCGGAGCCCGATGCGTCTTTCCCGTTATTTCCTGCCGGTGATGAAGGAATCGCCCGCCGACGCGCAGATCGTCAGTCACAAATTGATGCTGCGCGCGGGTCTGATCCGTCAGACCGCCGCCGGTATCTATGCCTGGCTTCCGCTCGGCCTGCGCGTGCTCAAGAAGATCGAGCAGATCGTGCGCGAGGAGCAGGATCGTTCGGGCGCGATCGAATTGCTGATGCCCACGGTCCAATCGGCCGATCTCTGGCGCCAGTCGGGCCGCTATGACGATTACGGTCTGGAGATGCTGCGCATCAAGGATCGTCACGACCGCGAGATGCTGTTCGGTCCGACCGCGGAAGAGGTGATCACGGCCATCTTCCGCGATGCCGCGCGCTCCTATCGCGATCTGCCACGCACGCTCTACAATATCCAGTGGAAGTTCCGCGACGAGGTCCGCCCGCGCTTCGGCGTGATGCGCGGCCGCGAATTCCTGATGAAGGACGCATATTCGTTCGACCTGGACGAGGCCGGCGCGCGCCACAGCTACAACCGTATGTTCGTGGCCTATCTCAACACTTTCGCGCGGATGGGCCTGCGCGCCATCCCGATGCAGGCCGATACCGGCCCCATCGGCGGCGATCTCAGTCATGAATTCATCGTGCTCGCACCCACCGGCGAGAGCGAGGTTTTCTACCATTCCAACTGGGAGAAGCCGGCCGAGCTCTCGAGCGTCGATTTCGACGATGTCGCCGGCCTTCAGCGGATCGTCTCGGGCTACACTGCCGATTATGCCGCGACCGACGAGAAGCGCGACGAGGCCCGCGAGGCCGAAGCAGGAGACGCGTTGCGCCAGTCGCGGGGCGTCGAGGTCGGCCACATCTTCTATTTCGGCACCAAATATTCCGCGCCGATGGGCCTCAAGATCCAGGGTCAGGATGGCGCCGAGATCGTGCCGCATATGGGAAGCTACGGCATCGGCGTCAGCCGGCTGATGGCTGCGATCATCGAGGCGCGCCATGACGACAAGGGCATCATCTGGCCCGAGGCGGTCGCGCCCTACCGGGTCGGCCTGATCAATATGCGCGCCGACGACGAAGCCTGTTCGAAGGCCGCGGACGACCTCTACGCGCAGCTTCAGGCGGCAGGTATCGAGGTGCTGTACGACGACCGCGACGAACGCGGCGGCGCCAAGTTCGCAACGATGGACCTGATCGGCCTGCCCTGGCAGATCGTGATCGGACCCAAGGGCCTCGCCAACGGCGTGGTCGAGGTCAAGCGCCGTTCCACCGATGAACGTCTCGAACTTGCGCCTGCCGACGCGGTAGCGAAGGTGAAGGGGTGAGGATGTTCCTCGAAAGCCCTCTCCCCTTGTGGGAGAGGGTCGGGAGAGGGGACGGGAGCGCTAGCGAGCCACCAAAAATCGTGTGCCGGGGCGTCGAGCCCCGCCGCCCGTACCCATCTCTCTATCTCTCTCCCGCAAGGGGAGAGAGGATTTTGGGCATCGCCTGATGATCACCCGCTACGAACGTACCATCGCCCGGCGCTATCTCTGGCCGGGCAAGGGCGAGGGGATCATCGCGGTCGTCGCGGGCTTCTCGCTGTTGGGCGTGATCCTCGGCGTCGCCGCGCTGGTGATCGTCACCAGCGTGATGAACGGCTTCCGTGCCGAACTGTTCGACAAGATCACCGCGCAGAACGGTCATGCCGTGATCCAGGGCTATGACGGCCGCCTCAATGATTGGCAGCGCGTACTGGCCGAAGCCAGGGCCACGCCCGGCGTGACCGAGGCCACGCCCCTGATCGGGCAGCCTTTGATGGGCACGACCCAAGGGCGTGCCGAAGCCGTAGAGGCGCGCGGCATGACGACGCAGGACATCCTCGGCCCCAAGATTGCCGGCAATGTCGTTCAGGGCGATATCAAGCAGGTCACGCCGGGCTCGGGCAATGTCGCGATCGGCTCGCAGCTTGCCGCTGCGCTCGGAGTTAGCGTCGGCGGTCAGATCAGCCTGTGGAGCCCCCAAGGTGAGACCACGCCGTTCGGCACATTGCCGCGCATCGTCTCCTACAAGGTCGCCGCGATCTTCGAGCTCGGCGTCTACGAATATGACAATACGTTCGTGATCATGCCGATGAAGGATGCGCAGACGCTGCTCAGCCTGGGCGATGCGGTGCAAATGATCCGGGTGCAGACGAAGGATGCCTACCAGGTGGAGCGCATCCTCGCCCCGCTCGCGCCAAGGATACAGGGCGTCGGCGTGATCCAGGATTGGAAGCAGATGAATTCGTCGCTCTTCCAGACGATCGAGATCGAGCGCGTGGTGATGTTCATCATCCTGTCGATCATCATCATTGTGGCGGCATTCAACATTCTCTCCTCGCTGATCATGCTGGTCCGCGCCAAGACGCGCGACATCGCGATCCTGCGCACGATGGGGGCGACGCGCGGCGCAATGATCCGCATCTTCGTCACGATCGGGCTGTCGATCGGAGTGCTCGGCACGGGCATCGGCCTGATCCTGGCGGCCTTGTTCCTGATCTATCGCCAATCGATCGTGAACCTGATCCAGCGTCTCACCGGCGAGAATCTGTGGGATCCGTCGGTCCGTTTCCTGAGCGAATTGCCCGCGCGCACCGATCCCTTCGAGGTGACGCTCGTCATCCTGATGACGCTGGCCTTATCCTTCCTGTTCACGCTCTATCCGGCGCTCAGGGCGGCGCGGACCGACCCGGTCGAGGTGCTGCGCTATGAGTGAGCCGCTCGCCGTATCCGGGCTGGCCCGCGCTTTCTCGCAGGGCGACCGCACGATCGAGGTGCTGCGCGGCGTCGACCTGACGCTCGCGCCGGGCGAGATCGTGGCGCTGCTCGGCCCCTCGGGTTCGGGCAAATCGACCCTGCTGCAGGCGGTCGGACTGCTCGAAGGGGGCTTTTCAGGCTCGATCCGCGTCGCGGGCGAGGAAGCGGGGCAGCTCGACGACAATGGCCGCACCCGGCTGCGGCGCGAGGCGATCGGCTTCGTCTATCAGTTCCACCATCTGCTCCCCGATTTCACCGCCGAGGAGAATGTGGTCCTGCCGCAGCTTATCCGCGGGCAGGACCCCGCACCCGCGCTGGATCGCGCGCGCGTGCTGCTCGACGCGCTCGGCCTGGCCGAGCGGCGCGATCATCGTCCCGCGCAATTGTCGGGCGGCGAGCAGCAGCGCGTCGCAGTCGCGCGCGCGCTCG
>Ga0068856_100002834_pt1 | contig 17755 bp, 15 predicted proteins | sample KBSCornC62_FD_66595 | JGI IMG/M metagenome (GOLD analysis project Ga0068856, IMG submission 66595) | Corn rhizosphere microbial communities from Kellogg Biological Station, Michigan, USA - KBS Corn C6-2 | ecosystem: Host-associated > Plants > Roots > Rhizosphere > Soil ...
GAGATTTGGGAAGAGTGCGAGCACAACCCGCGCCAACTATTGGCGAAGACCTCTGCATACCGATTAGCACAAGCAGCGACTGATCCAGTTTACCTTGAACGTATCCGCCGAATCGATGAACTCTTCAAGACGTACATGGCTAACACTCCACGTTGGCCGCAACAAGGGACAGCGAAGATCACTACAGAGAATCCTGTCGCATACTTCTGCGCGGAGTTTGGTGTACATAACTCCTTACCACTTTATTCCGGTGGCCTGGGAATCCTTGCCGGCGATCATTTGAAGTCTGCCAGCGATCTTCGTTTGCCGCTGATAGCAGTTGGGCTGTTGTACAGGTATGGATATTTTGTTCAGCGACTGCGAACGGATGGCTGGCAAGAAGAACATTACGGGGAAACGTTTCCGTCGGAGTTGCCGATTCAGCTTGTTCGAAATGCTGACAACACGCCGCTGCAGATAGAGGTGTCGATTCGCGAGCGCAATGTGTTAGCACAAGTCTGGCGTGCTGATGTCGGTCATGTTCAGTTGTACTTGCTTGACACCAACATTCCGGAAAACGTGGAGACTGATCGATGGGTTACAGGTCATCTTTATGGCGGCGATCGTGAGACGCGAATCGTTCAGGAGATGTTACTGGGTATCGGCGGTATCAGACTGCTGCGGCGTTTGAATATTACTCCTCACGTATTCCATCTCAACGAAGGTCACTCAGCGTTTTTAACGTTGGAACTCGCCCGAGAAGTTATTCAAAAAGAGAAAAAGACAATTGCTGAAGCCAGCGAGTCGGTGCGTTCGCAATGCGTGTTTACAACTCACACCCCCGTGGCGGCTGGTAATGACGAGTTTGATTCCGCATTGGTGCTTCGTTCTTTTGGCTCTGATTATTTGAATGAACTGGGTCTTACTCAGGACGAGTTACTTGCACTGGGGCGAGTCGATCCGACTAACAAAGAAGAGCGATTTGGCTTGACGCCGCTCGCGATACGTATGTGTCGTTCCACCAACGGTGTCAGCAGGAAACACGGTGAAGTTTCAAAAGCGCTCTGGCAACAACTCTGGCCAGACAGAACTGCCACTGAAATACCCATTACATACATTACAAACGGAGTACATGCGCCAACCTGGGTGTCGCCTTTGCTGCGTTATCTCTACGAGCGCTACATCGGTGGGGATTGGTCAACTCAATTGCGCGATCGCACGCGCTGGCAAGAGCTTGTTGTGCGCATCTCGGATGAAGAGCTGTGGATTGCGCACTCGCTGCTGAAAGAGCGCCTGGTGGCTTTCCTACGGGATCGTTCGTTTCAATCGCGCCGGGCGGCGGGCGAGAGGCTTGATTATATTGACGCGGCGAAGACGATGTTCAATCCAAAAGCATTGACTATCGGATTTGCGCGTCGAGTCGCTGGATACAAACGTTGGAATCTTTTGTTAACTGATCCTGAGCGTCTGTTACGACTTATCAATGACGAGGAACGACCTGTACAGTTTGTGTTTGCAGGAAAAGCTCATCCACAGGACGAAGGATCCAAACGCGTCTTACAACAACTGGCTCAATGGAAGTACGACCCTCGCGTACGACAAAGCGCAGTGTTCCTCGAAGATTACGATCAGGAGATCGCGCGCCAATTAGTGCAATCAGTTGATGTTTGGCTAAACGTTCCGCGGCGACCTCTTGAAGCATCAGGGACGAGTGGTGAGAAGGTAGCAATGAATGGCGGATTGAACCTCTCGATACTCGATGGATGGTGGTTGGAAGGCTATGACGGAACTAACGGTTTCGCGATTGGGAACGGCGTCGAGTCTGATGATCTGCCGACAATTGATGCGAGCGATGCGGAGTCGCTTTATAGCGTGCTCGAACAGGAAGTGATGCCGTTGTACTACGACGTCGATAACTCGGGCATTCCTCGCAGGTGGGTTGCGATGATGAAGCGAGCGATTGCCACACTGGGCCCCGAGTACAACAGCGATCGAATGGTGGAAGACTACGCCAGGAAGATTTATTCGGTAACGATGAAGTAGCATTGTTGGGTTGTCGTCTTGATACAGCGTGTTTGATAGGTTTAGATAAAGTCATCAGTACTTCTGTGGATGTTGTGGTGACCTTATCCATTTGCCTCTGAACTGACTTCCTTCCCTATGTTAGACTAATCGCCCGCCGGAACTTCCGAACGGGGAGTCCACTAAATGTTCAAGTGAAGATTAGTTTGATCTAAGCCCCGAATGAAATACTGCACGCTTTGCAAAGCAAAATACGACGACAGCGTGAGCTTCTGCACGATTGATGGCGAGGTCCTCGAAGCCGATCCATCTTCTCTGGTGGATACTGTTCTTGACGGCCAATATCAAATGGAAGCATTGCTTGGGAAGGGTGGAATGGGCGCGGTGTATCGCGGTCGACACATCCTCCTCGGTGATCGTGTTGCTATCAAAGTGTTACCGCCTGAAGTGCGTACAAACGCTGAATGGCTTCGTCGCTTCCGTCGAGAAGGACAAGCCGCGCGTCGGTTTCGCCATCCGAATGCAGTCACAGTTTACGATCTGCGGACGGCGGCGGACGGCACCATTTACATGGTGATGGAGTATGTGGAAGGTCACACGCTTGATGCAGAGATGAAGAACCGCGGCCGGTTTACTGCCGCCGAAGCTCTTGAGATCTTGACACCGATCATGAGCGTGCTCGACACAGCGCATTCCATGGGTGTCGTTCACCGTGATTTGAAACCTGAAAACATCATGATTGGAAAGCCGACGGGAAATGGCGGTCCAGTCGTAAAGTTGCTTGACCTCGGCATCGCTAAAATGCGCGAGATCGCCGGTGTTGAAACTGCGGGTACAACCGCGCTGACAATGGCCGGGCAGGTATTAGGCACACCGTACTACATGTCGCCGGAACAGTGGGGCGAGATTCCACGCGACGAGAATATGGAGATCGATGGACGTGCTGACATTTATAGTCTTGGACTAGTGTTCTACGAAATGATCGCAGGCCGTCGATGCTACACAGCGAAGACGTTACACGAACTCCGTCGAGAACACGTTTCAACGGTACCCAAGTCGCTCCATGAAGTTGTTCCTTCAGTGCCCAGAGGGTTTAGCGAGGCGATTCAACGCGCGACAGCAAAAGATCGGTCCGATCGACAACCAACAGCTGCCGTGCTCGCTAGTGAACTTAAGGCTGGCTTGAACACGGGTCCGGTTCCATCAACGTCTCCATCAAACAATGAATTTGCTGAAACGATCGCGGAGTCACGGTCGCAGCCGACCAATTCCGACGTGAATGCGCCAACAGTGATTGGACTGGACGCGTCGGCCACGTCTGTTCCAGCCGCCTCTTCCGCTACAAGTCCACCCCCATCGGTTGATGTAAAACCACAGCCGGCAAGTGCCGCACAACCACAGCCAGGCATGCCGTCGGATACGGTGGTCGAATTACGGGACATGGATTCGAGCATCACCTTACCCAAGGCGCCGCCCATTGTTGCTCCTGCTCCGCCGCGACGCGCGAAGAGTGGGGTGGGATTAATAATTGGCGCACTCATCTTCATCTTTCTCGTGGTGGGGCTTGGTGTAGCCGGATTCTTTATCTACAGAAAATTCAAGCAACCTCCAGCGACGGTATCGGCAGGAACGACGGCAACGACAAATGCTGCCCCGAGAGAACTGAGCCGTTATTGGTTGATGCTCGAACCGCCGGCACGTGGCGGAAAGTTAACCAGGGTTGCGGGGCTGGTGCCGCTTGCGTCGGGACAAAAGTTTCAAATGCACTTTGTTTTTGTTGAAGATGGATTCGTCTACATTTTCGGACCTGGGCAAGGTAATCAGACGACCGCTTTCTTGACCACGAAGCCATCGCCAGAAACCGGTCTCTCCACGAACGAAGCCAAGGTGGGACAAGAGTTCAGTTTTCCAAACGGAGATCAGCTTTTAGGCCTCGATAAAAAGCCTGGAACTGATCGCTTCACAGTAGTTTTTTCCAAGACGAAACTCGAATCACCATCGTTCCTGAGCGCGCAGGTCTCGGGGGATCCACTTCCGGCAAATCAATTGGCTGAGTTCAATGAATTTGTCAGTAAGTACATGCAAAAGCCTCCAGTGATGGAGCGCGATGATTCAAATAGTGAAACGCCCTTTGTCCGAGTAAAGGTGGACGGCGATAAGCAGTCAGATCCGATCGTGTTTGAGATCCGAATTCAACACAACTAGACGCAACCTCGTTCCACGTTGTTTCAAAGGAGAGTCAGTTATGAAAGTGATAGTCCCGTTGTTTGGTTTACTTTGTGTGGCAATAGCAATAAGTGCGCTGCCGATCGTCGATCAGGACCAGGAAGACGTGCGTGGTGCATTTTTGACTTCGCGTCCCAAAGATAAACCGGCGACTTCTTCAAACACGACGTCTCGTCCAAGTCACAGAAGGCCTCGGCCCTCCACTGATAAGAACCCGTCTAGTGCCGAGAACAAGAACACCAACTCGGGCAACAAGAATTCAAACGCGAGCGCGTCGAACAACTCTAACAAGCCCGCCCCAGTAAACGCGCAACGACTTGGCCTCGGGCTAACGTTGTTCATGCGCGACTCCAATGGATTAGCTGTTCGTACTGATCCGTCCAGGGTCTTCCAGAAGGGCGATCGAGTTCGCGTGCTACTTGAAACAAACAGTGACGGCTACCTTTACATCTTCAACACGACAAACGATGGACCTCCGGTAATGATTTATCCCAATGCAGATCTCGACGAAGCGGGAAACTATGTTCAAGCCCACGTCCCGTTTGAAATACCTTCCAGTCTTGCGGCTGAGGAACGCCTCCGGTGGTTCGCGTTTGACGAGGCAGCAGGAAATGAGCGACTGTTTTTTGTTTTTACGAAGGAACCTTTGACGGGCTTGCCTATTGAAGATGAGTTGATTGCTCTCTGTCGTGATTCCAAGTCGGCTTGCCCGGTGAAACCTTCGGCAGAAGTTTGGGCACAAGTGGAAAAGGATCTGAAGACGCCGCTGCGTACCGATACTTCAGCTCAGAATGGCCAGGCTCAAACGACGACAGAGCAGCAGGCAAGCGCCCGCGGATTGGGTTTGGCGAAAGACGATCCACAGCCTGCGGTGATCATGATGGCTTCGTCGAAGGGTTCGAGACTTGTAACCACGCTCGATCTGATTCACAAATAGTCTCCTCGTCATAAAGCAAAAGTTCTAAAAGAAAGAAGTGAATGTCACCATGGCCAGAATTACCTCTTTAATACTGTGCTTCGGCTTAGTGCTACTTCCTGCATCGAAAAACGTCACTGCCACATTGGTCGAACCGCAGCAAACTGATCAAGCGCATCAGGCACTTTCGCAAGGGCGTAAATTGCTCAAGCGAGGTCATGCCGATCAAGCGTTAGTTCAGTTGCAGACAGCGCTGCGCTTGTTCACGTCCGCAAACAATGCCAGTGGTATGGCTGCATCTCACAACGAGCTTGGCGATGTTTATTTGCGCCAGGGACAGTACTCCGTCGCGCTGGACCACTACCAAAAAGCATTCGATGGTTTTGTGAATGTGAAACCGCCAGACACGCAAGCCGCCTCGTCAGGTGTGGCCAGAGTTGCCGGAGCCGAAGCTGCGCAAGGCGTAAACGCAGCAGCGAGTATCGCCGATGATAAATTCAATGCGAACCTGATGCTCGCGAAGATCGGAGACGTGAATTTCCGTCTCGGTAAGATCTCGGATGCGATGACTGCATACAGTCGCATGCAAGTGAAGCAGCCCGAGAGTACCACTCAAAAAGTGACCCGTCGCTTTGGCATCGGGTCAATTATCGGTGGTGTTCAAACCCAAAACGTGAGTGTGGCAGCGCCTACGAGCGTTATCGCGGCGGCGCTCGAAGCCAAGAAGGAGTTGGACGAGTATCGCAATTCCATCGTCTTTTCCAGCTATGAATTGGGCATGGGCCGACTTGCTTACGTCAATAACGATTACGAAACCGCGCGGAGCCATTTTCAAAAGGCGCTGGATGCCGCCGGAAGCAGTCTGGCCGGAGTGGCGAAGCTCGGACAGGTGCGACGATTCCGTGCGGCGGCCAGAACCAGCCTCGGCGATGTGCTCTTGAAGCAGGGAAAGTACAAAGACGCGAGCAAGTTTTATAACGATGCCAAGAAAGGTGCGCAGGACGACAAGCGGCTGGATCTGATGTGGCCGGCACAAAGAGGACTTGGCCGTAGTCTTTGGTTGCAGGCTGCTCAGGAAAAAGACGCGAAGAAAATCAATTCGTTGAGAGAGTCTGCGATAGGTAATTACAAAGACTCGCTCGCAACAATTGAAACGTTACGCGAAGGTAGTCTGCGCGCCGACGAAGCGCGCACGACGTTCTTATCAACAATCAAGGACGTGTTCGACGAAGCCGCAACCGCAAATGCGGAGATGGCGCTGTCATTAAACGCAACGCCTGGAACTCCGTTAAGTGGGAAGGCACTGGATTACGCCGCTGAAGCATTTCGAATTAACGAACAATCGCGTGCCCGGTCGCTCTTGGATTTGTTGTCAGAAACTGGAGCGGCAATCACTGAGGGTGTTCCAGCTGATTTGCTCAAGCGAAAACAGGAGAACCTCGATCGGCAGCAGGAGATTGCCGACAGCCTGACAGGAGTTTCAATCTCAAACGAGGAGTTGAAGAAGAAGCCTTCTGAACTCGACTCCGAATTGGAGAAGCTTCAGACCGAGTACGAAGAGATAGAGAACCAGATTCGCACCGCAAACCCACGCTACGCATCGTTGACTTCAAATCAACCATTGACCTTGGCCGATGTCCAGCAGAAAGTGCTGGACGATCAGACGGTGCTATTGGAGTACGCGCTTCAGCCCGACAACTCCTATTTGTGGGTGGTCAGCAAGGGTAGTGCCAATCTCATAAAACTCCCAGGTCGTTCGTCGATTGATACGCTCGCCACGGACCTTCGAGCGCAACTAATTCCGTCCAAGTTGCAACGACGCATCGTCGGGATCGATGTACTAGAGCCAGATCGCGGCATTGGAATCGCGTCTACGGCTCCAGCGGATGCGGCACCGTTTATCGTGGCGTCAAACGCGCTGTACAAAGTCGTGCTTGAACCAGCAGCTTCGTCGGTTACAGATAAGCGGCTATTGATCGTGGCTGATGGCGCGCTAAATTACATTCCTTTTGAAGTGCTCTTAAAGTCGTCTGATCCGGGTGATTTTTCCTCCCTCGGCTATCTCGTCAAGACAAACGAAATTGTTTATGCACCGTCGGCATCGGTTGTTGGTGCGATCAAGCAGCAGCGCACAACGGCGACGGGCAAGTCGATGCTCATCGTTGCCGATCCCGTATTTAACTCGAACGACGCGCGTGCCAGAAAAGCAGCACCAAGTACTGCCGATGCCGAGGTACGCGGAATTGGTATTCAGAGCGCACTTGCCGACGTTGCCGGAGACACAGGCTCTCCACCGCAAAAGATGGAGGGCTTGCCTTTGGCTCGACTGGCCGGTACGCGTATCGAAGCAGATCAGATCTCAAAGCTCGCAAAGACATCTGGCGCTCAGGCTGATCTATGGCTTGATCTCGACGCGAACGAAGACAATCTGGTCGCACGAGACATCAGCAAGTACCGCTTTATCCATGTTGCGACACACGGACTTCTCAATGCGGAGCGACCGCAATTCACCGGCGTTGTCCTGTCGTTAGTGGGAAACAAAACCAATGATGGTTTTCTTCGCACGGATGAAGTTTTCAATCTTCATCTCGGCGGACCCCTGGTAGTGCTTTCGGCGTGCGAAACCGGTCTTGGGAAAGAGAAGCGTGGTGAAGGCGTCATGGGTCTTACTCGGGCGTTCATGTACGCAGGCGCACCTACCGTCGGTGTAAGTCTTTGGTCAGTTGCAGACAGATCCACTGCCGAACTTATGACGGATTTCTATCGTCGCTTGTTGACCGCAAACGATGCCTCGTCCAGCAGCGCCCTGCGCGGAGCGCAGTTAGCAATGATCTCCGGCAAGAAATACAGTGCCCCATTTTTCTGGGCGCCATTTGTTCTTATCGGCGACTGGAACTAGTCGTGTACGACAGGCTGTCAGCCTTTCGCCGCGAACTGAAGAATCACGATAGGTAACAATCTGTCGCCGCGAACTGAGAGTGACAGGTAAAACTCCTGTCTTCACTAACCCGACCACGACAGGCTAACAGCCTGTCGTACTGAGGCTACCGACTTAGGTAGCCTTTCGTTTTTTTCGTCTTAGAATCAGACCGGTTAATCCCGAAACCAACAGAACTGCCGTTGTGGGTTCCGGAATTGTTGTGTCGCCTGCGGCGGTGCCTTCAACAACAAAGTTGTCTATGCGGTTGTTACCCGTCGAGGTCGTCGCTCCGTTGAAGACTATCCTAAACGCCGCGTTCGGATTGTTGTTGAGCCCGACTATGCTGGCCAAAGTGAAAACTATTGGCACCGACCCAAAGGCGGTTGCGGGAACAAAGGGTGATCCGAAATCAGTAAAAGTGATTCCGTCCAGGCTGTACTGGAATTGATTCAGGTTAAAGCCGGTGCTTGTTCCCTGCGTAGCGAAGCTAACAAGGATGTTCGTAAATCCGACTGTACTCACATTGAATGTTATGTTGCGGCCATTGTTGGTGTTGCTGGTTCCACCTTGTAGCGATAATGCCTGACCCGCAATGTCTCCGAGTCGAGCATTGTTTGTTGTTCCGGCCGCAAACAGAATATTTGCAGCTACGAAATTGCTCGTCAGCGATCCAGAACCGTGATCTACAACAAGATCTGAATCATTAAAGTTCCATACAGCTAACTCGTCGGCTAAAGCTGAATCCACACCTACAACGAGTAGCACTATCATCATGAACATAGTTGAGAGTAATTGCCGAGGCGCACGGCAGTGAGGTTTGAACATACACTTTCTCCTTTGCTGAGGTTCGAAACATAGTTGTGTCCGTCGACGAGAAAGCAGAATCTTGTGGAGAGATTCGTGAGGCTATTCAGTAAGTTCGCCCGGCTTTGAGGACAGCCAAGCTTTCTCAATCACGTTGGTCCCGCACAATAAGACGATTTGAGTTTCGCGTCAATAGGGAAGTTGGTTATTTGGTAGGAATAGGACCTAGACCTATTCGACTTATGACTGCTGACAAAAGATTACTGACAACGCAGCGCACAAGACACTGAGGTGGCAGCCGCGGGATGAGTTCGTCTTTGGCCGGAATTGTCTCTGTAGGCTAATATCGCGTAGGAGAAAAAGTTTGGTTATGGCTGACAGTTTCGTACGAATTCAGGATCAGCAGAGCTTGGACAGATTATTTGCTGAATCCAAATTACGGCCGATATTGATTTTTAAGCACAGCAATGCGTGTGGAATAAGTTCTCGAGCGTATCGCGAGATGGAAAAGCTTGACGACGTAAATCTGTTGGAAGTCCAGAGCGCACGCGAATTGTCTCGAGAAATTGCCACCATAACTGGTGTGCGACACGAAACACCGCAGGTCATCCTCCTTAAAGACGGTAAAGCAGTCTGGAATGCGTCACATTATGACGTTAATGCCAGATCAGTTTCTGAGGCCTTACAAGCGAACAGTTGATTACAGATATGTCAGAACCGCGTGGATCAGCGATCGAGCCTCGCAAGATTCGACAAGCCGATGACTCTACCGTTCAAATCATTTGGGCGGATGATAAGGAATGCGATTACCGGGCCGCCGATCTTCGGCGGGCTTGCCCGTGCGCGCAGTGTGTAAATGAATGGACTGGTGAGCGTGTTCTTAAGCCCGAAACCGTGGCAGACGAAATCCAGATTCGCGATCTGACCCTCGTAGGGCGTTATGCCATTAATTTCCGTTGGAGTGACGGACACGAGACGGGAATTTACAGTTTTCGATATCTAAGAGAACTTTGTGATCAAAACTAAGACTGGTAATCATTATGAACGAACGAGATTTCTTTAACGAGAAAGAAGAAGTTAAGAAAGCTACTTACAGCTGTCCTCACTGTCGTGAACGGGCTGAGTATGACGTGCGCTGGCTTAAGCGAACCAGGAAAGCACAACCACCGAAGGGCGCAAACGAAATGGATCGGGCCCGCTTTCAGAAGTCCCGCGATTACCTGGTCAGAATCGACGATATGCTGGCCTGTAGAAACATGCGTTGCAGGAAACGATTTGAGATTCCGAGTTCACAGTCCGTAGTTTTTATCTGATCGTCGTCGATCGAGCCTCATCAAATCCAAAGCACACCTTTTGCAAAGAACGTCCCTGGAAGCTATGGAGGACGGACCGCCAAGATGTGCCAGCATCCATCATCGAGGACGCTGTGTCTGCCAAAGAGCCGAACGACTAGCGGCTGAGCGGGTCGAAACACGAAGAAATTCTGCGACTCGTCGCCAGCGTGGGACTCAGGAGTGGTTCGAATGCTGGTTAATTTTTGAAATCCTGTCGGTTGTTTTGGAACTCATCTTCGCGGCTTTCTAGGCGAAGAAAATCCTGACAAACGTCATAAAGATCCTCCAAGCCGTAGTAATAAATTCTGGATCCCAAAGAGCTAAGTACCCATGATTGAATCTCAACAATTTGCCGGTGGGTCGAAGATAAACAATTCCTTCTTAACACCGTTTGAACGACGTCTCGCTGTGCGTGTGTTACCAAGAATCCCCCGCTGGCTTCAAACCCATCACCTGACGTTGCTGACAATGGTTTGGTCAGGATTCATATTGTTCTTCTCATATCTGGCCGCCAGGGATTTACGCTGGCTGTGGATGGTCTCCGTCATGATCTTTATGCAGTACGTAACGGACCACTACGACGGGAAAGTCGGGAAGTACAGGAACACGGGATTGGTTCGCTGGGGATATTACATGGATCACTTCCTGGACTATCTGTTCCTCTGCTCGGTCATAATCGGATACGCGTTCATACTTCCAGACAAATCGCGTTACCAGATCCTCATCCTGCTGGCAATTTGTTCAGGCTTCGAGATTAGTACGTTCTTGTGTTTTGCTGCCACGGATAAGTTTTAGAATTAGCTACTTCAAATTAGGTCCAACCGAATTCAGGTTGGCGCTCATCATAATCAATGCGCTATTGGTCGAGTATGGAACGCGGAAGATGGTAAACGGTCTTAAATACGTCAATATCGGCGGAGCAATAGTTCTGGCACTCATGGTTTTCCGAACCCATAAAATAATTTGGGCTATGGATATGAAGGAAAAGCACGCCGTCCTGGACGCTAAGCCTTAACTGTCTTGCTAAATGCCACTCTGTTCTGCGGGGTGTGTACGATTTGAAGGCGAGTACCAAAACGCCCCACAAAAAATTTCTGCACATTCGCAAAATAGTGACCCTTTTGGGCGGTGAAGTGCGCGTTAGCAGATGTGGCCTCTTCTTTGCAGGATTTCCAGCGACCAACGTTCTAGTTTTTGAGAATTTGGGAACAGAATGGCGGCAATTTCGTTGATAGGAAGTAAGGAATCAACGCAAGACCCGAAATACAGGCAATGTCAGATAAGAAAACAATTCGAATAGTCAAAAAAGGCGAGAACAATCGTCCAAGTCCGAAGCCAAAGGTGAATACTGCTCGTGAAGCAGCGCGCGATATGGTCGAAACGGTAACCAATTGGGTTAGTGAGTTTCAGCAGAAGCGTCGCCACGAAACCACCCACGCACTTAGACTCCTCTCCAAGACACCTCGCGGTAGCGAAGCCTAGGAGTAAGCCAAACAACTGAGTTCTGTGTACGACAGGCTGTTAGCCTGTCGGACGGCCCTAGCGTCACTTCAGTAAACACACCGCGGCATGCAAGGACAGGCTGACAGCCGATCCTACGGTATGGACGTTTGTTGACACTCCTGACGGTCGGCGATAGCATCGGGCGGCCTCAACGTCGTTCCAGCAGGTGCGCATGATGGTTAGGAAAAGTTCGTCATCGAAGAGTGGTAAGACCAAAGCAGCAAGGCCCATCTTTGATAGCATTCGCAAACCGGTCGCACCTCCCGGGCATCCGCTTTCACGTTCCAAGCCAGATGAAATAGCGAGACCTGCCCAACGGAAAGCAAAACACAAACGTCGTCCTGAATTGCCCAACGACGAAGACGCTTAACCTTGCCAGTATCGATCCCAATGGAAAACTCATCGTCTGAAGTTACTCGTGCCTTTATCGATCGGGCCGGCGCATTTCTTAGCACTGAGTATCTACCGAAAATTGAGCATTGCTTTGAGCAACTGACAGACGAACAAATCTGGTTTCGTCCGAACGAAGCGTCAAACAGTATTGGGAACCTCGTGTTGCATCTCTGCGGCAATGCGCGGCAGTGGATCGTGTCCGGTCTCGGCGACAATCCCGATCGAAGGGATCGCGATAGCGAGTTCAGGCAGCGTGAAGTAATCCCGCGGGTTGAACTACTTGAGTGTCTGCGGACCACGGTGAGGGAAGTTGAGCAAGTACTCGCAAATTTGGATTGCAGCGTAGTTTTGGAAAGGCGCACGATTCAAGGAAAAGACGTTGAGGTACTCGAGGCGATCTTTCACGTCACTGAGCATTTCTCGATGCACACCGGACAGATCATCTTGTTAACTAAGCAACTGACCTCGACCGACCTCCGCTTCTATGAATTTGAGGATGATGCTCCGATTCAACGCTGGCGTTCTGGCGTGTCTGAGTTGTCTTAAGTCTCTCAGAAAATCAAAATCAAATCGTCGCTTCAAACATTACTTACGCATGGTTCTCGATGGGTTCCATTGGCTTTCTCTGCCCAGATCGCGATCACTTCTTGAAGCTCCTTTATCAGATCTCGAGAGGTCCTGTATTGGATCGGCTGATGCACCCACGGGAACTTTCGCAATCCGGAGAAAGTTGCAAACTCCTTAGCGCCCTCCTTAATAATCGGCCATACCGGAACGCCGTAACTCGATACAATCGCCTGTAGCTCCATCGGCGTAGATCTTGGGTTTGTGATCTCGACGATGACTCCCCTGCTCATACCTGCAAGCAGCATAACCGTCTCGATCAGGTCTCTTTTCTCCGGCGGTGGAAAGTCAAAAATGATAGGAATTAAATGCTGCTCCTTGAGCACCTTGGCGATGGCTTTTAGGACGCGTTTGCGCTGTGTAAAGCGTCCGAGTAGCAACACCCACTTACGTCCCGCTGCTTCAATAATCCGCGAGATGTTCCGGTTGTTCAAAGTGAGATGCATGAATGCTGCGAGGTCCACACCTTCGACATTAACTTTTTCCAGTTTGTCATCAGACGCTCGGCGTACATAGGAAGGCCGATACCGGACAATTAACTCTTGCGTCTGGTTCACTTGTTTCTTCCGCGACTCACCGAATTCGAGATCCCAAGCAGACAGGCCATATACGTTGCATTGGCTTAGATCAGCCCCGGCGAGTTTGGTCCTCACCATCTGAACACCCTGCAGGTTGGCACGGTTGAGATGAGCGTTTCGGAAATTCGTTTCGTACATATCTGTGCGGCAAAAGTTCGCGTCCTCGAGGTGGGCTCCAGAGAGGTTTGCTTTTGCGAGGATCGCCTGATGGAAGTTGGCCTGTTCCAGGTGTAGCCGCTGCATTCTCGCTTGGCACAGATTGGTGTAGCTAAAATCGTACCCCGCAAGAGTTCCGTCTCCGCGTTCGATCTCGACGTTCCTCAAATCCTGATCCGCAAGTAGTGGTTTGATATGTGGGTTATTACGCCGCCAGCGATTCCAGTACGCTTTTCCTTTGCTGAGTTTCTTTAGGTGTTCGGTGGCCACGCGGTTACGACTGGTGAGGTCCCCGGACAGGGTTATATAACGATGCGCGAGATTGGATTCGGATTTGGCGCGGATGGTTTCGCCGGAGGGAAGCTCGACATAGTAGCGACGTCTTCCCTCGCGTTCTCTTACCGGGATCGGGTTGCCCTCAAGTGTCAGCTGGTCCGAAACATGCTCGAACACGAATCCTTTGTAGAACTCAGCCATGAACATAGCCTCCTCAACGTAAGCGCTCTATCGCACTGAATTCGGGAATGAAGTCTCTAAGGATCAGCATGGAACTAAAGTGATTTGCGCGCAATTATGGAACTGAGCCAAATCTCGACCCTGCGAGAGAAAAGCCTACACCTAGTATGGAAAGAAGCGAGGAAGGTGATGGTAGCAGCTTGTTAGTTGGGATCGCTAGTTTCCAAACCACCACCGTTTTGTTTAGTATAGGTACGCACTTGCTCCAGCGTTAAATCTATCTCAAATCTCAAGGAGGATTACCCTCTATGACCTACGTCGTTGCCGAACCTTGTGTGAATTGTCGCTACACTGACTGTGCACTTGTTTGTCCTGTCGAGGCATTTCATCTTGACGACGACATGTTGGTTATAAACCCCGAGACTTGTATTGATTGCGATGCTTGTGTTCCCGAATGTCCCGTTGAAGCGATTTTCCCTGAAGCGACTGTGCCGGCGGAATGGACTGGGTTTACACAGATTAACGCTCAGCGTGCACTTAGTGGCTTGCCAACGATTACGGCCCGACTCGACTCGCTTTGTGAATAGCAGAACAGTATGAAGAAGCGCACCCTCCATTGGCTGGGCGGTTTTGCAATTGGTATTGGAGCAGTGGGGGCGGTGGGAGCATTTGTGAGGAAGAGAAAAGTGGGTGCCGCACAACCAAAACGGCAGAAGAAAGTGGGAAATGTTTGGGCGCGTCCGGGAATGGTGGTGACTTTTCGCGCCGAGTTGATGCCGGGGCGCGACCGAGAAGATAGAAGCTTTAGAGTTAAGGAACTTCTAGCCAGTGGACGTGTTTCGCTACACGATGCTGATGGGGAGCACACTGAGCACGAGTTTGAGGCAATTAGTTAAGACTTCAGCTGAGTGGTTTGAAATAGGACCTATTGGACATATAGGATCTATTCGCGAAAGCACCTACCACCGATAAACCTCACCCGGATTCATCACCGCGAGTTTAGGAATATTTAGTTCGTGTAACTGGCGAATAATCGTGTCGCGGTGTGTCGGCTTGAGGTGTACCGCGAGGATGTCCATGCCGTTGTGGGTAAGCTTTTGCAGTTCTTTGCCAAGTGACGAAGGTGTGAAGTGTCTCGATACTTCCGCGAGTTTCGCCATCTCGTTCGGGAACGAAGCCTCGATGAAGAGAGCGTCCAACTGTCGCGTCCCATTTACAGCCTTCCAGAATTCTTCGGTCTCGGCTGTGTCAGAACTAAAAGCGACATGGCTCTTGCCGTCAGTAATCAACAAGCCGACCGTCGGTACAATGTGATTGACCGGAACAGCAGTGACCTTGAGATGGGCCACGTCAAACTCACCGCTCGTCGGGATTGGAATGTATTCCATCACTGGCCCATAGTCATTCTTCAGATCCGAGAAGCGTGGATACACGTTCCAGTTGAAGACGTCACGTTCAAGAAGCGCGATTACTTCTGACGTCGCATAAACACGCATCGGGTGTTCGAGCGTTGGATAGAGGTCATCGATGAAGATCGGTAAGCTCGCAATGTGGTCCATGTGAGGATGCGTGACGATTATGTCGCGAACTTTGCTTCGCTGTTCGGCATTCAGGGCGATGGCGATACTGCCGGCATCAACTGCCACACAGTCATCGATCAAAAAACAAGTCAGGCGTTGCTCAAGGGTTGCGCGACCCTGGGCATCGAAGGTGCTGGGTAAGAGTTGAACTTTCACTAGGGGTCAGCTCTTGTGAAATGGCCTGGCTAAGCCGCTGCGCAAGTATAAGCCAGAACGCGACAGCCCTGCGAGGCTTATTCGTCTAAACGCATACCAGGCGAATCAATGGCCGCGGACCTCACGAAGCAGACTTGAGAGAGCTTGAATGTATTCATTTTCGACTTCGTTGAGGTTAGTGACTCCTGAATAAATTCCTCTTGAGACCCGGCAGCGATAAAAAGCGAGTTCACTCGCCATTTGGTTGAACCTCATCCGTGTGCGCCAGCCCTTCATTCCGGTTTGAGTCAACGCATTAAATGACGATCCCATTCGTCCAAAGATCGAGCCCAGCTGATCGTATTCCTGGCGTGTCAACATGCCGCGTTCGAGATCACAGAGGAGAAATTTTCGGACCAGTTGGCCTTCGCGATACAGTGCTATTCCGATAACGACTAACAGAATCACGAACGCCGGAACCATGATCACGATGTAAGTCAGCAGAAAGACGCCACCACCAAAGATGGCGCCCGAACCATTCCAAATACTGTGCATGAAGATCGCCATCAGAAGTCCGAGCACCGGCGTAATAAGCTTTACCGCGAGATTCCGTGTTTGTCTGGCCAGACCGAGACCAATACCGGTCATGCTGGTGAACAAAGGATGAGAAAACGGAGCGAGAAATCCTCTTACAAAAAGAGTCACCGTAAGATCTGCTCCGCCGTGTACTGCTGCCTTGCCGTAATAAAGCACGTTTTCTGTCATTGCGAAGCCCAGTGCCACTAATGCGGCGTACACGATGCCATCAATCACGCCGTCGAATTCGTCTTTCTTAAAGAAGAAGAAAATGAAAAGAATAGTCGCTTTACAACACTCTTCTACGATCGGTGCTGAAATTACGAGTGCGAACGTGTTGCCGGCAGCTGGCCCAGCCAACGCTGAGACGATTGCGCCGCCGGTGCTGTTGATTAGATAAGCGACGAACGTTGCAACTAGTGCGCCCCAGAAGAATGCAGTCGCCAGCATCCACGCTGGTTCCGATTCATAACGATCGATCCACAAAACAAGGATTACATAAAGCGGAACTGGAATAGTTGCGGAAACCATTCCGATGAGGAACGCAACTGGGCCTGTTTCGTAACCGATTAAAAGTAGCAGGAGCAAGCCAAATAACAAGGCGATAAGCGCACATACGATGCCAGCTGCAATCTTAACCATGCCCGTGGACCGCTGACGTTGCATCGTGATGGTTACGGCTTGTTGTGGAAACTGGTTGTTGGGGTAAAGCTGGTTTGGTGTATTCATGAGCTGTTATCTGGCGCAAGTTTGCGCGCGACCACCGTCAATCGAATACGTCGCCCCAGTTATCCAACTAGCTTGATCTGAGGCGAGGAACAAAACTAAGTCGGCAATTTCTTCAGGGCTACCCACTCTACCCAATGGGTGCGTTTGTTTTGAACGCTCCAGAAACGCGGCATACTCCTCGTTATTCATCCCGCCGCGCTTGTGTATGTCTGTCACAACGACACCCGGGTTGACTGCATTTACTCGCACACCCTTAGCGGCAAGTTCCAGTGCTGAACAACGGGTTAACTGGTCCAGAGCAGCTTTTGAAACACAGTACGCCAGCACCCCGGGAAACGCTCGCAGTCCTGTGACGCTCGACACATTAACAATGTTTCCCTTTCTTTCAATCAATGTGGGCAGAGCTTTTTGCATTAGCTGGAAGATCGCGCGAACGTTGATGTTCATCATCTCTTCCCACGATTGCATTGACGTAGTTTCAATTGTCCCGTTGCTGATGTGTCCGGCTGCGTTGACGAGTATGTCGATTCCGCCATATGAGGTCAGTGTTTGTGCAAGAACATGATCAATGGCGTCATCGTTCACGAGATCTGCTTTTAGCTTTAGCCCTTCACCGCCGCGGACTTTGATTTCTGTCATTACGTCCGCTAGAGCTTCATCCTTTCGTCCTACACAAGCGACCTTTGCGCCATGTCCAGCGAACGCCAGAGCGCAGGCTCGGCCGATACCTGAGGTTGCTCCAGTAATAAAAGCGACCTTGTTAGCAAAGAGGGTCTCACTCATTTGGTTTCCTCGTGGAGTGAAGGTGGCATTGCTCGGTTTGT
>Ga0068856_100002835_pt1 | contig 17754 bp, 11 predicted proteins | sample KBSCornC62_FD_66595 | JGI IMG/M metagenome (GOLD analysis project Ga0068856, IMG submission 66595) | Corn rhizosphere microbial communities from Kellogg Biological Station, Michigan, USA - KBS Corn C6-2 | ecosystem: Host-associated > Plants > Roots > Rhizosphere > Soil ...
GTAATCACAAACGCAGGCGGTTGTGGCGCGATGTTAGCTTCGTATGCTCACCTCCTTCATACGGACGAAGCCGCAGCCTTCAGTGCGCGAGTGCGCGATGTGAGTCAACAGCTTGGGACTTGCGAAATCTTAAAAGGGACACCCATCGATGAACGCACTACGTACGACGCGTCGTGCCATTTACTCTACGGTCAACATGCAGGAGAGTCGTCGTTGAGAATGCTGACGTCAATTCCGAATCTGAATTTTACAAATCTGGAGGGAGCGGAACGTTGCTGCGGTGGCGCTGGAATCTACAACCTTCTGGAAACTGAAATGTCAGCGCGAGTGTTGCAAGAGAAGTTGACTAATGTTCAAGCGACGGGCGCTGAAGTATTGGCCACAGGCAATCCCGGATGCCAGATGCAAATCGGAGCGGGAGCATGTTTGAACGGTCTCGCTCTTAAAGTTTGTCACCCGGTTGAGTTGTTGGATGAATCGTATGAGAGAGCGGGCTACTACGAATGATGTCCGACGAACTTTAGTTTGTCGTTCGTGAGCGTAAAGTCAGCTGAAAGAATGAAGTACTCTGAACTCGAACCACGACAAACTAAAGTTCGTCGGACATTCTGAATCTTAAATTCCCATGTCCCCCACCAAACTAAACCGAACCGTGTTATCAATCTTCGCACCAGTGCTGATTATCACGGGTATATCGGGTTTTCTAGTTCCGCCCCAGTACAGCCTTACGAGTGGAGCGACGCCCTACAATGTCTTTCACATCGCTTTTGGTTTTATCGGATTGCTCATTGCCACATCAGGCAAAGGCAGACAGGCAAGTTTTTTTAATTTCGACTTTGGATTAATCGATCTCTATCAGGCGATCGCCAGTTTTCTAAATCTGCCACCCAGAGGGTTCTTTCTCTGGACGCGGGTCGATGATATCTTGCACGTCGTTCTCGGAGTCGCCCTCGTTCTTGTCGGCCTTTTCGGCATCCTCAGACACAAGGAGGAAACCACATGAGTGCAACCGCACGCTCAACGGAAGAAAATCCGAGTATTGATCTCACTGCGCTTCAACAGATGACCTACGTCGAACTGGACGAGCTCTATCGCAATTCACGGCGACCCAGCGAACTGTCAGATCTGAATGGCGACGCAATTGGGGCAATGCTCGCCTGGCGTAAACCGGCAAGTGGGCCACTTGCTTCGCTGCTGCGTAGTTTTGGCAGCTCATCAACTTTTCCGTGGAAGGGAAAATCATTTCAGAACAAAGACAATGACTCGGGTGAAGGCATCAATCGCGTGACGTTCTTTGGGAAACGATCCTGGTTTCCTTTCAAGACGCGTTTTGGGTCTTCATTCCTCGACAGCAAACCAACATTTGTCCTCGATTACTCGGCAAGAGCGAATCCACCGTTTATTCGATCGATTGTTGATGAGGTTCGGGAAGTAGCTCCGGGACTTTACTTTGGACCAGCTGCGTTGTTGGTGAAAGGAAAACCAAAGCCCATACTATTTTTCGCGGTAAGTTTGCGGGCTTAAGAGGTTATCCGCAGATTACACAGCGCGGCTTAGGCTGCAACCAAACCATCCTGAAAGGATAAAAGTGAATAGCCGTGGGCAAGCGGCTTTGCGCGAAGCCCACGGAACTAATTAGTCACACGATCCGACCCTGAAAGGGTCCAACCGGGTTGATTGTCCGACCCTTTCAGGGTCTTGGGTGTTTGCCTCGCTCCCGTGGGCTTCGCGCAAAGCCGCTCGCCCACGGCTATTAACTTGGGTCCCTTCGGGACGTGAAAACTTGCTAAAAAAGCAAGAAGTTGTTGGTTTATTGCACAGATTTGTTTTTAGAGACTCCGAAGCTCTTAAAAGAAATCTGTGTAATCTGCGTAATCTGCGGATAAAGTTCAGCCCCGAAACGCTACTTCACCACCAACGATCGTTAACTTCACCTGGCTGTCCTCATCAATCGCAACCAGGTCGGCTCGCTTCCCTTCTTCGATCGATCCGCACTCGTTATCGATTCCAAGTACACGTGCCGGATTCGACGACGCCATGCGAGCGATGTCCACATCAGAAACACCGAGCGACCGCATCATCTTCACCGCATTCAACAGCGTGATCACCGAACCTGCTATGCTTCCGTGCGAGTTACTCGTTCGGCTATTTCTCACGGAAATCGTTTCACCCCAGATTTGATACTCGCCATCACCTTTGCCGGCGGCCGCAATCGCGTCGCTGATCAAACTCAAAGCGCCGGAGCCTTTTATCTTGAGCAGCAGTTTCAGAACAAACGGATCGAGGTGTATTCCGTCGGCAATAATGTCGCAACTCACACCCTCGCGCGACATTCCCCAACCAATAGGACCAGGATCACGATGATGTAACGGCGCCATGGCATTCATAAAGTGAGTCATATGACGAGCGCCCGCATTGAATGCTCGATCGAGCATATCTACATCCGCGCGAGTATGGCCAATCGAGATGATCCAACCTTTTTCCTTAAGTGCACCGACAAGTTCGATCCCACCTTCAATCTCTGGAGACATCGTGGTCATCTTTATCCCTGTGCGCGGAATCGGCAGGCTGTCGAGATCAGCTGGTGCTTGATAAGTCCTGAAGTAATCTTTGTGTAGCGCTCCGCATTGAACCGTGTTCACAAACGGTCCTTCATAGTGAATACCCAGAATTCGAGCAGCTGCTCCACGCTCCGTTTCAACCGCATTGGAAATCACCTTTACGGCTCGGTCGTAGATTTCATCCGAAGCCGGCACGAAAGTTGGCACCCATGCAGTTACACCTTCCGAGGCCAGGAATTTTGACATGTCAATCAGATCTGACGGCCCAGCATCCATAATATCCACGCCGTTGGCGCCGTGAATGTGCATGTCAATAAAACCCGGAAAGAGAGTCGTGTGGGCAAGTTCGATTTCAATTGCGCCGGTCGCCGGAATCTCAGGGCCTATTTTGCTAATCCGGCCGTCAGTTATAAGCAGTGAAGTCGCAGCGATTTCACGATCCGCCAGCACAACTCTCGGGCCTTTTAATACGATTGATGTCATGGATGAATCATATCTCGAAGATCCCTTAGTGCAATAAAGAAGATTGCCCGCAACACCGAGGCATTGCGGGCAAGCAAGTAACCTTCATTCAATGTCAACTAGAAGTTGAATTTCACTCCCAGCTGCATGTTCCGGGGATCGCGCACACCGGTTACGAAACCAAAGTTCGACGAGGTGTTGTTAAGGCTCAAGGTGGTGAAGTTCGTGTGATTAAATATATTGAAAACTTCCCACCGTAGTTGTACCGACTTCGACTCGCCGAAGCGAATGTTCTTGGAAAGAGTAGCATCAAAGCGGGTTGTCGGACGGCCCGTAATGACGTTACGCGACTCGTTGCCGACTCGATTTACGCCTGCGGGCGGGTTGTTAATTAAGCAGCTAGTATTAAACCACTGCTCGAATGTCTGTGCTCCACCTGAATTCGGGTCGCACCTGGCGTCGGGTCTCCCACCGGAAGGAGACGTTCCCAGGAAACCAATGCCAGCGGGATCATTCGAAGAAGTAGTCGCGCTGAAACCGAGTCCAGTAAAGTAATAGGTAATTCCTGAAATCTGCCAGCCGCCCAGGACGTTCCCTTTCAGATTCGTCTGATTTTTGAAGAACGGCAGTTCGTAAATGTAGTTAACGCTTAGAACGTGACGCCGGTCCAGATTAGCGCGCGCGTATTCGTCCTTGAGATTATAGGGATTCTGCGGTGCGGTCGCAGACTCGTTCTGGCTGTCAGTCAGGTTCTTAGACCATGTGTAAGCGACATTAATTTGACTGCTCTGCGAAAGCCTCTCTTGAGCGGTAGCCTGAAGACTGTGGTAGTTGGAGTTGAACCTTGTCTCTAGAAGGCGGACTGCTCCATAGCCTCTGAACGGTCGAATCTGATTTAGCTGAATCTCTGAAGTCGCCGTCGCGGTTGCGGAATTACTAGTAAAGACCTGACCTGGTAATTGGCACGGTGCAAAGGTTGGCGGGTTCACGTTATTCGTCCGACATTGTTGAGTAAGAGCAAATCCCGGTGGCAAAAGATTCGCATCGACCAAGCCGGACAAGTGAACGCCCCTCGACCCGAAGTAACCAACCGTCACGAGTGTCTTAGGGCCGAATTGATGTTGCAAATCAAGGGACCAACTCTGCACATAGGGAGTCTTAAAATTTGGGTCAATGCCGGAGACGTCCTGAACCGAAAGATTGGTTGTTGTACTCCCCGCAAGCGGATTGTCGAGAGTCGTCGGATTAATGACTATCTGTTGCTGGAACGGAGGATTTCGTGCAACCAGATCCGTCTCGGCGAAACTGAATGACAGTTGATCAAAGTATATACCGTATCCGGCCCTGACCGACGTCGTACCTTTCTTAAACGGATCCCATGCGATTCCCACGCGTGGCGCGAAGTTGTTGCGAGTCGGAGCTACCGACTTGCCGAAAGGTGAAACGGTCGCACCCGGAACGGAAACCTGGCTGTTCACCGTGATTCCGTTCAAAGGGTTGCCAGTCCCCGCGATGCGTGTACCATTATCAGCGAAGCCGGGATGTGCCAAAATTTGAAAGGCTTGGTTCGGATCGAAAAAGGCCGGATTGAAACTCGTCATGCGACCATTCTTATCCCACGGCTGACCAAAGCGAGAAAAGCGTACACCGTAGTACAACGTGATGTTGGGCCTATACCGCCATTCATCCTGAGCGAATGCCTCGACGCTACTGGCAGACAAGTCGGCCGTCAGATCAAACTGGTTCTGGGTATAGACCTGAAAATTGCCCAATAGAAAATTGGCCCAAAGTTGATTCGTCGTACTCGTTCCCAGCGGTCTAAAACAAACAGCGCTCGGAGGGTTAGTAGTGCAAGCGGTTGGCGTCGCTGACACGGCGCTATATCGAACTTCATTGAATCCGCCAAGCGAGTTTTCATGCTTTCTGATCCTGGAGAAGTTGAAACCGTACTTCGTGGTGTGCGAGCCGAAGACTTTCGAGAACGTCGCAAACAGAGACTTGTTGTACGAGAAATCGCTGTATGGACCGAATGTTTGCAGAGCAGTAAACCCATTGCCGGTAATCGTCGGCACTCGCCCCCTTGTCACAGGGAATGAGAACTGCGGTACATGAGCAGCGACGTCGGGTGAATTCTCGTTTGCCAGGAGACCAATAACTGTACTGGGAACATCGCCCCACGAGTATGACCCACCGAACTCCCAGACGGTTGTTGGCGACTGGACCCATGTCGCCCGCGCCATGTGCGTGCGTCCCGGAGAATTCGATTGAGTAGTTGAAACAAAGGGCTGTCCGCCGCCTTGGCCGAACAGGCCGATTGGATCAATCGTCGGGATCGAGTCGTTTTCAAAGCGATAATAAAGTGACAGATTGTCGCTGAACTTGTGATCGACGCGGATCAACTCCTGTGTGAAATTAAAGATGCCCCGAGCGGGGAAGAATAGGTTCCCAGCAGAATCGGGCAGCGGGAGTTTATTGTAAATGTCCTGCACGTAGGCAGCTGCGAGCGGACTGGTTAGATTTTGCGGAAGAGGTGTTCCCGCTGGAAGAATTGACGAGCAGGGATTCGCGACGGGCCCGATACAAACCGGCTGCGCAAAGATCCCCTGGCGTTGAGCTGCATTTGGTACGGTGGTACTGAAAGTAGGGTAGACGACAACCCTTCTCAACTCTTCTGAGAAAAAGAAGAAGGTATTTTTGAATTTTTTGTAAGCTGGTCCACCTTCACCGAATCGAGGCAAAATTACTGGACCTCCAAAGGTCCCCCCGAAGTTGTTGTACCTGAAAGGGACGCGTTTCGCCTTTCCGTCAGCATCTCTACCAAGTGGAAAATTCCGGTTTGTCAGAAACGAATTGGCATTCAACCAATCGTTACGGAAGAACTCATACACGTCACCATGGAACTGGCTTGAACCGCTTTTCGTGATCACATTGACCTGGCCCCCCGCGCTCCTGCCCGACTCTGCCGGGTAGAGGCTGCGAAGAACTGAGAACTCTGCGATTGCATCGACTGAAGGGTAAGTTTGTACTGTAAGGTTCGCGCCGCGGTCCGTAGTATCCGCGCCATCAACGGTGTACGTATTCGAACTTGACCGCACGCCGTTCACAGCAATCTGTAGTGCGTTCGACTGAGCATTTGGATTTGTGGACCCAACATAAATCTGGTCGGCAATATTTGCAGAAACTCCTGGCGACAGGGTGATGAGTTGCGCCCAGTTGCGATTATTGAGAGAAAGTTCGCGAACCTGATCACCATTGATAACACTGGTTGCACTCGCGGACTGCGTATTGACCTGGACCAAGTCTGACGTCACGTTTACTGTTTCGGAGATGTTGCCAGCTTCCAACACAACGTCGACAGTACGACGTTCATTCACGTTTATCTTTACTCCGCCCTCGACATGTTTCTTGAAGTTTGGAGCCTCGACTGTGAGCTCGTACATTGCAACCGGCAGAAGTGGTGCAGAGTACTCGCCGTTATCATTAGTGGTAACGCTTCGGGCCACAACCTTCTTGGCGGTGTCAGTAAGCGTCACGGTTGCACCGGCAACACCAGCTCCATTCGAGTCCCTAACTGTTCCAGCAAGACTCCCTGTGATCTCCTGCGCGGATGCAGTCGATCCAATCACGAGCAGCGCAATAACAAAAAGCACAACGCGTACAAACTCTGTGTGATGTCTCATATTTTCCTCTTTACGAATGATGATTCGGGTAACTGTGGCAACATGGCTTGCATGTAAGCCCGGGCCAAGTAGAATTCAACACATGTGTAGTCAGAACAGGCACCTCTAATAGCAATCCCCGGACTTTGGATATGCAGTTGTTCGAAATCATGGACGCCGTTTGGATTTTCGGAGAAAGTGGCCCCACCGCTTGCTAAGCGATTTGATCACTTAAAGCCCTCTAATCTCGTATATCGCAATGAAATCGCCTGTACCGCGACTGATTGGATGGAGTTCTGTCTGGGAGTCGTCATAACCGACAGCAATCAATCTCTTACAGGCAATCGCTGTGCTCCGAGTCAGTTCTTCGTTGACGTCGATCCCGCTACTCCGGCTCATAAACTTCTAAAAGTGAGGACCGTCCCTCACGATGCGTCGGCGTGCGCGCTTCCTCGCAAAGCTACACCCGGTCGGGCTGTTGTCATTTGATCGACCGCAACGTCCGCTCGAAACCATGGGTTAGCCACTTCCATCAACTACACGAGCATTCGTCAGGACCAGATCATATGGAGTGGCCACAACTTCACTTGACCGAACGACACGAAAGTTCGCCGCTCCGCCAAGCACCAGTAATATGATCGATAAAAGCGCAGAGTTGACTTCATCGCATCAGAATCGACGCCGCCTAAACTCACCTCAAGCACAAACCCATCGTCGCAACGAATTGGATCGAATAACCAAGCATCAAATTGTCTTGAGGAAATGCGCGATTAATGTTTGGCCAAAGTATTTCGCAGAGATTATAGGTTTTCGGGATGGATAATGGTAGCTAAAGATTCTTATCCAATTGATAAGTATTGGTGATAAGACCTCGCACATCCAGTCACAAAAAACTTGACGGAAAAAACTAGCGGGATATACTCGCGCTCCATCAACCAGCAGCAGCTTCGCACCGAAACGGCTCGTTGGTGCGTCGCTCGCCAAATCGAACAAAAAACTCATGATGGCCCTAGCTCAACTCACTAAAGTTGGCGGATGCCACGTCTCTAAAGAGGAGGATCCATGCATTCAGCCGCGCGCCGTTTCCCATCACTGGCTACGTTAATCATTTTCACAGCAATCGCTGCCCTCGCACAAACAAGCACTTCACGAATCGTCGGACGAGTCGCTGATTCAAAACAAGACTCGATCGCGGGCGCTACCGTGACCGTCACTAATGAAGCTACTGGCGTCACCCAAACACAAACGACGACTGATGCAGGCGTATTTGCTTTTGATTCGCTGCCCGTAGGTAACTACTCAGTGACAGTAGAACAAACGGGCTTCAAGAAATTTCAAAAAACTGGGAATCACCTGGAAGTGAATACCCCCTTAACCGTCGAGGTCGTAATGGAAGTTGGACAGGTATCTGAGGTCGTCACTGTTCAGGGCGGCGCGGAACAACTTCAAACAGCAAACGCAACGATGGGCAATGTCGTTGAGCAAAAAGCGATCGAAAGGCTTCCTCTCAATGGACGCAATCCGCTGAGTTTGCTACTGCTCGAGCCAGGAGTGACACAGAGGTCTGCAGGCGCGGCCGGCTCTGGTGTTCACGTTAATGGTTCACGCGACCGTGCATTCAACGTCACTATAGATGGCATCGAAGCTAATGAGTCCTCTGTACCCAACCCAGTCAGCAATCTGTACCGGCTGACTCCAGACAATGTTCAGGAGTACAAAGTTACGACCAACAATGCCACGGCAGAAGAGGGTCGCAACAGCGGCGCTTCGATTTCGGTTGCAACTCGAAGCGGCACCAGCGAGTTTCACGGCACCGGATACTTGTTTGTTCGGAACGAAGGATTCAATTCGAATGAGTTCTATGCAAATGCGCAGGGCACGCCGAAACCTCTAATTCGAATGTTCCAGCCCGGTTTTGAAATTGGTGGTCCAATCAAGAAAAACAAGACGTTCTTTTTCGGCAGCTACCAGTACAATCGCATCAACTTTACGCAACCAATCGATCAAACGTTCGGTACACCGGCGGTCCTCACCGCGACTGCCCGTTCCGGCATCTTCCGTTACTTCGTTCCCGATCCAGCGCATCCGCTCGTTGTCGGGGGCACGACAATCACGCGGAACAATCCCGCGCTGGTTAATTCAGCGACAGGCGTTCCGATCGTCCCAAACTGCGGCGGAGCAATTACAGTTGGCTGCATTCGCAGTTATGACACGCGTCCTGGTGCCGGTAATAACACTCTTGGGAAAACACTCGACGGAGTTGTGGCAGGGATTCTCAATCCGTACCCCTTGCCAAACAACTTTACTTCCGGTGACGGTCTCAATACCGGAGGCTTTCTATGGAACCCACCAACCGCTGTCAGAGGCCCAGCTTATGCAGTTCGAGTGGATCACAACTTCAATGCTAACAACAGCATGTTTGCGCGATATCTGTTTTCTGATTACAACACCCTTGAAGGCGATCCTCTGAACGCCCGGCCACAAGTATTTCCGGGTCAACCACCACTCGGCGAAGTGTTTCGTCGAACATCGAATCTTGCCGTCAGCTACCGCCGGGTCTTTTCACCACGCGTAGTTAACGAACTGACCTTCGGATACGCTCGCTTTGGATTTCTGTTTACTCAGGGAGAGGCGAATCCGGCATGGCCGGATGTACCTCCTTTCGATTTTTCAAATCTAAGCGAAGGCTACATCAACACGCCGCGCACGGCCCGATGGGTAACTACACCACAGCTTCTGGACAACTTGAGCCTGGTGAAGGATGCGCATGTTTTTCGTTTCGGAGCAAACGTGCGTTTTTACCGTCACGTCGATCAGCGCGGACAGCCAGGCGGTATCAACGTAACGCCCTCGGTTACGTTTTCAGGTTCGACCCGACCAGCATTCAGGACCGGGACTTGTCCAGGATCAACCTGCGTTGTCAATTCTGGCTTTATTGCAGCCTCTGGGATCAATTCGACAGACGCGACCAACCTGAGTGCCTATATAAATAACCTCTACGGTTTGCCGGCATCGATCAACCAGGTGTTTCTTGGCAATCTCCACGAGGATGCATTCCTGCCCTTCAAGACCGGCGATGCTGTGACGTTGTATGACCAGAAGCATAACCTGGATCAGTACAACTTCTACTTCCAGGACGAATGGAAGGTGAGGCCTAACCTAACGCTGAACTACGGTGCGCGTTGGGAATTCAACCCACCAGCTAATACCTCTCCGGCGGGGAGCGTCTTCGTTGCGACCACGCCTATAGCGGGTACTCCATTGCCGGCAACCCCAGTCATCAACGCTGCTGGGGCCGTTACATTCGCTCCTGCAAAACATTGGTACGAGGGTGATTTTAAAGGTGCCATTGGGCCGCGCTTAGGGATTGCGTGGAGTCCGGATTTCAAATCAGGTTTCTTACACAGAATCTTCGGCGATAGCAGCAAGAGCGTGGTCCGACTCGGCTATGGAATCGCGTTCGATACTATCTCCTCGTTCCAGGTGACAGCGGTCGCCGGACGAATTCCCGGAGAAGTGCAAAGCTGCACCAGCTCGTTTTCTACTACCACACAATCCTTCTCAACTATCACACAGGGTTGCGCGAGTTCCTCCGCTTTGTTCAGCTCTTTGAACAGCAGCATCGCCGGAGGCTTCCCAACGCTGTTACCCGCGCCGACTGCAAAGCCTTCGACGTTGCTAACGCCACCACAACAACTTAATACCGTGGCGCCCCCAATTACAGTATTCGCGCCCGAGATGAAGCTGCCTACTGTTCATCAATGGAACTTTAGTTTTCAGCGCGAACTGCCATGGGGCATGGTGATGGAGGCAGGTTACATCGGCCGCCGCGGGGAACGGCTGTTCATGGCCTATAACATCAATCAGATCAACCCTGACAAGATTCTACCGTCGTTCCTTATCATGCAGCAGAACACCGCGATTACGGGTTGCAGGCCATCGGGAACAACATCGGCAAATGTAGCCTGCGGAACCACGCCGCCGATTCGGGCGCAGTTAATCGCCGGTGGGTTGACCGCCTCGGCGGCTGACAACTTATTGAACCAATCAGCAACCCTAACCGATCTTCAATTTAACGCTGCGGGTTCGTTTGCCCAGCGCATTGAGGACAATACGCTGGCATTGAAGTTGAGGCCCAATCAGCAATTCGCCAGGATCACTTACCTCGACAACAGTGGTGATTCGAATTATCACGCCGCGCAGTTCACGCTGCGTCGCCGGTTCGCAAGTGGACTTGGCGTTAGTATGGCCTATACGTTTGCCAAGTCGATTGATAACCAATCAGTAGATCCAGTTGGCTCTTCATCCGGAGGAGGACTAACAAATACTGTCTCGCGGGCTCCGGTCGATATACGCGATTTCCGACTCGAGCGCGGACGGTCCGATTTTGATCGTACACATATCCTGCAGGGTGCGACGGTTTGGGAAGTCCCGGTCGGCAAAGGCCAGCGCTTTCTGGGTTCATCGCACGGAATTGTTAATCAGCTTCTTGGTGGCTGGACCATAAATACAATATTTACCTCCATGACTGGGGAGCCTTTTAGTGTCATGGCTGGCGGGGATAGCTCAACGGCTCCCGGAGGCCGCGTCTCAAACGCGGCCCACACCACAAGAGCGATTGTCCAGAACCCTGTTAGTGCGGAATTACAGTATTTGACGGGACAAACGTTTTTTGGACCGGTCCTCTTTGCTCCCACGACCGCACTGCCTTGTGGCCAGGATCCTACGGCCGCGTTCTGCATTCCCGCCCCGGGACAGAATGGTTCTGGTCGAAACATTTTCACCGCCCCACATTATTGGAACGTGGATCTCGGGTTCATCAAGACTTTCAGTATCCGAGAACGGTTCAAGATTCAATTCAGAACCGAGATGTTCAATGCGCTGAACCATGCAAACTTCGACAATCCTCGTGACGCCAGCGTAGGATCGCCATCGCTGACTTCGGGGGTCTTTGCTCAATCCTGTTGCGCTACTGTGGCTCCGCCATCTACGCAAACGGTAGTGCAAACCGGCGAGTCAGCACGCGTAATTCAGTTTGCATTGAAGTTCCAGTTCTAGAGTACTCTTTCGCTCAATGACAGCGAGACATCTCGATGATGTCTCGCTGTTTTGTTCGTCACCCTTCTGTCGTGACTAATAACCTGCCAATCAAACTTCTTTCGTTCCTGTTAGCACTTTCCACGCTGTTTCTTCCCTACAAATCGCAAGGACCCGATAAGCTCACATTAGAAGAGGTTCTAACCAAACACCTCGAATCGATGGGTTCGGCACAGAATCGAAAGGCAGTCACAACCCGAATCATTTCGGGAACGTCGCTCGTTATCTTCCGTACGGAACCAACCGGTCAGGCTTCGGGAAAAGTCGTTTTCGCGTCGGATGGATCCAAGAATCTGATCGGAATGAGTTTTTACAGCCCCGTTTATCCTCGAGAGCAATTCAGTTACAACGGAGCCAACTCAAATGCTGCCTTTGTGACTCCAGGTGTTCGGTCATCGCTTGGTAGTTTCTTAACGATGCACGACTTCATCCTCAAGCAGGGACTAATGGGAGGCACATTATCTTCAGCCTGGCCGTTGTTGGAGTTGGCAAAACAGAAGACGAAAGTCGAATACATCGGTGTGAAGAGGGTTAAAGATCAATTGCTTCATGAGCTCAAGTACCAACCTCGCGGTGGTTCAGACTGCCAGGTGAGCATTTTCTTGAATGTAAAAACCTACGAACACACGCGCACGGAGTATTCCCGCGTCGTTCCTGCTCAGATAGGAGATCGGAGTTATACCAACGTTACTACGCGGGAGAGTCGTTATAAGCTGGTTGAGGAGTTTTCGAACTTCAAAGACGAGGGTGGATTAAATTTGCCTCACCTTTACAAGGTTGAGTTTTCCGCAGACACTCAGAGCGGAACTTTTCTGGCAGAATGGATCGCAACTCTTACACAATTCACATTTAACGAAAAGATCGATCCGGCAGCTTTTGACAGTAACTGATGAACCGCTGGCGCAGCCCGTTTTTTGTTCGCGTTAGTTTGTGTGATGCACGTGGATCGTCTGTTGTGAAAATAATCAAAGTTCATCATACGGTTCAGTGTCTTCACTCCGTAAGGAGTGCAATGTTTATAGCCGTCGCAACCTCCCCGATGCTGCTCCGTTCGGAAGAGCGGTAACCGTGCGAAGCCAGGCCCGATCGGGTTGCCGCTCTTCCGAACGGAGCCGGAGGTTTGTTTGGGCTGTCAGCTATAAACATCGCACTCCTCACGGAGTGAAGACCATATATCGGATATTATTCGTACAACAGAAACTCAGCCCGTGCCTTCCTAAACCCCTCGAGTTGAGTGTTCCACGAGTTCACAATATCGCGAGCGCTGTCTCCTCGCTTCAAACGTTCCAACGCGTTTGCATTCACGAGTAGACGAAGATAGCTATCGATCTTCCAATCGTTTGGGTAAAGCGTGCGAAGTGCTACGGCAATCTCGACACCTGTTGAGACTGGTCGAAATCGGTCACGCTCGGTCACGATGATATTAATGCCTTCACACTCCACGTCCTTAAAGACTGAAGATTTCGGGGTGAATCGTAGAGGCACAAACCTGACACCTGGCAGCGCGCGTTGATTGAGATATTCGGCAAGCTTGTCTCCACGAATCCAGGGTGCACCCAATACTTCAAAGGGCGTATCAGTACCTCGACCCACTGATACGTTTGTCGTCTCGAGTAGGCCGATGCCAGGATAAAGCGTCGCTGCCGTCAAGCTACGCATGTTTGGTGAAGGATTGATCCAGGTGAGGTTTGTTTGATCAAACCACATGGACCGCTGCCAACCGTCCATCTTGATCACGCGCAAGTCCGCCCCGATGTTTCTTTGCTTGTTAAAGAGCTGCGCCAATTCGCCGAATGTCATTCCATGACGTGTCGGGATCGTGTGATATGAAGTGAACGATAGCTTGTCAGCATCAGCAATTGGTCCCTCTACATCAATGCCACCGATTGGATTTGGACGATCCAAAACAAAAAGCGGCAACTTCGCCTTGGCGGTTTCTTCAAGCAGGTAGCCGAGCGTCGAACTGTACGTCCAAAAGCGCACGCCAATATCCTGAACGTCGAAGACGAGAGCATCAAGGTCTTTTAGCTGCTCAGGTTTTGGACGGCGCGTCTCACCGTACAACGAATAAATGGGTAGCCCGGTTGCTTCATCTTTGGAGTCAGAAACTTTTTCATCAGCGGTCCCACGTATTCCATGTTCGGGGGAGAAAAGTGCGACCAACTTCACACCAGGCGCTTTGTTTAGAATGTCGATAGTAGATTTACCTTCACGATCGCGACCTGTTTGATTAGTCAGCAAACCAATTCGTAGTCCTGCAAGCTGTTTGAAGTTATCTCGTTCAAGTACGTCGATACCAGTTAGAACTTTTGCCGAAATTGGAGTTTCGTTTGCTGTCTTCTCAAGCGCTTTCACGACGGCGGCGTAGTAAGTCGCGGTCTGTTTTCGCGCTGCATCGACTGCGATATTGTCAGTGATTGACGCAGCCACTATGGATGCAACTCGGCCGCGCAGTGGACCAACATCGCCCTTGCCGTTCGGATGCACTCGATTACTCAAAAAGATCAAAAACATTTGGCTGGATGGATCGATCCAGATTGAGGTGCCGGTAAATCCAGTGTGGCCAAAAGAGCCCAGGGGGAAAATATCTCCCCGATTACTTGAAAAGCTCGTGTCGATGTCCCAACCAAGTCCACGAGTTCCGCCGGTGCTCGTCACCAAACGAGGGCGTGTCATTTCAGCGACCGTTGTCGGCGCAAGAATGCGAACTCCGCGATACTGCCCACCGTTAAGGATCATCTGACAGTAAATCGACAAATCACTTGCGGTGGAGAACACACCAGCATGGCCGGCGACTCCATTCATCCGAAACGACGTCGGGTCGTGCACTTGTCCGCGCAACCAAACATCAGCGTCCGCACCCGCATTTGTTTCGGAGTCGCCAAGATAATTCAGTTGTCCGCGCCGTTTCTCGGTGGGAGCGATCCGAGTAGTCAAAGAATGCGCCGGTCGAAAGCCTGTATCGCGCATACCGAGCGGCTGAAAAATATTCTGCTGCGCAAACTGATCGAGTGTCATCCCACTGACTCGATGTACAACCTCACCCAGCGCTATGTAATTGATGTCGCTATATACGAAGCGAGTGCCTGGTGGTGTGCGGAGGGGCTCTTTTATCAGATGCTTGATGGCTTCATCGTAACCCACCCATTGTTCGCGCAAATCGAAATCGGGCGCGTAACCCGACCTATGAGTCAAGAGATCCTCAATCGTTATCCTCTCGCGGCCCTCGCCTTTCAATTCCGGGATGTAGACGGAAACTGGATCGGTCAGTCGCACCTTTCCTCGTTCAACCAGGATCATGATGCTGGTTGCAGTAGCGACAACTTTCGTAAGACTAGCGAGATCGAAGATCGTATCAACGGTCATTGGTTCACGAACTGGTTCAACAGCTCGAGCACCATAAGACTTTTTCCAAATCACTTTCCCGTTGCGGCCTACGAGAACGACTGCACCCGGGAGCTTGTGCTGAGTGATGGCTGCTTCGATGACCGGATCCATCAAAGCCAGGTGGCTTGATGAAACTGAGACAAGTTCAGGCCTGGTTTGAGGAAGCTGAGCTTGCAGCCATTGACAAGCCAGGAGTAGGAGAAAAGGCGTCAGAAAACGATTTCGGTATCGAACCATTGGTGGAAAATTTGTTCTTTAATCAGTCGTGCTTTTTATTAAGTGTCTTAGTCCTGGGACCGCAGGCGTCCCCGCCTGCCCGCGTCGAGAAGAACCAAGAATAATTACCCGAGAGACTCGATCGAACCGCCTTGGTTCTTCTCGACGCGGGCAGGCGAGGACGCCTGCGGTCCCAGCACCGAGGCACCTATTTCCCGACCGCCTTCAGCTGGATTCCAGTTCCTCGCGGATAGAGACCTGGTAGTGAAATGGGTAACTTCCCAACAACATCAATCTCTCCCAGCAACGCGCGGGCTGCGGCTTGCTGAAGACTTGGCATATCACCATAAGCAACCATGTACGTCCGTAGACCCGAAAAACTCTCGAGTAGATATGGATTGCCGAAACTGATCGCAATGATCGGTGTTTTGCCACCGATCAATTCATTCAAGACTCTCGAACCGGAGTCAGGCAGACCAGCACTCCTCACCTGGCCGGTGCGAACCTTTCCGTATAAGGATGCGATGATCAGATCAGCCGATTTTGCCGCTTCGATTGTTTTCCGAACTTCAGCCTCGGAGGAGCGATCATCGAGCGCGAGTGTGTCTACTTTTCGTCCTGACTGAGCGAGACGCGTCACGAAAGAATGTGCTACCAACAGTCGATCGTCCCCGTTGGTAATTGCAATATTCAGGACCTTCGCATCGGGTCTCAGCGCATTAATCGGAATGCGTTTGTCCTCATCGCGCACAAGGGTGATCGCATGTTCACTAATTTCTGTCGCCAGCATTCTGGCTTCCTTGCTTGCAACCGTACGATCGATTGACTCTATCGGCGTCAATCTCTGCGCAACCAAACCCAGATCATATTTTGCCGCGAGGACTTTGCGCGCCGATTCGTCAATTCTCTTTTCTGTCAAACGACCACTCTTTACCGCCTCACGAACGCCTCGAAACGCAGCTTCGACATCTGACGGCTTCAAGAGCATATCGGCGCCTGCTTCAAGCGCTCGAACCGCAGCTTCATCCTGACTGAAATAAATCGTTAAGCCACTCATATCGAGTGCGTCAGTAACAATCATTCCTTTGAAGTTCAAATCGTTTCTAAGAATACCGCCGATAAGAGGTGACATCGTTGCGGGCATCGTAGCTTTCTCTTCTATGATCTCACCCGCTTCATCGGTTTCGGTTGGTTTGGACTTTACCGCTTTTGGTAAAGGCTTGATCGGCGACGAATCTATTTGCGGCAAAGCGATGTGTCCAACCATCACGGAACCTATACCCGCTTTGACTGCAGCCTCGAATGGTATTAGCTCAACAGAGTTCAAACGACTACGAGCAACATTGATCTCGGGCAGACCGCGATGCGAATCAACTGCTGTGTCGCCGTGGCCCGGAAAGTGTTTGGCTGTAGCAATGACTCCGCCAGCTTGCGCTCCCTGAGTAAAAGCGGCAGCGAAGCGAGCAACGTCAGCCGCGTCTTCACCGTAAGACCGCACATTTATAACTGGATTGGCAGCATTGTTGTTGACATCGACAACCGGCGCAAAGACGTGTTGCACTCCGATGGCGCGCGCTTCACGAGCAGTGATCTCGCCTTGTCGTCGCGCATAATCCGGATTACCGGTTGCAGCAACTGCCATGTTCCAGGGGAAACTGACAGTGTCGTCGAACCTCATTCCCGATCCGGATTCCAGATCGGCAGAAATGAGCAACGGATAATGTGCGAGCTCCTGCATTCTGTTTACGAGAATCACGGATTCGTAAACAGGGCCACGAAATAAAATGATTCCCCCGATGTGGAGATCCTGGACCTGATGTTTCAGTGTTTGGAAAGCCTCACTGTCTTGATTGAGAAATGTCGCGTTGACGCCTACAGAAAGGAGCTGACCAATCTTTTCGTCGAGCGACATGTGAGAGAGTTCATTGTTGGCCCACTTCAGCGCGGCTGCCGAAGGCTCGACTTTGTAAGGCTTGATGACGGCCGGGTTTTGAGGCCATGCCGGACTGACTAAGCACGCAACGCACAGCATCAAGGCCAGGATCGTTGCTAGAGAACGGTTATGGAGCTTCATTTTTGTATAGGTCCAATTGGTCCTATCTCTCGTGCCGCCAGCGATCACTCCTGGCTCACTACAGGCGCCAGCTCATCACGCATAGACTCCGGCGCCGGACTAAACGCAAAACTCGCCACCCATGCCACCACCAAAGTAATCAGGCTGCCCAAAAGCACGTACCATGTCCATGCAATTTTGGTTGCGAAGAAGACGTACAACATCGCGGCGATACTCGCGAGCATTCCAATCAACGCGGGAGGCTGGCTGACTCTTCGCAAAAATGTTCCAACCAAAAACACGCCAAGCACCGGGCCGT
>Ga0068856_100002840_pt1 | contig 17730 bp, 9 predicted proteins | sample KBSCornC62_FD_66595 | JGI IMG/M metagenome (GOLD analysis project Ga0068856, IMG submission 66595) | Corn rhizosphere microbial communities from Kellogg Biological Station, Michigan, USA - KBS Corn C6-2 | ecosystem: Host-associated > Plants > Roots > Rhizosphere > Soil ...
CGTCTCGCACGACGGCGGGTGGACGCGCGCTCGCGCTGGCCGGCGCGAGCTTCGGCGCGTGCGCGAGCACGGGCGGGACCGGGAGCGGAGGCGCGAGCTTGGGTGCGCCGCTCTGTTTCGCGGTCGAACCTTCGCGGCGCTCGCTCGGCAGCGCCGCCGAAAGCGAGGACGAGACGGCCGCGCTCGGCTCTGCGTTGCTGACGCGCATTTTCCGCCACAGAATGCCCGCCGCCAGCACCGACAGCAACGCCGCGAGCACGCCCACCACGACGCCCCACGGCCGCCGGCGCAGCCCCGCGATCGACAGCGGCGCATCGTCGACACCGAGCGCGTCGGCGAGCGCGCGGTGTGCGGGCGAGTCGACGGAATCGAACCCCGACTCGCGACCGCTCGACTCTGCCGGCGGTGGCTGGATGGAGCGCGCTCGGTCGAGGATCCGCGAGACGCGCGCTGCCGTTGCGGACGCGGCCGAGCCGCCGAAATCCTTCAGACTACGACTGAGCGCGGCCACGTCGGGGAAGCGCGCGTCCGGGTTCTTGTCGAGGCAGCGGAGCACGACCGCCGCCAGCGCTTCCGGAATATCGGGATTGATTTCACGAGGCGAAGGCGGTGCCGCGGTCATCACGTTCGCGCAGACTTGCGGCACCGAGTCGCCCTTGAACGGCAGTTGGGCCGTGAGCAGCTCGTACAGCAGCACGCCCAGCGACCAGATGTCGGTGCGCGCGTCGACTGCGCTCGGATCGATCATCTGCTCGGGCGACATGTGGTGCGGAGAGCCCACGCTGTCCGAGCTGTCGGTCAGACCGCGCGTGCCCTGTATGGCTCCGAGCTGCTTGGAGATGCCGAAATCCAGCACTTTGATCAGGGCGCCGCCGTCCGGACCGTGCATCAAAAAGAGATTCTCCGGCTTCACGTCGCGGTGCACGATGCCCCGCGCGTGCGCCTCGGCCAAAGCCGCGCAGGCCTGCAGGGCGAAGCTCACCGCGTCCTCTACGGGCATGGCTCCCTGCGCGGCAACGATGCGGCGCAGATCGGCGCCGTCCAAGTACTCCATCACCAGGTAGGGGCTGCCCGTAGCGAGCCGCCCGCAGTCCATGACGCGGCACGTGTGCTCGCTGCGGAGTTGCGCTGCCGCTCGCGCCTCAGACAGAAAACGCGCCACGACGCGCTCGTCATGCGCGTACTCGGGGCGCACGAACTTTACCGCCACCTTGGCCCCGAGCTCGAGGTGTACCCCCTCGCACACGACGCCCATGCCGCCAAAACCGACCATGCGATCGATACGGTACTTTTCGGCCACGACCGCGCCCGGCGCGACCGGTGCCGACGGTCGCGCCCCCACGACGCGGTCGCCAGAACCGGACATAGAGCCAAACCCGCTTTCGCGAGACGGAGACGGGGAGGCGCGGCTGACCACGGGGCGAGCAGTGTACCATTGCTTTTCGAGGGTGGAGAGGCTGCCTAGCCCAGCGAAGATGGCTCAGCAGCGGGTCAGAAGGGCCGCGCACGTTCTTTTTTCATTCCGAGGGGTTTGGCACCTTCTCGGACGCCGCGGCTCGCGCGCTGCGAAGAAAGAAAGGACGTTCGCGATCACGAACCGGTGAACGCACAGGCCGCGCTAGTCGAGGGTCACCGCAATACGACTCACCAGCGCGTCCAGCGCGGGGACATAGCCGAAGCTTGGACCGCTACCTGTCGACTGTTTGGGGCAGATGGAGGCCGGCGCGGCGCGCGTGCCGAGCGCGCGTGCGAACAGCAACTCGCGCGTGCCTGGGTCGGCTTGGCCGAAGTATTGGGTCGTACTTGCCGGGCCACCGGTGGGCGGTTGGCACAGCGGGATGTTGCTGGCGACGACCGTTGAGGCGTCGCCCCCTTCCGCAGCGGAGCACTCGCACGATTTGTCGCCAGTCGCGCAATCCCGCGGCGCAGGAATGGCGAAAATGCACGCAAACTGCAGGTCGTCGCGGTCTGGCGCGTTCTTTTCGTGACCGTTGCTCGGATTGGCGAGCGGATCGAGTGAGTCGGCGGGAACGAGCGCGGCTCCGGTCACGGGACTCGTGCCCGCTCGTGGGTCGATGGACTCGACCATCAGTGGATCGCTCGGGGGCACGTTGTTTGCCGAATCACCGACGAGCATCGGCCAGCGTTGTTCGGCTTCGAGGTCCGAAGCGCTCAAGAAGGCAAGCGCATCGGAGTTCAAGCTGTCGTCGGTCGCCAAATCTTGCCAGGGCGCGCCCACGAGTACCGACACGCTGACCAAGCTCGCGGAACGCTGCGCGAGCAGCGGGTTGGGCACGAGCTTTCCGTCGTTGTCGTAGATGGTGGGATTGGTCAGGCCGACGCTGTAGCGCCAAACCGGATTCAACAGATCGAACCCGAAGCGACGCTTTTGGTCGAAACAGCGCAGGTTGAGTGGGTCGTTCGAATTGTCCCAAGTGTTGTAAGCCTCCGCCGGAGCGCCCATGCAGACCGGGTCGTCCTTGAGCGCGGCACAGCCGGCGGGTGGCGCGGTCTCATTTTGCGCACAAGAGCGGCAGCAATGGTCGTTGGGATCGGCGGCGCAGGCGGCGGTCGATTTCGGCATGTGACTCGTCGCGCCGACGAACCAACCCACGTTTTTGTCGAGAATCGAGCAGTCGTTTTCGTCGCTCATCAGCACGATCGCCAGCGCGGAGCTCGGGCGCAAGAAGGCGGCGCGTTGTGCCAACAAGTCCTGATTGACGCCAGTCGACGTCGATCGTCCGCCGATGCTCATGATTGAAATGGGCGGCGCCGGATCGACGAGGAAGCGATACATCGCCTCCAGCGGCGCTTCGTAGCCGCAGCCGGTGTGCCCAGCCGCCGCGATCATCGCCTGCACTTGCGCAGTGACGACGCTGACGTCTGCGTCGCCCGCCTGGCCCGTCGCGTCCCAAGCCGCAAATCCGGAATCAGCGTAGCTCGGCACGCCCGCACGCTGGGTTGGTATCAATTGGGCCTGATCGTCCAAATGCGGATCGACGTCCCCGGCCTCCGGCGCCGAGCACACGTGCCCGCCGTGACTGCCCAGGCTGCTCGTGATGACGCCCACGTGCATGTCGAGCACCGGCGGCCACGCGCGCGTCCCCGTGATGCAGGGCTCGGCGCCGGAGCTGGGCTGCACCGCGGCCGGCGCGCCCGTGTCGTCCAGACAGGGTGGGTTCACGAGCCGCTCGACGAACGTGGGCACCGATTGGACGAGAACTGCCGCCTTGTCATCCATGCTCGCGGAATTGTCGATCACGAACAACACATCGAGCTGGCTCGATTGCTGCTGTGGCCCGACGTCGGCAAGGGGAAGCTCGCGCAGATCATCGCTCCCGCGAGCGCTACCGCTGTCGGGACCGGCGTTGCCACCACACGCGCTCGAGAGCACGAGCAACGCCGAAATTCCCCAATTCCTTTTCGAACCCAACTTGAAAGCCATCCTCGCCGCTCCCAGGCGGGACCGCGATCGCGTTACCCGCCCGACTGGTTGCTCAATCCTACGCGCGCAGCCCCCCCTACATCCCTGTCCTGCACGTATTTCTTCAATCTTTTTTTGGGGGGATGCCCTCGGCCGCCCGCTCGACGTCCTCGCACCCCACTGCGCGCCCATTTTTGAAAGCGGCGGCAGAATTCGTTAGAACCGCGCTCGGACGTCCGCGGACGTCCGAGATCTCGTTTCGCGCAGCGGAGACGGTCCGCGCGCTGGCGCGAAGGCTGGGAAAGAAGCGCGATTTGCGAGCGCGTGTCCGCGATGCGCGCGCGGGCATGCGCGTTGCAGTCGAGCGCACTCGCTTGCGCAGCACGCGCCGCGCTGAGCCAAGCCCCCATCCCGAGGAGCACCCATGCCCGCACGTGAGTCGAGCGTTCCGCTCTGGAGTCGAGCGCTCTTGTCTGCGATCTTGATCCATTCCTTCACTTCACCCGCACGCGCACAAGAACCGGATGCGAACGCAAACGCGAGCGAAGCGAAGAGCGACGCTGCCGCGAGCGCAGCTCCGGGCCCTGCTCCGGAATCGACGCCGAGCAACGTTCCGCCCACGCCCGCGGCGAACGCGGCCGCCAGCACCAAGAAGGCACCCCCGCCCGTGGTCACCACCGTGTCCGGCCCCGCCGCGGTCGCCGTCGATGACAGCTGGAAGTTCGAGTACCACGGCTACATCCGCGCACCCATGTTCGTCGGGATGGGCAAACGCGACAAACCCTTGCCCGGACAAAGCTCGACCACGCTTCACTGGCCGGTGATCCCGGACAATCAATATCTCAGCTGGCAAAGCAGCCCCCACAACAAGACCGATTGGGCCGAGCTCTACCTTTCGCTCGGAAACTCGTGGGCTAAAGGCACGGTCTCGCTGCAAGGTTACAACTTCTCGGAGGGCTCCTACAGCGACCCGCCGAAGCAACTGGGCATCGCGGACGGCTACGTCGATCTCACGCCCGATCTCGGCTACGAGAACGTGCGTTTGGCGCTGCGCGCGGGCGCGTTCTCGAACAAATACGGCTCCGCCGGCAAGTACGACGCGGGTGAATACGACACGTACATGTTCGGCCGCGTGCACAACACGGGCGAGGCGCTGCACGTGGACTTCGACATCGACGAAGGCAATACGCTCTGGGTCGAGCACGGCGTGGGCGTAAAGAGCCCGGATCCGAACCAATACAACAACACCCGCTTCACGCTGCTCCACCACGCGCACGTCGGCTTCAATCACGGCCCCGGCATCCAATTCAGCGCCCACTATCTCGACGCGTGGACCCAGGAAGAAGAGCGCAACATGCCGCCGAGCGGGATGGCGAACAGCGGCACGTCGGTCACGAACGTGCCCGACGGCAAAATGTGGGTCGCCGGTCTCGATGGCCGTTTCGACCTGGGCGCGTTCGGCTATTTGTACGCGGCCTATTCACACCTCGGCTTGAAAGACGCGCTGACCGTCAGTCGCGCGATCGAGGTCATTCACGCCTCGGGTGGCGGAGAGTTCGGGCTCGGCGCGGTCGACAACTACTTGGGGCTCAGCTGCGTCGGCGCGGGCGGCAGCCAAACTCCCTTGTTCAAGATGGGCGAGGCGTGCAGCAAAGGCAACGGCAGCGTGGACACTCTGCTTGCCCAATACGAATTTGGGCTCACGAACTTCTTGCAGCAATCTTCGGGCGGGCAAAAGTTCTGGGGTGAAGGGGCAGATCTCTCGCTCAAGCTGTACGGGATGTACAACCGCGTCCACAGCGACGTCGCGGCCAATGACGGCATTCACAAACTCAAATACGGCGCGGATCTCGCGTACGCGGCGTTGCCCTGGCTCACGGCCGCCGTGCGCATGGATCGCCTACAACCAAACAGTCGCATCCCCGAGCAATCCTTCGCGATCTTGTCGCCGCGCCTGGTGTTCAAATCCAAGTGGGTGACGCGCGAGGCGATCACTTTGCAGTATTCGCATTACTTCTACAATCAACGCACCTGCCCGACGAGCATCGACGCGACGGGTATGGAGACCGGAAGCCCGGCCGACAACGGCTACCAGGCTGGGCAAGAGCGCTGCGTGCAACCGCCCTCGTCGCCGGTGCCGCCGGCCGGCTTCGGCTCCACATGGCAAGCCTTTTCGAGCCCGGCGCGCGCCGCTCCCACCACCCGCCCCGACGAAAACGTATTCAAGATCGAAGCCACGATGTGGTGGTGAGCGCCTCACTCGGTGAAGGCGATCTGGGACACGCAAAACTCGAACGGCGGCGCAAGCCCGCTCGGGCCGGGGCCGCTGGCTTGGAAATCGATCGAGTACACGTGCGGCTCGAACTTCTCGAACATCATGCCAAAGTCGCTACTTTGCGTCAGCTCATCCCAGGACACGCTCACCTTTTGCCAATCGCTCGTCAGGTCCAGTCTTTTTCCGAAGTGGTTGCAGTTGGTCTCGTCGAGGGCCGGCTGCATGCAGGTCGAGAGATGTTGCGTATCGGTGTCGCTGTTCGGAAACACCACGCGCATCGCCGGCGGCGGATCAGTGCCCAAGCCCGTCAATGTTGCCCAAAACCTGATGCCACTGAATCGGCTCACATCGACCGGGACGGCTTCTGCGCCATTGGAGAAAAAATTGAAGCCCTCGAGCGCGTAGTATCCGGAAAATCCTTCGCGCATGCGAAAACAGGCCGCGCGACGAATGGTCGGGCCACCGGGCAGCGTGACCGGATCGATCGCGCGATAGGTGAACAGCGTTTGCGGCTGACGTGAGGGCGAAAGCGGCCGTTCGATGTCGTCGCTCGCGGTGAACCAATCGCCGGCGGTGTCACCGGGCGGCGGACGCAGCTTGATCAACGGACCGCCGCTCATATCGTCGATCAGCAGCGGATCTTCGGCGGGCTCTTGCCCGGACGTGCAGCAGTAGTGCCCGCGCACCACCGGTCCATCGTCAGGGTCGTTGTCGGTGACACCACAGTAGCTGAGCGTGCTCGCCGAAGGGCGCTCCGCACCGGAGCAGGAATAGCCCGACCAGCTCGCGGGAATGACCACGGGGCAGCTACTCGGCGCGGCCACGCACGAGCTCGACGAGCTCGGCGGTGCGCAGAGTGGGCGCGCGCTAGTCTTGGTCGGACAATCGGTGCGCGTCAGGGCGACGCGCTTGATCGAGCCGCGCGCAAACGCGGCGCATACGCCATCCGGCAACTGGATCTCGGTTTGATGCTGAGCATTCTTCACCAGTTTATAGCCGTCCGGGCCGCTATCTCGGTCGAGCGGCACGAAACACAGCCCCGCCGCCGGGCTCCCCGCGAAGCCGGAAGCGTCGGAGTTTGGCGCGCACACGCCGGCATTGCCGGCCTGCTCGGCATTGACGATCAGCGCCACGCTCATGGCTCCGCTGAGCACGCTGCTCGCGTCCATGATGCAATCGCCGGCCTCGTTCGTGCTGGGCGGCGACGCGCGCCACACGCCGCCGGTCAACGTGCAACCGAGCACGTCGAAGCAAGGCAGCGGCTTCAGGGGCTCGTAATCCAAGAGCTCTGCCGCGAGCTGCGAGTCGACGCACTCGCCGGCCTGGCAGGTCGTGCCGGCCGCACACGGGGGCTCTAGGTTCGCGTCGCTGCACAGCCAATTGAGCGGCATGTTGAGCATTTTCTGGCCGGACGCGGGCACCGTGAAGCGCGCTTCACGCGACACGCGCATCGCGCCGTCCGCGCCGCCGGTCTTGCCGAGCACGGTGACCGAGACCGGCTCTGCGCCGCCATCGCCGGAAACGATGGCCAGAGTGGCCGGCAACGCGGACGGCTGATCCAGAGCAAAGGAGCCGTGTTCGGGGGCTCTGTCCGGGTGCGCGGGGCGGCTCACGGTCCATTCGAGCCAATCCAAGTCCGCCGGCAGCGCCATGTCGGTCGTCACGACCACCATCACCTCGCCGCGCTCGTCGTTCGAGCACGCGGACAAGAGCAGCCAGCCGAAAACGCCGCCGCACAGCAAGCGGTGGAGCTTGGAACAGGACACGCGCAGGAGTCGAGGCATCCGCCGCTTCTCGCTATCTTAGATCGAGCCGAACGGTGGCGATCGTGCCGTCCGTGGGTTTACGCGGCTCGCCGGGTCGAAAAATGAAGTAGCCGGCGGTGGCCGCGCCAGCAGCGAGCGCTGCGCCGCCGGCTACCCAAAGCCAAGTGGTTACGGCGGACCGCGGCGCGGGCGACAGCGTCACGTCGAAGCCGCGGGTTTGCGCGTCGGCCACCACGATTGACTGGGCTTGCGCGCGGAAGCCCGGCGCACTGATGCGGAGCGCGTGCGCGCCGCTCGGCAATACGCCCTCCCACGTGCCATAGCCGCGGACCACGCCGTCGATTGCAACGGCGGCGCCATCGCGGGCGCGCACGACGATTCGGCCCTCGTGCACGACCGGGCGGAGCACGGCCGCCACGCGCACGTCCGCCGAGCTCTCGACGCTCACCGTCTGCTCGTAGTCCGTGAAATCGGGCTTGGTGACCACGATCTGGTGCGTGCCCAGGTCGACGCGCGCGTCGGACCCGAGCGGTGATTCACCTATGTCCTCGCCATCCACGTAGACGCGCACGGACCCGACGTTCGCGCTCACCACGAGGTGCGCCGTGAGCCGTTCGGCCGCGAGCAAAAAGCTTTGCGCGCTGCTGGCCGCTGCGGGCGAGATCAGCGGCGAGCCCGAAGCCAAATAGGCGCGCATAGCGCGGCTCGCTCGCGCATAGTGGTGCAGCGCCTTGTGGCACAAAGCTTCGTTCCAGAGCAGGCGCGGATCGCGCGCGCCTTGGCGTGCATTTTCGAAGCGCCGGAGCGCGCCCGCATAATCGCCATTGTCGTAAAGCAGGCGCGCGAGCTCGTATTCGCGCTTGGCGTCGCCCTCGAGCGACTCCGCGAGCGAGCGCGGCTCGGCGCGCACCGGAGCTTCTTCGGGCGCGTCGGCGAATGCAGGCGGCGCGGCCGTGAGGCTCAGCGCGAGCGCGCACAGCCCGCGCAAACGAAAAGTGCTAGGCACGCGCACGGCGGCTCACTGCAGCTCGAGCTCGAGTGGATTCACGGGTGCGGGCGACCGATCTGCGGGCGCGGGCGAGGTCGGCAGCGGACGCGCGTTCGCCAGCGAGAGCTTGCTCGCGCGAGCCGTATTCAGCGTGAGCCCGGTGAGCAGCGCGCGCGGCGGCGCGGCCGAAGGCGAAGCCGCAGCGCGACGCGGCGGCGGGGCCAACGCTTGCTCCGAAGTGGCACCGGGCAAGACGGGCAACGGCTCCGGCTGCCGGTTGACTGCGAGCTCGCGCTCGGCCAGCGCTGGAGCGGGCGCAGCCGCGATCGTGGCCGCGCGCTCCGCGGGCGCGAGCGGCCGCGCGCTCGGCGCACTCGCCGCGCGAAGCCACAGCGCGCCGCTCAGCGCGGCGCACGAAAACCCGGCAATCATCAAACCGCGTGGCAACCGTCGCCGAGTGGGCTGAGAGCGCGCCTCGAGCTCGGGCTCAGAGACGCCGAGTGTGAGCGGAGGCGCGCTGCTCGTGACCGCGAGTGCGGCCGGCGAAAGCACGCCCGCAAGCCAAGCGCGCAAGGGCTCCCGCGAGAGCTCGCCGAACAGCTCGCGATGCACCTCGGCCACGGCCTCACGCATCGCAGCCGCGCTCGGAAAGCGCGCCGCGGGCTCGAACGCGAGCGCGCGGTCGACCAGCGCGCGCACCGACTCGGGCAAATCCTTGGCGACGTCGCCGAGCGAGCGCGCGCGCTCCGTGCCCGCGCGGAGCAGCATTGCCTGGCCGTTTTCCGCGTCGTGCACGTATTTGCCGGATAGGAGCCGAAACAGGCAGGCTCCGAGCGCCCAGAGATCGCTGCGCTCGTCGACATTTTGCGCTTCGCCGGCGGCTTGCTCGGGGGCCATGAACGCGGGGCTACCGAGCACCGCGCCGGCGCGCGTGGACTCCGGATTCACGCTCACATCGCGGAGGCGCGCAATGCCAAAGTCCAACACTTTGACCTGACCGCTATGCACGACGAACAAATTCGCGGGCTTGATATCGCGGTGCAAGATCGCTTTGCGGTGCGCTGCGTCGAGCACGCCCAGCACCTGATGCGCGATCAGCAAGGCAGGCTGGAGCGGCAATTGACCACCCGCGCGCGCGGCGAGCGATGCGACGTCCGCGCCCTGCAAGAGCTCCATCACCAGAAACGCCGCGCCCGTTTCGTCGACATCATCGTCGAGCACGGCGACCACGCCCTCGTGCGCGACGGAGTTGGCGACGTAGCCTTCACGTAAAAAGCGCTGGCGGAATTCGCCGCGCACCGAGAACTCCGGGAGCAAGATCTTCACCGCAAAGCGCTTTTGATTGCGGTGCGTCGCGGCATACACGACGGCCATGCCGCCGACACCGACGATCGAGTCGAGCCGATACTTGCCGTGGAGGGTGCTGCCGATCCGTTCGGCCGCAAACTTCAGGACGTCCTCCTCGTCCGACATCGCAGGAGAGATTAGCCCGGGCAGTGAGCGCACGCCAGCACGGCGAGCGCGAGCTCGAGCGCGCCGCCGACACCCCACTCATGATTCATCGCATCCGGTGGCGACGGCCGCCGATCTTGGCTTTTGGCTTCGTTTTCGCTGCGCTCCGGTGCTCACGTAGCCACCGAAGCGCAGATCCGGTGCTCGCGAAAGCCTCGCCCAATACCAAGCTTGGCGGACGGGCCGCTGAGATGTGATGAAGGATCAGACACCCCAATCGTCATTTTCCGCCGTACCGGCTCGCGTCGGAAAGCGCCGCGCACTCGCGCGCGCTCGACGCGCCGCGCGCTCCGACGAGCCGCCATTTGACGCCGAAGGCTCGGCCGCGCCCCGCTCGCCGCGTGACCATCAAAACAAAAAACCCGCCGTGATTTTTTGATGGTCACCGAGCGCGCTCGGGTCGGCCCAGCCTTCGGCGGCAAGCTCCGTCACTCCGCCGAGCCAGGCACCTTCAGGCGGATGGGAGGGTCAGTTCCGTGAAGCTCGGTGGAGCACCCGAGCGGGACGGCTTGGCTGAGACCGAGGGCTCACCACTACTCGGGCGTCCGGTGGCGGCTGCGATCCTCATTCAGCGCCAGTTCATCCACCGTCGACTCAGAAATAGAAGCGCAGATCCAGAGCGGGCACGATGTGCAGTTGGACTCGGTCGTCCTTCGTATCCGAGCTCGGGGAGTCGCCGTCGACAATCTGCACGGTGCGCGAGCGCATCAGGTTGCCGAGCTCGGCGGACAGGCGAACCGCGAGACCGTCGATCAATTCGCGTTCCAGAGTGAACCCTGCCGTGATCCTCCAGACATGCGCAAAGGAGCCTGGCGCGCTCACGCCCAGCAAGGTTTCGCCGGGCCGTAGCGCATCGCCCCCGATACGCGCGCGCTCATAGGCGAACGCGCCGTACAACGAGAGCTCGACGAGATCTCGATAAACGACCTGGCGCACGCCCAATAGGGCGCCGGCAGAGCTCATCGAATAGTCGATACGCTCGCGCTGCGCCGGTGGACTGGCGCTCGAATAGACGCGCTGCGTGCCGGCGTCATAGTCGAGCAGGGCCGTGACGCCGAGCCAGGTCCCGTTGATCAGGCGGCGCTCGAGCGACGCGCGATAGCTCGGGGTGCCGGTGAGAAAAGCGCCGCCCAGGCTGGCAAAGGACGAATCTCCGATCCCGATTCCGGCACCGAGATCCCAGTCGCGCTGCCGGCGCGCGGGCTGTTCCGAGCTGAGCTCGCCCGTGCGCGTCGGGATCGGCGCTGCCGGCGCAACGAGCGGCGCAGCCGCAACGGGCTCGAGCACGGGCGGCTGGATCGCCGGTGGTTGCGCCGCGGGCGCGGTCGGCACGGGCGTCGTCTGAGCCGTGCTCGTTGCGGTTGGGACCGCGGTTTCGGCCGCGGGCGGCGCTAGCGGCGGAAAGCTGCGATTGGCTGCGCCAGGTTGCTCGGCCGCCCTCGCCTCGACCGCGCCCGATACCACAGTGAACAGCACCGCAACCACCCGCAACTTCATCATGCGCGCGAGCCTACTACGCGGCCGTCAATCCCGTACTTGAAGCACCACCGAGACGCGCGGCCCGCTGCGGCTGAGGTGTGACCCTTGACAGCTCGCGTGATGCGCAGCATCATTGCGTGAATACATAAAGGCGGTGCTGGGCTTCTCATTTTTCTGATCTTCCTCATTTTGAATTCAATCATTGGCGTCGCTGCCGAACCGCTCTGCGCGTTCGGATGTGGGATGCCGAGGGAAGACTGAAGCCGGCCCAGCGTATCACGCTGGGTCCACGTCTATTGCGGGGTGGTAGGAGCGGAACCTACGCCGGGATAGCCTTCCGGAGAGGCTTGTTCGAATCAAGCCCCCGCTACCATGCAGTGCTCGTTCGCGAGCGCTGTCCAATCTTTGCGCGTTTTCGTCAAGCGAACGCGCCGCGCGACCGGGCATTCGGCTCGGCGAACGCGCACATCAAACGGCCTCGTCCCGCAGCTGCGGAGTACTGCGAGGCAAACGTAACTGGAGAATATCAATATGCTATCTGAAATGAATTGGGATCGGTATCGCGCCGATCAAGGGGAGCTCGCGGGCAGAATACGTGTTCTGAAGCGCGTGCTCGGTGAACGCTGGACCGCGCCGATGGGCGCCGCGCAACGCGAGCTTCAATGCTTGAAACTGCGGGTGACCGAACTGTGCGCCCTACGCGCGTTCGCGCGCGGCAAGCTGCATCTTACGCGAGCGCCGGCCGGCGCTGCCGGTTGGGACGCCGTGACGTATCATCGGCGCATCACCGAACGGCTCGCGCCGAGCTACTCGGTGCAGTTGGAGAAGAGCGCGTGACCGAGCCTCTGATCGACATTGGGGTCAACCTGACCAGCAAGCAGTTCCGCGCCGATCTGCCGCAGGTGATGGCGCGCGCCCACGCGGCCGGCGTGCGCCACATGATCGTCACGGGTCTGTCTGCGCCGCTCAGCCAGGCCGCGCTCGAGCTCGCGCGCGCGCACCCGCAGGTATTGTGCTGCACCGCCGGCGTGCACCCTCACAATGCGCGCGGCTTCGATCGGCACACGCACGCGCAGCTCAGGAATCTGGCGCGCTTTCCGGAGGTCGTGGCGGTGGGTGAATGCGGTCTCGACTACGATCGCGATTTCTCGCCCCGCCCGGAGCAACGCGCGGCATTCGAAGCGCAGCTCGAGCTGGCCGCGGAGCTCGGAAAGCCCGTATTTTTGCACCAGCGCAGCGCGCACGACGACTTTCAACGCATCCTGCACAATGCCCGTACAAAGCTCGCCGGCGGAGTCGTGCACTGCTTCACCGGCAATGAAGCCGAGCTCGACTGTTACTTGGAGCTCGGCCTGTGCATCGGCATCACCGGCTTCGTGTGCGATGAACGGCGCGGCACGCACTTACAACGGCTGGTCCACAAAATTCCGAGTCATCGCTTGATGGTGGAAACCGACGCACCATTCTTGCTGCCGCGCGATCTGCCGGGCGCGAGCGGACGGCGCAATGAGCCCGCGAATCTACCGCACATCGCCGCGAGCGTGGCTCGCTTTGCAGGCCGCGCCGAAGCAGACCTGCGGCGCGACACGACCGCCACCGCGTTCCAGCTCTTTGGGCTCGGCGCGCGTTTCTCCGCCGGAACGACGGATCCCGCCGTGGCGAGCTGAGCTCCGCATGGCCGCGCAGAGCTGCCAACCGCGGGAAAATCATCGCCGGGACATTTGTGGCGCGCTCGTTGCACCCCGCAGGGATTGCCGCCTCGGAGCCCCATAAATGTCGGGCTGCCGACGCTTTTGCGCGGGGCATTCCGCTACAGGAAACCACTATGTCACACTATTCGAACCCGAAGCCCCACGCGAATGAACACTAGGGTGGCCGTGCACGGAGCGCGCGCGAATCCCGAGTTGCGTGTGGCCCCGCCCGCTGGACACGTCGTTCAGTTCTACGAGGATGACGCGATCCTCGAGCAACGGGTGTGCGAGTACCTGGCGGCAGGGCTCACGGCTGATCATCCGGTGATCGTGATTGCGACCGCGGCGCATCGCCAAGCGTTTTCGGATCGCCTGCTTGCGTCCTCAATCCCGATTTTGCGCCATCGCGCGAGCGGGAAGCTCACGCTGCTCGATGCCGAGGAAACACTCGCCTCGTTCATGCGCGACGGTTCGCCCAATGCGGAGCTTTTTGGAAAGACCGTCGGCTCGCTGATCCGCGCCGTGCGTGCGCGCAATCAAGAGCGACCGGCGTGCGCCTACGGCGAGATGGTGGATCTGCTGTGGAAGGCGGGGAGCCGAAGGGCCGCCATTCGCCTCGAACAGCTGTGGAATGACCTCGCGCGGGTCGAGAGCCTGTCGCTCATGTGCGGCTACGGCATCGACGGTTTTCAAGCCGCCCAGGATTTCGCCGCCTTCCAAGAAGTGTGTGCTTGTCACGCGCACGCCGTCGTTCCGTCCCACTCTTTTGCGAAACAGAGCTCGGACGAGCCGGCCCTGCACGACGTCGGAATGCTCCAGCAGCACGCGCGAGCCCTCGCGGCAGAGCTCGAACATCGCGAGGTGCTCGAGGCCGAGCTGCGACAGCGCGAGGAAGAGCTCCGCGATTTTCTGGAGAATGCCGTCGAGGGCATCCATTGGGTCGGCCCCGACGGCACGATCCTCTATGCCAACAAGGCCGAGCTGGAGCTGCTCGGCTATACGAGTAGCGAGTACGTCGGGCGGAGCATTCGCGATTTTCACGCGGACGAGCCCGTGATTCAGGACATCCTGAAGCGGCTCGGGAGCGGGCAGAGCATCAGCGACTACGAAGCCCGATTGCGCTGCAAGGATGGCTCGACCAAGCACGTGCTCATCAATTCCAACGTCTACTTCCGCGACGGGAAGTTCGTTCATACCCGCTGCTTCACCCGCGACGTGACGGCTCGCAGACAAGCCGAGGAGCGCCTGCACGTCCTCGCCGAAGCCAGCGCCGTGCTCGCCAGCTCGCTCGATTACGACGCGACACTCGCGGCCGTGGCGAAGCTCGCCGTACCGCGGATCGCCGATCTGGCGATGGTCGACATGCTGGCAAATGGCGAGCTGAATCGCTTGGCCAGCGAGCACGCCGACCCGACCCGGCTCGAGCTCGCGCGCAGTTTGCCGCTGCCGGCGCGGGTTTGGGAGACCGTCCGCAACGGACGCTCCGAGTCCCTGACCGAGCTGACACCCGAAGTGCTGGCCGCGACATTTCCCGCAGACCAAGCTCGGACCGTCGCTACCTCGCTCGGCCTGAAGTCGCTCATCAGCGCGCCGCTCACGGCACGTGGCCGAGTCCTGGGCGCGATCACCTTGGCGTTCGCCGAATCCGGGCGGAAATACGGCGATGATGACGTGCGCTTCGTGCAGCAGTTGGCGGAGCGCGCCAGCGTCGCGATCGAGAATGCGGTTCACTACAAGGCAGCCGAAGATGCGAGCCTCGCCAAGGATGAATTTTTGGCCGTCGTTTCGCACGAGCTGCGTACGCCGCTGAACGCGATCCTCGGCTGGGTACACCTGCTGCGCGAAAATGCGCTGCCGCCGGAGGCGCAAGGCCGTGCGCTCGAAACCATCGAACGTAATGGGCGAGCCCAAAATCAGCTGATTGAGGATTTGCTCGATGTCAGCCGCATCGTGTCGGGCAAGCTGCGGCTCGACGTGGGTTCGGTCGATCTGCCGCTGGTCGTCGAGCGCGCCATCGACACCGTGCGCCCCGCCGCGGATGCCAAGGGCGTCACCATCCTAGCCACGCTCGATCCGAGCGCGACCCCGGTGATGGGCGATGCGGATCGGCTCCAGCAAGTCGCCTGGAACTTACTGAGCAACGCCGTGAAGTTCAGCTCGAAGGGCGGCTCGGTTCGGGTCCTGCTTCGCAAGTTGGATTCGAATTTCGAGCTGCTCGTCCAAGATGGCGGTCAGGGCATCGCGCCCGCGTTTCTACCTCACGTATTCGAGCGTTTTCGCCAAGCGGACAATCGGTCCAATCGCGTCAAGGGTGGGCTCGGCCTCGGTCTTGCCATCGCGCGGAACTTGGTCGAGCTTCACGGCGGGAGCATTCGCGCGGAGAGCGAGGGCGTCGGTCACGGCGCGCTCTTCGCGGTTCACCTTCCGATCTCACCGCTCCGTGCGGCGTCGCTGGAGCGGCCTCCCGCGCTGCAGCTGATGGCCGTCGCGCCGAGCGTCGCCTGTCCGCCCGAGCTGGAAGGGCTCGACGTCCTCGTTGTCGACGATGAATCCGACGCGCGAGAGCTTCTGGCCGCGCTGCTCGTGCGCTGTAAGGCGCGCCCGATCACGGCCAGCTCCGTCGCCGAAGCCATCCGCCTCGTGCGCGAGAAACGCCCCGACATCGTGATCTCGGACATCGGCATGCCCGAGGAAGACGGCTACGCGCTGATCAAGAAACTCCGGCGCTTGGGCGCGGCCGAAGGCGGCCAAACCCCAGCCGTCGCGTTGACCGCCTACGCGCGCACCGAAGAACGAACGAAAGCACTCGTGTCGGGCTTCAGCATGCACGTGCCCAAGCCAGTCGAACCGTCCGAGCTCCTGGCCGTGCTCGCCAGCTTGGCGATCGGACTCAAGCGGAGCGACTCGCCGGGCGAGATCCCCTGAGCGACGCAGCTCCGCTCGCGGGCGCGCTGGGCGCGAGCCAGAGATGTTGCGCTGCGTAGGCGCGCCAGGGGCGCCAGGGCTCGGCGCGCGCCAACAATTGTTCGGCGCTCGGCCGCGTACCGTGCTCGTCGCTGAGTGCGCGCAGCAGGCCCACATCCGAGGCCGGGAACGCGTCGGGCTCGCGCAGTTGGCGGAGCGCGATGTATTGCGCGGTCCATTCACCCACGCCCGCGATCGCGCGCAGGCGGCGCACCGCGTCTTCCAGATCGCGCTGGGCGCTGAAGAGCTGCGGATCTTCGAGCACGGCCGCCGCGACTGCGGACAGGGTCGCGGCGCGACTCCTCGGCATACCGAGTGTCGTAAGATCCGCGCCCGCGAGCCGCTCCGGAACCGGAAAAAGATGTGTGAGCCCGGGCTCCGGCTTCGGCAGCGGCTCGCCGTAACGCTGAACCAGGCGCGCGGCGAGGCCCACCGCCGCCGCCACGCTGATCTGCTGGCCGAGCACGGCGCGGATCGCGAGCTCGAAGCCGTCCCACGCGCCCGGCACGCGCAGCCCGGGGTGCCGCCTCAAGAGCGGCGCGAGCAACGGATCTTGCCCGAGGTGCGCGGCAATCGCGCCCGGATCGGCGGCGAGATCGAAAACACGCCGCAGCCGCGCGATGATCGACGGCAAGCTCGACGGCTTGGCGATATGGATTCGCGCGCGCAGCGCGTTCGTGCCTTGGGCCGGCTGAATCGAAATCGTGCCCGGCGCGCCGTCGAGCTGGATCGTGCGACAATAGGCGTCGCGAGCCACCAATTCGACGCCGGCGATCGCGCGGGCGCGCAAAAATTCCAGCATTTGCCGCCAGTCATAGGGCGGCTGATAGCGGAGCAGCAGACTGAACTCGCCGTCCGTGGCCGCGGCGGGCTCGACGCTGGCCAAACGCCGCAAGGCGCCCGGAGCGCGGCCGAAGAGCGCACGAAAGGTCTCGTTGAAGCGGCGCACGCTGCGGAAGCCAGAAGCAAACGCAATTTCGGTGAGCGGCAGCTGCGTCTCGTGAATCAATTGCTTGGCCAAGAGCACGCGCCGAGTCTGGGCAACGCCGATCGGCGACGCACCGAGGTGCTCGCGAAACAAGCGGCGAAGTTGGCGCTCACCCACGCCCAATCGCTCTGCCAACGCTTCGAGATTGCCTTCGTCGAGCGCGCCGAGCTCAATCAAAGCGAGCGCGCGCGCCACCGTGTTCGACGTGCCGCGCCATGCGCCGAGATCCGGAGCCGTCTCCGGCCGACAGCGTAGGCACGGCCGATAACCAGCTTCTTGAGCTGCGGCCGCGCTCGGATAAAACGTGACGTTCTTGGAAGCTGGCGTACGCGCCGGACAAACCGGCCGGCAATAGATGCCGGTCGTCTTCACGGCCGTGAAAAAGCGGCCGTCGAAGCGCGCGTCACGCTGCTGGATCACGCGATAACAGGCGTCGTGCTCGAGATCCATGCCCTCGTCCTGCCACGCGGGCGAGCTCCGGACTAGCGGTTTTCGGACGTCACCATTGACGGCGATCGAACCCACGTCCATGTCCGTTTTCCGCCAGCCCGCGCGCGGGCCGGGCCCGACACTAGCGTTCGAAAGCCGAGGTGCCGAATGAAGACCGAAACCTTTCAGCTCGAACGCTTTGCCACGCCCACCG
>Ga0068856_100002841_pt1 | contig 17727 bp, 17 predicted proteins | sample KBSCornC62_FD_66595 | JGI IMG/M metagenome (GOLD analysis project Ga0068856, IMG submission 66595) | Corn rhizosphere microbial communities from Kellogg Biological Station, Michigan, USA - KBS Corn C6-2 | ecosystem: Host-associated > Plants > Roots > Rhizosphere > Soil ...
CCGTTGGCTGCACTCCTTACTTGGCGGAACCCCCTGCCCCTGTCTAGCCGGGGCCACAAGTCTTTTACCCATACTCCGAATGCATGAGGATAAACTTTTGCTTTCGTTATCAATCTGGTTTTTCCTCATCGGAGCTATGAGCTGGGTCAGGGAAACCCGTATTAAATGAAACTGTTCACACAACACTGGCTGCTCTGTTCACTGCTGATACCACTTGTTTTGGGAATCACATTTGTCTGGAGTCCGGCCTGGGCGGCCGTAGCCACAGGCGCAACCGAGGGGGCGGAGTTGTCCAAGGCTTTGCTTTTATCCGAGCGGCCGGCAGCCGTTGGGGACCTGGAAATCAATCAGCCCTGGCTCTATACAATGATGGTGTCGGCCTTGTTCAAAACATTTGGAACCAGCGCCGGCATTGCGCGCCTATTCACTCTTATTTCGGCTGCTACGATGCTGGTCGCATTAGGATGGATGTTGCATCATGTGGTTGGTGGCCTGAGGTTGTTGCTCGTCGGCATATTCTGTTTTTCCGTCAAGGGCATGTTAATGTTGTCCATGTCAGCCCAGCCCGGGCTGCCAGCAATTTCCTTTGCAATATTAGCAACTGCCATAATCTATAAACCGGTCCATCCGCCTGGCTGGAAAAGGCTGCTACTGTCCGGCGTCCTATTAGCCTGTGCCACTCAGATCACATTCATGGCCTTGACGGTCCTGCCAGCCTTTGTGGTTTTTGTCTTTCGACAATGGGAATGGAGATCTGCCTGTAAATATTTGCGCTTTTGGGGAATTGGATTGGTTATGGCAACTTTAATTATCATGGTTCTCTCGCCCAATGTTAATTTCAGACATTTATTGAATTCGCCAACTGGACCGATAGAAAACCAGCCGCAGTTCCATTTGAACACCTTGTTTTTTAATCCCGGCCTGATGCTGGCCGCCGGCTTCGGCATCTTTCAACTAGCCAAACGAAAGTATCCAGCGCCACTTTTGTTTGCTTCGGCCTGGCTGGCCACGGTGACAATTCTGGCGTGGGTATGGGGATATTGGCCGGAATCAGAGATGGCTCAATTTTATATTCCCATGGCCATGCTGGGAACCGCTGGCTTTGCCGCAGCTTTTTCCAGTGTGTTGAGTGTTTTTCAGGCCGGCCCGGTTTCAGCCCAGCCGCTTCAAAATTCAGTCCGACAGATTGACACTCACAACGAACTGAACATGCTCGCGGCGGTCACCATTTTTGCCTTCTGGGTGGGGTTTACTGTTCCAGATTTCGTTGCTGAATTAAAGCAGTTACACCGCCTACCCGCAGTCAAAGACAACGAGTTGTGTCTTTCCATCAAGGAAAACGCCAAGTCTACAAAATGGTGCTATACCCGTTTTGCAGAATATGCGTTTGCCAATCATGTTCTGATACCACCAGAGTTGATTGGCTTGACTCAATTGGATGGCAAATACGGCCAGACAAATACATCCCTGTTGAAAATGGTCAAAAAAAACCAGCCCGAACAGTTGCTTTTGGCTGCAAACATCGAGTTGCGTGATCAGGAATGGAAGACGTGGACAACCAATCATTACATTTTGGTTGATCAAGATGGAGAAAAAGAGCTTTGGGTGTCCCGCTCGTTGCATCCCCAAAATATTCAACCCTCAAATGACATTTTGCGAAAATTAGGATTATGAACCATTCGTGAACCGATTGAAGTCTCAAGCCTATTATCGGCTATTGATTTCAACAACCTCAATGAATTTCAGGAATCATAGACCAAAGCCCGGGGTTGTGACTACGCCATTGACAGACGTTTTGAAATGGCGGCGTGATGAAACATTTATCGGAGTTGGATTATTTTCAGCTCTGGCCAAAGTCCGTATCCGGGCCAAATCAATAACCCATGGCAGCATCAGCCGATTGCAGGAGAAATTTACGGGTTGTATCAACACGGTAATCATTCACCTAATTCCGATCTTATGAGACCGGTGTATCCTAGAAAAACCCCGCCCAAATGGTATCAGCAACCGGTTTCAGAAGTGCTTAACCAGGGATTGGAATTTACTTTATCCACCTTGCTTTCCGTCGGAAACGGAGTGCTGGGGTGTTGGAAGAACCGGGTTGCCTGGGCTTTGACCTTGACCATCCCATTGCTGGTCATTGTCAGTCATCGACTGGCGATGGCTAGGGTGGCCGCCAAACAGCCGGCTCACCTCAAGGAAATCATCGACGAGTTATCTTCCATCCGGATTCCCACCGGCAAAGTGGTGCCGAATCATGCTGATACCAAGTTGCTATATCTCAAATACACGACAAAAGACACCTGGGCGGTTTTCTTGCTTAATACCACCACCCGAAAGAGCCAGCTGGTGAGCGAAGTCGTCAATGAAGCGGGGACGGGCGAGCTCGCTGCCAATCGAACGGTGACAATTCTCGGTTGGTCACCACGCGATGAGTATTTTGCCTATGCTCGGAGCGGCAGGAGAGAAATTGTCGTCTGTGACGGAGATTCTGGCGCAGAACTGGGCAAGGGCAAATTTAGGCAACCCGTTTCCACCAGCGCCTGGCTGTCATCTCGAACCTTGCTTTGCTCGGACGGCGATCAACTAGCTGAATTTTCAAAATCACCAACCGGTTGGAACCGGAATTTGTTTTACGAATCGCCTCGTGACTCCGCCAAAACAGACGATTTAGCCAGGAACAAAGCGGCGCATGTCCACGATGATCCCGCAAAAGAAACCGGTGCAAAACAATCAAAAATTCCGGCCATCCCTCAAGTGCCTGATAAAAAAAAGGTTCTTCTCCCAAATACAAAGCTCCCTGCTGGCAAAATCACATCGCTCGCGGCTTGGGGTTTTGATGCGGCTGTGTGGCAACAGTCCAACACCATATATGTCCGCGAGCGAGGACGTGCGCTTAATGCCATCTGGCACGCCACCAATTGCACGTTGATCGAGTTTTCGTATTCCGCCAGTGCGGGAGAATTTCTTCTACATTGCAAAGATCAAGAGGGTGAATTTCTAATAAATTATTTTCCTCGCATCTTGTCAGGCCATGATACATTCACCAATTTGGTTCGATTGGACACCAGCGAATATAGGCCAGTCGAAGTCCAATTCATTAACAATGCACAGGGCTATGCTTATCTTAATCAAAATGAGGATGGGGCGAACCAACTTGTCATTAAACTATTCAGTTCCAAGCCGCCGGTGGAACTTCCGTGTGCGGATGAATTCAACGACTTTTTTATTAACGGCGTCCAACTCTACGGCATCACAGCCAGCGGTGACGAGCCTCCGGGAATTTGGAAGTGCGATTTGCGGTCAAGAGCCGTGGACTGCCTGGTGCCCAGCATTGAAAAGCCATTTAAATACGCAGCGCACGCGCCCGTGCTGGAAGGCTATGTCACCAATGCGGCGGGCGAACAACTGACATATTATCTATTGGAGCCAGTCCGAACTGATGGAAATCGGAAACATCCACTGGTGGTTGGCATCATGGGGGCGGGAGAACTGGGCAATGTTTGGGATCGCTGGGCGCAGGGAATTGCGAATTACGGCGGCTATTTCGTAAGCATGGACCGACGGAAAAGAAGCCAGGCAAACTGGGCGGATGACGCCTTTTGTGCTTGCGAGTTCTTGTCGAAACAATTCGCCGTTGATACCAACAATGTCTATCTGCTGGGTGTCAGCGCCGGTTCTTACGCTGCGGATCACTTGCTTTCGTCACATCCTGATGTCTGGAAAGGAGCCTTCCTGTTCAGCATGCAAAATTTTCCAAATTTAGACCAGGCACAGACTCATTCGATTGCGTTGGATGTCGGTGAACTGGACATCGAGAAAGTCGAAGCGCGGCTGCTCGGTTCACAGGATCATCTGGCGGCACGGGGCATCCGTCCGATACTGATGGTTCACCCCGGCGCAGGCCACATCGTAAGAAGTATCCGGTTGGAACAGGAGCGCATGGAACAAATTGCCACCTTTATCCGCCAGCCCTGACATTAATGAAGCTAGCGAAAACATATTCATGCCGAATGCTAAAAAGCCCCTGCTGGCTTCAGCACGAATTATTGTGGGAGATCATCCTATGGAAAAATTGATTCGTGCCTACATCTATTCTGTTGGGTCAATGCTGCTGGCACTGGCCACCATTTTCATGCTCGCTAATTTTCAAACGCAACCCACTGATTTTGTCTTCGCTCATGAGGCAGTTTTCAATCTTAAATTGCCCGTCTTGTATTGGATTGCCAGCGGATTATTTTTTGTTGCCGCTTTGATTTGTTTGTTTGGCCGTCAAATCAGCCTGCAATTGACAGCCATTTTATGGTTTGCAACGACCTTGATGGGCTATCAAATCGGCTTGTATGGCATGGGCGCAAAAGGTGGTGTGCAAGGCTACTTGGGAATAATGAGCGATGTGTTTGGAACATCCACCAGCACCATGTATGGATTGCTGGGCGTAATTTTCGGGTATCTTCTGACGGGCGGCTTCGCGGCCATGACCTTGGTCTGGTTATCCGAGCAGATCCGCATCCGGCAGGAAAAAGTGAACGTCAAAACGGCTTGCGCCCATTGCGGCGGGCACATTCAATTTTCTCTGCGGAACCTCGGCCAGCAAATTCCCTGTCCGCACTGCCAGACCGACATCGTCCTGCGCCGCCCCGATGAAAACCTCAAAACCACCTGTTATTTTTGCAAGGAACATATCCAGTTTCCAGCCCACGCTCTCGGAGAAAAAATCTCGTGCCCACACTGCAACATGGGCATCACGCTGAAGGAACCAGCATGAAAACCAAGATGAACTCTAAAAACAAGGACGACAATACCCGTTCCTCCGCCGGGGAAACTATTTGATCCTTCTGTGAGCGCATTAAACCTAGATATGCAAGGGCATTGTCCCGAGGTGTTCACCGAAAGCATTTGGCAGGCTTCCACCGATTCGGTTCTATCAATGCTCAGAAAGATTACAGCCATTCTTCAAGATTCTGACTCTCAATGGATGGTCTATCTGTGTCTGGGCATTTACTTTATATCCCTCCTGTTGTTGCGCTGGAAGGCGGGGAAAAGCGCTGGTAAAGCGCACAGACCTGCGGCGAGAATTTATTGGCTGCTTTATTTATTGGCTGTGGGCTCAATAGGCTATGCCATTCAAGGTTGCCCATCGATGCCAGCCTTGATTTTTCTCGCAGGGGTGGTAATTGGTCAAGGCATCGTGGTCTGGATGGCCTTCAATGTAAGATTATTTCCCAATTCAGCATTTCGGATTCCGCATGTGCTATTGTTGTTTCTGTGTTTGGCTTCGGTTTGGAACACGGGGTCGCATCATTCCTACGAATATGCCACACAGGTGCGGTGGACCGGGCCGTGGGATAATCCCAATATTTTCGGCCTCCTCATGGGAACGGGAATCGTGCTGGCCATAGGCCAAATTGTCCTGACTCTGAAGCCCAAGATTCAACGCCGAGAAACTGGACCATTGCAATCGAATGTCACAGGTCTTACTGCTCGGCAATTTCTAACAATTGGGTCAAATCTTTTGGCTGTCATTTTGCTGGCCTGCGGGTTGTTCCATAGCTACAGCCGGGGGGCCTGGCTTGCCACATTTTGTGGGTTGGCGTATCTGGCCTGCCAGCTTTCACCCTCAATCTCTTGGAAATCTGGAAAGCCAGCCATTCCGAATTCCGAATTCGGAATTCTACATTTGGTTCCGTCTTGTGTTTCGCGGGTAAAAAATAATTGGCTGCCAATAATTGTCATCCTGTTCTCCGCCGGGATACTTTTGTTCTGGCATTTTCGGCAGACGGACTGGCATCCAGCCCGCCGCGTCTTGTCGTCCGTCAATCCGGTTGATTTTTCATGGCGCAACCGGGTGGTTGCTTGGGAAGGGGCCTTGCAAATTAGCTCCGAACATCCTTGGTTTGGTGCCGGCTGGAACCAGCCAAGGCCGTTGTATGAACACTATTATCTTCCCCCCAGACTCCAAGAAGGTGCCGCGATTGAAATGAATGATTATCTCCTGCTCGCCGCCACGCTGGGAATTCCAACCCTGCTTTGCTTTGTAACATATCTCGGGCTGTCCTTGACCGTAAAAGGTAATTCGGGAAAACAAAAAGCGGAAGCGGACGAAGTGGACTGGCTGCAAGCATCCTTTCGAGCCGGGGCCATCGTGCTGCTCATCGGCCTCTGGTTTGATGGTGGGCTGTTTAAATTATCCACTGCAGCAGTTTTCTGGGTTTTGCTGGAGTTAGGAAGTGCGATGAAACACGAAATGACCAGGACAGTCGCTCCGGTCCGGAAGACCGCAAACATAGACCAATGAAGCTGCTTAATTCGCTCCAAACCGGAAAATTTGTGCCAGCTATTTTCCTTGTGCTGGTTTTTCTTGGTGCACTGCTCTGGGCCAAACGACAAGATCCGTTCTCCCGTCAATGGTTCACCCTAAAAACCGCCGGCCACGATTCTTTCAAATGTGTCGCCGTGCTGCCCAAGCCCGTCCGTAAGTGTCCAGTTGTCATTTATGCTCATGGTGCCGGTGGCACTTTGATGAATGATGGCAATGATCTTCGCCAGATGGCAGAACTTGGCCTGGCCGTTGTGAGTTGGGAATACAACCAAGACAACCAAGCGGTTTTCAGCGATGAGTTTAAATCGCTGCTCAATTATCTCGGCCGGCAAAATTGGGCAGATACCAACGCTGTGTGCTGGGTCGGATTCAGTCTGGGCGCGAACCGAATGCTTGATTTCGCCCGGACACATCCAAAACTTCTGCCGCAATTGCTCATCCAGTTAGGTGGCCGGGGAGCGGATCAATCAACTCCCGATTCCCTTCTGCTGGCTGCGTCAAACCAGCGCAATGTCGGTTCAACCAATTCGAAATGTTCGATTCTGCTGGTTCACGGCGAAGCTGATGAAGTATTCCCCTGGACGAATACTTGGAAACTGGCATCAATTTTAAAAGCCAACGGTTTGCCTGTTAAATTAGAAATCATCCCGGGCCTTCCGCATGGCATGGAGCCGGAACGGGGGCCGGTCTTCCGCAGCTTCGCTGAATGCTGCCGTACTCATTTGCTCGGGGAAGGCGCATGGCGGAATTATCACTCCATTGCGCAGTGGCAGGCCGAAGCGCCACCATTATGGTGGTTTTTCCTGCCGGCACTAATTTGGATGGTCGGAGGATTGTTGATATGGCTTCACCACCGTAGCAACCGTTTGATAAAAAAGACCCGGTTGGACCGTGGCGAAATGGTATTGCGCTGGCTTGCTGCGATTCTTGCATCTTGGGCAATTGCAGAATGCACCATCCGTATGATGCTCCCGCAATTTCCGGTTAGTTCCAAATCACTTTCCTTCGCTAATCATTTCCTAATCCAGTCAAAATCCCAGGCCGATTTTGATTTCTTGGCCGGCCAGCCTATCTGGCACGAGCAGAAATTGAAAACGTTGTTGTCACACGTTGAACTCGCTGGCTACAACCGCAAACTCATCAACTGGCAGGTGGACGACAATATCTATCGAGATTACGTCCTGTCTCCAGCCATTACCGGCAGACCTGACGAGCAATTGAACTGGCGGCGTTCCTTGTGGGAGGAATTTTATCCTCGTATCCGCCACGAGACTGTTCTGGAAGATGCGGCACAAGCCGTCATGCGCCACCTGCGTGAACGTGTGACCATTGCCACATTATCAAATCCAAGCCATGAGGTTCCAGACATCTGGCTCAGGCAAATTACGGATGAGGCAGGTTTCGAAATAATTTATGTCGCCGCGCTGCGCTCCGTCGGTATTCCCGCACATTTGGCCACAAACGGGCGGGCTCTTTGTTGGGACGGCAGCAAATGGCAAAACGCACCAGAACATATCGTGTTTCATTGGTAGATAATAGGCTATCATTGTTTTCAAATAATAGTTCGTCGGATTCAAGGCCGTAAAAAGGCGGCGATCAATATGAAGCAAGTGGTCATGCACAACGGCATCCTGAATAAGTTCAAGCGTGGCACCGACGGCTTGAGTAGTCCGTGTCCCATTCAACAAAAACAGCAACCCACGCAGTTCCAGCCGAGCATCAGCAAGAATATCTGAAACCGTTCTAGCGACTACGAGCATGGCGACACGGAATTATTACCGGCCGAAAAGTCGCTCACTGTCTATGAGCTAGCCTGCGATGTAAGGGGCAATGATTCCAACGGTAAGCCAAACGTTTTCGCCAGTGGTGAAACGCCGATTGCAAGTGACGACGATTGATATCAAATCCAGACCCGCAAATAATTTAAAGACACAACGTCAGTTGCCATTGTTTATTCCTTCGGCCTGACTGCCATTGCCGGGTTGAGGGACCGGACGAAGATATGCCACCAAGCCCACCGCATCGAAGTAGTCCATGCGCGGGTCTTCATTATCAAATGACCTGCGTTTTGGTGGCAGGCGTGAAGCCAGCCTGTCAGAAAATCGCTGTGCCATCAAAACCGCCATCTCATGTTTGGTTCCGTCCTCATGCCCAAGCAGCTTGGCCCGTAATTCTTTTCCAGAAATCTTCACGATCTTGATGTTTTTCTTTTTTGCCAGCGCATTAATTTCGCGGCTCAATTCTTTGATGCGAGCAGTGCGCGTGGTTCCTTTGGCTTTGTTTGCATCTTGTAAAATGAGCGCGTACGGCTGGTAGCGGGCAATTACCTTTTCGATGCCGGCCGCTGTTCCTCCATCTCTGTCGCCATACAGGCGTTTCCTGCCGAAATCCACCAATGTGTTCTCCCTCTCAAGGACGGCATAGCCGAATCCTCTGGACGAAAGCGCTATCCCTATCAGGGCAAGCATGAACCGATGGTAACCGCGACGGAGTATGACCTAGTGCAGACACTGCTGGGCCGCAAAGGCAGCCCACGTCCGCAGACTCGTCACGAATTTGCCTTCACTGGCCTCATTCGATGCGGCGACTGTGAACGGATGGTGACTGCCGAAGAAAAGCACCAGGTTAGGTGTGATTCTTGCAGATTCAAATTTGCCTACCGAAGCCGGACTGGCGTCCGCGGATGTATTCCACCACCAATCCCGGCGGCGTCGGCCACCAGTGGTATCTCGAAAAATTCATCGTCCCCCACCAGGCCGGCCGCGAGACCGACACCCGGTTTATCCCCGCCCGCGTGGATGACAACGCGTTCATCAATCCCGGTTACAAGGCCGACCTCGCCCGCCTCACCGGCTGGCAGCATGACGCCTGGTATGAGGGGCGCTGGAACTTTGCCGCCGGCCAGTATTTCCGCAATTTCTCGCCCCGCCTCCATGTCCTCGGTGATGATTTCAAACCGCCTTATGGCGCCGAGTGGTTCGCCGCCATGGACTACGGCTACACCCACCCCACCGTCGTCCTCCTCGGCTGCCGCGATTCGGCCGGCACCCTCTACGTCCTGGACGAACATGCTGAGCGCTTCTGGATCCCCGCCCGCCATGCCCGGGCCGTCAAGGCCATGCTCGCCCGAAACGAGGTGTTTTGTTCCCCCGCCCATCTCCGCGAGCATCTCCTGGCCCGCTTCCCGGATGCCTGCACCGAGCGCGAGGCCCTCTGGCACCAGTTGCAGCGGCGGCGGATCCTCGCCAAATTCGTCGCCGGCTCCGATGCCTTCGGCAGCGAAAGCAACGGGGACTCCGTCGCCCGCCAATACCGCGAGTTCGGCCTGGCCTTGCAGCCCGCCAATATGGATCGCGTGGCCGGCTGGTCCGCCATCGCTCAGCGCCTGGGCGACCCCGATGCTGGCATCGTGCCCACGCTGTTCATCCATCCGCGCTGCGCGCGCCTCCTCGCCTGCCTGCCTTTTTTGCAGCACGACCCCGACCGCCCCGGCGACGTCCTGAAGTCCAACATCAACGAGGAGGGCGCCGGCGGCGATGATCCCGCCGACGCCCTGCGCTACCTCGTCACCCTGCAAATCCACCGCGTTTATGCGCGCAAACTCACCGGCTTTTAAAGCGCTTGAAGCAGAACCATGGCCACGCCATCCTCAGGAAATTGGGGTCCGCACGGTCGCTCGGCCCTGCCCAATCGAGGTGGGGCGGCGCTGCCGCGCCGCCAGGGTATGGCCACCGATTTACTTGAACTCCCCCAACCCGGGTTTCAAAGGCCGCCGCCGCCAGCTCGAAAATTCCGGCTTGACACCCGCCACCAACTGTCCCATTGTCCTATGACAGTCACCGCGTATGCTCCTGCAACTTGATTTCAAGTCCGGCAAGCCGGTCTATCTCCAGCTGGTGGACCAGATCCGCTACGCTGCCGCCTCCGGCGGGCTGCGCACGGGCGAACCTCTTCCCTCCATCCGCCCGCTCGCCGAGGAACTGCGCGTGAACCGCAACACCGTCGCCAAGGCCTACGCGGAACTGGAAAGCCAGGGCGTCATCGAGACGATTCCCGGCAAGGGCTGCTTCCTCAAGGAGAGCGATTCCCCCTTCACCAAATCCGCCCGGGCGAAGATTTTGACCAAGGAAATTGACGAGGCCGTCGTGGCCGCGCACCACCTCCAGGTGAACCGCGACACCTTCCTCGCCCTCGTCAAGGAACGGCTCGACGCCTTCGAGCGCAAGGTGAAGGAGGCCAAATGAAAAGTTCTTTTGACTTCAATTGGAGCCTGCCAACGCGAGGGGTATTTTGCGCGTCGCATTTCCCCTCCCCGCGCCTCGGCAAATCCATCAACGGCTTCTGCTCGATGGCCATTGATTTTTTCGAACGCAGTCAACGGCTGTTCCCTCTCCCCGAGGGAGAGGGTCAGGGTGAGGGGAAACGCAGCGGATTTGCCAGCTCCTTCTCTTTCGCCAGCCCAACAATTTTTCAAGGAACCGCATGAACACTGACTCGCCCATCATCGAAATCCAAAACCTGGTGCGACGCTACGGCAAGCACGACGCCGTGAACGGACTTTCGCTCAAAGTTCAACCGGGCAAATGCTACGGCTTCTTCGGCCGCAACGGCGCGGGGAAAACCACCACCATCAAATGCCTGCTCAATTTGCTCCGCCCCGATGCCGGCACGGTGCGCGTGTTCGGCCTCGACCCGCGACGCGACGAGGTCGCCATCAAATCACGGCTCGCGTATGTGCCGGACCTGGTCGCGTTTTATCCGTGGATGACCGTGCGCGACACGCTGGAATATCTGGCATCGTTCCGCACCAACTGGAATCGCGACATCGAAAACGATTTGTTAAAACGCTTCCAGCTCGACGCGACCAAGAAAACCCCCAGCCTTTCCAAGGGCCAGCGCACGCAGCTCGCGTTGATCGGCGCGATCTGCCCGGAACCGGAACTGCTCGTGCTCGACGAGCCGACCAGCGGCCTCGACCCGATTGTCCGCCGCGAATTCATCGAGACCGTCATCGGCGCGTATCAATCCGGCGACCCCGCGCGGCGCACGGTGTTCGTCTCTACGCATTTGATTTCCGAGTTCGAGGGTTTGATTGACGAATTCACCATCATCGAGCAGGGCCACGAACTCTTGACGATGGAAGCGGACGCCGCACGCGACCGCTTCCGCAAAATCCGCGCCCGGTTTGTTCAAGAACTAAGACTCAAGCTGCCCGGCGCACTGAAAGTGAAGTGTAGCGGCCGCGAAATGGAAATTCTCGCCAACGGCAACAGCGAAGAACTGATCGCCGAATTAAAATCCTATTCCCCCGAGGAACTGAAAATCGAATCACTGTCGCTGGAGGAAATCTTCGTGGCGTCGGACATTTTGAAACAAGCGAAAGGCTGAACATGAACTCCGGAGTGAATATGACAGCTTTGAACAAGCTGAAAACCGTTGGAGAAAATCGGCAAAGGGCCGCCGCACTCCAGGACGCTGACGCGCCGCGCCGAGATCATCATCAACGCGAAGCGTCTTGGAGTGCTCCAGTCCTCTGGAGCTTAGGCCGCGTGAATCCTGCGCCCAATCTTCTTGTGAAACGCCATCGTTTAACAGTCCCCACCTCGCCCCGCCCTTCTCTCCTTCCTCCGGGGGACCGGAGCGGGAGAAACATTCCCCGCGTCTCGGCAAACCCACGACTGGATTCTGGTGAGCGACTTTTGGATTTTACGAAATCAACCAGCGGCTGTTCCCTCTCCCAGCGGGAGAGGGTCAGGGTGAGGGACGACGCTTTCGCCAGCCAGCAACCGCCAGCACTTATCCCCACCGGACCATGAACGCCCTCGTCAAAAAAGAAATCCGCCTGCTGCTGCCGAGCTGGATTGTGGCCGTGCTGCTGGCAATGGTCCAAGGCATCACGAGGCCGTATGACTTTTACGTCGCGTCCCTCCTGTTCTTCGGCTTGACGATCATGGCGCTGACGACCATTGGACGCGAGGCCAGCCTGAGCACTTTTTCTTCGCTGCTCGCCCAGCCGATGGAGCGGACACGAATCTGGCAGACAAAGCTCTCTGTTCTCGCCATTGCATTTTTGAGCGTATTTGGCGTATGGCTCATGTCCTTCGGCATCGCTTTCTTCCATTCGAACGTGGATGCCTCCGACGCGACGTCTTCCTACAACCTTTTCATCACCGTCTGCCTGATTGCCACCGCAACATTCACCGGCGGTCTGTGGACGACACTGCTGCTGCGACAGCTAGCGGGGGCTTTCTGGCTCACGCTGCTGGTGCCGGCGGTTTTGTCCGGGGCCTCCGGTGTGCTGCTCGTCGAGTTCGAGTCCAAGAGTCTCGTCATCGCCGTTCTGTGTGTCGTCTTCGGGGTCTATTCCGTCGCCGGATTTTTGTTTGCGCGCCGGTTGTTTTTCCGGGCGCAGGACGTGGGCTGGTCTGGTGGCGTCATTTCAATGCCGGAATGGAAAATATTTGCCCGTTCTGAAAATGCCATTTCAACCCGGCATCGGAAACCGGTTTTCGCGCTGCTGAAAAAGGAATTTCAATTGCACCAAATCAGCTTGATGGGAGCGGCTGGAATTCTGGTGCTGCACCTTGGCATCATCATTCTGCGGAAATATCACCACTTTGAAAAAGAGTCCGCCGGCGAAATTATCACCAGCATTTGCTGGATGTTGTGGCTGGTGCTGGCTCCGGTCATCGGCAGCATGGCGGTGGCCGAGGAGCGCCGGCTGGGCGTGATGGAAGAACAATTATGCCTGCCGGTTTCGCGCCGGCTTCAGTTTGTCACCAAGGGAATTGTCACCTTTGGCCTCGGCATTTTTCTCGGCGGCGTCATGCCGGTATTGCTGGAATACCTTGCCACCCGTTTTGGCGCGCTGAATCCGATGTTTAGCAAACCGGCAGACACCGCTGAAACGGCCTTTTTTTGGTTGTCTTTTTGGGTCGTCATGGCGGAGGCCTGGCTGACGCTGCTGGGTTTTTATGGCTCGACGCTTTCCCGGAGTTTTCTGCAAGCCGTCGGTTCTGGCATTGCCGCTTTCTTCATCAGCTTCGCGCTGCTGGTCACCAACGGAGACAAGCTGTTTCACGGATCCATGGCCACGAATTCCATTCTACCGGTGATCATCGCGGTGCCGACCCTCATTGTCACCTTGCTCTGGCTGGCTTATTTGAACTTCAAAAATTTCCGCCCCGGCTGGTCGTTGTGGCGGCGCAACCTGCTGGGCTTTGCCGGGGCATTTATCTTCGTCATCGTGACCAGTTTGGCGCTTTACAACCGTGCTTGGGAAATATTTCAACCGGCGGAACCGGCGCATGGCGCGGCGAAATTGTCGCTGGCGAATCCACCGACCGTGCAGATCGTGCGATACAACAATTTGTTCGTGCGACTGCCAGATGGCCGCGTCTGGTTCGATGGTTTGGGCAACTCGGCATTTGATTATTATGGCGGTTCAGCTCCGTGGAAGTATTTATGGCAAACGCTGGCGCATCCGTTGCGCGAAAGCCTCGGCCCGCAGCAATTTCTTGCCGGTTCAAACTGGGTGGCCGCGACGACGGAACATTTGTATTTTGGCTGGAAAGTGGACGGCAAACATTTTGGGGCCTCTGATTTCATGGAGACGGTTGGCATCCAGCCGGACGGAACACTCTGGATTTCCGACAAGCCGGCCACCAACCAATGGACGCCGGGCAAGCTGCAACAATTTGGCAGTGAAACCAACTGGCGACAGCTCGCGCAGGGTAGCCGGAACGTCGTGCTGTTGAAAGGCGACGGCACGCTCTGGCGTTGGGGATTCTCCACCACCAACGAATTACACCAATGGCCGGGGCTGCGCACGGTCACGCCATATCAAATCGGCACCAATGCCGACTGGCAGGAGTTGTTTTCGTTGGGTTGGATTTTTGCCCGGCGAGCAGACGGTCGGGTGTGGCAATTGGATGTGGATTGGAAAACCGGGCGGGATGAACTGAAGCGGGCGACCAATTATGACGAGGTTGTTTCGCAAACCGCATCGCGTGCCGGCGACACGGGAATCGCCTTTGTGCGCGTCGATGGCACTTTGTGGATGCTCAACCGGTATTGGGACGCGAAAGGCCGGCTGACATTGGGCAACGCCGTTGAGCAGGTTGGAAAAGAAAATGGCTGGCGGTCGGTCGCGGTCAATTACGGCAGCATGGTGGCGCTCAAAGCCGACGGTTCGCTATGGCAGTGGAATTTTAAGGACGGAGACCTTGTCCATCCCCTCAACCATCCGCCAACCCGCTTGGGCATCCACAACGACTGGGTGGCGATAGCCGGTGCTAAGAACAGTGTGATTGCACTGTCGGCGGACGGCAGCCTGTGGCTTTGGCCGGACAAAAACTCCTACGAATCTGAGTGGCTTTTGATAAGACTTCCCAAGCAGCCAAAATGGCTCGGCAATGTTTTTGGCAAGCCTGATTGACGATTTGAATCACCCAAGCGCAACGGCACAAAACCTTTGTTTCTTTGTCCCTTTGTGGTAAATCCTTGCCCTGTGGAAACGGTCACCCAACTCACCAACGACCTCGTCGCGTCCTACGCGCAGTTCGGCGGCATCAATCATCTCGACGGCAAAAATCTGCCGTCCAAACGCGTCGTCACGGCTTTCACCTGCGATTTGCTGCGGCTGCTGTTTCCCGGTTTCTTCGATGAAAAGTTGATCCACTCCTCCGAAATCAAGGTGGAGACGGCGGCGTTGTTGGATTCCATTTTCGGCACGCTAGAGGACGAAATCCGCAAAGCCCTCGAATACCAGCCGCCGGAAGGCCTGGCCAAAAAAGACATCGCGAACGAGGCGCACAAGCTGACGGTGGAATTCCTTGGCGGCCTGCCGCGCATCCGCGAAATTTTGGCCACCGACGTCCAGGCGGCCTTCGATGGCGACCCGGCCGCGGCGAGCAAGGAGGAGATCATCGTTTCCTATCCCTTCATCGAAGCCATCTCGGTGCAGCGGCTCGCGCATCAATTGTATTTGAAAAACATCGCGCTGATTCCCCGCATCATGAGCGAGTGGGCGCACGCGCGCACCGGCATGGAATTGCATCCCGGCGCAAAGATCGGCTCCTACTTTTTTGTGGATCACTGCACCGGCACGGTCGTGGGCGAAACCGTCGTCATCGGCAATCACGTGAAGATGTATCACGGCGTGACGCTGGGCGCGAAATCCACGGCGGGCGGCCAGGCGTTGCGCGGCAAGAAGCGGCATCCGACCATCGAGGATCGCGTGACGATCTATCCCGGCGCGACGATTCTCGGCGGCGAAACCATCATCGGCGCAGGCAGCACCATCGGCGGCAATGTGTTCATCATGGACAGCGTCCAGCCGAATTCGCTCGTCATCTACGACGGCCTCGACATGCGGGTCTTGAGCAAGGGCGACAAAAACGCCGCGCTGGATTTTCAGATCTGAGATTCCCCGGAAAAACAGCGCCGCGCTTCAACGTGAATTGAAGCGCGGCGTTTTGTTTTACGGAGAATTACTTGGGCAACTGTGTTGCCGCATCGGCGGCAGCCGGCTGAACGGCTTGGGCAGCCGCTTCCACTTTGGCCTTCGCGGCGTTGGCCGCGTCTTCAGAAACCTTGTTGCCCCAGCCGATGATGCAGGTTGAGCCGACGAGGAACAGCAGCATCACGACCACGAGCGATTTGGTCAGCGCCTTCGCGCCGCGCCATTCCTTGAAGAAGATGCCCCACAGCGTGCTGAAGATGATGATACTGGCCATGTGCAGCGTCCAGCTGGAGAACTTGTAGTTGCCCATCTGGCTTTCGCCCATCTGATAAAAGAAGAACTGGAAATACCAGAACGTTCCCGCCAGCGCGCAGAAGAACCAGTTGCCCAGCACGGGAATCTTCAAGTCTGTCGGTTTACCAGTGGCGGCGGCAGTGGCTGCCGGAGCATGTTCACTGCTGCCGTGGCCACCGTGATGGACGTGTTCCTCGCGGACGTGCGAGGCAAAATATTGATAGCCGGTGCCGTTCTTGAGGTTCAGCAGCAGGCACCAGAGGAAGTTCGTGGTCAGACCGCCGAGCAGAATCACCAGAATGACCGGCAAGCCCACCCACAACGGTCCGGTCCCGTGGCTCGCGGAAATTTTGGTGATGGGTTCGCCAAATTGAAACCCATACGAGAAACAGGAACTCATCACGCCGGAGAACGTGGCGATGCACAGTCCTTTCCACAAACTAAATTCTGTGATGGCGGAAGATTTGCCGTCATTGCCCATGTCGCGTTCCTTGCGCACGCCAGCGATACCGCCGAGGGCGATGCCGAGCAAGCAGACGAACACACCGAACAACACCATCGGGCCACCCGCACTGGTGCCAGAGTGATTCAGCAATTTGTCGGCGAATTCGCCTTTCACAATCGGCGGCAGCAGCGTGCCGAACGCGGCGCAATAACCCAGCGCAACCGCCATGCCGAGCGACATGCCGAGATAGCGCATCGTCAGGCCGAACGTCAAACCGCCCAAACCCCACAAGGCGCCCATGAGATAAGTCATCCAGAAGGTTTTGGCCGGGATTTCCTTCAGCACGGCGAACAGATCGTTCGTCAGCACCAGCGCGCCGATCCACGGACAGATCAGCCAGCTGAACAGGCCGCCGGCCAGCCAGAAGGTTTCCCACGACCATTTGCGGACGCCTTTGAACGGCACATAAAACGTGCCGGAGGACAAGCCGCCCAGCCAGTGGAAGACGACACCAAGTAGAGGATTCGGTTGCATGGTTTAGTTTATTTTAGATTTGATATTAAATTTAACCGCTAATTTTCGCTGATCGACGCTAATTATTTTGCGGCGGAATGAACTCTGACAAAATGAACCGCTTCCATTCAAGCGAATCTTTCTGGCCAAAATTGATAAGATAGCCAACTGGCTGCTTAGTAATCCGCATATAATTCAACAACTGCGCTTCGTGTTCCGGCGCGATTTGCGAAACGGCCTTCAATTCAACAACCAGGCAGTCAAGGACGAGCAAATCCGGAACGTATCGCTTCTTCAACTCACGGCCCTTGTAACAACAAAGGAGCTCCGGCTTTGATTTAAAAATGATACCGCGCAATCCCAATTCAATTTCCAGGCACTCCTGGTAAATCTCCTCCGCCATGCCGCCACCTTCCTCATTGTAAACCTCAAACGCAGCTCCCATTAGCCGATAACCCTCATCTTTGTATATTTCTGGCTTCATAAACCGGACCGCCAATCTTCGCTGATTGACGCTATTTTCTCAGGTGAATTGATAGCAAAGTCATGCAGCCGGATACAAATGTTTCAAGTTTTAATTAGTGAAAATCAGCGCCGATTAGCGGTTGAAAATTTACCGTTTGCTCAAAACATTCTTCTCGTAGCTCTTCACTTCCGTCAGCCAGTGTTCTCCGGCGGGAACGCCCTGGC
>Ga0068856_100002842_pt1 | contig 17723 bp, 15 predicted proteins | sample KBSCornC62_FD_66595 | JGI IMG/M metagenome (GOLD analysis project Ga0068856, IMG submission 66595) | Corn rhizosphere microbial communities from Kellogg Biological Station, Michigan, USA - KBS Corn C6-2 | ecosystem: Host-associated > Plants > Roots > Rhizosphere > Soil ...
GGCGGGCTGGCCAGCGGCGTGGCCATCGCGCTCAAGGAGCGCCGGCCCGAGGTCCGCGTGGTCGGCGTGCAGGCCGAGGCGTGCGCGCCGGTGCCGGCGTCACTGCGCGCGGGCGAGCCGGTGCACGCGGCCCGGGTCCTGACCATTGCGGACGGCATCGCCGTCAAGCAGCCGGGCGCGCTGACCCTGGAGCTGCTGGACCGCTACGTCGACGACGTCGTGGTCGTGCCCGAGGACGACATCGCGGACGCGATGGTCCTGCTGCTCGAGCGCGCCAAGCTCGTGGTCGAGGGCGCCGGCGCCGTGGGCGTGGCCGCGCTGCTGGGCGACCGCGTGGACTGCCCCGGGAGCGGCACCGTGGTCGCGGTGCTGTCGGGCGGCAACGTCGACGCTGGCCTGCTGGCCTCGATCGCCCGCCGCCACGAGAGCGAGGCCGGGCGCCGGCTCGTGCTGTTGACCCGCATGGACGATCGCCCGGGCGCGCTGGCGCGGCTCCTGGCCGTCGTGGCCGAGTACGGCGCCAACCTGGTCGAGGTCTCGCACGTCCGCGAGGGCCTGGACCTCCACGTGCGCGAGACCGCGGTCGAGCTCGTGCTCGAGACCCGCAGCCGCGAGCACGCCGGCGAGTGCGTCGAGGCCGTCGTCGCCGCCGGCTACGAGGTCCGCGTGCTGCGCTAGGGTCGCCCGCCCATGGGCACGGCAGGCCGCGTCATCGCGATCGTCTCCGCCCTGCTCATACCGATCTTCCTGCTGCTGCCGTTCATCACCGCCGGGCCGCTGTCGCCGCGCGACTACAGCGGCTGGGAGATCTACAGCGGCGCCGACATCATCGTGACGCTGGACGGCGCGGCGGTGATCGCGGTGGCCGTGGCGGCGTTCTTCACCCGCGACTCGCCGGCCTTCGGCGGCGTGGTGATCGCGCTCGGCGCCTTCGTCCTCGGGCACATGCTGCCCGAGGAGGTCGACCCCGCCCGCGAGATCGGAATCGGCGCGTGGCTGGTCAACCTCGCCGCCATCGGGATCATCGTCGGCGGCACGGTGATGCTGCTCGATTCGCTCAACCGTTGGCGTCTGGCTAGACGCTCGTGAAGGCGCCCCCCGGGCGGTTGACATTCCGCCGCGGGCGAGCGTAGAGTCGCGTGCCGAGGCAAAAGGAATGTTCAGCGATCCTTTTTCCACGGCACCTCGGAGGGGAGGAGCGGCATGGCCGACGTAGAGGAACGCGTTCACCAGCACGACGCGGAGGATCTCGCGAAGCTCGGCTACAAGGAGGAGCTCCAGCGCGCCTGGAGCGGGTTCTCCAACTTCGCGATCTCGTTCACGATCATCTCCGTCCTGGCCGGGACGTTCACGACCTTCGGCCAGGCCTGGAACGCCGGCGGGCCGCTGGCGATCTCGATCGGCTGGCCGATCATCGCGATCATCATCCTCACGGTCGCGGTATCGATGTCGGAGCTGACCTCCGCGTTCCCGACCGCGGGCGGGCCCTACTGGTGGGCGGCCAAGCTGGGCGGCCCGGGGTGGAGCTGGTTCACCGGCTGGTTCAACATCGTCGGCCTCGTCGGCATCGTGGCCTCGGTCGGCTACGGCGCCGCGTTCTTCCTCTACAGCCTGCTGGGCCTGTACGGGGTCAACGTGCTGGGCATGAACTTCGGCGACGCCAAGCACGTGCTGACCGAGACGTTCGTGCTGTTCCTGATCATCCTCGCGCTCTACGCGCTGGTGAACATCTTCAGCTCGCCGCTGGTCGCGCTGTTCAACAACATCTCCGTGTTCTGGCACGTCCTCGGCGTCGCGGTGATCATCGGCCTGCTGATCTTCGTGCCCGACCAGCACCAGAGCGCGAGCTTCGTCTTCGGCCACAAGATCAACAACACCGGCTTCGATGGAGGGGCCGTCGGCGGCTTCCCGTTCTGGATCCTTGTGATGCCGATCGGGTTCCTGCTGACGATGTACACCATCACCGGGTATGACGCGTCCGCCCATACCGCCGAGGAGACGCGCGGCGCCTCGGTCGCCGCCGCCAAGGGCGTGTGGCAGTCGGTCGCGATTTCGGGGCTGATCGGCTGGCTCGTGCTGCTGGCGCTCGTCTTCGCCGCGACGCACGTCAGCGACATCAACACCGGCGGCGGCGGCTCGATCCCGGTCATCACCACCGCGCTGAGCTCGTGGGCGGCCAAGCTCACGATCATCATCGCGACGGTCGGCCAGCTGTTCTGCGGCATGGCCGGCCTGACCAGCGCGTCGCGCACGTGGTACGCGTTCTCGCGCGACCGGGCCATACCGGGCTGGGGCCTGTTCCGGCGCCTCAACCACCACCGCGTCCCGACCTACGCGGTGCTGGCCGTGACGCTGTTCGCGCTGATCATCAGCATCCCGGCGCTGTGGGGCAATACGGCAGGCTTCCCGTTCGCCTTCTTCGCCCTGACCGGCATCTGCACGGTCGGCCTGTACATCGCCTACATCATCCCGGTGTACCTGCGGCTGCGCGCGGGCGACCGCTTCCAGCCGGGGCCGTGGAACCTCGGGCGCCACTACAAGTGGATCAACGTGATCGCGATCATCTTCGTGATCATCACGGTGATCTCGCTCGACCTGCCGTTCACCAGCGCCGCCGTGCCCTGGAACAGCGACTTCGATGCGACGGCGTTCAACTACACGCCGCTCGTGATCCTCGTCGGCCTGATCGTCGCGGTGTGGTGGATGGTGTCGGCCAAGAACCACTACAAGGGCCCGGTCCGGACGCTCGACCTCGACGACCTCGGCCGGGTCATCGAGCCCGACGCCGCCGCGACCCGCGAGGCCCCGCCCGCCCCGGCCAGCGGCGCCTGATCCGGCGTTAGCGCAGCTCGGCGGCCGCCGACACGAACGCACGCCAGCGTTCGTGCTCGGCGGCGCGCCACTGCGCGTCGCGGGTCGGCTCCACGCGGCGGTCGACCGGCAGCAGGTCGGCCGCCTCCAGCAGTGAGGACAGCACGCCCGCGCCGACGGCGGCCAGCGCCGCCGCGCCGGCGACCGTGGCGTCGGCGCCGCCCGCCTCCACCGGCACGCCGATGGCGTCGGCCTGCAGCGCGAGCATGAGCGGCTCGTTGGTCACGCCGCCGTCGACGCGCAGCGCGTCGACGTCGACGCTGCCGCGGATCGCCTCCACCACATCGGCCACGCGCCAGGCGATGCCCTCGAAGGCGGCGCGGGCGACGTTGGCGCGGGTGGTGCCGCCGTGGAGGCCGGCCAGGACGGCGCGCGCCTCCGGCTTCCACCACGGCGCACCGACACCGGCCAGCGCGGGCAGCAGGCGCGCGCCGGCGCTGTCGTCGGCCTCGCGTGCCAGCGCGCCCAGCGCCGGCGGGGCGGGCGCCACGCCGAGCTCGCGGCACAGCCACTCCAGCATCGCCCCGGCCGTGAACACGCCGCCGTCGATGGCGTACTCGAGCCGGCCGTCGATGCTCCAGGCCACGGTGGGCAGCAGCCCGCCCGCAGGCTCGGGCACCACGTCGCCGGCGTGCGCGAGGATGAACACGCCGGTGCCATAGGTCGCCTTGACCCGGCCGGGCACGACGCAGCCCGAGCCGGCCAGCGCGGCCTGCTGGTCGACGGTCTGCGCGCGCAGCGGCAACTCCACCGGCCACGAGGCATGGCGCAGCGCGCCGAGGTCGCCGACGGTGTCGCGCACCGCGGGGAGCACGTCGAGCGGCACGCCGAAGCGCTCGCACAGCCACGGGTCGAAGCCCGCCGACCCCATCGCCTGCAGCTGCGTGCGCGAGGCGGTGGAGGGGTCGGTGGCGAAACCGGCACCCAGGCGATCGCACAGGAACGCGTCCACCGTTCCCATGCGCAGCCGGCCCGCCTCGCGCGCGGCCTGCACGGCCTCGTTGCGCTCGAGCAGCCAGGCGAGCTTCGCGGCCGAGAAGTAGGGGTCGAAGGGGAGGCCGCTGCGGGCCTGGATCTCCGGCTCATCGGCGGCGAGCCGGTCCAGCACCTCCTGCGAGCGCTTGTCCTGCCAGACCACGATGGGGGAGAGCGGCGCGCCGGTCTGGGCGTCCCAGGCCAGCACCGACTCGCCCTGGTGGTCCAGCCCGCAGGCCAGGACCTCGCCGGGCGGGTCCGCCAGCAGCTCGGCGATCGCCTCGACCACCGCCTGCAGGACCTCCTCGGCGTCCTGCTCGACCCAGCCCGGCTGCGGGTGGCGGTTCGTCTTGTCCCGCCGCGCCTCGCGCACCGGGCGCAGCCGCTCGTCGAACAGCGCCGCCTTGACGCCGGTGGTGCCCTCGTCGACGCCCAGGATCAGCGGAGCCATGCGCGCCTCCTCCACCACGGCACCTCGGGGGCGGGGACGTCGCCGGGCGGCAGCGACCGGTCGGCGCCGAGCGCGACGCCGGCCTGCTCGACGAGCGCCGCCACGTGCGCGCCGATGCCGAGCGAGGCCGACAGCCCGGTCGAGCGGATGGCGGCGACGTTGATGAGCTGCGGGCACGCGGGCGAGGGCCCGATCACGTAATTGGCGCCGTCTGCGCCCGCCGGGCGCAGGCCGGCGTAGCTGGCGATGGGCTCGGCGCCGTCCAGCGCGGGCAGCATCGCCGCGGCCTTGTCGAGCACCTCGGCACGGGCCTCGGGCCGCACCGACCAGTCCTCCTTGTCGGACTGGTCGTGTGCGGTGGGGCCGGCCACGACCTTGCCGTCGATGGTGGGGAACACGAGCACCCCCTTGGTGCGCTTGGTGGGAACGGGGAGCAGGATGCGATCGAGGGTCGCGTCGAAGACGAAGAACTCGCCCTTGCGCGGGTAGATGGTGAAGCTCTCGTCGCCGACCAGGCGGGCGACAGCGTCGGCCCGCAGGCCGGCGCAGTTGACCGCGACATCGCAGACGACGTCGCCGCCCACCCGCAGGCGCCGGTGCGCGCGCGCGATGGCCTCCACGCGGGCGCCGGTGCGGATCTCGGCCCCGGCCCGCTGGGCGGCGGCGGCCAGGGCGAGCGTGTAGGCGACGGGGTCGGTCACCGTCTCGCCCGGGACCTCGAGCGCCCCCTCGCGCAGCGCCACCGTGACGCCGTTGCGGCGGGCGTTGTCGGCCTGCTCGTCGGTGCCGGGGCGCAGCACCGCGCCGCAGCGCAGCGCCGGCACGCCGAGCTCGTCCAGCACGGCGTCGCGCAGCGCCGCCGAGCGCAGAATCAGCTGCGTCTCCAGCGCGCCCGGCACCGAGTCGAAGCCGGTGTGGAGGATTCCGGAGTTCGTCCCGCTGGCGCCCAGGGCGAGCGCGTCCTCGGCCTCCAGCAGCACCGGCGCCACGCCGCGGCGGGCCAGGGTGTAGGCGACGGCGGCGCCGACGACGCCGCCGCCGATCACGGCGACCGAATTCGTTGACCGGGAAAGGCTCACCGCGAATACCATTGTCCCTCATGCTCTCGGTGCTCGAGCCCGCGACGGAGGAGGTGCTGGCGCAGATCCCGCGCGCGGGCAGGGAGGAGACCGACGCAGCCGTCGCGCGGGCGCGCGCGGCCTTCCCGGCCTGGGCCGCTGTCGGCCCGCCGGACCGGGCGGCGCTGCTGCGCGACCTAGCCGACGCGCTCGAGGCCCGGAGCGAGGACCTGGCTGTGCTCGAGGCCCGCAACGCCGGCAAGCCCATCGCCGACGCGCGCGGCGAGATGGGGATGGTCGTCGAGACCTTCCGCTTCTACGCCGGCGCGCCCGAGCGCGCGACCGGCAAGACGATCCCCGTCGACGGTGGCGTCGACATGACCTTTCGCGAGCCGCTCGGCGTCGTGGGCCTGATCGTCCCCTGGAACTTCCCGCTCGTGATCGCGAGCTGGAAAGTCGCGCCCGCGCTCGCGGCCGGCAACACCGTCGTGCTCAAGCCGGCCGAGCTCACGCCGCTGACCGCCATCGAGCTCGAGCGCATCGCGCTCGACGCCGGGCTGCCCGAGGGCGTGCTCAACGTCGTCGTCGGGCCCGGCAGCGTGTGCGGCCAGCGCCTGGTCGAGCACCCCGACGTGGCCAAGATCGCGTTCACCGGCTCGACCGCGGTCGGCCGCGGCATCGCCGCCGGCGCGGCGGGCACGATCAAGCGGGTCACGCTCGAGCTCGGAGGCAAGTCGGCCAACGTCGTCTACGCCGACGCCGACCTCGAGAAGGCGGCCGCGGCGGCGCCGCTGGCCGTGTTCGGCAACGCGGGCCAGGACTGCTGCGCGCGGTCGCGCATCCTCGTCGAGCGGTCGGTGCTCGACCCGTTCATGGCCGCGCTCGAGGACGCGGTCGAGGCCCTGCGGGTCGGCGACCCGCTGGACGAGGGCACGCAGATGGGGCCGCTGATCTCGGCCGGGCAGCGCGAGCAGGTCGCGTCGTTCGTCAACGGCGAGGCGCCGGTGGCGATTCGCGGTACCGCGCCCGACGGACCCGGCTACTGGTTCCCGCCCACGGTGCTGTGCCCGGTGGCCAACGACGACCGCGCCGCGCGCGAGGAGATCTTCGGCCCGGTCGCCGCGGTGATCCCGTTCCGCGACGAGGCCGAGGCGGTGCGCCTGGCCAACGACACGATCTACGGGCTCTCGGGCTCGGTGTGGACGCGCAACGGCGCCAAGGCGCTGCGCACCGCGCGCGCGATCGAGACCGGCGTGGTGTCGATCAACTCCAACACCTCGGTGCGTGTGAGCACGCCGTTCGGCGGTTTCAAGCAGTCGGGCGTGGGGCGCGAGCTCGGCCCGGACGCGCTCGACGCCTACACCGAGTTGAAGAACGTGTTCTACGCGACCGACTGAGAGGCGGGCGATGGGGAGGCTCGACGGCAAGGTGGCGGTGATCACGGGCTCGTCCGGCGGGATCGGCGGCGCCACCGCCGAGCGCTTCGCCGCCGAGGGCGCGATCGTGGTCGGCGTCGACGTCGCCGGCGAGGCCGACTACAACGTCGACGTCACCGACGAGGACGCGCTCCGCGACCTCTACGCGTCGGTGCGCGAGCGCTACGGCCGCATCGACGTGCTCTTCAACAACGCGGGGATCTCGCCCAACGACGACGCCTCGGCGCTGGAGACCGGCCTCGACGCCTGGCGCCGCGTGCAGGACGTCAACCTCACGAGCGTCTTCCTGTGCTGCAAGCACGGCATCCCGCACCTGCTCGACACCGGCGGCGGCTCGGTGATCAACACCGCGTCGTTCGTCGCTGTGGTCGGCGCCGCCACCTCGCAGATCTCCTACACCGCGTCCAAGGGCGGCGTCCTGGCGCTGTCGCGCGAGCTCGGCGTCGAGTTCGCCAAGCGCGGTGTCCGGGTCAACGCGCTGTGCCCGGGGGCGGTGGACACGCCGCTGCTGCGCGAGCTCTACGCGAAGGACCCCGAGGAGGCGGCCCGGCGCCTCATCCACGTGCCCATGGGCCGCTTCGCCCACGCCAGCGAGCTGGCCAACGCCGCCCTGTTCCTCGCCTCCGACGAGGCGTCCTACGTGACCGCGACCACGTTCATGGTCGACGGCGGGATCAGCGCCGCGTACGTGACGCCGCTCTGACCAGGGCGCCGATCACGTCGGACTCCTCGTCCTCCTCGGGGTGCCAGAGCACGCCGAGGACGAACCCGTCGTCGGCCTCGATCGCCTCGACCAGGCCGTCGCGGCTGGCCCACCCGGTGGCGCGCAGGCCTGGGGCCACCTCGCGCACCCCCTGGTGGTGGTAGCTCTTGACCCGCGTGGCCTCGGCGCCGACGGCGCGGGCGGCGAGCGAGCCGTGGTCGAGCCGCACGTCGTGCTCGGCGAACACGCCCGGCGACCCGGTGTGGTCGTCGTGGCCGACGACGTCGGGCAGGTGCTGCTCGAGCGTGCCGCCGAGCGCGACGTTGAGCACGTGCATGCCCCGGCAGACGCCGAGCACGGGCAGGCCGCGGTCCAGCGCCGCGCGGGCGGCGGTGAGCTCGAACCGCTCGCGCTCGGGCTTGACCGGCTCGGTCTTCGGGTGCGGCTCGGCGCCGTAGGCGGCAGGGTCGGTGTCGCCCGCCGCGCCGGTGATGAGCAGCGCGTCGACGCCCTCGACGGCGTCGGCCGCGTCCGCGTCGGGCGGTAGCAGCATCGCCCGCCCGCCGGCGCGCTGGATCGCGGCCACGTAGCTGGCCGGCACGCCCGCCGTCAGCTCGGTCCAGTCGCCGGACGTCATCTCCTCCAGAGAGGCGGTGACGCCGACGACCGGCCGGCTCACAAGCGCTCGAAGCCGCGGACCAGCTCCCAGTCGGTCACCGCGGCGTCGAACGCGGCCAGCTCCACGCGCGCGTTGTTCAGGTAGTGGTCGACGACGTCCTGCCCGAACGCCTCCTTGGCCAGGCTGCTGGCCGCGAACGCGTCGCGGGCGTCGCGCAGTGTCGTAGGCACGCGCGGCTTGTCGGACTCGTACGCGTTGCCCTCGTAGGGCGGCTCGAGCTCGAGCTCGTTGTCGATCCCGTGCAGCCCCGACGCGATCAGCGCCGACAGGGCCAGGTACGGGTTGACGTCGGCGCCGGGCATGCGGTTCTCGACCCGCTTGGAGGACCCGTGCCCGACCACGCGCAGCGAGCACGTGCGGTTGTCGTTGCCCCAGGCGATCGCCGTGGGCGCGAACGAGCCCGCCGCGAAGCGCTTGTACGAGTTGATGTTCGGGGCGTAGAACAGGGTCAGGTCGCGCATCCCCGCCAGCAGCCCGGCCACGAAGCGGTCGAACACCTCGGGCTGCTCGGCGAAGATCGGCGTGCCGTCGTCGGCGCGGAACGACAGGTGGATGTGGCACGAGTTGCCCTCGCGCTCGTCGTACTTGGCGATGAACGAGATCGCCATGCCCTCCTGCGCCGCGATCTCCTTGGCGCCGTTCTTGTAGATCACGTGCCCGTCCGCGGTGGGCAGCGCCTCGTCGTAGAGGAAGTTGATCTCGTGCTGGCCGAAGTTGCACTCGCCCTTGGAGTTCTCGACCTTGAGCTCGGCGCCGAGCATGCCGTTGCGGATGCGCCGGATGAGCGGCTCCACGCGGGCGGTGCCGAGCAGCGAGTAGTCGACGTTGTAGAGGTTGCCCGGCTCCAGGTCGCGGTAGCGCTTGCGCCACGCGTCCTCGTAGGAGTCGTCGAACACGAGGAACTCGAGCTCGGTGCCGGCGTACGCCTTCCAGCCCCGCTCGGCCAGCCGGTCGAGCTGGCGGCGCAGGATCTGGCGCGGCGAGGCGACGACGGCCCCGCCGTCCTCCCAGTCGATGTCGGCCAGGCACATCGCCGTCCCCTCCTGCCAGGGCACGTGGCGCAGCGTGGCGAAGTCCGGCATGAGGTGGAAGTCGCCGTAGCCGCGTTCCCACGACGACATGTCGTAGCCCGACACGGTGTCCATGTCGACGTCGACGGCGAGCAGGTAGTTACAGGCCTCGGCGCCGTCTTCGACGACGGCTTCGAGGAAGTGGGGGGCGGTGAAGCGCTTGCCCTGTAGGCGCCCCTGCATGTCCGCGAGCGCCACGAGCACGGTGTCGATCTCCCCCGATTCGACCTCCGAGCGCAGCTGGTTAAGGTCCACTCACCGAGCCTATACGAGCGTCGCTACTTGCCGTTGCCAGGCATGAGGCCCTCGAGGATGTTCTCGGTGCCCGCCAGGTGCTCGCGCAGGAGCTCGACGGCGGTGCCGGTGGCGCGCCTGCGCAGCAGCGAGACGAGCCGGCGGTGCTGCGCGTTGGAGTGCGTGAGGACCTTCTCGGGGTGGGGGATGAGCGCGATGAGCTCGCTCATCTGGCCCTGCACCTCGGTCATGCTCGCGACCAGGCGCGGCGACTGGGCCGCCTCGGCGATGCCGATGTGGAAGCGGATGTCGGCGAGGCGGTAGTCCTCGAACGCCTCGGCCGCGGCCATGCGCGCGACGAGCTCGCTCAGGGTGTTCAGGTCGCCGGCGGTGCGGCGCTCGGCCGCGAGCACGACGGCGCCCGTCTCGGTGGTCACCCGGAAGTCGAGGATGTCGCGCACGTCGGTGCCCAGCGCCTCGGCCTCGCCCCCGGCCAGCGGCGGCCGGGGGACGACGAAGGTGCCGCCGCCGCGTCCGCGGGCGGATGCGAGCAGGCCGCTCTGCACCAGGGTGGTCAGCGCGTGGCGCAGGGTCGAGCGCGAGATCCCGAGCTGGTCGGCGAGCTCGCGCTCGGGCGGCAGCTGGGTTCCGGGCGCGAGCAGGCCGAGGCGGATGGCGGTGCCGAGCCGGGCGACCGTCTCCTCGAACATCGACGGGCGGGCGACGGGCTCGAACACGGCGTCGACCGCGGCGGTCCGCTCCATACGGCAACCCTACCCGTCCCCCCCTTGACCTCACGGCGGTCCTGGTCTACATCGGGAGCGTGCAGGCGCCGCCGCTCGATGCAGTCCTGGAGAAGCTCTCGGCCCAGCTCGGACCGCTCGACGGCGCGCCGGTCCCCCTCGACGGCGGACTGAGCGGGCGCACGTTCCGCGTGCACCTCGGGCGCGGCGACTACGTCGTGCACCTCGGCGGCAAGGACACCAAGGCGCTGGGCATCAGCCGCGCCGCCGAGCGCGAGGCCACCGAGACCGCCGCCCGCATGGGCGTCGGACCCGAGGTGGCCGCCTACCTGCCCGCCGAGGACGTGCTCGTCACCCGTTACCTCGAGGGCCGGCCGCTGCGCCCCGAGGAGGTCTCCGAGCCCGACATCCTCGCCGACCTGGCCGAGTCGTTGAAGACGCTGCACCGGGGCCGGCGCCTGCGTGTGCCGCTGGCGCCCTTCCGCGTGGTCGAGGTCTATCGGACCACGGCCGAGGCTCACGGGACGGCGGTGGACGAGCGCTACGACCTGGCCCACGCCCTGGCCGACCGCATCGAGGCGGCGATGACCGGCACCGACCACACGCCGGTGCCCATCCACGGCGACCTCATGCCGTCCAACTTCATCTACCACGACGAGCGCGTGTGCATCGTCGACTGGGAGTACGCGGGGATGGGGGACCGGTTCTTCGACCTCGGCAACCTCTCGGCCAACGCCCGCTTCGACGAGGGCGACGACGAGTGGCTGCTGACCGCGTACTTCAACGAGCCGCCGACCGCGCGCCGCTTCGCCACCCTGCGGCTCATGCGCCTGGTCTCGGACTTCCGCGAGGCCATGTGGGGCGTGGTCCAGAGCGCCATCTCGCCGGTCGACTTCGACTTCGTCGGCTACGCCGACGAGCACTTCGCGCGCTTCGAGGAGGGGGCCGCCGACGCCCAGGTCACCCACTGGATGGAGCAGGCCGTCGGCCGGTAGTGCGACGTCGATCCGGCGCAGAAGGCACAATGATCGTGCCTTCTGTATGACCTCTCCGTGCTGGAAAGGCTGCTTCGGGACGTCGTCGCTGAGCCGGTCAGCCGCCGGCTCCCCGCCCCTGCGCCCGTGGCGCGACCCGTGGCGCTGGGCCAGCCGGCGCGTCGGCACGGCTACCGTGCCGCCGCGTGAGCGCACCTGAGCCGCAGCGGCCCTTCGGCGAGTACCAGTACGAGATCTACGGCGCCGGCCTGGGCGGCCAGGCGCCGGAGTTGCCGATCGCTCCGGCGGCGTGGGAGGAGCGCTTCCGCGCCAGCGTCCCGGCGCAGGCCTACGACTACATCGCCGGCGGCGCGGGATCCGAGGACACCATGCGCGCGAACCTGGAGGCGTTCCGGCGCAGGCGGCTGGTGCCGCGGATGCTGCGCGACGTCGAAGCGCGCGACCTGGGCGTGCGGCTGCTCGGCGCCGACCTGCCCGCGCCGTTGCTGCTCGCGCCCATCGGCGTGCAGGGCATCGTCCACGAGGAGGGCGAGCTGGCGCCGGCTCGCGCGGCCTCGGCGCTGGGCGTGCCGGTGGTGCTCTCGACCGCCGCCACGCGGTCGATCGAGGAGGTGGCGGCGGCGTGCGGGGACGGGCCGCGCTGGTTCCAGCTCTACTGGTCGCGCGACCGCGACGTGATCGAGAGCCTCGTGGGGCGGGCCGAGCGCGCCGGCTACCGGGCGATCGTCGTCACCGTCGACAACCAGCTCCTGGCCTGGCGCCCACGCGACCTCGCCACGGCCTACCTGCCGTTCCTGCAGGGCATCGGCATCGCCCACTACCTGACCGACCCGGTGTTCCGCGCCCAGCTCGAGCGTCCGCCCGAGGAGGACCTGCCGGCCGCGGTCGGCCGGTGGGCGAGCATCGCCACCAACCCGGCCCTGGACTGGGACGACCTGGCCTTCCTGCGCGAGCGCACGCGGCTGCCGATCCTGCTCAAGGGCATCCTGCACCCCGACGACGCGCGCCGGGCGGTCGACGCGGGCCTGGACGGCGTCGTGGTCTCCAACCACGGCGGGCGCCAGCTCGACGGCGCCGTCGCGACGCTGGACGCGCTGCCCACCGTGGTGGCGGCGGTGCCCGACGGCTTCCCGGTCCTGTTGGACAGCGGCATCCGCACCGGCGCCGACATCGTCAAGGCGCTGGCCTTGGGGGCCCGCGCCGTGCTGCTGGGCCGGCCCTACGTCTGGGGCCTCGGCGTCGCCGGCGAGGAGGGCGTGCGCGCCGTGTTGCGGGGCCTGTTGGCCGACCTCGACTTGACGCTGGCCCTCTCCGGTCACCGCGCCGTGGGCGAGCTGTCGCCCGACGTGCTCACCGGCTAGCGCAGCGCCGCGCGGCGGATCTTGCCCGTGGCGGTCTTGGGCAGCTCGATCGCGAAGTCGACCACGCGCGGGTACTTGTAGGGCGCGGTCGACCGCTTGACGTGGTCCTGGATCTCGCGGGCCAGGTCGTCGCCCGCCGCATAGCCGTCGCGGAGCACGACGACGGCCCGCACCACGCTGCCGCGTTCGTCGTCGGGGTGGGCGACCACCGCCGCCTCGGCCACGGCCGGGTGCTCGACCAGCGCCGACTCGACCTCGAACGGGCCGATCCGGTAGCCGGCGGAGATGATCACGTCGTCCGAGCGGCCCTCGAAGTACAGGTAGCCGTCCTCGTCCTGGCGCACGTGGTCGCCGGTGTGCCACGTTCCCTGCGGTGGCGCCTCGCCCAGGTAGTGCCCGAAGAACGTCGGCACGGTGGCCGGGTCGAGCACGAGCTCGCCGTCCTCCACCCACAGCCGCATACCCGGCAGCGGGCGTCCCATCGACCCGGGGCGCGCGGGCGCCCCGACCGGGTTGCCGGTGGTCTGGCCGGTCTCGGTCTGGCCGTAGCCGTCCCGGATCTCCAGGCCGGTGGCCTCGTGCCAGGCGCCCAGGGTGTCGGGGTCGAGCGCCTCCCCGGCGGCGACCAGGCCGCGCAGCCCGGGGATCGGCCGGGGCTGTGAGCGCTTGGCCATCACGCGGTACTCGGTCGGGGCCATGCAGAGCACGGCCACGCCCTCGCGCGCGAGGATGTCCAGCCGCTCGGCCGGGTCGAAGCGGGCGTCGTGCAGCAGCGCCGCGGCGCCGCGCAGCCACGGCGCCATGAACACGTTGCGGGCCGACTTGGACCAGCCGCTGGCCGCGGTGCACCAGGCCAGCTCGCCCGCACGGGGGCCGAACCAGTGCTCGGCCTGGACCTGCTGGCCGGGCAGGTAGCGCTGCAGGTGGATGACCGCCTTGGGCTCGCCCGAGGTGCCGGAGGTGAAGACGATGAGGCACGGGTCCTCGGGCGCGAGCTCGGCCGCCGGGGCGGGTGCCGCGGCGTACAGGCCCTCGTCGGGGACGGCCAGCACCGGGCAGGCCGGCCCGGCGCCCTCGAGCTCGGGCAGGTTGCGCTCGTCGGCCAGGATCAGGGCCGGCTCGGCCACCGCGAGGCGCAGGCGCAGGTCGCGGGCGCGCAGCTGCTCGTTGCAGGGCAGCACGACGGCCCCGATGCGGAAGCAGGCGATCATCGCCTCCACCCACTCGGGGCGGTTGCCGATCAGCGTGAGCACGACGTCGCCGGGCCCGACCCCGCGCGCCAGCAGCGTGCCGGCCAGGCGCGCGCTGCGGTCGGCGACCGCGCCGAAGGCGATCTCGCGCCGCGATCCGTCGCGCCCGAGCGCCACCAGCGCGGGCCGGTCCGGCGGCGCCGCGTCGACCACGTCGCGTGCGAAGTTCACGCCTGCAGCACGATCTGGGTGCAGACGAACAGGGCGGCGAGCTTCGCGCCCTTGTGCACCTTGACCTCCCAGGTCTGGGTGCGGCGCCCGACGTGCAGCGGCACGCCGACGGCGGTGAGCGTGTCGCCGGGGCGGCCGGCGGCAAACACGTTGGCCTTCAGCTCGGCGGTGGTGAAGTCCTGGCCCTCGCGCAGGTGCCGGAACGTGCCCCAGGCCGCCACGGTGTCGGCAAAGGCGACCCACACGCCGCCGTGGACATAGCCACCGGGGTGCAGGTGGCGGCGGTCGACCTCCAGGCGGCCGTGGACCTCGTCGTCGGCGATCGAGACCAGCTCGATGCCGAGGTCGCCCGGGAACGAGCCGGGAAGGGTCCGGCGCGCGAGCTCGGGCGTGATCGGGGGCTGCGGCACGGCCGCGCAGCGTATCCGCGTCAGGACACGTGCACGCTGACGCGCCCGCTGGACCCCTCGCTGAGGTCCGTCGTCCCGGGCACCACGGCCCGGAAGCTGCCGGAGCTGTGCAGATGGATCCGGCGCGAGAACTTGGCGCTGGGCAGTCCGTTGACCGGCGCGGCCGCGACCAACCCGGCCGAGGACACGGTCACGTACTGGCCGCTGCGGCTGCTGAGCTTCTGGATCGAGACCACGCCACCGGCGGTCGGGAACACGGTCCCGGAGAAGGTCACGACCGAACCCGAGTGGATGTGCGTGTGGCTCGCGCCGAGCTTGACGTTGTAGACCACGCCCACGTTGAGGTTCACGCTGGCGGTGCCGCGCGCGGTGGCCGCGACCGCGTGGTAGGTCGTGTTGATCCCCGGCAGCACGAAGAAGCCATAGCCGCCGTTGGCGTCGGTCGGGATGGGCCCCGCGGCGACGCTGAACGGCCCGGTCGGCTGGCTGGCCGGGCGCGCCATCAGCGTCACGCCGACGCCGGCGTTGTTGGGCCCGAGCAGCTGTCCGGAGAGCGCCGCCGAGTGGCCGAACAGGAGGGGGTTGGGCTGCTCGGTGAGCAGGAGCGCGTTCGGGTCCGGCGGTCGGGTCCGGAAGGTGCGATCGCCGCCGCTGCTCGTCCCGTCGGGGTTCGTGGCCACGATGCGGAAGTGGTACTGGGTGCCGACCCTCAGGCCGCCGACGGTCTGGGACACCTGCTGGGCGCCGTTGCCGGCGCCGACGGTCTGGGTCGGGGTGCGCTGGCCGTACCCCTTCGTGGTCCCATAGGCGAAGAAGAACTCCGTCGTCTTGCCCCGCGGGGTGACCGTCCCCTTCAGCGTGGCCGACTGGCCGCCGACGTTCGCCGCGGGGTTGGTGCGCACCAAGGGCGGCATCGCGAGCGCGGTGGCCGGCACCGCGAGCGCCAGCCCGGCGCTGAGAACGAGGCCCGCGAATCCGTCGCGGGCGCGAAGCCTCACAGCCACGGACCAGGCATATCCCTACGGGGCGGGCGCGAAACCCGCGGATATCCTCGTGGCCAGCACACGAGCGCCAACCGACCGGAGAAATCACCCGCACATGGCCGTCGCCACCGAGCCGTTCGCGAAGACCGACGAGCAGAAGGCCATCACCGAGATGGTCCACCAGTTCGTCGACGAGCAGATCATCCCCAACGCCGAGCACTACGACCACGAGGACGCGTTCCCCGAGCCGATCGTCGAGCAGATGAAGGAGCTCGGGCTGTTCGGCGTGACCATCCCCGAGGAGTACGGGGGGATGGGCCTGGACCTGACGACCTACGCGATGATCGTCGAAGAGCTCTCGCGCGGCTGGATCTCGATCTCCGGCATCGTCAACACCCACTTCATCGGCTCGTACCTACTCATGAAGTTCGGCTCCGACGAGCAGAAGGAGCGCTGGCTGCCGAAGATGGCCACCGGCGAGGTGCGGGCGGCCTTCAGCCTCTCCGAGCCCGAGCTCGGCTCCGACGTGCAGGCGATCAAGACCCGCGGCGAGAAGACCGGCGACGGCGACTACGAGATCAACGGCACGAAGATGTGGGTCACCAACGGCCTCCTGGCCGGCATCGTCTTCACCCTGGTCAAGACCGACCTCAAGGCGGACCCGCCCTACAAGGGCATGACCTGCTTCATCTGCGAAAAGGAGCCCGGGGTGGGCGAGAACACGGGCCCGTTCAAGGGCTTCGACGTGCCCCCCAAGATCAAGAAGATGGGCTACAAGGGCGTCGAGTCCACGGAGCTCGTGTTCGACGGCTACCACACCCCCGCCGAGAGCATCCTCGGCGGCGAGGAGGCCGGGCTGGGCCAGGGGTTCGTCCAGATGATGGACGCGCTCGAGGTGGGCCGGGTCAACGTCGCCGCCCGCGGCGTCGGCATCGCCCAGCGCGCGCTCGAGCTGGGGCTCCGCTACGCGCAGGAGCGCAAGACCTTCGGCAAGCAGATCGCCCAGCACCAGGCGATCCAGTTCAAGCTCGCCGACATGGCCACCAAGGTCGACGCGGCCCGCCTGCTCACGCTGCGCGCCGCGCGGCTGAAGGACGCCGGCGAGCGCTCCGATCTCGAGGCCGGGATGGCGAAGCTGTTCGCGTCAGAGGCCGGTAAGGAGGTCGTCGAGGACGCCTTCCGCATCCACGGCGGCTACGGGTACTCGAAGGAATACGAGATCGAGCGCCTTTACCGCGACGCGCCGCTGCTGCTGATCGGCGAGGGCACCTCGGAGATCCAGCGCATGGTCATCGGCCGCAAGCTGCTGCAGCGCCACAAGATCTAGCTCAGGCGCCCTTCTGGCGCACCGTTGCCTTCTCGGTCGTCGGCGGCAGGCCGGGCGGGGAGACCTTCACCGAGATCTTGGCGGTCGCCGTGCGCCTTGCCCGCACGGCCGACCGCAGCCGCGTCTTGTCGCGCGCGGTCAGCTTGAGCTTCAGCGTCGTCGCCTTGCCCGCCGTGGCGCTGCCCTTGGCCGACTTCAGCTTCAGGCTCGCGGCCGAGGTCGCCTTTGCCCTGCCCAGCGCGATCGCGCCGGTCGCGGTCAGGGCGGCGTCGCGATCCACGGTGACCTTGACCGTGACCACGCCGGTGCGCAGGAAGTTCTGCACCTTGGCGGCGCTGAGGCGGATCGAGGCGCTCGTCGGTCCGGTCGGCGTGACGGGCAGGAGCGGCGGGGTGGTCGGCGTGGTCGGCGTGCTCGTGGTGGTGGTCGTGCCGCCACCCGACGTGCCACCGCCACCGCCACCGCCCGACGGAGGCGGCTCCTTGGTGCGGTCGAAGGAAAGCTGCCCGCGCGACACGTCGTAGAAGACGTTGCCGACGCCCTCGATGCGAATCCGCGCCGTGGTGGTCTGCACGCCCGCTGGCAGCGGCACCGCCTCGCTGCCGTCGTTCGGCGTCGAGCCGGCGAGCACGGTCGAGAAGGTCGCGCCGTCATCGGTCGAGAGCAGGATCCGGACGTTCGCCGTGTTGATCGGAGCAGCGTTGGTGCCCGCCACGTCCCAGGTGACGGGCAGCGTGGTCGCCGAGCCGTTGTCGGTGTTCGTCGCCTGCGAGGTCAGACGGAATGGGCCCGCCCCGCCGCTGACCGTGAGCAGCGTGTCGGCGAAGCCATTGCCGCCGGCCTCGGCATTGCCGTCCCGGGCCGTGACCCGGAAGTTCATGGTCCGGTTGACCTTGGGCAGGTACTCCGACCAGCAGTCGTTGCCCGTGGGGGCGGCCACGGGCCCGCAGTCCTTGACCGCGTCGGTGTTGTCCGCCATGACCTGGGCGACGTCGGGGAAGTCGCG
>Ga0068856_100002845_pt1 | contig 17718 bp, 15 predicted proteins | sample KBSCornC62_FD_66595 | JGI IMG/M metagenome (GOLD analysis project Ga0068856, IMG submission 66595) | Corn rhizosphere microbial communities from Kellogg Biological Station, Michigan, USA - KBS Corn C6-2 | ecosystem: Host-associated > Plants > Roots > Rhizosphere > Soil ...
TTTCACGAGGTTCTGTGGTTACTGCGTTTCCAAGGCGAAGCCTGCTCCCGAGCGCGCCCGGAGAGGATCCGTACAGCGCGCTCCTCAGTGGGACGCGCGCGATCCATCGCGAGCACCGCGTCCTGCGCGAGAGCTGGCTGAACGACCTCGAGCTCGAAAACAAAGACGACGTCTTGTTCGAGTTCGAGGTCTTGCTCAAAGCGACGGCCTGCTTTTCCAATCCCCGAAACCACCCGGGCCCGCCGCGCCGCGCGCTCGTGGTCACACAGGATTTTCGCTTCGCGCTCCAGACTTATCACGACGGCCTCGAGCGGGCGATTCAGCTCGCGCGGCAGCTCCTCGGCTCGCTCGACCGCGCGTTCGTCTTCCATCGTTACCTCGAGACGATGTTGCCCGAGGACAACGCGCGCACGCGGTTGCTCACTCAGGGCGCGCAGCAAAATACGCCGCAAGAGAGCTTGGTCACGCTGCGCCACGGCCTCACCTCTGCAAACGAGGTGCTCGAGGGCATGCTGCGCACGCCGCGTGTGTCCTTTCGGCTATTTCACGCGATGCTGGCGACGGTCTACCGCGAGATCGATCGCAGCGCGTTCTTCAACCCGCTGAACGCGCTCGAGTTTCGTCCGGAGTTCGACCGCATCAAATCCGCGCAAGTGCTGGATTTGATCCGCAGCGTGCCCGGCGCGGAGGCCCATCGACTGGTCGCGCTGACCTTCTTGTCGTTGTTTCGGATGCTCCGCTACTTGTCGCTCTTGGGACGCATCGCGGGAGACGTCGAGCGCCGCCGGCAGCAAATCGGGAGCACGTACCTGGTGCTGAGCGTGCTGCGCTCCGACGCGCGAGCGCTCAGCGACTACCTCCGGCAAAACTCCGGGCTGCTCTTGGCGGAAGGGTTCGAACGCGACGTGATGAGCCTGGATGCGTCGCAGATCCGCGGCCGTTCCGCGGCGCTGCGCGCAGGCGGCCATCGCTTGATCGGCATTCGCAGTGCGTTGCAAGGCATCGCCGGCAGCCTGCGGCTCGAGATGCGCCGGGCATTTCAGCACGATCTTCCCGCGCTCGACGCGGGCACACGAGCGGCAGATTTGCGGCAGCGCGTCGACGTGTGCGTCGAAAATCTACGGCCCGCGCTGCAAAACGCCGTGCTCTTCTTGGGCAAGGCGCTCGGCGCGAGCCTCGAAGAGGGCGGCGTCTTCGACGACCAAGCCGCGCGGCGCGAGACCAGCGAGCGGCTACGCCGAGACGTCTGGATGTTCGCGCAGATCGTGCGCGCGTTCTCCAGCAAGGCTCAGCATTCGCCCGCCGAAGATCGCTGGGCGGCGGTGTACAACTTCCAGTACGTGCGCGAGTTCCTCGCCTACTTCCGAGCCATGGGCTACCCGCTCTTGCGCTCGACCGATTATCCGCGCTTCGACGCGTTCATGGCCGCGATGTCCGGGCTCGAGGACACCGACCTCGTCGACCCGGCGCGACTCGAGGCCGCGATCGACGAATGCGTGGCATTCCACGGCTTTTTGCTGCAGCTCTTCGAAGACATCTCGAAACGCGACGAGCTCGCGGGGGTCGCATTCGACCGACGGGCGGCAGCCGGTTCACTTCGGCTCTATCTGGGAGAGTGACGAGTCGCTGCGTCGAGCAGCGAGACACTCTCCGTTAGTCGTGCCGAGCACGCGGGCGGACCAAAGTGGCTTCCGACCGCGTGCTCGACGCCAGGCGCTCGCGCTCCGAAGCGGCGCAAGGCTTGGTGGCTCGTCCGTGCTCCCGAGGAGCACGGCCGCGAGCACTTTGGCTCGAGCGCGCCCAGCTTTGGACGCGCTCGAGTTCCCGCTGGGCCGTTCAACCGAAATCAGCAAGCGCCGAGGCGCGCACGACTTCGACCCGATCAGCCCGGCGCAGGATCACGCCTTCTTGGCGGCCTTCTTGCGCTTCTTGGCGCCCTTCTTGGCACCGGCCTTGCGCTTCGCGGTGCGCTTCTTCGCAACTTTCGGCGCCTTCTTGGCAGCGGGTTTCTTAGCGGACTTGGTACGGGTCTTCTTTGCAGCCATTTTCGATTGCCTCCCAGCAGTTCGGACCGCGGTCGGGATGACCGCAATCCGAGGGTATGTTGCAAGACGTATATTGCCACCTATTGTGATGTGTCAACGAAAAAAATTCACTTGCGATCTCTGGTAGCCCAAAGAACAGCCCGTTATCGGGTCGCACCCGTTGCAGACAGCGCACTTGTTTAGTGCTTTTCCAAGTGCCGAAAAAGCTCGCCGTGTCGGTCGGCTGGCCTACAAAAAACCTTGTCAACACGCATACTTGACGGGCATCGGCGCGTGCCCTAGTCGGGTGTAGCGGACGCGCCAATTCGCTCCGCACCCGACGGGATCCCCATGAAGTTTTCGAGCCTGCTCAGACCCACCAGTTTGTTTTTACTTTTGTCGCTCGGCGCCACGGCCTGCGGCTACTCGCAAGAAGAATGGGACCAAAAGGTCCGCGAGAACGAAAGCCTGACCAACCAACTCAAGGCGCAGACAGACGCACACAAGAAAAGTCAGTCCGATTACCAGGAGGCGGTTCAAGAGATCGACGCGCTCAAGAAGCAACTCGCCGATCGCGGCGCCAACCTCGACAACCTGAACCAAAGCCTCGCCGAGCAGCGCAAGGCGCTCGAAGAGTACGCGCGGCGCACCGAGCAGCTCGACGCCATCCGCAAGCGGTTCGAGCTACTGCAGACCAAACTGCAAAAGCTGACACAGCTCGGGTTGAAGGTGGAGGTGCGCAACAATCGCATGTTGATCCAGCTGCCCGGCGACGTGCTCTTCGACTCCGGGCAAGATCACCTGAAGCCCGAAGGTCAGAAGATCCTGATGCAGGTCGCCGAGGTGATCCGCAACGACGCGGATCTGTCGAAGCGCCGCTTCCAGGTCGCCGGTCACACCGACTCGAAGCCGCTGGTCGGCGGTCAGTTCAAGGACAACTGGGGTTTGTCCGCGATGCGCGCGCGCAGCGTTTTGCTGCTCCTGACCTCGCCCCCGGACAAGAACGGTGTGGGCGGGGGACTGAACCCCGCCAACTGGAGTGCGGCCGGCTACGCCGACACCGATCCCGTCGCCAGCAACGACACCGAGGAAGGTCGAAACAAGAATCGGCGCGTCGAACTCGTCGTCCAGCCCGACGTCGAGGAAATGCTGAACCTCAAGAGCTTGGCCAAATAGCCGCCGTTTTCGGCGATTTCGCGGAGCTTTCGATGCGCGTTGCCACGATCGACATCGGGACCAACACGGTCCTCTTGCTGATTGCCAACGCAGATGGTGGCGCTCTCCAACCGATCGTGGAGCGCGCCACCATCACCCGTCTCGGTCAGGGCGTAGATCGCGATCGCCGCTTGCAACCGGAGGCGATCGCGCGAACCTTGGCTTGCCTGGCCGAGTACCAGGACGTGCTGCGTGAGCAGGGCGTATCCGCACTCGACGTGGTCGGCACGAGCGCGCTGCGCGACGCCTCGGGTGGCGAGGACTTCAGCGCGCAAGCACGCGCCATTTTGGGCGTCGCCCCGCGCGTGATTGATGGTGAGGAAGAAGCGCGTCTGACCTTCATCGGCGCGCTTTCTGGGCTGAATGCGACGGGCAAAGTCACCGTCTTCGATATCGGCGGCGGCAGCACCGAAATCGTTAACGGCAAGCTTGACCCGAGCGGCAGAGAGATCGCCGACGCCGTCAGTCTGAATATCGGCAGCGTGCGGCTGTTCGAGCGTCACGTCCGCCGCGATCCGCCGAGCCGCGAGGAGCTCGCGCGCGTCGAACACGACATCCACGAAGCGTTGCGCGCGGCTCCGACGTTCGCAAAAGACTCCACGCTGGTCGGCGTCGCCGGGACCGTGACGCAACTTGCGGCGGTGGAGCTCGGATTGACGCGCTACGACGGCACGCGTGTCCACGGCAGCGTGTTGTCGCGCTCTGCGGTGGAGCAACTTGCGACCCGCTTGGCCGCGATGAGCGTGTCCGAACGCCGCGCCCTGCCAGGGATGGATCCGTCGCGGGCCGACGTGATCGTGGTCGGGAGCGCGATCGTCCGCGCCGTGCTAAGTTGGTCCGGTGCGACGAAGCTCTTGGTGTCTGACCGCGGTGTGCGTTGGGGGCTTGCAGCAGAGCTCGCTGCGCGCGCGGTGCACCCGTAGCCCAGCGAGAGCGTCCGTCATCACTGAAAGGCTGCTCGTTTGAGCACGCGGTCAAGAAATCGTCACGGATTTCTTGACACCTGGGCTTCCGCGAATTACAGTGCCGCGCCTGGCGATTCCTAACCTCTGGTTGGGTTTTGGTAGTCCGCAGTCGGAAACCATCGCGTTACCGAGCTTCGCGTATACCTCGCTGGAATGAAGTTTATGCCCAATCCGTTCAGTCCGCGTCAAACCCCATCTTCGCGCGATACGGAGCGGAGCGTAGCTTAAGGAAACGAGCTTTCTGTTCATTAGGTTCAAAGTCAGCGCGCCCATGTGAGCGCGCTGTCAGGTAACCAGCGTCAAAGGAGACGTCATGCAGTCCAGCCCGGAAGTTGAGTTCAAGGTCGGCGACAAAGCGGTTTACCCAGCACAGGGTGTCGCGGAAGTGATCAGCATCGATGAGAAAGACATCGCTGGTTCGCGGCAACGCTTTTACGTCCTCCGCATCTTGGACACCGATCGTAAGATCATGGTTCCTGTGTCGAACGCGAACGCCGTCGGCCTCCGTCAGGTCATCAGCGAGCAGGAAATTCGCGAGATCTTCGACATCTTGAAGGAGCGCACGATCGGCTTCGACACCCAGACCTGGAACCGCCGCTACCGTGGTTTCATGGACAAGATCAAGACGGGCTCCATCTACGACGTCGCCGAGGTGCTGCGTGACTTGTATCGGCTCAAGGCCAATAAGCAGCTGTCGTTCGGCGAGCGCCGCATGCTCGACACGGCCCGCACGCTGATCGTGAAAGAAATCGCGATCGCTCGCGCGCAGACGGAAGAGAACGTGCGAAACGAGATCGAGTCGATCTTCTTCGCCAACTAATCGTCAATCGAGCGATTCAAAGCGCGCGCTCTCCCAAGGGGCGCGCGCTTCGCTTTTTGTGCGCCGGACCCGCTGGCTCAGATCCCGCCGTCGGGACGGCGCTGAATCGGCGGCAGAGGCGGCAGCTCGAGCACCACGCGCCAATGCCCGTCCTCGCGCACGCACTTCACGACGTGCGGCGGCGCAGTACTCGATTCACCCGAGACGGTCACCTCTGCCCAATCACCATCTACGCGCGCCGTGACCTTCTTTGGCCGGTAGGCGAGGGAAAAATGCGAGGGCGCGATCATTTCTTCCGGAGCGATCTCGCGACCCGCGACGGCACTCGCCCGTTTGGCGCGCTCGGCCAGATTGCGCCGCGCATCGGCCCAGAGCAGCTCGTACGCGAGGCGCGCGGCGTGTGAATCGCCGTGCACGCGCTGCATGCGATCGATGAACTCCTGCACGACGCGCTCGGGAGTCGAATCATTGGCTTCGGCCTCGCACCCCGTGAGCACCGTCGAGGCGAGTGACAGGCCCAGCGCAAGCCAGATGAGCCGGCGCCGGGTCAAACGCTCTCGCGCTCCACGAGTGATGACGGACGAGCGCGACGCACGGGCACTTTTCGTAGCCGTCGGCCCGCGCGACGGCAAGACGCGAATTTGGCCCAGCCTTGGGGCTCCCAGATACGATCTCGAACCATGCGCGGCCCCACTTGTAACGTGCGACTTTCTTGGCCCGGTAAAGCACCGCCCACCGCCAGCACGGGCGTCGAATTGCGCAGCTCCAAGCCCGCCGCGCAGGGTTTCGAGCTGATCTCGGGGGACAATCTGGCGGCGCTCCGTGCGCTCGCCGAGCGACCCGAGCGCTTCGCGTTGGCGTACCTCGATCCGCCGTTCCTGACGGGCCGCGAGCACGCCGAGGTCGGACGCGAACGAAGCTCCACGGGCCGCATCGTGCGCACGCTCACGCCTGCCTTCGACGATCGCTGGGACAGCCTGGAAAGCTACCTGAGCGCGCTCGGGGAGCGAGTCGCCGCGGCGCGCGAGCTCCTTCACGATGACGGCTGCCTGGTTTTGCACGTCGACCCGAAGACCAGCCACTACGCGAAGGTCCTGTGCGACGAAATTTTCGGGCTGCGCGCGTTTGCCAGCGAAATCATCTGGCGCTATCGGCGCTGGCCGGCAAAGACCAAGAACTTTCAGCGCGTGCACGATGTTCTACTGCGCTACGTGAAAAACCCGGACGCCGTGCCGCGTTTCAATCAGCTGTATGAGCCGCTCGCTGCCTCTACGGTGGCCACCTGGGGGACCAACAAGCAGCGCGCGGTGGTCGACGGCACCGGCCGGCGCAGCCGTTCCAGCACCACCGTGGAGCGCACTGCGGGCGCGCCGATGGGCGACGTTTGGGAAATCAGCATCGTCGCGCCGGTCGCCAAGGAACGCACGGGTTACCCGACTCAGAAGCCCGCGGCCCTGCTCGAGCGATTGATCGAGGCGTGCACCCGACCCGGCGACGCGGTGCTCGATCCGTACCTCGGCAGCGGCACGACGCTCTCGGTCGCGGCGCGGCTCGGCCGAATTGGCACCGGGATCGACGCAAACCCGCGCGCGCTCCATATCGCACGACAGCGCTTGGAATCGGCGCAGATCGTCCCTGGCGAGAGCTTCGTGGGGGCCCCGGAAATGAAGCGCGCGCGCTCGTCGCGGCCGTCCGCCAAATTGCACGTAGCCTAGCCGCGAGACCGACGCATTTCCGTGCAAAATCGAGGTTTCGGCCGGAGGCGCGCGCTCGAGTTGCGCTACGCTCGGCTCATGCCGAGGCGAAAACCCGTCGCAGATCTGTTCGCGCTAGCTCTGTTGCTCGGCACCTCGGCGGGGTTCGCGGCAGACTCGAAGCCGGTGGCGCGAGTGGGGAACGAGAGCATCAGCGCCGCCGATCTCGCCCGACGTTTGGCCAAGATCCCGCAGTTTCAGCGCGCCGCGCTCGGTGACACGCCGGACAAGCTCAAACGCGCCGTCTTGGACAGCATGCTCGTCCCGGATCTGCTGTACGCGGAGGAGGCTGAACGGCTCAAGCTCCGCGATCGCGCGAACGTTCGCGATCGAGAGCGGGAAATCCTGCGCCGCGCGATGGATCGTGAGCTCAGCGCGGAGTGCCTGCGCAATACGCCGGTCAGCGGCGCCGAGATCAAGGCCTACTTCGAGGCCAATCGCGCCCGCTTCGAAACCCCGCGTCGCGTGCGCATTTGGCGGATTTTGACCGACGACCCGGCGCTCGCGCGCAAAATAATCGCCGACTCACAAGGCGTCGATGGCTTGAAGCGTTGGAGCCAGTACGCGCGCGAGAACTCGCTCGACAAGGCAACACAGCTCCGAGACGGAGATCTCGGCTTCGTTCATCCGGACGGCAACACCGACACGCCCACGCTGCGCGTCGATCCCGCGCTCTTCGCGGCCGCCGAACGGCTCGCGGACGGGGAGCTCGCCAAAGAGCCGCTCCAAGAAGGCACGCACTGGGCGGTGATTTGGCGGCGCGGGAGCGCGGCCGCGATCACACGCACGCTCGCCCAAGAAGAAGGCGCCATTCGCCAGGTCTTGGAGCGCGAACGCCTGGAAAAGGCGCGCCAAGCGCTGCTCGCCTCACTTCAGGCCAAATACGTCAGTCAACGAAACGACTCGCCGCTCGAGCTCACTCAGTTCGCGGCGCCAGCTGGCCCCTCGCGAACCGTACCAGCCCGCACCGCCCATGAAGCGGCCGCCGGCTCGAGTCAGCCCATCCCGAGTGAGCGCGGCACGCGCTGACGCCGAGGGAGCTACGCCTTGGGCTCCGGCAAGGTGTAGCCGAACTGTTTGAGCACGCCGCGGAAGGTCCGCTCTTCGTCGCGCGCGCGCTGCTGATAGACCAAGAATTTCTCGGCTTCGCCGCGCGTTGCCGCGTCGGCGGCGCGCTCGTAGTTTTCGAGCACGAGCAACAAGTGCGGATGCGCCTGCACCACCTCTTTCGGGACGAGCATCGTCTTGGCCGCATCGAGCCGCGCGTTCGCGAGTTTGTGGATGAGCTCGGCCAAATCCTTGTCGTTGACGCGTGCGCGCAAAAAGTCGGCCTCGGTCGTGGCTTGGGCCAAGAGCAGCGCGGCGCTGTTCAGGTAGGTGCCCGCAAACGCCGTCGAACTCAGGCCGAGGAGCGAGCAGGCGAGCAGGCCACACAGCGCACGCCGCGACCAACGACACTCGGCGAGGGCCGTCACGGCGCGTCCTCCTCGCGGATCAACAGATCCGGCCGCTCCAGCGCGACGCTGGCGGCGGCGCGCTCGGCCGCACGTTTGGAGCGCCCCGAGCCCTCCGCGAGCTGTCGTCCGCCCTGCTTCACTCCGACCTTGAACCAGCGCTCGTGAGCGGGCCCTCCGGCTTCGAGCAACTCGTACGTGGGCGCCTCACCGCCGATCGACTGGAGCCGCTCCTGGAGCTCACTCTTCGGATCGCGCGTTCCGTCTCGCTCGAGCGCAAGCAGCTCCCCTTCCACGATGCGCGCGCACGAGGCGCGTGCCGCTTCGAGCCCCAAATCCAGATACACCGCCGCGATCAACGCCTCGACGGCGTCCGCGAGCACGTTCGTGCTGTCGCGGAGCCCGGCCGCTCCCGCGCCACGCCCGAGTTTGAGCGCGGGCGCGAGCTGCGCTCTGCGAGCCCAAGCCGCGAGCGCTTCCGCATTCACGAGCTGCGCGCGCATGCGGGTGAGCGCGCCTTCGTCGGCGTCCGGAAAGCGGGCGCACAAGAGCTCACTCACGCAAAAGCCGAGCACCGAATCACCCAAAAACTCGAGCCGTTGATTGTGACGCGTGCTGCGCTGCTCGTTGGCGAAGCTCGGATGGGTGAGCGCTTCTTCGAGATGGGGCGCATCGGGAGGCAGCCCAAGTAAATCGGCAAGGTGATCGGTCATCTCGGGTCGTGTTCCGGCGCAGCAAGGCTAGCGGATAGGTGGGCCGGCACCACGCGCGGCGTATAACGCGGCGCGTCATACGCCCCACCAAAGCGGCTTCGTGCCCGCGGGTCAAACGGCGGGAGCGATTCGTCATGCGCTATGCTTCGTACGTGGCCCGGCTCAACGCCTGCCCGTTTTGCCGAGCACTGTTTCCGAGCGCCGAGGCCAAGCAATGCCCGGACTGCGGCGTGAAATTGGTGGCGATGGAGAATCTGCCGCCATCGTTCGACGCAGTGGCGGAGGAGGCCGCAGCCGGCGAGATCGTATTGCCCGAGCAACGCCTGTTGCCCTGGAACTATTTCGGCAGGATGCGCGGAGCGCTCCTGGTCATTGCCCTGGTCGGGCTGGCTCTGTTCTTTGCGCCGTGGGTCGAGCTGCGCATGCCCGACCTCGACGTCCGCAGTGGCTTCGACCTGGCGCGTGGACGCGCGGGCTGGCTCTGGGGGGGCGCCGCCGCATGGCTGGTCATTTTGCCGCTGGTTTGGACACGACGGACCATTCAGCGGATGCGCGGGGTGCGACTCGTCAGCGCATTACTTGCGGCGATGACATTCGTGGAAGTCGGCATGCTGCTCGCCGTGCCCCCGCACGCGCAACACCATGTGCCGCTCCAAATCGAGTGGCGTTGGGGCATTTACGCGAGCCTAATCACGAGCTTGCTGGGTATCGCGGCAGCGCTCGGCTTGGGTGGGCGGCTCGAGAATCTGCCCCGAATCGTGACCGATCTCTCCAGCGCGGACACGAGCGAGACGAGCTCCGGTCAAACGCTTCACTGAGTGCTTGTTCGCCCGAAGCGCTGCGGCGTGCTACCCGATGGACCATGGCCCAGGGTTCGAACGCCGAGGCGCGCCATGCCGATCGCGCCAAGCGTGACGACTCGGCGTTCGATCTCATCGAAGTGCCGGCGGCCGTGGTCTGCGCGGCTTGCGGCAATCCGGACTGCGCGGGCTGCGGCGTGGAGGAGCCGACCCACGCCTCTGGAGTAGTGGCGATCATTCCCTGGGAGCGGCCCGGCGTCGGAGTCGTGCGCAGACTGTGGCAAACCTCGTATCTTGCGACGACTCACGCGCGGAGCTTCTTCGGGTCACTGCCCGACGGCGACTTGTCGTCGGCGCTCGCCTTCGCGTTGCTGTGCGAGACGGTGGCTGTGAGCGGGCTCGGTCTCGGTGCGGGCGCCATCGCGCTGGCCTGCGTGCCAGACCTACCCCGCCTGCTGCGTGACGACCCCGCGCTGCGCGCCACGCTCGCGCGCGGCGTCGCGTTCGGTGGCTTGCTGCTCGTCGTGGCGATGGTCAGCGTGCACGCGGCACATGGCCTAGCGCTCGACTTCGCGGTGCGCCGCGAGGGCGGCCGCAAGCGCGCCCGCGGTCTTCGCTTTGGGCTCTACGCCTGCGGTTGGGACCTGATCACCTTGCCTTTCGGATTGCTGGCGCTGGCGGCGGTCGAAGGCATCTCTACGGCCAAGCGCGCGGTGCCGCTCGGGCTCACGGCGCCGCTACAATCGGCGGAAGCTTACTTGATCGGCGTGCAAGGGCTCTCCCCGGAGGCGGCGCGTGCCGGCGCGCGGCGTGCGGCGCGCCTCACCGCGCTACCGCTATTGGCGATCATCGCGGGCGCTGCGTTGATCGCCGGCTTCGCTCGTTGAGCGCCGCCGTCACTTGCTCGTGAGCAGCCCGAGCCGAGCTCAGAACATCGCGCCGAGATCCAGGACCAAAGTCCACTGCCGATCTTCACCCTTCAGGTCGGCCTTGTTGGCACCGGTGTTCGCATCGGACGGGCTGAGCAGATCGGTGATGAACTCCGCGCCTAGCATCACCATCTCATACCGGTAATTCATGCCGAACATCAGCCGCTGGCGATGCACGCGCACCTGGTTGAAGACGGTGTTGTTGTTGAAGTCAGCCGGCGATCCGCCGCTTTTGCAAATCGGCTGCCCGTCGCGATAGGTCTTCGACGGATCGGCGTTGCCCGGCACGTTGTTACCGCCATAGTTGCAGTAACCGGTCGCGTCGGTGCCCGGCGTGAGATCGACGAGCCCTGAATCGCCGAAGATCCACAGGTACTGGTAGCCGAGCCACGGCGTCAGCACCGATTGGTCCTGAATCGCGAGCGGCTTCGAGATCTGCACATCGAGGCCGACCGTCGTGAGCTGTAGCTCCGGAGTGCCGGTGATCGTGCGCACCCCGCCGCCCACGGCAAGGTCCGGAAAGATGCCCATCACCCCGGTGCGAAAGCCTTCGAGCAGCGCCATGCGCACGTCGGCACCGCCGTTGATGATGCTGGTCTTGGGCATGAAGCCGACCACGCCAGTGACCTCCAGCCCAAAGCCGAAGCCTTTGCGGAGCTTCAGGGAATACTGCTGGAGCAGGGCCTGCGGACTAGAGTTGCGAATGGACGGCATGTTCGTCGACGGATCGACGGGGCCTTCGGTGCCCTCCTTCCAATACTCCTGACTATTGGAAATCTTCGTGTACGAGGCCTCGAGTGACAGGTTGAACCCGCCGTATCCGGTCGTGCGCGCCGAATGCATCGCGGTCGGCGCCAAGGCAAATCCGAGTTGATTGACCAGACGCTTGAACGCGACGTTGTCCGGCCGACAAGCGATCGGCATCTTGTTCGCGTCGAGTGACGGAGTGAACCGGCCGATACTGTCTCGGCAACTGGTGTCCTGCACCAACCGCTCGATGGCGGGATCCATGGGCTCCGCGCGAGCCACGAAGGACGCGGACAACAGCAATGAACCGACGACAAAGCCTGCTAAGCGAGCGCTCATCAATGGACGGTCCAGTGGCCGTTCGGGCGAGGCTACTTGCCACGCGGGATTTGCGTCAAGCCGAGCCGCGTTCGAAGACAAGCTCCCGGCCCGGGCCCCGGGCCGCTAGACTCATCACCAGTGTCTGACAACCCGACCCCATCCGACTTTTACCTACGCGCGCGTCCTTTCGAGCGCCCCTTTCACGTCATCTTGGTGGAGCCCGAAATTCCGCCGAATACGGGCAATGTCGCCCGACTCTGCGCCGCCACGTGCTGTCCGTTGCACTTGGTCGGGCGCCTCGGCTTCCGGATCGACGAGCACGCCGTTCGGCGCGCCGGTCTCGACTATTGGCACCTGGTCGAAGTGCTGCAGCACGATTCGTTACCCGCGGCCGAAGCGCGCGTGGCCGAATTTAGCCCGACCCGCAGGCCCCGCAGCTGGCTGTTCAGTGGCCACGCTCGCCGGAGCTATCTCGACGCCGAGTTCAAGTTGGGCGACGCGTTCGTGTTCGGCAAGGAAAGCGTCGGTCTACCGCGCGAGCTCCTCGAAGAGCGAGCCGAAGACGTGATCGGGATCCCGATGCCGGGGCACGTGCGCTCCCACAATCTGGCCAACGCGGTGGCCATCGCGCTCTACGAAGCGCTGCGCCAAAATCGGGCGCTGGTTCCGGAGTAAGACCGCACGCTCAGCGCACGACCACGGTCGGCTCGGCCTGACGAAAATCGGCGTGTACGCTGCGCGTCGCGCCACCGACGACCGTCACCTCGGCCCGGATCGGCGCGCCGAACGTTTCGTTGCGGAAGACGAGCTGGTACGTCCCGGCTGGCACTCTGAGCCCGAGCACCGGCGTCTGTCGGAGCGCATGAAAGTTCGCTCCGCTCATCTCGATGGCGGCCCGCGGGTCCGCCGTTATGCGCAGCACCCCCGACGCTTCCGCATCCGCACTGGCTTCGGGAGGAGCGCTCGCGATCTGAGGGATCTCCGCGCTTTTTTGGGTCTTGCCAGGCGGTACCCTCAGGCGCGGCGGCGCGGGAGCGCTCACTGCAATGCTCGGCGGCTCGGACTCGCGGTTCAGCCGCGAGGGTGACTCGCCACTAGCAACGAGCTCGACCGGTTGAAGGTGCGTCGCACTCAGCGCCGGTGGCGGGCGGTGCGCGCCGAACGAAAACGCCAGCGCGACGAACGCCGCCGCAGAGGCGACCGCGAGCACGGGGCCCGCGCCCGACTTCGGCAAGCTGGAAACTCGGCTCGAGGTGATCGGCGGTGGCTCGCGCGCGGCGTCGTCCTTTTCCTCGGCTGCGCGCGACGCATCGCGGCTTTCGGCTAGACGACGCGATCGCGGCGTGGCCGCGGGAGTCTCGGGGGGCGGCGACGTACTGAGCTTTCGCGTCCAGATCTCGAGGTCGTCGCGCGCCGCAAACGTGCGCGTGACGGGCGCTCCGCTCGGGCTCGACGCCGGACGACTCGGCGGCGTCCCGGAGCTCAAAGGCCGGGTCCTGGCGGCATTTTGGCTGCCACCGGTTTCACCCGGAAGCCAGGGGCTCGACGACCGCGACCGGCGCCGCGAGCGCTGCACGCGAGCGCCCAAACGGCGCGCAATGTCGCCACTGTCTTCGGTCTTCAGGAACTCGCGCAAGGGACGAGCGAGTTGCTCGGCGGCGCTCGGGCGCTCGCGCGCGTCGAGCGCGATGCTGCTCGCGATCAATTCAGCTAACGGCGTCAGCTCCGGGGTTTGGCGGTCGATCGGCGGCGGCGTGGCAAACAGCGCGCGCTCGCTCTCCTGAGCGGTCGCGCGGCGAAATGGCGGATACCCGGTCCAAGCCTCGATCAACAGCACCCCCACCGCGAACACGTCGGTTGCCGGAGTGAGATCCGCACCGTGGAGCTGCTCGGGAGGCATGTGACCCGGCGAGCCAAAGACCTCCGTCCGAGTCTTGTCGTCGGGACTCGTGGCCGGCGCGGCGATGCCGAAATCAATCAGCCGCACCGCCCCTTCATCGTCAATCAGCACGTTTCTCGGGGTCACGTCGCGGTGAACGATATGCGCTCGTCGATGTGCGTAGTCGAGTGCACGGCAAATCTCCGCGCCCACATAAGCACCCTCGGACGGGCCGAGCGGGCCCGTCTCTGCCAGAACTTCGGAGAGCGTGAGCCCCTCACACAGCTCCATCGCGATGTAGTACACGCCCTGCTCGACTCCGAGCTCGTAAACCGGCACGATGTTCGGGTGGCTGAGTTCGACCGCCGTCTTCGCTTCTTCGACGAACCGGGCCACGAAGGCATCGTCCGACGCGAGCTCGGTTCGGATCTGTTTGACGACCAACCGCTTTTCGAAGCCCACCGCGCCGCGTAACGTGGCGAGGTAAACGCGCGCCATGCCTCCCGCAGCGATCTCGCGCTCGAGCACGTATTTTCCGAAGATCTGCGGAAACATAGAGCCCAGGCATGTTAGCGCCGCTTGGCTACTTTGGCTGCTTTCCGGCTGCTCGGCGCCCGATGACCGTGAAATCACCCTGCCTTTGGCGGCGCATACGCTGGCGAGCTGTCCGCTTGCCGGGCCCGCCCGCTTGGATTTGTCAGCCCTGGGAGACTTCCCGGTCAGCAATCGAACGAGCGAATCTTTGGCCATCGACGCCGCTGGCACGACGCTCGGATTTCCTAGCGACACCCTGGCGATCGAAGCCACCGCCGACGCCGACTTCGCCCCCCAACCGTTCATCGGCCTCGCGGAACGATTTGCGGAGCGCTTCGATTTCCTGCTCTGGCCACAGGGCCATGCCTGCGAGCTGTTTCGACCCAGCTCGAGCGACGCGTTCCCGGGCAAGCTCGGCGGTGAAGCCCTTGGTTTCTCGCAATCGACCGGCCTGGTCATGGCCGCCGGGAACAATGACCAGAACAGCGCCGCAATCGTTGGCGCGCTGACCTTCGACACGCGCACCGGCAAGAGCTATCTCGTCGATCCGCGCAAGCGACAGGTGCTGACCGAGCCGCGTGCCTTCGCGACGGTCAGCGATTTCGGCGGAAAGATCTTGGTCGCGGGCGGCGAGAACCCGCTCCACGAACAAGGGCAGAAAGCGGACCAGCTGCGCGCGAGCGCGGAGGTTTACGATCCTTCGCTGCAAACGTTCGAGCACGATCTGATCCCGCTCGCCGAGGCCACGACGCAGCAAGCCGCCGTGACATTGGAGAATGGCGAGACTCTGCTGATCGGCGGGCGCGACGAAGCGACCGACGCTTCACGGGTGGTGCAAGTCGTTTCGCCAGCGACGCGGGGATCGAAATTGATCGATTCACTGAGCATCGGCAGGAATTCGCCGAGTGCGGTGCGGCTCGGCGACGGTCGCGTGTTGATCGGAGGAGGCACGGATGCCGACGGTCATCCGATTGGCTCGCTCGAGCTGAGGGATCGCGACGCGAGCCGGCTCGATGCACCTTGGGATGGCACGCTGTCACTCCCCGCGCGCTTCGACCGCGCGTTCACCCGCCTACCGGGCGGAGCGGCGCTCGCCGTCGGTGGCTGTGAGGATCGCGAAGCTGCCGCCGGCGAAACATGCTCGGCCTGGTGCACGCGGGGTTGCCCGCCCCAGCCAGACCCAATCAGCGGCCAACGCTACGACGCATTCTGGATCAGCCCGGACGGAAACGTGAGCGCGCTGGATTTCCCGCTCAGCGCGCCGCGGCCCGTGCTGTTGCCCGGCAGCGATGGCCGCCCGTGGTTGATCGCGTCAGGAGTGGATCAATTGGGTCAACCTTTGCCCGACCGCTTCGCCCTATATCGTTTCGATCCGTGGCAGAGGCAATTCGTTGCCAGCGATCTGGAGTTGGAGCTCGGCGCAAGCCTCACCCAGAATAGCTTCGCGCCCACCGGCGTGGACGCCTTTGCTTGGCTGGACAGCGACGCCGATGGGCCTGTTCTCCGCGGAGCGCGCCTCGGACTCCGATCCGCGTTCAGCAACGACGTGCCGCTCGTCGCACTCCGCGACGGTATGGGGAACCCCGCTCACCTCGCGCCCGACCACCCACCCGGGACTGACCTGAACTACGACGGCTCGCTCCAGCTGCAGACCGCAACCAACCCATCGCCCGCGTGCGTTTGGGTCACCGACGCCGAATACGCCGACTTTTCGGCGCAAATTCAATTCTCGAGCGCGAGTCCGCCGAGCCTGCGCCTCGGGCCGCAGGCGATCTCGGCGACCGAGCCCGAGCTCCCCAACGGCGCGTGCCAGCTGCCGTCGAGCGGCGAGCCTGGCGTGATCCATCTGCGCCGGAAGGGCACGCACGTCTCGTTCGAGATTGGCGCGGCCAGCGGCAGCTGCGAGCTGGACTCGAGCCTCACTGGGCGCGTCCCGCTCGCAATCTGTCAAAGCGCGCTCGCGCCGACGACCGTGACGAAGATCAGCGTCACTCGCGGCGGGTGAGCGCGGTCAGCGCTTGAACCATTTGCCGAATCGGCCGCCCTCGGTGGGCTTGCCGCTGGGCGGCGGATTGGAACTGGGTCCCGGTGGTCCGCTCGGGCGATCACTCGGACTCTTCTGACCGGTGCGCCGCATCTCGGCGCGCCGCATTTCGTAAAGTCGGATTTCGCGCTGCGCGTCCACGTGACGGGGATCATTTTCGACGATGAAGCGGAAGTCGCCCACCGCTTTGCCGTTCTTGCCCATTCGCTTCAGAAGCAAGCCGCGATACCAGCGAATTCGCGTGTTATTGGGCTCCATTCGGGTTGCCTTCTCGATGCGACCGAGAATGTCGTCCAAATTCGGGTTGAGCTGGGTCGCTTCGAGCCAGGCGAGGAGCGCGATGTAGTCGGCCTGCGACGGGTCGAGCTCGAGCGCTTTTTTCGCCTCCTCGAGCGCGGCGGCCATGTTGTTGCGCTTCATCAACACTTCCGCCTTCTGAAAGGCGGTCGCGGCGCGGATCACCCGCTGTACTTGCTCTTGTTCTTCTGCGCTGCCGCCGCCGTCCTTACGAACGTCGTCGTATTCTTTGCGCCGACTCGGATCGCTCAAGATCTGATGGGCTTCGCTCATGCGCGCGAACACTTTGGTAGCGAGATCTTTCACGTCCGCCAGATCCGGCCCCAAACGATCCGGATGCCACTTCTTGGCGAGCTGAAAGAACGCACCTTGGATGACCGACGGGATTGCATCCGGCGCAACGCCCAAAAGATCGTAGTAGCTCTCGCCGCCGCGCGCGGCGCGCTCGCGAATTTCGGCTCGGAATGCGGCTTGCTCCGGGCTCTCGACCGGGCGAAATGGCGGCGGCGACGCCGCCGGCGGATCCGAACTCGGTGAGCGCGTCCTGCCGGCTCGCGGCGGCTGCGCGGGAATACTGCCACTCGGCGATCGCGCCTCGTGCTGACCCGCCAGAACCGAGCGCGGCGCAGCGCCGGGCCGCGGCGGCTGCACGCTGACGACCGGCATGCGCGATGACGACGGCGCTTCATCGACCCCGATGGGCTCTACGCCGGGAATGCCCGTTTCCAACTGGCGCATGATGATCAGCGCGTAAACCAAACGTCGCACGTAAGCTTCGTCGGCAAGGCCGCGACCAAGCAGCTCATTCAAGGGCTGCGGCTTGGCGCGTAACACGTCGATGATCGCTTGCTCGCGTGGTTCGAAGCGAAACCGTCGAATCGGCGCATCGACATGCAAAACGATGGGCTGGTCGCCGAAGCGCGCCAGCACCTCCGCCAAATGGCCGGCATGTGCGTAACTCTTCACGCCGCGCCAAATCAGAGCGAGCGGCTTCGCGCGCACACCCGCGCCGCCCCAACGCTCCAAGAAATTCAGCCGATCGTAGTAACCGAACAACGTGCTCGGCGGCAGGCTGAACATCCAGAGCACCTGGCGCGACAGCTGCTCGCGCAATCCCTCACGCAGCATCGCCTCGTCGATCGCGCCCTCGGCGAGCAATACCTGGCCGTGCAACATGCGTCGCTCGGTCGCGGTGGCGAGCGTGCGCTCGTAGACCGCGTCG
>Ga0068856_100002846_pt1 | contig 17705 bp, 10 predicted proteins | sample KBSCornC62_FD_66595 | JGI IMG/M metagenome (GOLD analysis project Ga0068856, IMG submission 66595) | Corn rhizosphere microbial communities from Kellogg Biological Station, Michigan, USA - KBS Corn C6-2 | ecosystem: Host-associated > Plants > Roots > Rhizosphere > Soil ...
GACTATTCCTCAGAAAAATTCATGCAGTAACCTTCAAAGGTTGGCTGCTGAAAATCACACTGTTTATTTTCGCTTTTACCTTAAATAAAATTATATAAATAGCAACTTGAGTTAATTAATAGAATTTAGGATTTAGAGTTTAGTATTTAGAATTTTCAACGCCATGATAAAGAATTATCTCAAAACCACTTTTCGGAGCCTGCTGAAAAACAGGTCGTACAGCTTTTTGAATATTGCCGGTTTGGCCATCGGAATCGCCTGTGCATCATTAATATTCCTTTGGGTGCAGGACGAGTTAACCTTCAATCATAATTTCAGCAAGCGCGATAACCTTTATACCGTGTACGAAAACCAGGTTTATAACGGAAAAGTATCTACTTTCCGCGCTACACCGGGACCGTTCGCGAAAGCTGTTGCCACCGACATTCCTGGCATTAAATCTGTCGCACGGACCAGCGGTGAAAACATGGAGCTATTCTCACTTGGCGATAAGGCCATCAACGAGAATGGAAGCTATGCCGATCGCAACCTGATGACAATGCTCGATCTCAGTTTTATTTATGGCAGCCCTGAACATGCATTGCAGGGGGTAAGTGAGGTGGTGATTAATGAGTCAATGGCCAAGAAGTTTTTTGGCGACAGCGATCCGGTAGGTAAAACCTTGAAATTTGAAAATCAGGAAGATATTACAGTTACCGGAGTTTTTAAAGACCTGCCTCAAAATTCGTCTTTACAATTTCATTGGCTCATCCCAATGGAAATGGTAGAACATAAACAGCCCTGGCAGCAATCCTGGGGTGCTAACTGGGCTCGTACTTATATAGAACTGGAGCCATCAGCAAACCTGGCGTCAATTAACGCCAAACTGGAGCATTACCTGAATGCTAAAACGGGCAATAAAGAAGGCAAAACCACCTGCTTCCTGTTTGCGATGAACGACTGGAACCTGCACAACAATTTTACCGATGGCAAGATAGATGGGGGGCGTATAACCTATGTAAGATTGTTCTCTTTTATAGCCTGGATCATTCTGCTGATCGCTTGCATTAACTTCATGAATTTGTCGACAGCTCGTTCTGAGCAGCGCGCCAAAGAAGTGGGTGTGCGTAAAGTAATGGGCGCCGGAAAAGGCAAATTAATTGGTCAGTTTATAGTTGAGGCCGTATTGATGGCGCTTATATCTGTGCTGATCGCCATCGGGCTGATCTATGCAACATTACCCTCATTCAATACCCTGGTTGAAAAACAATTGACAGTTGATATTTTGCAACCGGCACACCTTATTTATCTGCTGGGTATCGGGCTCATTACGGGTGTTTTGGCAGGCAGCTATCCTGCATTTTACTTGTCGTCGTTTAATCCAATTATGGTTCTGAAGAACATCAAGATCAAATCGGGTAGTTGGACGGGTTTCATCAGGCAGGGCTTGGTGGTAATGCAATTTTCCGCGTCAATCATCCTGATCATAGCTACGGTCATCATCTATCAGCAAATACAGCATGTTAAAAACCGGAATCTCGGCTTTAGCAAGGATAACCTAGTATACATTTCCACGCAAGGGAAGATTGTGGATCACTTTACCAGCATAGACCATGACCTAAAACAAAGCGGATTAGTTGAAAATGTTTCGCTGAGCGACTATCCTGCTCTCCAGATATGGAACAACACTGATAATTATTCCTGGGCAGGCAAGGATGTATCCAAGAATCCGCTCATCACCTGGGAAGATGTGAATTCGCAATTCATCCCGACAATGGGAATCAAAATGGCCGCTGGTCGCAACTTTTATGAGGATCCGAAGCAGGATAGTACCAATGTGATCATCAACGAAGCTTTTGCCAAACAGATGGGTAGTGAAGGGCGTATTGGCGGCATTGTTAGGGATGGTGGTAAGAAAGCTTATACCATTGTGGGAATCATGAAAGATTTCCTGTATAACGATATGTATGCTTCAAGTGCACCACTCTTGTTTTATAACCATCCACAAGGAACTAATAACCTGACTATTAAATTAAAATATGGCGTTAGTTTAACAAGTTCTTTAACTAAAATTGGGGAGATAGTCAAAAATAACAATCCAGGTTACCCATTCGATTACACCTTTGTTGACGCCGATTTCAACCAAATATTCAAAACGGAAATACTGACGGGCAAACTGGCAAGTGTATTTGCCGTGCTGGCAATATTTATCTCATGCCTGGGCCTGTTTGGCCTGGCCGCTTATACAGCCGAACGGCGGATCAAAGAGATCGGCATCCGAAAAGTATTGGGTGCATCTGTATCAGGCCTGGCTGGTTTGCTCTCTAAGGATTTTATTAAACTGGTAGGAATAGCATGCATCATCGCATTCCCTGTTGCCTATTATGCATCACACAAATGGTTAAATGGCTATCAATATAAGGTTGATGTCAGTTGGATGGTGTTTATCGCCGCAGGCATTGCCGCCATGTTAATAGCCTTAACAACTGTGAGTTTCCAGGCTGTTAAGGCTGCGCTAATGAACCCGGTTAAGAGCCTTAGGTCAGAGTAAGCAGTGGCGGTGGCAGTAGCAGTTATAATTTAGGATTTAGAGTTTAGTATTTAGAGTTTACAAAGGTCATGATCACGAACTATCTGAAAATAGCATGGCGCAATATGTTACACAACAAGGTGTACAGCGCGCTGAACATCGTAGGGCTGTCGACTGGCATGGCCGTGGCTTTATTGATTGGCTTGTGGGTATTCGAGCAATATGCGTACGACCAATTTTGGCCGAACTATCGCCAATTGTATCAGGTCAGGGTGAATACAACCTCACCAAAAGAAGGTACCAATACTCAGCAGGCAGTTTGTCTTCCGCTTGCCGACGCTATGCGCACAACCATACCAGGTATCAAATATGTAGCTGAAACGGATTGGGTCGGTTACCAGTTTCACGATCTGAAAGCAGGCGAGAAAAAGTTTCTGCTTAACGGAGGCACGGTTAATCCTGACTATTTGAGAATATTCCGGCGACCATTTGTCAAAGGCGACTCCAATACCGCGTTTAAAGATGTTTATTCTATCATTATTAATGAGTCGACCGCTAAGGCATTATTTGGTAATGAGGATCCGATCAATAAAACAATTCGTGTTGACAATCTCCATGATGTAAAGGTGACCGGGGTATTTAAAGATCTGCCTGCTGAAACGACACTTCCATACAGCTATTTATTGCCATTCAGCTATAAAGAGCTAACCGAAGACTGGATGAAAAACGCCCGCACCCAATGGACCAACAATTCGTTCGAAATCTGGGTAGAACTGCAGCCGGGTGTAACACAACAACAGATAGAATCGAAAATAGGTGACCTGATGGTTAAGTATTCACCCAATAATTATAAGCAGGTAAAAGCTCAAGTGATATTGGCGCCTATTGGTGATCAGCACCTCTATTCAGATTACAAGAATGGTAAAGTGGCTGGCGGTTTTATCGACTATGTGCGCATGTTCATTGTCATCGGCTCACTGGTACTACTGATCGCCTGTATCAATTTTATGAATTTATCGACAGCACGCTCCGAAAAACGCGCCCGCGAGATTGGCGTACGCAAAGCCATAGGTTCACAGCGGAAAGACCTGATCTTTCAGTTCCTCACCGAATCATTGATGATAACTTTTGCAGCCTTCCTATTTTCAATATTGTTGGTGCAATTAGCATTAGAGCCTTTCAATTCACTTACCGGAAGCTCGGTTCATGTACCTTACGGCAATCCGGTTTTCTGGGCCCTTATGATAGGTTATGTGCTGCTTACGGGTTTACTGGCCGGCAGCAGACCCGCATTTTATCTGTCATCTTTCAACCCGGTAAAAGTACTGAAAGGTAGCATCCAGGTTGGTAAAGCGGCTTCATTGCCAAGGAAAATGCTGGTAGTGACGCAATTCAGTTGTTCGGTGGCGCTTATCATAAGCACCATGATTATTTATAAACAGATACAATACTCGAAAGACAGGCCAGTGGGCTATAGCGTAGACCGGCTGGCTACCACTTTCCTGAGCGACGACCTGATGCACAATTATAACGCGCTGAAGAACGATCTGCTGGCAAATCGGATGGTTGAAAGTACTACCAAGGCGTCGAGCCCGCTGACAGGAATATATTGGCATACTGGCATAGACAAATGGCCCGGCAAAAATGCCGATGAGCTTGGCATTAATGTTGGCGGCGTTACAGTGACCGATAATTACTTTAAGACCATTGGGATGAAACTCATCCAGGGCCGTGACTTTTCATCCGACTGGAGCTCCGATACATTAAACGTGATCGTCAATGAGGCTGCCGTAAAACGAATGGGGCTTAAAGAACCCCTTAATCAGTTGATCACTTACGCCGGACTTTCATATCCTGTTCGGATCATAGGAGTTGTACAGGATGCGCTTATGGAGTCGCCTTACACTCCGGCAGAGCCAACTGTGTTTAATCATGGGCGTGGACCCAATGTTATGATCTACAGGTTGAGTAAAGGTGTCAATCCGCATGAAGCTATGGAAAAGATCGGGAAGATATTTGATAAATATAACCCCGCGTTCCCTTTTTCTTATGTGTTTGTTGATGATGAATACGCCAAAAAATTTACGACAGAAGTTCTAATTGGTAAGCTTGCCGGGATATTTGCTGCGCTGGCAATATTTATATCCTGCCTTGGATTGTTTGGTCTGGCGGCTTATGTTGCTGAACAACGTACCAAAGAGATTGGTGTACGAAAAGTTCTGGGTGCTTCGATCGCCAATGTGTGGATGCTGCTATCGAAAGATTTTATATTATTGGTGATGATAAGCTGTTTGATTGCATCGCCTGTGGCTTTGTATTTTTTAAAGCCGTGGCTCGCAAAATATGATTACCATATATCTATTGGCCCGGGAATATTTTTGCTGTCGGCAGTAGTTGCGATCATTATTACGCTGTTCACCGTCAGCTTCCAGGCGATCAAAGCGGCCCTGGCGAACCCGGTTAAAAGCTTGCGTTCCGAGTGATTTTATTAACTTGTTAACTAGTTAACCGATTAGCAAGTTAACAATAATAAAAAAGATGCCGAATACCTATACATCCCATATCAACCTTTATGACCTGGCCTTCCTGGGGGTGGTATTTACCGGGGCAACCTTTGCTATACTGTTAGGATTCACACAACGGGTTAACAAGGCCGCAAACCGGTCTCTTGCCCTTGCCGTTGTTGTGATGGTTTTATGGATAGCAGGATTACTGACCAACGATATTCGTATCGGGACTTATGATCTACACCAAAGCCACCTGCCATTACAGTTTTCTTTGGCGTTTGGCCCCCTGTTATATTTTTACGTGTTAAAAATAACACAGCCTGAATATAAATTGGGTAGGAAGGGTCTGTTACATTTCATTCCGGTGTTGTTGCAACAGGTGGTTTGGATATCAGCGATCAAGGTGAACCCTGTTTTGCAACTCCTTTCGTTTATTTCATTAGCAGTTTACCTGTGTTTATCTCTCAGTTCGATCGAATACTATTACCAGCAGCTACAATTTAATGGGGGTGATCGTTACCGATGCCAATTGCGGTGGCTGGGTCGTTTGCTAACCGGTTTCGGCTTACTATGGCTGTTGTGGATACCTTTTACGGGTGTCGATTATTTTTATTTCCACTATCAGTTAGGTACAGAAGCCTATTATCCTTTATATCTCGCGTCAGCAACCCTAACCATCTGGATAGCGTCAGTAGCTTATTTAAGACCGGAAGTGGGTGTCATTGCTGATGCGCCTTCGTTTTCCAAAACATCCTTACCTCTAGAGCTGAAACAGAAAGGTATCTGGCTGAAAAAAACTGTTAAAGAAAACCGCTACTACCAGGATCCTGATCTCAATTTGCGTTCCCTGGCCGAAAAGCTTAACCTGCATCCCAATGAATTATCACGGATCATCAATACATCGCTCAAAAAAAGCTTTAATGATTTCATTAATGAATATCGCGTTGCAGAAGTAACACGAAAAATGCAGGACCCGGCTTACGATCATATAACCCTGCAAGGCATTGCATTTGAATCCGGTTTCAACTCCAAAACGACGTTTCACCGGATATTTAAAGAAATGACGGGTAAAAGCCCCGCAGAATACAAAACTGATCAAAAAAATGAACTCCCATCTTATAACTTGGAACCCGGAACTCGTTTTGCGCCGGTAATTTCGTACCGGGAAACCACTCCAAAGTGGACCCAAACGAAATCAAATCGCAAATATATGTTCAAGAACTACTTTAAAATAGCCTGGCGCAACCTGATGCGCAATAAGAGTTATGCTACTGTCAATGTTACTGGTTTGGCTATCGGTTTAGCAGCCTGCCTGCTCATATTCCTGATCGTTCAGTTTGAAATGAGTTTTGATAATTTCCATGTAAACGGAGATCGGATATATCGCGTCGTCAATGTAAACAGAGGCCCTGATGGAACACATACAGGTCCTGGCACGCCGCTGCCGATTTCAGAAGGGCTTAAGCTGGATTTTCCACAGCTGAAGCTGGTATCTAATGTCATGCTTAACGATGGTTCGCATTATTCTGTGGGTGATGGAGGCGATGGCAAAATGGTAAAAAAATTTAAGGAAGACCTGGCTTACTATGCGGATTCCCAATTCTTTCAAATATTCAATTTTAAGTGGCTTGCAGGTGACAAAAAAACTGCCCTGGCGGAGCCTAATACTATCGTATTAACCCGTGACGAAGCCAATAAATTTTTCGGCGATTGGCATACAGCAATGGGAAAAATAGTTCGATACGAAAACAGACGTGACTTTAAAGTTACCGGCATCCTTGAAAATGTCCCGGTAAATACCGATTTCCCGTTGAAACTTGCTTTGTCGTGGGTAACGCTCGTAGATAAGGGCGGAGATCTTAGCGGCAATGCACAGGATTGGGTGAGCACTTTTAGCGATAGAAATTGCTATGTCGTACTTCCAGGTAATATGAGCGAAAAAAAGATGGATGCTGATCTAATTGCTTTTGCAAAAAAACATGTCCCCCCGCCATATAACAAGAATACTTATTTTCAATTGCAGGCATTGAAAGATATGCATTATAACACTGAGGTGGGCGTTTACAGCCACCATGCGTTTAGCAAACAATTAATTGATGTTATTAGTCTGATTGGTTTGTTCCTGCTCATTATTGCCTGTGTTAATTTTATCAACCTGGCTACCGCACAGGCTGTAAACCGGTCGAAGGAGGTGGGTATTCGCAAAGTTTTGGGCAGCAACCGCTATCAATTGGTACTGCAGTTTATCAGCGAAACTTTGATCATTACTTTATTTGCCGTTGTACTTGCAGTTGTAATTGCAGTGGCAACACTGACCATGTTAAATAACCTGCTGGAAGTGCAGATAAGCAATAGATTCCTGGTAAGCCCGATAGTGATCTTGTTTTTAATAGGACTTGTTACCGGTGTCACTTTTCTGGCGGGATTTTACCCGGCATTGGTACTGTCCGGCTATAACCCGATCGAAGCGCTGAAAAACAGGATCAAAGCCGGCCGTTCGAGCGGGATATCATTGCGCAGGGTTCTTGTGGTAGGTCAATTTTGCATTGCGCAATTCCTGGTGATCGGTACGCTGGTGCTGGTCTATCAGATGAACTATTTTAAGAATAGATCCCTTGGCTTTAATAAAGACGCGGTGATCACTGTTCCGTTCCCAGGCGATAGCGTTGGCCTGACAAAAATAAACGCCCTGAGAGACCAGCTTTTACAGCAACCAGGCATTAAAGACGTGAGTGTTAGCCTATACGCGCCATCTGAAAATAGCGCATGGCACAGTGATTTTAAGTTTAATAACGAACCTAAACAGGTTGATTTCAATGCCAGTATTAAATTTGCCGACCAGGAATATTTTAAATTATATGATATCTCATTTGTTGCCGGCGGACCTTACCGTAAGTCGGACACCGTATCAGGTTATGTGGTAAATGAAACCCTGATTCATAAACTAGGTATTACAGATCCGAAACAGGCTATTGGTAAATACATTATGCTATGGGATGACAAGAGATTACATGCACAAATAACCGGTGTGGCTAAAGATTTTAATGTTGGATCGCTTAAGAACGCCATACCGCCGGTATTGATGGCGTCATTGAAAGCTAATTACCAGAAACTGAATATCAAGATTCAACCGGTTAATGTGAGCCAGACACTGGCGGGCATTCAGCGTCTTTGGGACAAAACATACCCAGATGGGGTATACGAATATCAGTTCCTTGACAAAACAATTGCTGATTTTTATAAAAGCGAGGACGAGTTATCTACGCTGTACAAAATATTTGCAGGCATAGCCATCTTCATATCATGCCTGGGACTATATGGCCTTGTTTCATTTATGGCTGTGCAGCGCACCAAAGAGGTGGGTATCCGTAAAACTCTGGGTGCTTCGGTAGGTCACATCGTATATCTTTTCTCAAAAGAATTTACCATCCTGATCTTAATTGCTTTCCCGATAGCTGGTTCGCTGGGATATTATTTTATGGATAAATGGCTCCAGGATTACGTGTATAAGATTACAATTGGTCCGGGTATTTTCATTCTGGCCATATTGGCTTCAGTAGCCATCGCATGGGTCAGCGTGGGGTACCGGGCTGTGAAAGCCGCTTTGGCTAATCCAGTTAACAGCCTGCGCTCTGAATGAACGCAGTAATTTAGAGATTAGAGACCGGAGATTAGTTAGCTAATCGTAAACACAAATGCCTAATCTCTAATCTTCAGTCTCTAATCACTAACACATGTCTCTAATCCCTAACCAACGAGTGTATCATAACCGTACGCTCCTTGTCACATAAGCGAACAGTGAAAAATCCAAATTTATATATAACAATCTGATAAATAATCAATTGCGACTTTGGTATACTATTCACTGTTTAATGCCAAAATGAATTAGTAGTATTAAGTGAAAATTTAACCTACTGAATCATTCACCTATTCAACATTTAAACAAATGCTATCATTACAACACGTATCTAAAATTTACCAGGCAGGAGGGAATAAAAACATCGTTCTGAACGACGTGAGCCTCGATGTGGAGCAGGGCGAATTCATTTCGATCATGGGCCCATCGGGGTCTGGCAAATCAACATTGCTCAACGTTATCGGAATGCTTGATGAGCCAAGCCAGGGCTACCATTACTTTATGGGCGAGGCCGTACATCAATTGAAGGAGAAACAGCGTTCGGCACTTTATAAAAGATATATAGGCTTTGTTTTCCAGGCCTATCACTTGATTGATGAACTTACTGTTTACGAAAACATCGAAACACCATTGATCTACCAGGATGTAAAGGGATCAGAGCGCAAGGCGATGGTTGCGGATATGCTTGACAGATTCCAGATTGTAGGTAAGAAGGATCTTTTCCCGGCGCAGTTATCAGGCGGGCAGCAGCAATTGGTCGGCATAGCCCGTGCGCTGATAGCAAACCCCAAATTGATACTGGCCGACGAGCCTACCGGTAACCTCAACTCAAAGCAAGGCGAGGAAATAATGGAGCTGTTCAAAAAACTGAATAAGGAAGATGGCGTGACCATCCTGCAGGTTACTCACTCCGAAAAGAACGCGGAGTACGGCACGCGCATAATTAATTTACTCGACGGCAAGATAGATTCGTCGAGACATATCTGATACCAATGAATAACATACTAATGACTCGTTTTAATAAATACTTTTTAATATTGCTTTTATTGGTGCCAGGCGTTTCAGCTTTCGGCCAGAGCCCCGACACACTTCTATCGCTGCAGCAATGTATTGATATTGCCATTGCCCATAACCTTCAGGTAAAGCAATCCGGGTTAACAGCTGATCAGGACAAGATCTACTATAACCAGGCAAAAGAAAATCTACTGCCATCCATTTCCGGAAGCGCAGGCCGGCAGCTATCGCAGGGGCGCGGCATCAACTCGCTGACAAACACCTATGTTAATCAGTCGCAAACCCAGGATAACTATGGGCTTTCAGGAAGTTTGGTGCTATTTAATGGCTTGGCATTGCAGAATGCCATTAAACAAACATCGCTGGCATACCAGGCTGGAAAAATGGACTTCAAAGCAGCAAAGGATGCTGTAACCGTAAACGTTATTACCTTTTATCTTTCGGTGCTCGACAGCAGAGAAATATTAGAGCAAAATAAGAGTCAGCTTGCAGCAGCGAAAGAACAGGTGGACCGACTGCAAATACTGGAGCAACAAGGAGCAAACAAAGCAGCCTCGGACTACACTGACATCCAGGGACAATACGCGGCCGCGGAAGTTAATCTTGTGAGTAGCCAAAATGCGTTAAAAGCTGCGATGCTAAATTTGTTCCAGGTATTAAATATACCTTACAACCAAAAAACAGTGTTGCAACCTTTGAATGCTGAAGACTTAAAAGGCGATTACGGCATAAGTGCAGATGACGTATATAACACCGCGCTTCAGCAGCTGGCACTGGTAAAAGCAGCTACACTCCATCGCGAGAGCTATGAAAAGGCTGTAAAGGTTGCAAAAGGGCAATTATTTCCTACACTATCTGTTAACGGAAACCTGTTCACCAGTTATTCAAGTACGGCACAGAAGTCAATCTTTGTCGATTCAGTAACCAATGCCGTACAGGGCCTATATGCTCAGGGTCCAAACGGGAAAGAATCGATATTTAGCACGACCGCTGCTTACAATAATCAAAATATTGGTTATTGGGATCAATTTAAAAACAACTATGGTTCATACGTAACAGTGGGCCTCAATATCCCCATATTTACCAATTACACCAAAAGGAACAACGTTGCGCTGGCAAAGATCAATCTCGAACTGTCTCGGGCGACTGAAGACAATACCAAAGTGCAGTTAAGAGAAAATATAGAGCAGGCCTATTATAACATGCAGTCTGCTTACAACCGATACCAAGCTCTTACCGCACAGGTAAAAGCTTACACCGAAAGCTTCAGGATATATAAAATACGTTTTGAGGCCGGTGTTTTAACCTCCGTTGATTATGTACTCGCGAAGAACAATATGGATTCTGCTGCTGTAAACCTGATTAGCGCCCGTTACGACTATTTTATTTATAGCAAAATATTGGATTATTACCAAGGCAAATTGTCCTCGTTTTAACCGGTAAAAAAATTTGTAATTGATAAATATTTTCTGAACTTTATTCCAGGCAAACCCAATATCCGGTTAATACTTTCGGTCTCCGTAAACCCAGTATCAACCGGATATTTCAATTTTAAGGCGGGTACCTTTTCCTTTTTTCTATCAGCCTGACTATCAATATCTACAGTTACCAACCCAAGTGTTATTTTTATACTATAATTTGTTAAATATCTCATAGCATTTTGCAGGGATAGTATTATACTTATTGTACATTTCACACTATTTTTAGCAACCAATTAAACCGGATGTTAAAGAGAGTTTTTTTGCTATCAATTTTCGCGTTGCAACTTGTTTACTGCATTGCATCGGGACAAAGCAAAATTGATAGCGGCGCGTACAAAATACGATTGAACCAGGTTGGCTTTTATCCAGGTGCGCCAAAAGTAGCAATCGTGCTGGCTGATAATAAAGCTGATTTTTCACTTCAGTCTGTAGCTGGTGAGGAAGTATTCAAAGCAAAATTACTTCGGTCACTTAAACCGGGCCTTAATGGTAAATATGATTTGATCGCAGATTTCTCCTCATTCAATAAGCCGGGTAAATATGTGTTAAATATCCCGGGTATTGGCCACTCATATCCCCTCGAAATATCAAAATCTGTACACAAGAGCGTCGCGGATGCCTCCATCAAAGCATATTATTTTATCCGGGCCTCAATACCGCTTAAAGAAAAATATGCCGGAAAATGGGCGAGGGCAGAGGGGCACCCCGATGATAAAGTATTGGTACACGGTTCAGCCGCCAGTCCGCAAAGACCTGCAGGTACAGTAATCTCATCGCCACGTGGTTGGTATGATGCCGGCGACTATAACAAATACATCGTTAATAGCGGGATCTCGACCTACACATTGCTTAGTCTTTATGAGGATTTTCCGGATTATATGAAAACGGTAAAGTTGAATATACCGGAAACAGGTAATGGGATTCCCGATCTATTGAATGAGTCACTATGGAACATCCGCTGGATGCTGACTATGCAGGACCCGAACGATGGCGGAGTCTATCATAAACTCACCAATGCAGCTTTTGATAAAATGATTATGCCGGATCAAGCCATTGCACCGCGGTATGTTGTACAAAAAAGCACCGCTGCGACACTGGATTTTGCCGCAGTTATGGCGCAATCGGCAAGGATATTCAAACAGTTTCCCGATCGACTGCCAGGCTTAGCTGACTCATGTTTGATAGCATCGAAAAAGGCCTGGGATTGGGCTCAGAAAAATCCGAATGTGCTCTACATGCAAAATGCTATGAATCAAAAATTCGAGCCCAAAATAACGACAGGCGAATATGGAGACAGATATGTGAGTGATGAATTTATTTGGGCTGCTTGCGAGCTTTTCGTAACAACGCATGATGCACAATACATTAAAACGGTCAATATTATTCCTGATGATAAAATGCCGCTGCCTACCTGGAGCCAGGTCCGTTTATTGGGGTATTATTCTATTCTTCGTTATGGGGATCAGTTAAAAAACGAATTTGCAGACCTGCTCAAATTGAAACAGCACTTCATTGACTTTGCCGATGATATGATAGCAGGAACTGATAGTGTGGCTTACAGAACGGTGATGCAAAAAAACAGGCGCAATTTTAATTGGGGCAGTAACTCCATAGCGGCAAATGAGGGCGTTGCGCTGATTCTCGCTTATAAGTTATCGCACAATAAAAAGTATCTCCAATACGCACTTTCGAATCTGGATTATCTCTTGGGGAGAAACGGTAGTGGATATTGTTATGTGACCGGCTATGGCAGCAAACCAACCATGCATCCTCATCACCGTCCATCAATTGCCGATGGTATTGTTGATCCGATACCGGGTTTGCTGGCTGGTGGACCCAATCCTGGGATGCAGGATCATGTAAAAGTACCATCGATCGTGCCTGACGAAGCCTATATCGATAACGACCAGGCCTATGCAGCCAATGAGATTGCCATAAACTGGAACGCCCCGCTGGCTTACCTGGCTAATGCTATAGAGGCTTTGCAAAGTCAGCTAAATAACTGAACTTTAACTTATAAGATCCGTTGATCAACTTAAAACCAAACTCATGAAAAGAATTTTTACAGCCCTAACCGTGCTGGTATTTGCAGCTTCATTCATTGCAAATGCTCAGCAAAAGAAAGCACCCCAAAGCGATCTCGACAAAAAGGTGGATGCCTTGATTGCTAAAATGACGCTCGAAGAAAAGGTAGGTCAGATGACCCAGGTTACGCTGGATGAGGTATCAAAATCGAGCTACAGCAAGCACGAAATCGATCCTGAAAAACTAAAAGATGCGATTCAAAAATATCATGTCGGTTCGATACTGAATGTGATGGGTGCAGCTTATACCCGAGAGCATTGGCACGAGATCATTTCAACCATCCAGGATGAAGCTGCTAAAAGCCGTTTGAAAATCCCGGTAATCTATGGTATCGATGCCATACATGGAGAAAATTATACACAGGGCAGCACATTGTTTCCGCAGGAAATAGCGATGGCAGCCACTTTTGACCGCGCTATCGCGCACAGAGCAGGGGAAATTGCTGCCTACGAAGTGCGCGCCAGCTACATTCCATGGAACTTTTCGCCTGTGCTGGATTTGGGTAAATCCCCACTGTGGCCGCGTATTTATGAGACTTTTGGCGAAGATCCTTACTTATGTAAAACCATGGGTGCTTCGATTATCCGCGGTTACCAGGGTAATGATGTTGGCGATAAATACCATGTAGCTGCCTGCATGAAGCACTATCTCGGCTATAGCTACCCGTTAAGTGGAAAGGACCGCACCCCGGCATGGATTCCTGACCGTTACATGCGCGAGTATTTCCTGCCGTCATTTACAGAAGCAGTAAAAGCAGGAGCGAAGACGGTGATGATCAATTCGGGCGAGATTAATGGTGTGCCTATTCATGCCAGCCACTACATGCTGACAGACGTATTGCGTGGCGAATTACATTTCGACGGTGTTGCAGTAACAGACTGGCGCGATATACAATATCTACACGACCGTCACCATATTGCAGCAACACAGAAAGATGCTGTGATGATAGCTGTGAACGCAGGCGTAGATATGAGTATGGTGCCCTACGATTACACGTTTTATACATACCTTATAGAGTTAGCTAAAGAAGGCAAAGTGCCTATGTGGCGCATTAACGAGGCCGTACACCGGATACTGAAATTGAAATATGAAACGGGTTTGTTTGAACGCCCGGTTGGTAAGCCCGATGATTATCCAAAGTTCGGTTCAGAAGAATTCAGCAAAGTAAGCTTGCAAGCTGCACAAGAGGCCATCACGCTGCTAAAAAACAATAACAATGTGCTTCCGCTAAAGAAGAATACCAAAGTGCTGGTAACCGGTCCGACCGCTAATACCATGCGCTCGCTGGATGGCGGCTGGAGTTACAACTGGCAGGGTGAAACAGCAGATAATTTTGCAAAAGATAAAAACACGATACTTGAAGCTATCCAACAAAAAATAGGGAAGGACAATGTGACCTACCAGGCAGGCGCGTCTTTTGATAAACTGGAGGATATAGACAATACCGTTTCTGCTGCTAAACAAGCTGATGCTATCGTCCTTTGCCTTGGCGAATTATCCTATACCGAAAACGTTGGCAACATTGACGACCTAAACCTGCCATGGGCACAAATACACCTGGCGGAAGAGTTGGCTAAAACAGGAAAACCAATTATCCTGGTGTTGGCTGAAGGCCGTCCAAGAATAGTTACCGATGCAGAAAGCCTATCAGCAGCAACCATCATGATGTATTTATCTGGCAACGAAGGTGGTAATGCGCTGGCTGATATTCTTTTCGGTGATGCCAATCCATCAGGCAGGTTGTCAATTACTTATCCGCGGTACACGAATGCTTTGGTAAACTATTATCGCAAGAATCTGGAGAACGGTAATCCCGATGACAAACACGGCTACAATCCATTGTATGAGTTCGGAACTGGCTTGAGTTATACCACTTTTACTTATAGTAACCTGCATCTTAGTAAACCAGACCTGAAGGATGGCGAAACTATGACCGTAACTATCGATGTAAAAAATTCCGGGCAAATGGAGGGCAAGGAATCAGTATTGCTATACACCAGCCAGCTATACGCCAGTATATCGCCCGATTTTAAAAGACTGCGGGCTTATGATAAAATCGAACTGAAACCGGGAGAAACCAAAACTGTTACTTTTAAGCTTACGTCGAAAGATATTGCTTTTGTGAATGACGTCAATAAGATCGTCGCTGAACCGGGCGAGTTTAAATTGATGATCGGCGATCAGTCGGTAAACTTTAAGTACGTTTCGAACACTGTTCCTTCAAGAACGGGACGACTATAATAACAGAAAGTCGTTGCTTTTGGTTAAAGCAATGACTTTTTTTTGAGATAAATAATAAATGTTAAACAAACATTTTATTTTTAATCGCCACAAATTATATTTGTGAAAGCCATTGGCTCAATCAATTAGAACCATTTACCCGGATGATGAAAAAAGTGATGTTGGGATGCGTTGCAAGCTCCATCTTTCTTTTAGTGTCTTGTTCTTCAAATAAAGGCAATAATCCAGCGCCGACACAAACAACAACAACCTATACACCGCCTGTTGTATCCCCCGCCTTCGCTAAAGGCGCTGATGTGAGCTGGGTAACGCAAATGGAGTTTTCAGGCTATAAGTTTTATGACAAGTCGGGTAAAGCGATGGATCTGTTTGCTTTGCTTAAGAGTCTTGGATTCAATTCCATCAGATTACGCGGGTGGGTAAATCCTTCTGATGGATGGTGCAATACTACTGACCTTGTTGCTAAAGCCGTTCGCGCCAAAAATGCCGGCATGAAAATTCTGATCGATTTTCATTATGCTGATAGCTGGGCCGATCCGGGCAAACAACCCAAACCTGCTGCCTGGGCGTCCCTGGCTTTTCCTGAACTGGTTACCGCTTTGCACGACTATACAGTTAATACTTTAAATACACTAAAAACCAACGGAATTACTCCGGATTGGGTACAAATAGGTAACGAAGTGGACGATGGCATGCTATGGGAAGATGGCCGGGCCTCGAAAAACATGGCCAACTTTGCGGCGTTAGTTCAGGCGGGTTACCAGGCGGTGAAGTCTGTTAGCAGCACTACTCAAGTAATTGTGCATGTATCTAACGGATACGATAGTACGCATTTCGAATGGTTGTTTGACGGTTTAAAAAGCAATGGTGCGCATTGGGATATTATCGGCATGTCGCTTTATCCCACCACCACAAATTATTCGACGCTTGACGCTCAATGCCTTGCTAATATGAAAGATATGATTTCGAGATACGGAACGCCGGTAATGATCTGTGAAGTAGGCATGGCAGCCTCAGACCCAACTGACACTCGCAGCTTTTTAAGCGATATTATCACCAAAAATAATTCACTTAGCGGCGGAAATGGTCTGGGTGTTTTTTATTGGGAGCCGGAAGCCTACAACAACTGGCAGTCGTACGGTTTGGGGGCTTTCGATACTTCAGGTAAGCCAACCATCGCTCTCGATGCATTTGGCAGCAACTAAGGCGGTCAGCTTTTCATATCAAGCCGGTTATTATTACAACTGCCCCAAGGCAAATCAAACTTAATGCAAAATTAAGCAGCAAAACGCCAGTCATTTTCGTTATCGTTCTAAATCGGCTGCGATGATAAACTGTCTTTAAAGCTACATAAAAGTAGAATACAATAACCAGAAATTCCACAAGTTTGACCGATAGGATCACTGATGTCCAGGAAGAGGGGATGGCGGCTTCGACGATTGCCATGATAGACAGAAAGAGCAGCGAAAAACAAAAGTAGTGGAAAGCAAAGATCAGGTGCTCTACATAAAATTTCTTGTTTTTACTAAAAGCAATTTTTAGTTGCCATGCAAAAAGTGGCAATAGCACAAACATCATTTTGGGAATATTATGCTGTACCTCTTCCACAAATTTGGATGCGGCCCCTTTCCCGTATTTTTCTTTGTAGTCGTAGACTCTCTTTTCTATCAAATTACCCCAAAAACCATCCCTGATATCGGCAGGCAGCTTTTTCTGGTTGGCTTGATATTGTGCATAAGATGTGTCGTTTTCGGCAAGCCGCGCCAGCATTGCTTGTTTGGTAGAGGCATCTATTGTTTTATCTGCGTTAATCATTGCTTTTTGCTTTTCTAAAGCAGCAGCAGTAGGAGGTGGATTTTCCTGAATACGGATAATGCCGTTCGATTCCCTTACATTAAATGCGATCAGGAAATACATAATACTGATAAAGATGTACATCTTGACCGGGTGCAGATATTTAGCCCTTCTGCCAGCCATGTACTCATTGGTCAGGAATCCTGGTTTGAAAAGCAGCGGCCTGATAGTATGAATAAACTGGTGGTCGAAATGAAAATAATCACTGATAGCGTGATTCATCATGTGACCAAAACTCTCATGAATTTCGAGATTTTCCTGACCGCAATTATGACAATAATGTCCTTGCAGCGTGGCGCCGCAGTTCAGACAATCCGTCTCTTTGCGATAATGTTTGCCCATGTCAAACGTGCTGAATAGCCTGTTTCAATGCTGCA
>Ga0068856_100002848_pt1 | contig 17694 bp, 10 predicted proteins | sample KBSCornC62_FD_66595 | JGI IMG/M metagenome (GOLD analysis project Ga0068856, IMG submission 66595) | Corn rhizosphere microbial communities from Kellogg Biological Station, Michigan, USA - KBS Corn C6-2 | ecosystem: Host-associated > Plants > Roots > Rhizosphere > Soil ...
GCCAAGACGATTGCGCGGCTGAAAAGCTATAACACTGGTTTGGCGGAACTCGCTCGGGCTCGTCATGCCGACGCCAATCGGATATTTGAGTTGGACCTCAACTTCCATCGCACGATAGTCGGCGCCAGTGCCGGTCCCCGGCTGCTCGAGCTGCACAAAACCGTCCAACCCCAAGCCGAGCGCTACTGGCGTTTGTATGCCGGAGCGATTCTCGATGAATTGGGCAAATCAATCGCCGAGCACGAAAAAATCATCTCCGCAATCTCCAAGGGCGATGCCGACGCAGCCGAGCTGGGCATTCAAGTGAATTGGCAGAATGGCGCCCAGCGCCTCTCCCGCGTAATCGACAACCTGGGTGAGCGTGGCAGTTGGTAGCCTACTGTGCGGAGCCAGCAAACCTCCAACTACTCTTGTAGTCGCGCGTGAGCGGGAGATTCAGTAGGTCGGCGCGCATCATCTCGATCGGAATGTAGTTTTCCTTGAGAAGCGCATCATGGAACTGCCGGTTTGTCATCTTACCCGAATCAACCAATTCGTTATGAAGAGCGTAGAATTGCCGTCCTCCCAACAGATATGCAGCTTGGTATAGCGGGCCATAGCTTGTGGCAAAGGAGCGGCGGACCTCGCCGATGGCATTTTCGCGCTCAAATCCTACCCGGTCCACCAGGAATTGTACGCATTCGTCCGGCGTCATTTTGTTCAAGTGAAAACTCAGCGAGAAAATGATACGCGCGCAGCGATGCATGTGCCAGAACAATGCACCTACCCGCTCTTCCGGTGTTTTCTGAAATTTCATGTCCCACAAAAGCAGCTCCCAGTACAGTGACCAGCCCTCGGTCACGAAGGCGCTCCTGCCGAATGCCGCGGCACGATAGGGACGGAAGCGCTGGGACATATAGCCTTGCAATTCATGACCTGGAATCAGCTCGTGAAACACAGTAGCTTTCGAAAACGGCCGGTTGTTTCCGCGCATGCTCATCAGCTTGTTCTCGTAGCTCATGCTGTCGGTCGGATAAGACACCGAAATCGTCTCGCCTCCCGTGAAAAACGGATTTACTAGCTGGCGCTCGGGAGACATCATCTGCATTCGCCACGTTTCCCGAGCCACCGGCGGAATAGTCACCAGGTCATGATCGTCCATGAACTGAATCGCCTCGAGCGCCAGCTCGCGAATGAGTTGCGGCTGCTTGCCCGGCTCTACGTACATGTTCTTTGCTTTCTCGAGCGCTTTCTTCCAGTCGCCGCCGTAGCCCATCTCGCGCGACGCACGCTTCATCTCGTTTTCGCACCATGCGAATTCCTTATTAGCGATTGCGATCAGCTCCTCCGGCGTGTACGGAACCATCTCGTATGCCAATTCGCTCAGCAGCGCGTCCCGCCCGATTGGATTTCCAATAATGTCCTTCGTCTCTCCGGCGCGTGCAGACGGGGTTGGCGTTCCGGCTGAACCGCCCCGGCCGGCTTCGCGAGTTTGCTCGTTTGGGACTGCTGCTGGAATGGTTGCATGTAAACCTAATACGCGCTCATTCAAAAACGCGACGTACGCCTCGAGAGCATGATCGGCGTTCTTGTAATCCGCAGCTGCCCACCAGGTGAACTGCGGATCGTAGCCGTCGTAGAAAGTGAACCAGCCGCGCAGGATCGTACGCAACCTGCTAGCAATCGCTACGGCGCGGGCTGCGTGTATCTTCCGCAAGCGCGCGGCTTCCGGGCTAATGGGCGATTTCAGCTCTGCCTCTAGGGGCTTCCGCGTGTCTTCGATGCTCCGAGCCAACTTCGACAATGTTTCCGCCGCTAAGCGCGGATCCAGAGGCTGCATCTGTTGGCGGCTCACTTCCAGGTGCATAATCACGGATGCAAATGGAATGAGCGGCTCAGCATCGGCATCTTCTTTGGCGCGAATTTTTATAGCTTGTATGTCATGCTCCAACGCATGACGAAAAACGATGTAGTCGATTTTGTCATCCTGCTTCATCGCATCGAAATCCAGTTGCGGTAGGCGGCCCAGCCAGTCTATGTAAAACCGCTCGAGCCGCTCTCTTCGCTCACTCGATTGTTCGATGTTGTAGAAACGTTGCAGATCCCGGCGGTCGGCCGCAAAGCTCTCGAGCAGCGGCTGCATCTCGCCCGCACTCTTTTCCGCCGCTAGAGTTATTCCCCAAGCCGCGAGCACAATTACGATGGCAATGCGTCCTAGATACGCCATCGCCACATTGTAGACAACACCGTATACATTACACCTGCTCGCCGGGCTTGGATATCATCATTGCGTCTGTGAGTCCGCTCGGACGATTTGTTGAAGACGGCGGCTTGCAAAATTCTCGCGCTCTTCCGTCTTCATTTTGCTCACTTTGCTGAAAAGCTCCTTCGCCCGCAGCGCATTTCCCTGCTTTTTATACACCTGAGCAAGCTGGTAGATTGCTGCCTCATTTCCAGGCTCCAGCCGGATTGCAGTCTCCAACTGGTTTGCGGCTTCATCGAGACGATCTTCCCGATAAAGCAATTTACCCAAGAGTTCATGAGACTGCGATATATCGGCGTTAAGCTGAACAGAACGCTGCAGCGCCGCGATCGCCTCTTTCTGCTCGGGCGAACCCTTTGTTGTACCGTTGCGATTCAACGCCTCTCCCAAGTACCAAAGCGCCAGGTAGTCGTCAGGTGACTGGCGCACCCGCTCGCGCAGCTTTTGAACAGCGTCGCCGGCGCGATTCATCTGCATCAACACTAACGCCAGGGCAACGTAGGAAAGGCTCCGGCCGGGAGCCAACCTTTCGGCAATTTCAAATTGCTTCTGCGCCTCCTCAAACTGCTCTTTCATGGCGAACACCACGCCTACCTGGACACGGATTCTGGCAGACGACGGCAGCCGGGCAAGACCCACGGCGCCAATTTCTGACGCGAGATCGTAATTTTTATGGTCTATGCAGAGGCTGATGAGGTCGATATAGTTTGCTTCATTGGAAGGCTCTATTTTTGTGGCCAAGCGGAGCGAATCGTAGGCTCGTTTTGTGTCTCCTGCCTTCTCGTAGGCTTCCGCCAATAGGTTGTATAGTTCCGCTTTTTGATGGCCTGCCGCGAGCAATCTTTGTCCTTCGGCTATAGCGCTTCCATATTCTTGGGACTTGACTCGAGCAAGAACCAGATTGAATCCGGCCGCATACTGATCTGGATACGCTGGAAGAGCCAGCTCGAACTGATGGGCGGCCGGCCTGTAGCTTTTTAGTGAGGCGAGCAGAACGCCGGCTTCGAAATGCGCCTGCGCATCGGAATCGTCTGGAAGATCGCCCACCAGGGCCGCGGCTTTGTCCGGCTGCTTTAATGCAATACGGGCTTTTGTGTAATCGAGAAGCACACGGGCATTTTCGCGAGGCAACGAGCCAGCTTGCTCGAAGTGCCGGATGGCGTCAGCAAAATCCTCATGCGCGAAGGCGATTTCCCCGAGTCCGGCGTGCGCAACCGGGTCACCCGGCGATGCTGCCAACAACTTTGCAAAATGAGTCTGGGCCGCATCGTACTGTTTTAAAGCCATTTCGCTCATCGCTAGCCCCTTGAGTGCCGGCGGATATGCGGGCCGGATGCGAAGCGCTCGCTCGAAGTATGAATTTGCGTCCGCAAATTTCCCGGCTGCGGAGATTGCCATCCCCATTAACGTGAGCGCTCTCAAATCATCGGGATGTGATTTTATCCACGGCTCGACCAGCGTGATGGCGGCTTCCGGATGACCTGCCTGGACATTGGCGGCCGCTTGTTCGTAAATAGTTTTACCGTCGTCTGCGGCAAACAAGGCTCCTGCCATCCCAAGCCAGAAGAGAAGTGAAACGATACTGGCTTTAGCGACTCGTGGCAGAAACTGCGTTGTCATGATTCAAAAACACCGCTTCCTTCGCGCGGTTCGGCTTTGCCGCGCCCGAGTACACAAGAAAGTATACAAAGAAGCATACAAAAGGCTTGACCGGACGCCAGAATGATGTTAACTCTTCTGTAAGCCCTTACATAGAGGGGTTTTGGGAGGTGGCTCATGCGGCCGCGTTCGCTATTTTTTGGGGCGACTGCTCTACTAGCATTCGCGCCGGCGCTACTTCAAGGCCAGTTTACTTCGGCGCTTGAAGGCCGAGTCTCCGATCCTTCCGACGCTGCGGTGCCGAAGGCCATGGTTAGCGTGGAAAACCCGGCTACCGGTTTAAAGCGGACCGTTGCAACGTCTGAGGTCGGCTACTATCGCGTCGCCTCTCTTTCTCCCGGCACTTTCACCGTACGCGTAACGGCGCCCGGATTCGAAACAGGCGTGTTTGAGAACGTACTGCTCGAGAACGATCAGACGAAAACATTCAATCTTACTGTTAAACTCGGCACAGCCGCCACCCAGGTTACAGTCACCGGCGAGCTACCTCTTGTCGAGACCGGTGAGGCCAAAGTCTCTGGTCACATAGACGAAAAACAAGTGGCCGACCTTCCGTTGGTCGGCAGAAACTTCATGACGCTCGTCGTTCTGACGCCCGGTGTAACCGGACTGCCAAGCGGCGGCGGGCAGGCCTATGCGCAGGCGACAGGAGACATCTTCTCGGCCGAGTACGGTGTAAATCTGAATGCCAATGGCCAGCGCGCCGAATCGAATAATTTCCTGGTGGACAACGCGTCGGTGAACGGCAGCCCGCGCGGGGGCGTGAGTAATTTCAGTCCTAGCGCGGACGCGGTGCAAGAGCTGCGTGTTTCGGTAAACAACTTTTCCGCCGAGTATGGACGAAACTCCTCGGCCGTAGTGAATGCCATCACGAAATCCGGGTCGAATGCCTTTCACGGAACGGCGGGGTGGTACCACACAAACGATCACCTGACAGCGCGTAACTCAGTGTTCCAACCGAAGGTTCCCACTTTTCGCCGCAACGAAGCGAACGGCACAATTGGTGGTCCGGTGATACGGAATAAGTTGTTCTTCTTCGGATCGGTAGACGTGTTGCGTTCGGGTGTGGGCAATAGTTTTTCCGCCAGCGCGATCTCGCCCCAGTTTGCAAGCATCATTCAGCAGCGTTTTCCGAATAGCGTCTCGGCAAAACTGGTAAGCAACTTTCCGAGCCAGTTGAGCAAACTCAGCGATGGCGCGTTTGCCGGGCCTCAGGCCGGTGTGGTCCCGAACGTTGGAGCCTGCTCCAGCTTGCCCGGTGGCGCGAGCAGCAACATCCAGACGCCAGTTGGCCTGTTGCCTTGCAACCTGCCGCTAACCTTCAACGGCGCATTCTCCGCCACTCTGCCGCGCAATGGTCTGCAGTGGTTTGGCCGCATGGATTATACCTTCCATGAAGGCCGGGACCGCATCTACGGCAGCTCTGGCAGAACATCCGTGGACCAAGTCGCCTTCGGCGCGCCAAACGTCTATCCCGCGTTCACAGCGCCTTCCAACGAATACACAGCGTATTGGAATGGTAACTACACTCACATTTTCTCGCCGACAGTTCTAAACGAGGCCTCGTGGTCCGGCACCCGTGCCTGGGGTACGGATCCTGTCAGTCATGGAGAGGTGCCGCTGATCAACGTTCCCGGAATCGCGCCTTATGGCACCGGTTTTGCGGATGCCACCTTCATCCAGAACAACCAGAACTGGCAGGATGTCCTGAGCATCAATCACGGTAGCCATGCCTTCAAAGTCGGCGGGATTGTTCAGTGCGGCAGCGGTTGCCCTGGAGCCGGCGCTCTATTCCACAACACCTACACGCGGGTAGTCTACAATTTCAACGACGTTTTCGATTTCGTTAGAGATGATCCGTTTACAGAAAGCAATATCGGCTTTGACCCAAAAACAGGTAAACAGACGGGACCAGACTACCGTCCCGTCTTCCTGAATTTCGGACTCTTTTTCCAGGACGATTGGAAAGTAAAAAAGAATCTTACCCTGAGCATAGGCCTTCGCTGGGAGGTTTATCTAAACCCATGGGACAAGGACAACATTACCGTCAGCGCTACCTTCCCGACTGGCACCAACTACTGGGATCAGATTGCTAATCTGACTCCTCAGATCAAGCAGTTTCACGATGGTAACGACCTGAACAATTTCGCTCCTCGTTTCGGTTTTGCTTGGGATCCTCGAAGCGATGGCAAAACATCAATCCGTGGTGGCATCGGTGTGTTCACTGACCGCCCCGGGGGCCAATTTTATGCCGACGCGGGAACGTCATTGCCAGTCATCGGTACGGCGGTTGCCAACAAACAGAGCGGCATCCAACCCGTATACGGCCTGAGCACCAGCTCACAATCACCATGGATCTTCCCGGCGCCGCAGATCAACGTCGGTTTAGATTCGCGTAACGGTCTCATCGGCATCCCGTCCTCGCTGGGCGTCTGGGACCCATACATGAGATCGATGTACACATTTAACTACTTCTTCGGCATTCAGCGTAGTTTCTTTGGCACTTGGGCGGTGGAAGCGAACTACGTTGGGTCTAAGGCAACAAAGACTTACATGGCCTACGATGTGAACCGTTATGCGGGCGATCTTCTGGATGGTAAGTTAGATCGCATCAATCCCAGCTTTGCCGGCATTCAATACGGCCAGGCACGCGGCGGCAGCTTTTACAATGGCGGAAACGCCAGCGTGCGCAAGCGCTACGGCAACGGATTGAGTCTTCAGGTCGGCTACACCTATGGAAAGGCGATTGACACTTCCAGCACCTTCGGGCGCGGCCTGAATGTAGTTGACGCTAATAATCTGAAGATCGAGCGCGGTCTTTCGACCTTTGACGTTCGCCACAAACTCGCTATCAGCGTTCTTTACGAAACTCCCAGGTTGCGTGGGAATGCATTTGCTTCATTTCTTAGCGCCTGGGAGCTGGGTGGAATTGCCATCCTGCAGAGCGGTCTTCCTTTCAACGTCTTTTGTACGACGCCGTTCCGGCCAATAACCAATTCGTCTGGCGCAATCGTTGGGAATAGCGGATGCGACTACAATGCCGATGGCCTCAACTGGGATCGCCCGAACGCCCCCAACTTCGGAGGGTATCTCAGTGGTTTCACCAGAGATCAATATTTGAATGGAATTTTTCAAGCAAGCGACTTCTCGAAGCCGGCGCCGGGACAGAACGGCACCCTCGGCAGAGATATGTACTTCGGGCCCGGATACGCCAATGTGAATTTCAATGTGGTGAAGCATTTCCCATTGCGCTTCCTGGGAGAGCAGGGTAAATTGGACTTCCGCGCTGAATTCTTTAACGTGCTCAACCGCGTGAACCTAAGCCAGATGCAAGGCGATCTTTCAAGCTCACAATTTGGCAGAGCGACCACTGCGCTCGGTGGACGAAATGTTCAGTTCGGCCTAAGGCTTGCCTTCTGAGCTGACGGCCCGGTCGAAACCGCTTTTTGCGTCGGCGTTTTTCGGTTGAAGCGCGAGAACGCCGCGAAACTGAGCGCCGGCCGTAGACCACTGTTTTGCCTCCAAAGCCGTTCGGCCCAGCGCTTCTTTGGCTTGAACGTGACACGGCGCCATCTCCACTGCAATCCGGTACTCCTCCAGCGCATCCGCTTTCCGCCCATTCCGTTCCAGCGTGACGCCGATCTCGTAATGCGCTTCTGCACGCTCAGGATCGAGGCTCAGAACACGCCGGAAGGAAGCGATGGCGTCCTCGGGATCTCCTCCTGAGTCTCGGATGAGGCGTCCAAGTTGGAAATGCGCATCAGCAAAATTCGGACTCGCTTCAATCGCTTTATGCACACTTGCAATCGCCTCGGCAGTTCGCCCGGCGTTGGCTTGCTGTTTGGCCGATTCGACTAGCAGCATTGCTCGTCCGCGGTTTCGCTGCTCGGCGGTGAGTGCGGCCAGGCGTTGGCTTTCGCGCTGTGCATCCGCGCTTCGACCGGCGCGCTGGTAGGCCTGTGCAAGGCTAGCGTGTGCCTTGATGAGGCTGGGATTTAACTGCACGGCCCGCTCCAAGCTCTCGATAGCCCCGCCAATGTTCTTTAATCTCAGCAATACCGCGCCTAGGTTGTTAGCTATCTCTGCATCATTTGGTGCTGCCACAACGGCGCGCCGTAGAGCAGCCGCGGATTCTTCGAAATTGCCCTGATGCATGAGCGTCACTCCTAACGCGCGCAGAGTCGGCGCTTGCGCTGGGCGCAATTCCAAAGCGCGGCGGAACTCTTCCACTGCGGCTGTATCTTCTCCATCCGTAGCTAGTGCGAGTCCCAGATTGTAATGCCCGTCCGAGTTGTCCGCCCCTCGTCGCAACGCATCGCGCAGTACCGCCACTGCTTCTGTCTTATTCACATCAGTCAGGACGATACCCAGCGCGAGCAGATAGTTTGGATTTCCCGGATTCAGCTTTACCGCTGTTCGGAGTTCTTCCGCCGCTTGTTGAACCTTCTCCCGATTTTTCAGCGCCAGCCCATAGTTGTAGTGAGCTTCGGCGAATGCCGGTGCCCTCTTTACTACATCGGCCAGCAAGCTGAGTTCCCCGGTGAAGTCGCCGCGCTTCCTGCAGGAGTCCGCAAGCATATAGCGCGCTTCCAGGTAGTCGGAATGTATCCGGAGTGCTTCTTCGAAAGCTGCCATGGCCTCGTCGGTGTTTCGCGCTTGACCGTAGGCTAACCCCAAGTGGTACCACGCCTCCGCGTAACTCGGATCCAGATGCAAAGCTGCCCGAAACTGCTCGATTGCCGCCGGCAGCGCTCCGCTTTGCGCAAGTCGAACTCCATCTTGGTCGTGACGTCGTACTTCTACTTCCTGCGCTGTTGCGAAAGTAGCGGCCGCAAGAAGTAAAATTGCGATACGAAACATGCAAGCGCTTGCTTTCTACTGTACATTGAAACGATGGGTCTAGCACGGCTATGCCTCATACTTTCCGCGCTCGGTGCCTCCTCGACTATGAGCGCATTTCAAGGTATGGCCGCTGCCTCGCGCCCGAAGCGCCCCCCGCCTTCCATCCAAACGAACCTGCCACCGATCAAAGTCGATTTCCGCGACATCGCGGAACAAGCAGGCTTGCACGCCGTCAACGTCTCCGGCTCGGAATCGCACAAGAAATACATCCTGGAGACCACTGGGAACGGAGTCGGCATTTTCGATTACAACAACGACGGACTGATGGACATCTTCGTCGTCAATGCGACTACCCTCGATGATCATCCCAAAGGAGCTACCAGTCATTTATATCGGAATCTCGGCGGTCTTCGCTTTCAGGACGTTACGGCGGACGCACACCTCACCCGCGAAGGATGGGGACAGGGTGTGTGCATCGGAGATTATGACAACGATGGCCGCCGCGATCTGTTTGTCACATATTACGGACACAGCGTTCTGTATCACAACGAGGGGAACGGCGGATTCAAGGATGTAACTGCCGAATCCGGACTCGTCTCGCCGCAGGTTCGCTGGGATACCGGCTGTTCTTTTTTTGACTATGACTTGGACGGCAAACTCGACCTTGTCATTACTGATTATGTTGACTTCGATCGAGAAAGAGTGCCACAACCCGGCAATAATAGCTACTGCCGATGGAAGGGACTGCCCGTCATGTGCGGACCACGCGGATTACCCGCAGCGCGCAACCTCCTCTTTCACAACGATGGACTGAATAGATTTTCGGATGTCTCTGAGGCCAGCGGAATCGGCAAGCCAACAGGGTGCTATGGTTTCACCGCTACGGCTTCCGACTTTGATGGCGACGGATATCCCGATTTGTATGTCGCTTGCGACTCGACACCGAGTTTGCTGTATCACAATCGGCGAAATGGAACATTTGAGGAGATAGGTGTGCAGTCGGGCGTAGCTCTCAACGAGGATGGCCAGGAGCAGGCAGGAATGGGTGTGGCCATTGCCGACTACGATGAAGACGGCCAGGTCGATATCCTGAAAAGCAACTTCAGCGACGACATCCCAAATCTTTATCACAATAACGGGGACGGAACCTTTGATGACCAGGTCTATCAATCCGGTCTGGGCGCACAGACCGAGTATTTAGGCTGGGGTATTCATTTCATTGATGTCGATAATGATGGATTGAAAGACATCCTGATAGTCAATGGCCATGTTTACCCCGACGTGGATCAGACTAAGTTACTGGCGCGGTATCGACAGCCGCGACTCCTATATTGGAACGTTGGAAGCGGCAAATTCAAGGACCTCTCGAATACATCCGGCCTTGGATTAACTACACCTTGGGCGTCGCGAGGTTCAGCGCTTGGAGACTTGGACAACGATGGATCATTGGAGGTTGTTATCAACAATCTCGGTGGCCGGCCGAGTCTTCTGAAGAACTATGGAACGCGTGGAAATTGGTTGTTGGTCAAATGCACCGGCACACATTGCAATCGAGACGCCATAGGAGCGCGCGTTTTTGTTTATGTGGACGGCCGCTGCATCTCCGGCGAGATTCAAAGCGGCACAAGTTTCCTTTCCCAAAACGATTCGCGCCTTCATTTCGGATTTGCTCATGCCAGGCGCTACGATCGCATCGAAGTTCTGTGGCCCGGCGGAATGCGCGAGCGCTTCGGCGGAGGCGACGCCGACCGAATCATAGCGCTTAAGGAAGGTAGCGGGACCATTGTCACGTCGCGCTTACGTCAGTAATGAACCGACGAAGGCCGGCGTGGTTGTTGCTGCGGCCGCACTCTGCTGCTTCGCTTTTTCGGCCCTTCCCGAGCCCGGTTCCTCTGTCAAATTCACCGATGTTGCTGCGGCTTCCAACATCAAATTCAAACACGATAATGCGGCGACAACGCAGCGCTACCTGATCGAGACCATGGGCTCGGGGGCAGCTTGGATTGACTACGACAACGACGGTTATCTCGACCTCTTTCTTGTGAATAGCGCGGAAACACCTGCGTACAAACCCGCACTGCCCATTCGATCGGCTCTCTACCATAGCGATGGTGATGGAACATTCACCGATGTGACCGAAAAGGCCGGCGTCGCTGCGCGAGATTTGTTTGGGATGGGGGTGGCGGTCGGGGACTACGATAATGATGGCTTTGAAGATCTCTATGTTGCGGGCTATTCCCGATCCATCCTATACCGCAACAACGGCAACGGCACGTTTACAGATGTAACGGACAAGGCAGGAGTAGCGAATCCTGGGAAATGGGGGTCAAGCGCTGCCTGGTTCGACTACGATCACGACGGCAGGCTGGATCTCGTCATAGCGAACTATCTCGATTTCACTCCCAAGAACAATCTGATTTGTGTCGAGCAGGGCCGACGGTCATACTGCCATCCAAACAAGTATCATGGACAAACTCCGACGCTCTTCCATAACAACGGTGACGGTACGTTCACAGACGTAAGTCGCGTTTCGAGGCTGGGGCAAAAGCCCGGAAATGGTCTCGGCGTTGTTTGCTTCGACTACAACGGGGATGGCTGGACCGATGTGTTCCTGGCCAACGATTCCATGGAGAACTTTCTTTTCGTAAATCGAGGCAAGGGAGCGTTCGAGGAAGTCGCAGTCGAGGCCGGAGTTGCATTGGATGAAGACGGCAAGGCCGAGGCCGGTATGGGTACAGACGCTGCCGATTACGATCGGGATGGGTTCCCTGATCTGTTCGTGACCCACCTGGATCTGGAATACAACCGTCTCTATCGCAATCAGCACGACGGAACATTCACGGATTCAACCTTTTCCGCGAAAATCGGTGCCGGCACGTTCAAAATGAGTGGCTTTGGGACACGATTTTTTGACTACGACAACGACGGCTGGCGCGATTTATTTATTGCAAACGGCCACGTACTCGACAACGTTCAACTTCTTCATGCCGGGACCACCTATGCCGAGCCAAAAACGATATACCGGAATGCGCATGGGATTTTCTATGACGTAACACCGCAGTTAGGAACTGATCTCGCCATTCCCCGCGTAAGCCGTGCTGCGGCTTTTGCGGATTATGACAACGACGGCGATCTGGACGTTGTTGTTACGAATAGCGGCGACTATCCACAGCTACTTCGCAACGACGGTGGAAACCGGAATCACTGGCTGGAAGTGAGGCTTGTAGGTACCCGATCGAACCGGGATGGAATTGGCTCTAAAGTGAAAGTTGTTGCCGATGGAGTATCTCAGGCTGAAGAAGCCAAGGGTGGAATGAGCTATCAAGCTGCTCACGATCCAAGACTTCACTTCGGCCTTGGTGCGTCAGCGCGCATTGGTTTGTTGGAGATCGTTTGGCCCAGCGGTGCAATTAGTCAGTTCAGTAATATTGCAGCCGATCGCTGCATTACCGTGAAAGAGGATTTTGGCGAGGTACCATCCCACTGCCCTGCATTGAACAAGAGGAAAGTTCTCGATCCATGATGAAAACATCCAATCGCAGAGAAGCCCTCAAGCGCATCGCAACGGCCGGTGCATGCGCATTGCTCACCAGCGATGCTGGTTTGGCGGAGACTGCGCCTACTCAAATCGCCGGGCGTCCAATTGAAGTGACGGTCACCGCCGCCACGCCTCAGACGGTGCGCATCACGATCCAGCCAATCGAGAACGGCCAGCTAGTGCCCATTTCGCAGGATGGCGCGTTAGTTAAGGCGGACTGGGGCACGCCGGCACTCCGTTGGCGCCCTATTGCCGGATCGCGGCGCGTCAAGTGCGGCAGCCTCGCGGTTGAAGTTTCGGCAAACCCGTTTGCGATTCGCGTGACGCAAAAAGGCAGCCGGGTGGTGCAGGAGCTCAAGCTCGATGCCACCACTGGAAAGCTGACCTTCCCTCTAGGAGATGGTCCTGTGCTGGGCCTCGGTCAAGGCGGTCCGCAGTTCGACCGGCGTGGCAGCATCGATCAGATGGGCAACGGGCAGGGCGCTTATAAGTTGGCCACCCATGGCGCCCGCGTGCCGGTGCAGTTCGCCATCGGTGCCGGTGGCTGGGCGATGTTTATCCACCAGCCGCTTGGCATTTTCGATTTCACCGGGAAGGAAGGAGTTTTTCAGGCGGTAACTCCTCAAGCGCCCCTGCCACTTGACCTCTTCGTTATCGGCGCGAGCGCTCCGGCCGCCATTCTGGGCGAGTACGCCAAGATCACCGGTTATGCCGAGATGCCGCCGCTGTGGTCGCTGGGTTATCAGCAATCGCACCGTACGCTGGGCTCACCCGATGAAATCCTTGCGGAAGCCGCCACTTTTCGCGAAAAGAAACTCCCCTGCGACGCCATGATTTATCTCGGTACCGGCTTCTGCCCGAACGGATGGAATACCAACAACGGGGAATTCACCTGGAATCCCAAAGCATTTCCCGATCCTGGAGCGGCAATCCAGCGATTGCACGACGAACACTTTCAAGTCGTGTTGCACATTGTGGTGGAAGGTAGGCGCTATAGCGGAACGGTGCGCGACCAGTGCACGAACCCATCACAGCCGGCCGGTAGAACACCAGACGGTCACTGGCCTGAGGACCGCCAGGTGAGCTGCTACTGGCCTGCCCATAAGCCCTTAGTCGAGCTCGGGGTGGATGGCTGGTGGCCCGACCAGGGCGATGGTTTCGATGCGCCGTCGCGCCTGGCACGCAACCGAATGTACTTCGATGGTCAACAGATGTATCGGCCCAACCAGCGCGTCTATGCGCTGCACCGTAACGGCTACGCGGGCATGCAGCGGTATGCTTCGTTTCTATGGTCAGGCGACGTGCGATCCACTTGGGAAACGCTGAAGACCCACGTTCCGGTCGCTGTGAATACAGGTTTGAGCGGCATTCCCTATTGGGGAAGCGATATCGGCGGCTTCATCCCCACGCGCGAATACACAGGCGAATTGTACGTACGGTGGTTCCAGTTTGCTGCTTTCTGCCCACTATTCCGCTCCCATGGCCGAGTGTGGACGCTCCATCTGCCCTGGGGATGGAACATGGGTGATCCGCCTGCTCTCGTCCGGCAGGAGACCCCGGCCTATCAGCCACCTGCTGACGAGCTACACAACGCCGCGATAGAGCCGATTTGTAAGAAGTACTTGGATCTGCGTTACCAATTGATGCCGTATCTCTATGCAGCCGTGAAAGAGACATGCGAAACCGGCGTGCCGATCATTCGCGCGCTCTGGTTACATCACCCCGATGATGCGGCTGCAGTGGCTCGCGGCGACGAATACTTGTATGGGCCCGATATCTTGGTAGCTCCCGTGGTGGAGAAAGGCGCGGCTATGCGATCCGTATACCTGCCGCGCGGAACTTGGTATGACTTCTGGACAAAGCAACGCCTCGAAGGCGGCCGAGAGATGGAGCGCAAGGTAGATCTTGAAACGATTCCGCTCTACGTGCGCGCTGGGGCGGTCATTCCAATGGGGCCAGTCAAGCAGTACACCGCCGAAAATGTATCGGCGCCGCTTGAGCTATACATACATCCGGGCCAAGACGGAGACGTTTCGCTTTACGAAGACGATGGCAAGACGTTCGATTACCGCAAGGGCGAGTTTTCGCGCGTCAACATTGTTTGGAACGATCGCAAGCGGCGATTGAGCGCGCATTTGGCCCGGGGCTCGAAGATGCTGGACTCGTCGACGAGAAACTTCGTCGTCCATGTTGCCGGCGAATCACTGACCCGGGAATTTGTGTTCCAGGGGCGGCCGGTCGAAGTCAAACTGTAACGATCAAAAGCCTCACAATCGACCCGCCGATTTTCCTGGCCTGACTGCGCGCCCGGGAAATGTTTTGATCGGATCAGAGGTGTTGTTGGGCTTGCCTGAATACGAGCTTACAGCGGTGGAGGAAGTGGCGGACAATCCAAATCCGGGCGTGGTTTTGGGGTGCAGCCCCATTACTGCGTGAGCCCTAGAAGCCCTATCGTTGCTGATCTCGCTCAGATCCGATGAACGCTAAACGTTTGAAGGAATTGGAGCCACCCGCCGGGATCGACCCGGCGACCTGCTGACTACGAAACCATACGGGTCAAGTCCCATGTGTAGATTTGTATGACTCTTTGCACCGTATGTTCAATTACTTGCGGCCCGCTCGTGATGCAAGCGGATTGTTCTCTGGCCCTCGTTTCGTTCAAGCATAATCATGAGCGCATGGAAAGGTCTTGGGTTAGTAGTACTTCATTTCCTAATACTGGCGGTACTGTGTCGTCAACAGCTTTTGCCTTCAAATGAAGAATACGACCTTGATGTGAATCGAACGGGAATCAAACTCAGTCCGGCGTCTATTTCGTGCCTATCCACCTTTGTCCTTGTAACTCGGAAAGTGTGGGAAATTCGACTGGTGAAAAAGTACATCCAAGGAGAACCGGTATTCATCAAGTCGACGAAGAGCCAGTAGGCGAGTCGGCCGAAGTTACCAAAGAGGTAAGTATGACGCGTTCTGTCTTGCAATGCATGTTTATGGTATTTTCCGTTGGCGCGGTATCTGGTTTTGCGCAATCGCCGGACTTGAACCAACTAAAAAACAAACTCGAGCAACTCGATCGGGAGATGCAGGACCTGAAAGGGCAAATCGCCAGCGTGGAACAGGCGCAGAAGCCGCCGGGCGCCGTGACACCTGCTCCTTCGCAGGCGGCTCCTACGCAGCCAGGGCAGGTGCCGACGGTACGGGTGCCGGTGGCCAATTATGGCGAGGAAACTAGGGTGAGGCAAAGCGCGGGTTCGAATGAAGAGGGAGCGCCCCGTATTGACAATGAACCGCTGGATCCGGAACTGCGCGGCTTCTTTCGGCTTCCGGGCACTAGTACGCTCATGAAGTTCGGCGGCTTTGTCAAAACAGACTTTATTTATGACCTGAACTACGCCGGGACTTACTATGGCGCATACGTTCCCTCCAGTTTTCCTTCCTCCGCCACGCCCCACTCGGAGAATGCCACCGTGTCGGCGCGGCCGACCCGATTCACATGGGAAACCCGCACTGGAACTCTCGACGGCGGCAAAACCGCGGTAAAGACCTTTTTCGAGTTTGACTTTTTCAGCAACTACGACCGGAACTCGATACGCCTGCGCCAATTTTACGGGCAATACAAGAATTTCCTAGCCGGGCAGACCTGGAGCGCTTTCTCCGATCCGGATGCGTTTCCCGACACGCTCGAGTTTGAAGGGCCGCCCGGCATTATTGCCGCACGAAATCCTCAGTTCCGTTACACGCATCCCCTTAACGATTCCAACAGCCTCGGCATCTCGGTGGAAAAATCCGGCACTGATACCCCGTTCGGCACTCCATTCGGCACGCCCATCGGGACGTCGAAGTTTCCGGACCTGATTGGCTTTTATCGCTACGAGAACAAGCATGGCCATCTTCATGCCGCCGCACTCTTCCGCAACGTCGGCGGCATCATCCCGAACACGACAGTTCCGAATCTCGCCCGGCACGTCCTCGGAATCGGAGGATCTCTTTCCGGCGTTTGGGGGCTGGGCCACACCAAGGACAGCCTGGTCTTTCAAGGGATTATCGGTAAAGGAATTTCGAATTACTATAATGACAACTTCGGTCTGGGAACCGATGTCGGGTTTGCGGCCGACGGACATTTGGTAGCGACGCCGACCGGATCCATCCAGTTCGGGTACACGCATGCCTGGAACAAAGTGCTGCGCTCCACCGCGAGCTACGGCTACACCCGAATCAACAACACGGCGACGGATCCCGGTACCACTTATCACGTCAGCAACTACGCTACGTTCAACCTCATGGTTCAACCGACTGTTCGTTACCTGTTCGGCGCCGAGTATATCTACGGCTCGCTGGAACGAAAAGACGGCTTCAAATGGATTGCGCCTCGTTTGCAAGCAAGCGTCACTTACTACATCAATAAATACCCACGGGAGCAGTGATGGACGCAAAGTAGACTTCTTCCCCGTAGAATGCCCTACGCATAAAGTCTTCAGAGCGCCGGCCGGCCAGGACACTCTGCTGATCGAACAGGACACATCGAAGGTTCAATGCGCAACTCGACTACCGCGACAGTTTCGCTAATTTTCTTCTGTGCCGGCCTGGCGTTCGGCGCCGACAAGAAGATCATTTTTCCCCGGGGGGCAAACCCGGCGGTAACTATAGTCAAGGAATCCTAACCGGCGGCACACTTTACATTTCGGGCCAGGCAGGCGAGGACGCTGATGGCAAGATTCCCAGCGACTTTCAGGCTGAAGTGCAGCGGAGTCTGGACAATATTGGAGCGATTTTAAAAGCAGCGGGAATGTCCCCGGCAGATGTCGTAATCGTGCAAGTGTATCTCACGGACGCAGCCAAGTTTCAACAAATGAACGCCGTGTACAGGACTATTTTAAAGATTCCCGGACGACCCGTCTCCCGGCTGGTGGGACCCGGACATGTTGAGATCACCGTTACGGCCAAGGAAGTAGCTAACGGACGCTGAACCCAGGAGAGATGGACCCGAAGTTACCTCGGCATTCCCCACGTTCATCGGCCATTCAGTATGCCAGCAACTTCCTTCATGGTTCGCCCCCTCGGCGATTAGCTGCAATGCTTCTCTCTGCCGCAAGGTGCTGGACTCATTAAATTCTCGGGTTGGGGTGATTGCAACGGTCCGGAGCGACACAGTGACTGCCTAGATCGCTCTCACCGAGAAAGGTTATTGGGAAAATACTTTCCGAATCGCCTTTGCCACAGCGCCCGGCGATTTCGTGCCATCGACCTCGTGGATGTCCGCCTGGGGGAAATAAATACGAGCGAAATCCAGCTCGCGGTGATAGTCCTTCAGTCCTTGTTCGACACCTTCGGAATTCTCTTGTTTGAGTCTTTTTCGCACCACATCGTCCGGCACACGGAGGTGAATGATCACCGGCTTCGGCAAATTGAGTTGCTG